>Ga0272447_1001921_pt1 | contig 12046 bp, 9 predicted proteins | sample YNPCB0133_FD_194589 | JGI IMG/M metagenome (GOLD analysis project Ga0272447, IMG submission 194589) | Hot spring microbial mat communities from Yellowstone National Park, WY, United States - YNP-CB-013-3 | ecosystem: Environmental > Aquatic > Thermal springs > Hot (42-90C) > Sediment | place... | reverse complement strand
CGCGCACAATCATCAGGTGGTCGCAGCCGTCGTACTTTTTGTAGTCCAGCACCTTGAGGTTCAGCCCCTGTAAGCGGCGGTAGGCGTTCTCGATATTGTTTTTGAGCATGGCGAGTTCCTGTTCGCCAACGGTCATCAGGATAGGCAGGTCGGCGGGAACCCGAGTGGGCTGCCCTGCCCCCGCAAAAATCGCGACCGCACGGAACCGATCAGGGAACTGGGCAATCGCAGCGAAGCTGTGCGCACCGCCCATCGAGTGTCCCATGAGGTAGATGCGCTTCGGGTCGAGGGGAAGCAGTTTGTGTGCGGCTTCGAGCGCAGCGCCGATGTGCGCCAGCCCCGGCTCGGCGCGCGGCGCAATCACAGCCCAGCCGCGCCGTGCCGCCTCCTTCAGCACGATGCCCAGCCCGTAGCCCTCGAAAAAGAGATGCTCGTTCCCCCCTGCGCCGTGCAAGGCAATCACCAGTGGGATGGGCTGGTTCGACTTGAACGACTTGGGGATGAACAGTCGGAAGGCGACCGGGCGCTCGCGGTACAGCGTCGCCATCCAGTAGTCGCCAGGAGCGGGTTGCCAACCCGATTTGCCTTTCTGCCAACCCGCCACGATGCGCTCCGCCAGTTGCAGCAAGCGCAGCAGCGGGTAGAAGGTTTCGGGGTTTTCGCCCTGCTGGGCTTTGCGCAGCACCTCCCAAGCGTTCAGCACGGTCATCCGTTCGATGGGGTCCGCGTTGTTGTATTTTTCGGCAGCGTGCTTCAACGCCTGCAGCCGCGCCCCAAGATTCGCCACGATGCTGAAGCCCTGCCTCCACTGACGCAGCGATTGGTCGCCTTGCTTGATTTCGAATCGCACCTCGTAGTCGCCCTCCGATGCACGGGTAAGCAGCGTCGCCCCCGCGCCCGGCTCGATGGCAGCCAGTGTGCCCGTCCGGATCGGTCGCGCCTTGCCCAGCCGTACCACGCGCCAGTGCAGTTGCAGAGGGACAGCGGGCTTCTCCGCATCATAAAACGAAAACAGCTGGAGACGCAGCGGGGTCTCGCCCCTGTCCAGCGTGGCTTGGTCAACGACACGGGGTATGCGAACGCCGAGAGAGCCAGCATAGAGCATTTCGGGCGTGGGGGGCGCGTCGGAGCGCAGCGCGATGCAAGTGAGGGTCAAGCTGCGCGCCAGTGCGTCGAACCTACCGGAGAAAAAGGCGGTCAAGCCTTCCGAGAGGGGGCGCGTGGCGCGCCGGCGCGCCTCAAGCAAGCCCCGATGCGCTTCCCAACACGATTCCACCTCGATGAGGCGGACGGCTAAATCGGCTCGCGTAATCGGCGACTGGCTCCACGCCACCGCCCCGCTCAATAGCCCCAGCAGCAGAAGCACACGCATAATCACCAGATTACACAAAGGTCTGCCCATACACCCTCCCTGCCTGCGCTCATTGCACGACACTTTTTAAAGACCCCCTCCGTGAGGTTCCCCCTGCCCGCAGGGGGAACCTTCCGTATGGGTATGAGAAGCGTCGCGTGATAAGTTCATAGTGGGAGCTTACTCGCTGAAAGTCTTATCGTCCACAGGCGGGTTGGGTGTCGGTTCGAACTCCATCGTCAGCACGAACTGGGCATCCTGTCCCTCCAGCTTGGCGCGCGTGGCAATCTTGATGCGCCGCATCAGCTGGGTCTGCTTGTCGATAACAAACTCCCACTCATCCTCCCGATTGCTCTCGTTGCGGATGCGTCCGCCCAGCACCACCTGTTTCTCATCTTCCGACACGACCCGCAGGTTCCGAATCTCCTTTTTCATCTTCTCTTGGCTGCTCTTGCCACCCAGTAGAAAGACCATATCGTAGGGAGTGAACACATCGAAGCCAATTAGCCCCTCTATCAGGGCGTTGCCTGATCCCTGCACCGACACGCTGCGTTCACCCGATTTGAGCATCGTGCCGTTGCAGAGGTAGCGTGTGCCCTCACCCGGCACGGTGGTGTCTTTCACCACCAGATTAATCTGCGCAGGCGGGCGGATGGTGTAAGCGTAGATCAGTTTCTGAATGGTCTCGCCCTGTGGATTTTTGGGCGTAATGAGCAGCATCGTAACGGTAGTTTTGCTCTGCAGCGACTGCAACGCGCTGTAGGCTTTGAAGCTGCGCTCCAGCCACTCGTCCGCTTTGCTTTCGATTTGTGCAGAGGCGCTGATGCCCAGCGCAACCAGCCCGATTGCCCATAGTCCTCGCATAGCATTAGAGTCTACCCTGCATCAGTTGCGCGTTCGCATTGATAAACACTGCCCGCGCAATTGGTATTAGCGGCGTGCATATTGGTGGGCAGGCTTGAGGCGGGGCAGAGCCACCTCATAATCCCGGCTGTTCTCATACACCACCAGCAGATTGGTTAATCGCCGCTTCGGTGCCGCCTTGAGGCTGCGCCGATAGTAGAAGCTCGTCGAGGAGCCACCATCGAGCGAAATCGCATCGGTAGCGCCCAGCTGCTGCATAATCTTTGCCAGCGTACGCAATCGCACCGGGTGCGTGACGACCACCATCAGCAGCTTATTGTGGCGGGTGACGCCCACCGCGGTGCGCGGCACGGCGGCATACACGCGCGGGTCACGAAAGCCCTCGCCCGGCGGATAAAGGGCAACCTTGCCTTTCTGAAGCAAGCGCGGTCCGGCACCCAACACCAAGCGGTACTCGCTCCAACTCACCTGCCGATGGCGAGGCGGACGAACAAAGCGCACCCGATTGTCATAGGTAATGCACAGCGCCGTGCCCTGCCCGCCGAAATGCACCCGCTCGCCCTCTATCACAATATCGCCAATCGGCAAGTTGGAGCGGGTGCCAAAGTAGGTGCCTGTAATCGCCGCAGTGGGACGCGCTCGCGCCAGCAAATCCCAGATGGTTTCCGTTGTGCCGAGTCGACGCACCGTCACCACCCCCACGCGCACTTCGGGATTGTTCAGGTCGGCGATAATCACCCGCACCGGGACGCCCATCACCTTTTGATAGACGGCGACGACGGAACGCTCCCCGCGGCTTGATCTCGGCTTCGCCTGCGCCATCCCCTGCCCCTGATAGCCCATCGGAAGCAGAATCAGTACCAGCAACCATGTCAGCAACGCTCGCAAAAAGCTCACCCCGCTTACAAGTAGCCGAATTTTTCTCCAAGTCTCAACTACCCAGAGAAAAATTCTGGACGATGGAGGCACATTCAGAGGATAGCGGTTCTCCCCCGAGGCACTCCCATTCCATGATACGATAAAACGCCTCTTCCGTATGCTGGCAAACCTACCAGATTTCGCCCCGAATCGGCTGCGTCGTTTCGCTCTCCACTTTCTGGTGAGCGGGCGGGCTGGCTCTCCGCTCGATGGCTTGCTGATAGACCTGCAGGATGCGCTCCACCACAGCCGGGACGGAGAGGGTTTCACGCTTGCGCAAGCCTGCCTGACGCAGCCGTTTGCGTTCGTCGGGATGGCGCGTGAGATACAGAATCGCTTCGACGAACGCCTCCGGCGTTGGCTCCACGATTAATCCGCCGGCGCCATAATCCACCGCTTCAGGCGCCCCACCACCATTCGCCACGATGCAAGGTAGTCCTGCTGCCTGCGCCTCATCCAGCACCAATCCCTGCGACTCGGTGACGGAGGGGAACACGAACAAATCAGCTGCCAACATATAGAAGGAGACCTGCTCACGCGGCACCGGTCCTGTGAAACACACCCGTTCGTGCAGATTCAGGGCATCCGCCTGTGCCTGCAGCGATTCGAGGGAAGGTCCTGGACCGACCAGCCAGAGGCGTGCCTTTGGGCAGCCGCGCACCACATGGGGCATCGCTTGCATCAAGAGATGCACATTTTTTTCGGGCGCCATTCGCCCCACATAGAGCAGCATCCACACATCTTGGGGGATGCCCAGCACGGCACGCGCCTGCTCCTGGCTCACATCGGGAAAGGGTAGCACGGGATTGCGAATAGGCGTGATGGACTGGCGAATGCCGTAGCGGCGCAACACTTCGGCGCCTGTTTGCGAAGGCGTCATAATGGCGTCCACTTGCTCGTAATAGCGACGCAGATGCCAGCGCAGCAGGCGCCGCACGAATCCCTTAGGCACGATGCGAGGCACATAGTGGAGATACTCCTCGTAGAGGGTGTGGAAGGTGCTGACAAGCGGGGTGCGGGTGCGCCGTGCCCAGCTGGCGCCCGCCATGCCCACCAGAAAAGGCGTGTGGGTATGCACGATATCGAACCGTTGCTGACGCCATTCGCACCAGAGGCGCGGCGCCCAGAGCCAGCCGATGGGATAATCGGGTTCAAAGGGCGTGTAGAACGAGGGGAAACGGCGGATGTAAGGCGACTCATCCCGATGGTGGCGGAAGCGAGGCGCGTAGACCCATACCTCATGCCCACGCCGCGTAAGCTCTTCCTGCAGAATGCGAATGGAGATGCTAACCCCGTTCAGATAGGGCAGATAGCTTTCCGAGAACAGCGCGACCTTCACGACGGCTCTCCCTTCTTCTTGCGTCAGTCTCGCTGTCGAGAGACCCTTTTTGCGCCCCTTGAACGCCTGCCTGAGCTGCGCTTGGCACGGCTGCTGGGCGGCACTCGCCGAATCTGCTCCTCCAGAAATGCCACAATATCGGAGAGGCGGAACCGCCGCTGGTTGCCTTCGGTGCGGAAGTGGCGCAGCCAGCCGCGATTGGTGTAGCGACGCACCGTGGCGGGGCAGACCCCCAGCAGACGCGCCACATCCTCCAGACTCAGCACGGGATCGGTCAAACGCGCAATCAGTTCCTCTCGGCTCTCGCGTCCCCGCACCGGATAATATTTGTCCGTGACGCTATCATCGGACCATTCTGCCAAGTAGCGCAGGTAGCGGGGCAGTTTCGCCCAGATTTCGTCCATTTGGGGCGGAATCAGCTGCTCTGGGTCGGTCTGTTTCGGGCGGTGCTTGCGCAACCGCGCTTTGGGTTCCGTTTCTCTGCTGGTGTCCCGCGTTTCGGCAACAGAGACGGCGGCTTGGGCAGGGGGCACTTCGGGTGCGGGCAAGCCCAACTCCTCGCGCAGCAGCGGTACAAAGGCGAGAAAATCGGGGATTCGCAGAGAGACCAGGGCATACGCCTCCTGCGCCCTGCCAAGAGGCGGTTCAGCGTGGGGAGCCTCCCGCTCGGTGTGCGAGGCAGGTTGGGACTGCTCGGACGGCTCAGGCAAAGCGGACACAGGTTGGGATAGGTCCGCTGGCTCAGGTGAGGCGGACGCAGGCGGGGGCATTTCGCTCCCGGCGTGCGCGGTAGGCTGGGAGGGGGGCTGCCCCTCCTGCACCGCACGCTCCCCCTCCACAAACTGGCTCTCCAGGTACCGATACCAGTCGCTCAGGCTCAGGCGACTCATGCTGCCCTCTATTGTACACCACAAGCGCGTCGATTCCTGCTATTTTGGAAGGAAAGGCTCCCACTGAGCTGAAACAATTTACTGGAGGTTGATCGAAATGGAAGAAACAGGTCGAAAAGAGGCTATCGTCTCCTTTGTACTGGGGATTGCGTCGCTGATTGCATGGTGCATCCCTATCTGCGGCGCTCCGATCTCCATCGTGGGGATTGTGCTGGGCGTGCGCGGACTTGGGTCCACTTCGCAGCGTGCAATGGCGATCGTGGGGATTGTACTATGCTCGCTGGGGCTGATAGCAACGCTTATCAACGCAGCAGTTGGTGCCTATTTGGGCGCTACGGGTCAGCATCCCTTACTTCAGCAGTGGCAGCGTTAGGACGCAATCCCACCCCGCTCTCAAAGTGGCTCTTCTGGCAGGGGGTCGCCTGTGGCGAGTTTGAGGCGCAGGTCAGCCACATAGGAGTCGTAGACCGCCTGCACCAAATTGGTTTCGGCGGTCACCAATGCCAGTTGCGCGGTCAGTACCTCGATGAGGGTGCCTGCGCCTTCGCGCAGGGCGTCGCGTGCCGCCTCATAGTTGCGCTGGGCAGCGGTGAGGGCGGCTTGGGCGGCGTTGAGCCGTTCGGCGGTCTCAAGGCGGGTCAGCAGCGCGCTTTCCAGCTCGGCATAGAGATTGCGCTCCAGTTGCAGCAGACGCGCCTGCGCACTCTGGTACTCGGCTTCTGCCTGGCGCAGGTTCGCCCGCACCAGCCCCGCATCGAAAATCGGGTAACTAAGCGTTAGACGCAGCTGCCCTTGAGTGCGGCGAGTTGGCTCCAGCTCATAGAAACCCGTGAGGCTGATCTGCATGCGGCTGAAAGCGTTGATGCGGGCGATTTCCACACCCAGCTGGGCAATCTGCGCATTGAGCTGGGCGGTGCGCAGCTCGGGATGCCCTTGGCGGGCGCGTTGCCATAGCGCATCGAGCGCAGGCGGTTGACCCAGTTCAGGCGGTGCATCAACCCGCTCAAGCGGTGGCAAGGGTTGTGCCGCCTCCCAGCCGATGAGCCGCTTGAGGTCGGTTTCCGCCAGACGGAGGGCGTTCCGTGCCTGAATCTGTTGCACCCGCGCGTTGGCGAGGTCGGCTTCCGCTTGTAGCACATCTTTGGCAGGCGCGGTGCCCACCTCGGCTTGCGTGCGAGCCACATCGAGCAGCGTCTGCGCCCGTTGCACCGCCTCATCCGCTACCCGCAGCAGCTCCTGACGACGCAGCACCTCATAATACGCACGAGCCGTCTCAAACAGCAACGCCCGGATGGTGCCCCGCGCTGACTGACGCGCCAGTTCGTGCGAGCGCGAGGCTTGCCGAATGCGCGCCTCGCGCCGACCCGAGTCGAACAGCAGCCAATCCAGCGTGACGGCATCTTGGCGCGTGATGCTTTCGGCGACGGCGCCGCCCTGTTCGAGGCGCGTGCGGATGTTGCTGCTGCTCCATTCGAACTGGGGGAACAGCGCGGCGCGGGTGGCGGTGAGTTCCGCCTCGGCGGCGCGCCGCTTCGCCAGCGCTGACTGGATGTCGCCATTATATTGCAGGGCACGCCGCAGTGCATCCTGAAGCGTTAAAGCCTCCCCTTTTTGAGAACCCCCTCCGTGAGGTTCCCCCTGCTTCGCAAGGGGAACCGCTGTTTGGTTCCCTCCGCCCGCGGGGGGAACCTGTAGGAGGGGGGCGAAAGTCGTGAGCGTGGCGGGAGATGGAGACCCCTGTTGGGTGCATGCCAAGCCACAAAGCACTGCCATCCCCAGCAGCCATGACGCAATTCGGGCAATACTCATCATCAGCCTCTTGGACGCTTCTGTTGCGAATGTTGTTCAGGGGGCGACGCGCCCGTCATTCATCCTCATCGTTCGAACGCTGCCTCGAAACTGAGGCGCGAAGGCTCGAAGTCGAGCTGGCGCACGAACTGGCACGCCTCGCGCGCCCCATGCTCCCGATCCATCCCGTTATCCTCCCACTCGACAGAGAGCGGTCCGCGATAGCCAATCTCGTTCAGGGCGCGGATAATCTCTTCGAAGTTGATGCAGCCCCGTCCGGGCGAGCGGAAATCCCAATAGCGACGCGAATCGCCGAAGTTCAGATGCCCGCCAAACACGCCCGAAAGGCGCGGCACCGTCGACCACCAGACATCCTTCACATGCATGTGGAAGATGCGGTCGCGGAATCGGCGGATAAACGCCACATAATCCACGCCCTGATAGCCCAGATGGCTCGGATCGTAGTTGAAGCCGAAGCGGGGATGCCCGTTCACCGCCTCGATAGCGCGTTCCGCCGTCACGATATCGAAGGCAATCTCGGTCGGATGCACCTCCAGCGCGAAATAGACATCCTCCTGCTCGAACAGATCGAGAATAGGTTTCCAGCGGGTGGCGAAGTCTTGGAAGCCGCGCTCGATGAGGTCAGGTGGGTTTGGGGGGAAGGCATAGAGATATTGCCAGATGCTGCTGCCAGTGAAGCCGTTGACCACCACGCGGGTCAGCTGCTGCTTGATTTCGGGGGGTGCAGCGTTGAAGAAGCGTCGGGCAGCCCGCGCCGTGTTTTTCATCTCTTCGGCGGCACGCTGGCGCACCCCCTCCGGGTTGCCGTCGCCCCATACGCGTGGCGGCAGTATCGCCTTGTGCCGCTCGTCGATGGGGTCGCACACCGCCTGACCCACCAGATGGTTGCTAATCGCGAAGCATTTCAACCCATAGCGGCTGAGAATTTCCCAGCGCGATTCACAGTAGCGCTCGTCGGTCAGGGCTTTTTCTACATCGAAGTGGTCGCCCCAGCAGGCGAGTTCCAGCCCGTCGTAACCGAACGCCTTCGCTTTCTGCGCCATCGTCTCCAAGGGCAAATCAGCCCACTGCCCTGTGAAAAGCGTAATCGGTCTTGCCATCGTCACCAACCTCCAAGCGCCAATTTCGTAAAGCGCATCCCGATTCCTGCATCTTGGGAACTTTTTTGCGCGTTGCGCCGTTAAAATTGCTATCCCCCGCTTCGGCGGGGGAGGCGGGAGTGCGGATTCCATCTCCACACACTTATCCAGCGGGTCGAAGGTTGACGGTTATCGCCTGAAACGCGATTCCCCCGTCACCGCTTTCCTTATCCGCATGGGTCGGACGGGGATGGTTATCGGTCGCTCAGCCTACGGGCTGAGGGGGGTTCGATGCCCCACCGCCTCCCGCTAAAATTTTTTATTTCAGGAGTGTGGGAGCCATGCGAATCACAAGGCATCTCAGTCGGACTCAGCGGGTTGCGCTACCGGGTCAGGAGCGCAACTACGCCGGTGGCTTCGCCTATCGGCTGGAGCCGCGCCAGCAGCTGGATCGGTTCCTTATTCTCGGCACTGAGGGTGGAACCTACTATGTATCGGAGCGGCGCCTGACGCTTGATAATGCGAAGGCGGTGCTGGAGCTGCTGTGGCGTGAGCCAGAGTATGTGGTGGAGCGTACAGCGGAGATTAGCGAGCAGGGACGCGCGTATAAGAACGATCCTGCGCTGTTCGTGCTGGCGATAGCGGTTGCGTCGGGACATGCGCGCATTCGCACGCTCGCGCTCCAGGCGATGCCACGCATCATCCGCACGGGAACGCACCTGTTTACCTTTGCGGAGTATGTGACCCAGCTGCGTGGTTGGGGACGGGGGTTGCGCCGAGCGATTGGGTGCTGGTACCAGACGCACGAACTGCGGGAGCTGGCTTATCAGGTCACCAAGTATCGCCAGCGCTATGGCTGGTCGCACCGCGACCTGTTGCGTTTGACCCATCCGAAGGCGGATACACCGGCGCGCAACGCGCTGTTCCGCTACATCGTCACGCGGGAGGTCGCTTCGGAGCTACCCGCCGAGGTCGGCGCCTACCTGGAGGCAGTGGAGCGACTGAACCAGCCTGACCTGCCGCAGGCGGAGGCGGTGCGGCTGATTCGTGAGTACGCGCTGCCACGCGAGGTTGTGCCCACTCACCTGCTCAACTCTCCAGCGGTCTGGGAGGCGTTGCTGAACGAGATGCCGATGACCGCCATGATTCGCAACTTGGCGGTGATGACGCGCGTGGGACTGCTCCAGAAGGGCAGCGAGGCAACCCGCTTCGTTGTGAAGCAGCTCACCAACCGGGAGCGGCTGCGCAAGGCGCGTGTGCATCCGCTGCAGGTGCTGGCGGCACTCATCACCTACGAGCGCGGGTTCGGCGCACGCGGCAGCGGGGCGTGGAAGCCTGTGCCTGCCATCATCAACGCGCTGAACAAGGCATTCTATCACACCTTTGAGAATGTCGCTCCGACCGGTAAGCGGCTGGTGCTTGCGCTCGACATCTCCGGCTCGATGGGCTGGGGCAGTGTGGGTGGCATTCCGGGGCTGACACCCCGTGCAGCCACCGCCGCGCTTGCCTTGGTCACACTCAACAGGGAGAGCCACGCCCAGGTGGTGGGCTTCTCGCATCACCTGATGCCGCTCGACTTGGAGCCGAGGATGCAGCTGGAGCAGGCGATTAACTACCTTGCCCGCCTGCCGTTCGGCGCAACGGACTGCGCGCTGCCGATGCTCTGGTCGCTCCAGAATCGGCTGGAGGTCGATGCGTTTGTCATCTACACCGACTCGGAGACATGGTACGGTGAGGTACATCCTGCCGAGGCGCTGTGGCACTATCGCGAGGCGACAGGCATCCCGGCACGCCTTGTGGTCGTGGGCATGCTGGCAAACCCGTTCAGCATCGCAGACCCGAACGACGCGGGCATGCTCGATGTGGTGGGGTTCGACCCCAACACACCCAGCGCGATAGCCGAGTTCGTGCAGGGAAACCTCTAACCCGCTTACCCTCAGAACCGACCATCGACTTGGTTCCCCCTGCCTGCAGGGGGAACCCCACTCGCGTGCGGAGGGCAAACTCAAGTTCACTCCTGCCTGCCCGAAAACACGAACCGCCTACACGCCACGCAGAATCATCTCGATCGATTCCTTGTGCAGCGTCTCCTCCGAGATAATCTGCTGGAGGTCGTTCGCCAGCCCATAATCGCCCAGCTCCTCTGCCTGACGCAGACGCTCCTTGTAGCGTTCGATGGTGTCGGTCTCTGCCCGCAGCACATTCTCCAGCATCTGTTTCAAATCGCGGGCAGCGGGCACAGGCATAGGAGTGGTGGTAGGGCTACCGCCCAGCGCGGCGATTTTGCTTGCCAGAAACTGGGCATGGCGCAGCTCGTCGGGCACCTCCCGCAGGAAAAACTCCTTCATCTCCTCGCGATAGATGCCCGTGACCGTGGCGGCGTATGTGATATAGGTGATAATCGCCTGATACTCGTTCGCCAGATCCACATTCAGCCCTTCAATTAGTGCCTCTTTGGTTGCCATAGCGCGCCTCCACGGAAGAGATTGCCCCTCCGCCGCAAAATTCCTGCTTCATGGCTGTTGGGAACTTTATTTGCCGATGCAGAAGTCCCGAAATATCCGATCGACCAGCTGCTCGTCGACGGTCTCGCCTGTGATTTCGCCGAGGGCGAGCCATGCGCCCCGCAGGTCGACCGCCAGCACCTCCAGGGGTAGCCCTGCGCGCGTGGCGTTGAGCGCGCTTAGTAGGTGCTGGCGTGCCGTTTGCACGGCTTGCACATGGCGTGCGTGGGTCAGCAGTAGGCTCTCTTCGCCGACGCCGGTCAGGTTCACCGCATCGAGAATCGCCTCGCACAGCGCGGGCAACCCCTCCCCCGTGAGAGCCGATACCCGCACGGCGATGCTATTTCCCCCCACCCCTGCCCTCCCCGCACGCGGGGAGGGAGCTTGTGTTCCTCCCCCGTGTAAGGGGGAGGTTAGGTGGGGGGCAAAATCCGAAACGGGCACCAAATCCGCCTTGTTCCAGACCACGATTCGGGGTTTATCGGCGGGCAGCGTGGTGAGAATGGCACGGTCGGCTTCGGTCAGCCCCTCGCTCAAATCGCACACCACAAGCAGCAGGTCGGCATGCTCAACGGCGCGGCGTGTGCGCTCGATGCCTATCTGCTCAACAGGGTCGGGATGCTCGCGTAGCCCGGCGGTATCCAGCACCACAATCGGCACGCCCTGAATCTGAAAGGCTTCCTCAATCAGGTCGCGTGTGGTGCCGGGGATAGGGGTCACGATGGCGCGCTCCTCGCCCAGCAGCGCGTTCAGCAGGGAGGATTTGCCCACATTGGGGCGCCCCACAATCGCCACGCGCACCCCCTCGCGCAGCAGCCTGCCCGACTGGGCACGCCTCAGCAGATGCTCCAACTGCTTCTGAAGCTCGTTCAGCTCGGTTGCGAAGGCGTCCCGATCCAGCTCGCCAATCTCTTCCGAGAAGTCGAGAGTGGCTTCCAGTTGTGCCAGCAGGGCCAGCAGGGTGTCGCTCAGCTGGCGTATGGTTCGGGAGAGGGCGCCCTCATGGAGATAGAGGGCGGCGCGGAGCTGGCTCTCGGTGCGGGCGCGTATCAGGTCGGCGACCGCCTCCGCTTGTGCCAGATCCAGCTTGCCGTTCAGGAACGCCCGCTGGGTGAACTCGCCCGGTTGCGCGGGTCGGGCGCCCTCTCGCCAGATGAGTTGCAGCACTCGTCTCAACAGCAGCGGGCTGCCGTGGCAGCTGAACTCGACCACATCCTCGCCCGTGTAGCTATGGGGCGCCCGAAAGGTCAGCAGCAGGGCGCGATCCAGCACCTCGCCCGTCTCAGGGTCGC
>Ga0272447_1001920_pt1 | contig 12051 bp, 13 predicted proteins | sample YNPCB0133_FD_194589 | JGI IMG/M metagenome (GOLD analysis project Ga0272447, IMG submission 194589) | Hot spring microbial mat communities from Yellowstone National Park, WY, United States - YNP-CB-013-3 | ecosystem: Environmental > Aquatic > Thermal springs > Hot (42-90C) > Sediment | place... | reverse complement strand
GCCGGAGGCGCGCGCACCCAGGGGCGCCGGAGGCGCGCGCACCCAGGGGCGCCAGTAGGGACGCAGCGGCGTTGCGTCCCTACTGGCGTCGCCAGCGGATGTCGCACTCATCGCGGTTGCCAAGGGCGCGCTGTAACACGTCGATCAGGTGCAGACTCGCGCCGCGCTCGGCGAGCAGCGCCAGGGTATCACGGTTGATATAGAAGTCGGCGTCGGTGGTGCTCTCAATCTCCAGGTTGTCGAACAGGACGCGCATCTCTTTGCCAGTAACCTCATCAATCGGCTCGTCGCTCAGCGCATCAGCGATGGTGAAGCGGTCATCGTCTGCCAGCGGCGGGTCAAACAGGTCGGCAAGGTTGATACGAAATGGCAGAATCCTTATCGACGGCGGCTCTTCAATCACCACTGGCTCGTTCACTTCGTAGAGCAGCGTATCGACAATCACGCGCGCAGCATCGGGACGCCCGATGTTGCGGGTGTTTTCGCGCATACGCGCCAGGCGTTCGGGGTTCTGCAACAGACGATCAACTTTGTAGGCGAGGGTGGTCATCTGATTGCAGCGCAGCGCCACCCCTTCTTCGAGGAGGTGATCACTGTTGCGCTCTTCCTGACCGGGAATAGGCGCGATGATAACCATTGGCAAGCCAGCAGCCATGGCTTCAGAGGAAGTCAATCCGCCCGGCTTGCCAATCAGGATCGTTGCACTCTTCATCAGCGATGGCATGTCGTTAGTGAACCCCAGTAAACGGAAGCGTTTCGCCTGCGGTTTAGTCAATTCGATGAGTTCTTTGCGCAGTTCTTCGTTCCTGCCGCATACCACAACGACCTGTGATGGCGTCTTCATTGTCATGATCTGCTGCACCACTTCGCGCGCCGGACTGATGCCTGCTGCACCTGCCGACACCAGGATCACCGGCAGGTCAGGTTGAAGATGGTAGTGCGCCAGTACATCATCGCGGTTAATCGGCGTCTCAAAAGCGGGATCAACCGGGATGCCAGAGACGGTAATGCGATCCTCCGGCAGTCCAAGCGCTACTAGATGCACCTTTGTTTCTTCCAGCGCGACAAAGTAGCGATTGAAGCGCGGACTGAGCCACATTGAGTGGAAGTCGTAATCGGTGGTCACAATTGCTAACCTGGTGTCAATGGCGTCTTCCGCCAACAACTGCGCCACGATGCCAGCGGGCATGAAGTGGGTGCAGACAGTGATTGTAGGACGGAACTCACGAATGAAGCGGGTCAGTGGGTCGGCATTGATCCGGTCAAACAGCAGGCGGAAGGCGTCAGTTTTCCATGGTTCGTCGCTCGCCTGATACCACCAACCGACGAGTTGCGGATGTTCCTGCACCAACCGCAGGTAGAGATCGGAGTAGAAGGCACGGTACAGTTCGTTGGTACGTTCGAGCGCATCGAGATTGACAAGTTCTTCGACCTGCGGCGAACGTTGAAAGACCTTCTCGAGCGCGGCTGCGGCGGATTTGTGACCGGAACCGGCGCTGGTGGAGAGAATAAGGACGCGATGTTTCATTGTGCCTCACTTTGCTAGCCTGCGCAGGTGAGCTTTGCCCTGGAAGCTGGTATAGAACACGGATCGGCACGGATACGACGGATCAGCACGGATGACGTTTTGTCGGGAAGAGCCCGCGCAGGCGGGCTTCGCCCTGGAAGCTGGAAGAGAACACGGATCGGCACGGATACGACGGATCAGCACGGATGACGTTTTGTCGGGAAGAGCCCGCGCAGGCGGGCTTCGCCTTGACTAGCCGAGGGGTTCACCCCGACGGCACGAGGCGCATATCGGACTTAATTCTCAATCTCCATATGAGCACTGCGCTCCCTCTCTCCGCGCCTTCGCGCCTCCGCGTGAGCCAGTTCGACGTTCCCATCTTCACCATTCAGCGAAACCGCTGCGGGTCGAACAGTCGGATCGGGTGGCGGGTAGCGCCGTCGAGGGCAAGATCGGTCAGGATTTCTCCCATCACACTGGCGAATTTGAAGCCATGACCGGAGCACGGCGAGGCGATAACGACGTTGGGATGCTGCGGGTGCAAACCAACGACGAAGTGCTGGTCTGGCGTTGTTGTGTACATACAGACCGCCGAAGCCAGATGGTTGCCGTTGAGTGTCGGAATGCGATTGGCGATGGCGGCGCGCATGGCGGCGATCTCGGCAGGATGCACCGCACGATCAACGGTGTCGGGGTCGCACGGTTCACCGGCGCGGAAGAGCGCAACCTTGACGCCGCCGGGCGGTCCTTCCTGGTGGGGAAAGCCGTAGAACTGCGTGCCGTCTTCCGCTTCCCAGATATAGATCGGAAAGCGGTCGGGCAGAAACGGCTCAACGCCGCCCTTCGGTGCAAACCAGTGGAGTGTTTGCCGTTCCACCACCAGCGGCAAGCCGAGATCCGCCAGCAGGCGCGGCGCCCATGGACCGGGCGCAACGATCAGGCGTTCGGCAGTATAGCGGTTGCGCGTCGTCGTCACCGTCACTCCACCTGCGTCAGCTTCCCATGCCAGCACTGGCTCCTCAACGTGCAGGTCAGCGCCAAGCGCAGCGGCGCGTTGCAGATGCGCCGCGACGCTGGCTTCGGGACGGACGAAGCCAGCCTGATGTTCATACAGTGCAACGGTTCCCTCCGCTGGACGGAGCGGCGGAAAACGGCGCCGGATCGCGGCGGCATCGAGCAGTTCGTACTCCAGCCCGTGTTCCTGCGCGCTGCGCAGCGCCTCGGTGACGGTATGACTCTCAGGAGAACCGATCATCAACCCGCCGGTGATGGTCAACAGATGCGCGCCGCTATCGTGTTCGATCTGCCGCCACAGTTCATAGGCGCGCAACAGCAGCGGCACATATGCCGGGTCCTCGAAGTACGCCTGGCGGATGATGCGCGACCGACCGTGGCTGGAGCCAAGGGTATGGGCGATAGTGTGGCGCTCGATACCGAGGACGCGCCGCCCGCGCCGTGCTACGTGGTATGCTGCGGCGCTCCCCATGCCGCCGAGTCCGATGATGATCACGTCGTATGCCGATGTCATATCGTGTGCATTGTAGCACATCCCGCCAGCAGAGGAGCGGGGGCGCGGCGGCGGGTGACGAACCGCAGTGTGCCGACCGGGACTGGTATACTGCTGATACTACTTGTGGCGCTCAAGGTACGAGAACTCCTATGGCAACTATTGTACGCTAACCATAACCGATTGAATCCATTATCCAGCAATTACGGAATATCTTGCCTCAACTCCGCGAGGAATATGATGTAGAACGGCTTGGCGTCTTTGGATCGTATGTGCGAAATAAGCAACATGAGTGATATTGGTATTATTGACGCAGCAGGTCTACGCGCTGGCCATAGGCCTATTCCAGGGTTGTTAAGGCGCAGGTGTATAGTACTCTTTTTCCCTCGTCCGGTCAAAGGAGGCTGGGAAGACAAGGCTGCGCAAGTGGAGTGTCGGCCACATAGAGGCCCCGTCCGCTCACGGCTCCTCCCCCATCGGCACTTCCGCCCACGCGACGTCCGGGTTGCCCCGCCCCGCCAGGTCCGCCAGCATCAGATCCAGCTCATCGGGAATGGCGTTGAACTCAAAGCGGATGCGTTGCCACCCCGGTCGCTTGAGCTCAGCGATGGCCACTGGCAGGATGACTGCCCCCAAATCCACCGTCAACGTTGCCCAGTACGCCGAAGGTGTGGGAGTTCGTTGATCGAGCACGCAAGAGAGAGGCTACCCTTCAGCGAGACGTTTGGTCAAAACAATCTCCACCGCTTCATAGCCATAATCTCCGTCATCAGGTATGTCCAATAGTTCCATTGCATTGCAATAGCGCTCTCGCACCGGGATTGGCACGCCATCAGTGTCTTGACTATATTCTACCAGCCATCCCTTTTCGGGCTTGAGCGCATCTAGCCGCTTGAATGTGGGTATCGGCCACTCCTCTCGCCGGAACAGACACGTGCTGGGAATCAGTTGCCATTTCCCCCGTGTAATGCCCAGGTCGCTAAACCAGGCGATCAACACGGCATCCGAAGGCTGCTTGGTCCACGTCTCTTGCTCATCCGGAACGCTTTCATACCGGGGTCCAAAGAAATAGCCCAAGCCTCCTTTCGTTTTGTAACTTCCCCGCACGATGACTCCCAGGGCATATCCTCCATCCTTCAAAGGGACAGCAAACCATTGCCCTTCAGAATACTTGATGTGCTTCTTGCGCGGTTTTCTGTCCATCTGCTCTCCTACTGCATCATTATCTTCAAAGCGCCAGGCTGCATCCAGATATTCCTGACGTCGCGGATTACGTGGGCTAATCGGACGAATCCGGTTCAGGGACGGCCGATACTGCTCGTAGAGCATCTGCTCCCGTCCCCGCTGGACTGCATAGTCATCGGTCCGCCAGTCCACTTCAAATCTTAACTTTTGTTTGATGGGATCGGTACGATGTTGAATCTGACGCTAGGCTAAATTCTCTGTTCGCCCTACATACTGAGTCTCCCCAGTTGCCGGGTCTATCAGCCTGTAGGTGCCTCCTCGCGCTGCTCTTTCAGCATGCTCCTCCGCAATCCCGCTGGCGGCATTTCTTGCCGCCGCTGCCCCCGCCGCCTCGTCCCCCGCCTGCTTAGCGCTGCCGATGATCCCCACCCGCACCAGGTCGTCAAGCGGTAGGACGATGGGGAGCAGGTCGTCCGGTTCAGCGGCTTCGCACGCCGCGGTGAGCGCCAGGCTGCTCGCCGCCGCCTTCTTGTCCGCCGCGCTGGCGTGCGGGTCGGCAAGTGTGCGCGTCGCCTGATAGGCATCCCACGCCGTCCAGCCATAATCAAGCGCCTTGAGCGCGATGACCCCGCCGACGATCAGGAGTGGGATGAACACGGCGTGCCCGTCGGGATCAACGTACTTCAGCGGGTTGTTGTGAACATAGGCATACCGGTTGAGGCTCTGCGGGTTGCCCGGCTCGGGAACGATGCTATCCGGTGAGATGAACCGTCCAAGCGTCGGATCATAGTAGCGGGCAAATACAACAATCCGGTTGCATCAAGCTGCTGCCCGGTGAAGGTACGCGCCGTCAGTCCGATGCCGCCGGTGCGCACCCGTCCCCACGGGTCATAGTGCTGCATTCCTACGAGCGCGCCGCTTGCGTTCGTCGCTGCGCTCACGCTCCCCAGGTGGTCGCTGAAGAGATACTGCGTTCCCTGGTCGCTGCGCCGCACGCCGATGACGTCGGCGCCGAAGCGGTAGAAGTGCGTCGTTGCGCCGCCGACGGTGCGCTCCCAGAGGTCAGCGACGGTGACGACGGTCGCGCCGTTGCTCGTGCGCGTCACCCGCGCGCCGGCGGCGTCATAGGCGTAGGTTTCGGTCACGCCCGCCTGGGAGACGCTGGCGAGCTGGTTCCAGCCGTTCCAGACGAACGTCCGCCCGCCGCCGCTCGTGAGGTTGCCATTGGCGTCATAGGCGTACGGCTGCCCGCCGACGCGGATGGGGGCGTGCGGGCGCGGCTGGCGCGCCGCCGGGTACTCATATCCCACGCCGGCTTTGACGCGCAGGTTCCCCAGCCGGTCGCAGGCATACGTCTCGCTCAGCGTCGGCGGGGCGACCGCCGCAGGCGTGGGGGAGGGGGTGGCGGTGGCGGTCGGCGCGCCGTCGGGTGGAGCGCCGCGCTCCGGCGTGACTTCGTCCCGCGCGGCGTGGGTCGCCGCTCCGGTCGTCGCTCCCAGGCGACTGTCGGAGGATGCGGTATGCGACGGGGACCGGATATCAGATGCACGTGGTACAATACCGCCGGGATACGGCGTGATGCGCGGGAGCCGCAATGCGGATCTATCTGGACACATGCACCCTGCACCGGCCGCTTGATGATCGCACGCAGCTGCGTATCGCGCTCGAAGCGGACGCGGTGCTCACGCTCTTGACGCTGTGCGCGCAAGGAACGCTCACGCTGGTCGTCTCTGCGGTGAACGCCTTTGAAACAGCGCGTAATCCCCGCCCGCAGCGGGCGCTGTTCGTCCAGGCGATCATGGCGCGGGCTGCCGAGTATATCCCGCTGACGGATGAGATTGAGGCGCGGGCGCAGGAGTTGGAGCGCGCAGGCGTTAAAGCGATTGATGCATTGCATTGGGCGACGGCGGAGGCGGCGGGGGTGGACCGCTTTTGCACCTGCGATGATCGCTTCTATCGCAAAATGAAAGCAGTGCCGGGCATGACGTTGAAAGCGGTCACGCCGCTCGAACTGATCCAGGAGGTCGTGCCATGCTGACAGGAACACCGCAGCCGTTGGCGCTGCTCACCGAGCGAGCGTTGCGTCTGTTGCTGGCGGAGTTGGGACCGATCGACACCGTGCGGTTTTTGAGCCAGTATACCCTGGGCGAAGGCGACGCGGTCGCCGACAAGGATCGGCTGGTCGGGTCGCTGACGGTGGCGGAGATTGCCGCAGCGATCCGTCAGGCGCAGATGGCGGCTGGCGCGCCAGCCTGTGCGCCAGAAACAGACGACGCGGTGTGATGGGCGGACGAATGCGGTTCTGGTGCGGGGCGCGGTTCCCAATCGGCTGCCTTGGATTCGCCCCTGCCGCGCCACCGCATCGCGCGGCGCAGCGGTCGGCGCCCCCGCGCCGGGAACGATGCTATCCGGTGAGATGAACCGCTCGAACGCTGGGTCGCAATACCGCACGCCATAATACATCAACCCCACGCCAGGGTCAACGCGCTGGCCGGTGAAGGTGGAGTCGGTATGCCGGGCGCTTTCGCTGATGGTGCGCAGCGTGCCGTGTGGTTGACCCTGGCATCTTCGTCACTCCATCGTGATTCCCCGCATAGAAGGTCGTGCGTTACCGCTGGCCTTCGCTTCCTGATGGGGCAGTCGTTGAAGATAGAGTTGTGACATTTGCGGGCGCAGGCAATTGAGCAGCGCACATGGAGCGCGCATTGCTCTCCAGTCGCCGCCTGGGTATGGACGCCGAACTAAAGTGGCGGCACACGCCTTCCAAAGCCGCCCCACCCCTTCGTCTTCACCACCAGTTCCAGCCATGCCTCCAGCGATTCCGCGACAGTATAGTAGGCTTCGATCGTACTTTCATCATGGGGAAAAAATTCGTACTCGTGATCGAGAAAGAAGACTTTGCCCTGCTCGGGCCCTTCACGCAAAATAGCTAAGTAGTTTCCATCATGGGCATCGCAGAAGGCTACATAGTTCAAAGTGTGTATGTTGCGATAGGCTGGGTCTAATCTGGCGAAATGACGGAAGGTCTCCAGCATCTCCCGATTAATCTTGACCAATTCAAGCGTGCTGAAGATGTGGTAGTGGATATAATCGCCCTTTGTTGACCAAGAGGGTTTCCAGGCTAATGGCGCCACATAAAGTTGAGCACCATTGGTTAGTTGCAGAAAATGATGCAGGCTTTCTGGCAGAGCGAATCCTAGTGACTGCTCAATTGCCCTTATATCTTCTGGTAAGGCTGGTGCATACGTTGTGTGTGTACATGGCACGAGCCACGCATCTTCCGTCTCAATCAATACATCGCCAAATGTGAAAATCAAACCCTCCCGCGTATGCATTCTCTTGGGGCAAACGAGCACCTGTTGCTCCAAAATGGCCTTCAGATATGTGTTGATGATGGACACCTTTTTCTTCCCTCCTCGCTGACTGGGATCAGTAGGGGAAAGGAATCCCCTCATGCTGGTAGAATTCGCGCAGCAGTGGGAGAATCTTTTCGGGGTTTTGTCTAGCCCACTTTCGCATATCGTTGAGGCTCGTGTTCAGGCGCTCCGTCAGAAAGTCATCGAGTCTTTTCTGGATTCCTCCAGTCGCTGTATGGGGAGCCTTCGCATAGACCACCCAGCCCTCCTCGGGACCGCCCAAGGCAATGGGCCAGAGGTGATGTTGTTGATAATCGTCAATACGGAATTCAGGCCTGGGACTGTACTTGAACAATCCTGACAAAATTTCCTTGCCTTCTTCAGCTTCCCCCCTCGCCTTCTCCACCGAGCCCAGTAGCCTTTTCTGGGCAACGACCTCTTCGGCTTTTTGCGCCGCTTCCAGGACAAAGCGTTGTGCTCCTTCTCCAACAGCACGGGTGGTGATTCGTCCTGCCAGTCTGGCGGCCTCATCGCCGTGGCTCGCCGCCTCTGCAGCCGCCTTCGCCGCCCTGCCGCCGCGCACCGCCATGCCCATGCCGGTCAGCCCCGGCAGGAGCAGCCCGCCGACATCCGCCGCCAGCGCCAGCCCGTTGTCCCACGTCAGCCCGTTCTGGGGAATGTCCCAGATATCGTCGGCGATGCATGCGATATCAACTGCGCGCTCGATCCAGTGCCCCGTCGGGTCGGTGTACTTCAGCGGGTTGTTGTGAACATAGGCATACCGGTTGAGGCTCTGCGGGGCGCCTGGCTGCGGCGCCGACAGATTGAGGCTGAGAAACCGCCCGGTCGCCGGATCATCGTATCGGCTATGATACTACATCAACCCGCTGGCGTTCCGCCGCTGCCAGTGCAGTTGCGCATATCGGCGCACGGCCGGTGCACACCACTATCTCGCAGCCGCTAAAGGGTCCTTCGCCTCAGGAGCCGTAGATTCGGAATCCTGGCGGTCAGTATCCGCTCAAGCTCTTCTGGTCGCTCTGTTCCGTTGACGTAAAAAAGAATGCTAATCTCAGGAAATTCGCTCTTGTACAATTCCTCGTAAAAAGGATCGAAATTCCGCTGCAGGACGAAGTTTTCCTCACCTACTGTATCAAGCCGATAGTAATCTCCCCGATGTAAGCTTTCGTGTGGCGCTAGTTGGACGCCGAGCGCCTGCTCGACGGCCACCCGCGCCGCCTCCAGGTCATCGTGGTCGAATCCATAAAGGTCATACGTCTTCATGCTTCCTCCTTTGACCGAGAGAAATCGTGAGAGCTTTGCAGGATCGGTCAGGGCAAAAGCCGTATCCGACTTATAAAGCAAAGGGCAAGCGTTGATGTCCATCCGCAATCGAGCTTGTATCGGATACTGCACAGAATGACCAACTCCAGGGCACAACCTGTCGGGATTTGTATGGCTGCTCAATCGCCAGAGCTTGACCCGGCGCAGGATTTTCTCGGCTTGCCTGCGACTTGGCCTGAACGGTTTATGATTAGCGCACGATGATGTAAGGACCCCTTTGTGCGATGGACTCGATGGACTCGTAGATCATAAAGGTCACAGGTCTCCCGGTCATTTCACCAAGTTCTCGGCTTAAATCCAAGAGGCCCAGCATTTTCAGGTGTTCCTCATCGAGCGGTTCGGTCCGTGTTCCGCCGCCCCGAAGCCCGATGCCAAGTTCTTTAGCGCGCTGCAGGAGAGTGGAACTCGCCAAAGCGAGATCAAAGTCACTCACGCGTCCGACGTCGAAGGGTGCACCTGTCTTGAAGCTTACGCCAGTGACGGAACTACCACGGAAGGCTGCCTGAACATCTCCGTACCCTGCATTTTGCAATCCTTGTTTTAGTCGAGCGCCAAATTGGGCGAATTCATCGGCGTTCTTGAAACCAAGAGGGAGGGTGCGCTGAGCTGCTTCCTGAGCCAGGTTCTCGGAAATCCTGGTTGCTGATCGGGCCAGGTCTGCGGCCTCATCGCCGTGGCTCGCCGCCTCGACGGCCGCCTTCGCCGCCCTGCCGCCGCACACCGCCATGCCCACGCCGGTCAGCCCCGGCAGGAGCAGCCCGCCCACATCCGCTGCCAGCGCCAGTCCAGACGTGAAGCGACTCGCACCGAAGGCCCGGTAGCGCACCTCGCCCGCCTCCGTCGTCCCGCTGAGGGTGACCGCCGTGCTGCCGAGATGGTCGCTCAGCAGCCAGTAGAGCGTCCCGCCGCTGCGCAGGGCCACGCGCTGGCCGTGGGCCTATTCCGGGGTTGTTAAGGTGCAAACGGAGGATACTCTTCTTGCGCCAACCGGTCAAAGGAGGCTGGGAGGATAAGGCTGCGCAGGCGGGGTATCGGCCGCACAGCGGCCAGCCCGCTCACGGCTCCTCCCCCATCGTCACTTCCGCCCACGCGAAGTCGGGGTTGTCCCGCCCGGCCAGGTCCGCCAGCATCTGGTCCAGCTCGTCGGGGATGGCGTTGAACTCGAAGCGAATGCGCTGCCGCCCCGGCCGCCGGATCTCGGCGATGGCCGCCTGCTTGATGGCCTCCAGCGCCATCTGTCGCTGCCTGGCCGTCAGGTCGTCCCAGGGAATGAAAACCGGCTTGACGCGCGTGCCGTCGGTCAGCACCAGGGTGGTGGCCAGGGCCTGCTGCAGGTAGGCCTGCACCTCGGCATCCGTGCCTGGCTCCCTGGGCTGCGGCTGCGGCGTCAGGCCGGGGATGACGTACGGCGCCTGACAGGTGACCTTGCGGCCGTGGTCGGCGCAGTAGGCGATGACCTGCCGGCGCAGGGCTTTGGCTTCTTGCTCGCTGCGCGCCACGAAGGCGGGCGAGAGCTGGTGGAAGACGCCGCCATCGGGCAGCAGTTCGGTCTTGTACCCGGGCAGGCCCAGCAGGAAGTCCCGCCCGTATTTCTCCACGTAGGCCGGGCCGAAGAAGTTGACCCACCCGATGTGCGTGAGACGGAGTTTGCGGCCATCCCTGGAAAGCATGAGATTGCTGTCTCCCTCATCAATGCAGCCGAGCCAGGGCCGGGTCAGCGGGTACAGCGTCCGCCCCAGCACGGACAGGCGTTGCATTGTCGGTTCGACCAGATGGCGCTCGTCCTTGAACTCGAAGTCCAGTAACGTCCCGCTTTGAAACAGGTTCTCATCGTCATCAAATTGATCCACACTAAAATACAACGAGACGCCCGGCAGGTCATCCAAGCGGATGCGGAAAGACACGCGCCATTTACCAAAAGGACGCCTGTCTTCCTGCATCCATGCCTGGATGGCGGTCAGCCACTCCTCGCGGGGGAGGCAGCGGTCCCCGCTGGCCGTCCAAAAGGTGACCCCGTTGTCGGCGACCGCCTCCATCCAGGCCAGGATCTCCTCAGCCCGGCTCACTTGAACCTGGTAGAAGCGAAGCAAGGGTTGAACATAGCGCATCTTCTGCTCCTTTCCTTAGGGCCACTCCACAAGGCGAATCTGCTCGCGCGTGATCTTCACTCCCGCTGCTTGGAGATCTTTCAGCAATCGCTCAATATACCCCTCGGTGATGGGGTCGGTCTTGGTCCGGAACAACTCCAGGAGGATCGGCCGACCTGTGGCTTGATATCTCGTCAACTGCTCGGTGAGCTTACCTATGTTGTTAACAGTGTGACTTTGCGTCCAGTACTTGACCTCCACGATGTCATCGGTGACCAGGAGCAGGTCGACACGGCCTCCCTCGACCACTGCCTCCACCGCCTGCAGCTTGCCGGCCTTGTAGTACTCCTCCGCCCGCAGGAGCTCGGCCGCAAAGCCGCGGCGATACGAATCCGGAATGCGCTCGCTTTGCACCATCTTCTCCAGCCACGCAATCCCACGCCGGACCTCCGGGCTGGCGCCGGCGAAGCGTTCGGTCCAGGACACCGCCCGCACCATGTCCAGGATGTCATCGGTCCGTGCGAGCGCCCTGCCGCCGCGCACCGCCATGCCCAGGCCGGTCAGCCCCGGCAGGAGCAGCCCGCCCACGTCCGCCGCCAGCGCCAGCCCATTGTCCCACGTCAGCCCGTTCTGGTGAATGTCCCAGATATCGTAGGCGATGAATGCAATATCAACCGCGCTCTCGATCCAGTGCCCCGTCGGGTCGGTGTACTTCAGCGGGTTGTTGTGAACATAGGCATACCGGTTCAGCGCCTGCGGGTTGCCCGGCTCAGGAACAATGCTATCCGGCGAGATGAACCGTCCGAGCGTCGGATCATAGTACCGAGCATGGTAATACAACAATCCGGTCGCATCAAGCCGCTGCCCGGTGAAGGTGCGCGCCGTCAGCCCGATGCCGCCGGTGCGCACCCGTCCCCACGGGTCGTAGTGCTGCATTCCCACGAGCGCGCCGCTCGCGGTCGTCGCTGCGCTCACGCTCCCCAGGTGGTCGCTGAAGAGATACTGCGTTCCCTGGTCGCTGCGCCGCACGCCGATGATGTCGGCGCCGAAGCGATAGAAGTGCGTCGT
>Ga0272447_1001918_pt1 | contig 12065 bp, 9 predicted proteins | sample YNPCB0133_FD_194589 | JGI IMG/M metagenome (GOLD analysis project Ga0272447, IMG submission 194589) | Hot spring microbial mat communities from Yellowstone National Park, WY, United States - YNP-CB-013-3 | ecosystem: Environmental > Aquatic > Thermal springs > Hot (42-90C) > Sediment | place... | reverse complement strand
TGCGCCAGTTACTGAAAGAGCGCTGTTAAGTCCAAAGGGAAAGTTGCAATCCAATTTGCCTGAATTTCCTCTCCCTGACCAAGTGGTTTCGTTGATGCGCGTGATTGACCACACTCGCAAGATTTTTACGCCCACCCCAATTTGAACCATTCGCTTTGACGACGGCTCTAAATAGGGTGGAAGGCAGGCGAGGGCGATGAGACACTGGAAGGACAAATGGCTGGTGCAGAGAATTTTGAGCGGCGACAAAGCGGCTGGAGAGCAGTTCGTCATTGAGCACTATGAGGCAATCTTTCGGTTTCTGCGGAACTTGACCGGGAACAAAGAAGATGCTGAGGATTTGACCCAGCAAACTTTCCTTCGGGCGTGGGAGGCGTTGCCAAGTTTTCGCGGCGATTCATCGCTCTCCACTTGGCTTCACTCCATCGCCTACCGCGAATACACCCACTGGCTTCGTTCCCGACGCGAATTTGTGCCATTGGACGAAATCGTTGACATGCCTGATGAGCAAGCAAACCAAAACTTGGAAGCAGTTTTGCTCCGTTGGGCAATTTATCGCCTTGACCCAGAGCATCGGGAGGTTTTCGTCCTTTACTATGTGCAAGGCTTTTCCGTGAGCGAGATTGCGAAGATTATCGGAGTTCCTGCGGGGACGGTGAAGTCGCGGCTGTTCTTTGCTCGCCAAAAATTGAGAGAACTGCTAAGCGATGTAATCCCAGAGCCTGTTAGGGCGCTGGGCAAGAATTATCAGGAGGTGTTGAAGATGGCTGTGCGAATCGCTGAAGTGACCGTTACTCCGTCACCTTTGCGTCCTGGGAGTTCAGCCCACGCGAAGTGTCGCGTTGAGGCGGACGCTCCAGTTCGGAGAGTTTACGCATTGTTGCCTGACGGCTCAACCGTAACTTTCCGAAAAGTCAGCGAAACGGAGTTTGAACTGAGCGAACAAGTCCCTTGGGATGCGCCTTCCGGGACTTACCCTGTCACCTTAGTGGCTGAGACCGAAACAGGTGAACGAGCCACTTTGGCAACTTCAATCACAATCGCCTGAGGTGCATCGGCGATGAGATGGTTCGTTTCGTTGTTTCGCACCTTACGGCTCTGTTGCGGAGACGCTCGTTTGTGGCTCGTTGAGCGAATCATGGTTCGTGGTCTCCTTGTGCTCCGCCGAGAGCACGCACCTTCTAAGGGACTCCAAAAGTTGCTCCTTGCTTTGGGCTTGAAACGCTCCGCTTGAAAGGGTCAAAGGGGCGGGAGAAAACCTGACACCCGCCCCTGCCCCGTCAACACGACTTTCGCCTAACTTTAGCGCTAAAATGCATAGGGCAAAATTTGCGCCTTATCGTGCCAACACAAATCAGGAGGTGTGTGGGAGATGGAAGCGGAACTGCAAGCCCTTGCTGAAGCCATTATTAACGGCAAACGAAACGATGCCGTTGAGTTGACGAAAAAGTTGATTGATGCTGGCGTCCCTGCAAAGCGAATTTTGGACGAAGGTTTAATTGCGGGCATGAGCGTGGTAGGCGAGAAGTTCAAAAATGGCGAGTATTTCGTCCCTGAAGTTTTGGTGGCGGCAAGAGCAATGAAGGCTGCAATGGAACTACTTCGCCCACTCCTCGCCGCTTCAGATGTTGAACCGATCGGAACGGTCGTCATCGGCACCGTTCGGGGCGACCTTCACGACATCGGCAAGAACTTGGTTGCAATGATGCTTGAGGGTGCAGGCTTTCGCGTCGTTGATTTGGGCGTTGATGTCCCAGCAGAGAAGTTCATTGAGGCTGCAAGAGAACACAACGCCGAGATTGTCGGAATGAGTGCATTGCTGACGACGACCATGACTTACATGCCTGAAGTCATCAAAGCCCTTGAAGCCGAAGGCATTCGCAACCGAGTTAAGGTCATCGTCGGTGGTGCCCCCGTCACTCAAGAATGGGCTGACCAAATTGGTGCCGATGGCTACGCGCCAGATGCAGCAAGCGCCGTTGACAAGTGCAAGGAATTGCTGGCTCAATTGAAAGGCGCTGCCTGAAGCATTATCATGATGCTCTGAGTTTGCGTGCCTGAGAGAGAAAAGCCGCCTGAAGGAGGCGGGATAGCATGAGGTGGTGGTTGTTTTTCACTTTTCTGCCCTTTGCATCCGTTGCAGGCGCGTGGCATGGTCGACTCGCTTGTGATGGTGGAGGCTACTGGAGAACTCGAGCCGTCGTAATTGTGGAAAACCCTTCTGACAAACCCCAAATCGGCGCCCCAGTCACACTCAGGATTGGCAAATCTTTGCCTGACCTCCCCTTCGTCAACAAGGAAGCGAAAGCGATTAGAGTTTGCGACGAACGAGGGCGCGAACTGAAGTTTGATCTGAGAACGCCTCAGGGCGAAGTTCGCCGCACCGGTTTTTTGCAAGCAGGCGATTTGCTTTCCTTCCTCGCCGAAGTGCCCGCTAAGGGCGTTGCCCGATACTTCGTGTATGCCGACAACCCCAAAGCGTGGGTAGTCCCCGATTACTTGAAGACTGGTTTGACCAATGGCAGTTTTGAAGCCGGCGATAAAGACCCGACGGACTGGGAACGAGTTGAGGAAGACGCACAACATCGTTTGTTTTGGGTTGAAGGCGTCGCTCGGACAGGGAAACGGTCGGTGCAAACGGTTGTTTCTGAGGGAGCACAACCGACTTGGGTCAAGTTCCATCAAACTCACATCCCACTCGTCCCTGGCATGACTTATCGGTTTCGCGGTTGGGTGAAAGCGGAGAAGGTTAAAGGCTTCGCTGGGTGGTTCATCCATGTCTTCGGCGAGAAAGGTGAATGGCTCATCAATCGTGTCCTCAACGCAGGAGGCGGAACTTACGACTGGAATTCGGTTGAGTTCACATTCACCGCCCCCGAGAATGCGCGATGGGCAACGGTCGGGACCGTCCTTTTCGGGACAGGTATCGCTTGGTTTGATGACGCCTCATTAGAGCCAGCCGATAAATTCAAGCAGGCTCTCAGAGCAAGGGTCGCAACAGTGGAGACAAGGTTGTTGACGCTTAGAGTGGATGCATCAAATTGGGCGGAAGTGCAAGGCTGGGATAAAAGGGTTCCGCTCGTCGTTTACAACTTTGAAAACCAAACTGCTGTCGCCCTTGTTTTCGCCGACCTTCGGAAAGTCATGTGGAGGTTTTCCGCACTTGAACAAGGACCGGGCATTAAGGTCGTTGACCCAGAAGCAAAGCCCAACGAACGCATCCGACCACATTGGTGGTTTGAAAGCGGCATCCTGTTTTTCGCCACCATTCCACCGAGAAGCGCCAAGCGGTTTGACCTCTACATATCCGAAACTCAACCGAGCGAAGGCGAAGCAAGTTACGAGGAACTTTTGTCAAGCCCAGCCAACCTCGTTACCAACCCAAGTTTTGAGAGGGGAGGAGATTTACCGGCATTTTGGCAAAGCGACCAAAGGAAGGGCGTAAAAGCAGGGCGGGTTCAGGAAGGCAAATTTGGGCAGTGGGCTGCAAAGTTGGAAGTTGAACCTGAACTGAAAGGTCAGTGGGTAGGGTGGAGGCTCAGCATTGCTGCCAAGCCAAACCAACTTTACTTCTACTGCGGATTTGTCAAGGCTGAAGGTGACCAAGCGCGGGTTCGCTTGCACGGGCATTGGCACAACGCAAAACGGCAGTTGTGCGAGGAAAGCCCATTCTTCGCCACTGTCCCTGAGGTGACTGGAGGGCAAGGATGGGTGCAAACTGCAGCACTTGTAGAAAGTCCGCCCGACGCAGCCTTCGTTGAATTTCACTTGACAACTAACACGCCTGGAACTTTCTGGCACGACGGAATCTTCTTCGGCGAGGTCTATCCTGCAGTTGTGGGTGAAATGGAACGGCGTGAACCCGCAACAGCCAAAGGGCTGAGCGTTTGGCTTGTCAACCCACTTGTCAAAGTGTTCCCAGAAACGCCCTCAGAAGAGACGCCCAAACTTGTGTCCCTGTTGACGGCTCGGAACGAGTATGAACCTATCCAAATCGCCCTCAGAAGCGACAGGAAAATTCAGCAAGTGCAAGTTGAAGTCACGCCACCGAAAAACCAACACGGTCAGACATTGCCTCAACCGCAAATTTACCGTGTCGGTTTCGTCCCCATTGACCATCCCAGCGGCTACTACACATCCCAACTTCCGCCGTGGTATCGCCATGTTCCAAAAGGCTTCGGAGGTAGCGACGGTTGGGCAGGTGAATGGGCGGACCCGCTCATGCCGTTCAAGCCGTTTGACCTTCAGCCGAACCGAACCGAGGCAATTTGGCTTGTGCTTTATGTGCCCCTTGACGCTCAACCAGGTCAATATGAAGGTCAAGTTCGCGTTATCGCCGAGAACCAAACAATTTCGCTACCCTTGCAGGTTGAGGTCGTCCCGCTGACGCTTCCTGAGGAGACCGAACTGAAGGTCATCTTTGACCTCAGAGGTGCGATTGTCGGCAGGTTACTTGCTGAGCCTGAACGGTTGAAAGCGTGGTATCGTTTCCTCACAAGTTTTCGCATCTCGCCCGGCTTTGTTTTGCCCGAACCAACTTTCCGCTACGAAAACGGGAAGGTCACGATGGAGGCATCGGGCTTTGACGAGATGGCGAAGTTGCTGATTGACGAACTGAAAGTCAGCATCCTTTACACTCCGAGTTTCACCTATGCGTTTGGCTGGGCTTATCCGCCCAAACGCTTCTTCAACCTTGAGCCGTTCACCGAAGAATACAACCGGGCATATCAAGAGTTGCTGCGGGTTTTCTACGACCATTTGCGACAGAGGGGATGGAGTGGCAAGTTCGTCTATTACATCTCGGACGAGCCTCATTTTTGGAACGAAAACATCCGCAAGCAGATGAAGCAACTTTGCTCTTTGGCTCATCAAGCGGTGCCTGGTATCCGCATCTACTCAAGCACTTGGCAGTTTGTGCCTGAGTGGGTTGGTGACCTTGACATCTGGGGCATCGGTCCTCACGGTTCCTGTTCGGTTGCCGACATGGAGCGGCTTAAATCTGCTGGCGCTGAACTTTGGTTCACCACAGATGGTCACATGTGCATTGACACTCCATATTTGGCGATTGAACGCTTGCTGCCTTACTTGTGCTTCGCCTACGGCGTCTCAGGCTACGAGTTTTGGGGCGTCAGTTGGTGGACTTACGACCCTTGGGAATATGGTTGGCACTCTTACATCCGCCAGAGCGATGAGGGCGAAAGGTTCTACTGGATTCGCTATCCCAACGGCGATGGCTACCTCGTCTATCCCGGAGACAAATTTGGGCTCGTTGAGCCTTTGCCTTCCATCAGGCTGATGCAAGTTCGTGAAGGCATTGAAGATTACTTGCTGCTTCGCGCAATTGAGCGGGCATTGAAAGAGGGGAAGTGGCAAGGTGAGAAGGCTGAGGCTGCAAAGCGGGTTCTGGAACGAGCCCGCTCGCTCGTCTCAATCCCGAACGAGGGAGGTCTAAAGTCAACCTCGCTTTTGCCCGACCCAAACAAAGTGACAGAACTTCGTGATGATGCGCTCAAACTCTGGCGCTAAGTTTTTCGAGGCTCTGCTGCGCCAAAACTCATCGGCAGGTCACAGTTCGAAAGGGAAACGAGGTGAGTTAGATGACTTTTGAAGAAGCGATTTTGGCTAAGCGACCGTTGCTTGCCGATGGTGCTACTGGGACGATGCTGCAGAGTATGGGACTGCCTGTCGGCGAGCCTCCTGAAAAGTGGACCCTTGAGCGCCCTGAAGCCGTCAAAGAACTTGCCCAAAGATACGCTGAGGCGGGTTCTGACCTCGTTTACACTAACACTTTTGGGGCGAACCGAATTAGGCTGAAAAGGTTTGGGCTCGCTGACAAAGTTGCCGAACTGAATCGCCTCGCAGTTCAACTTGCCCGCGAAGGTGTCAGCAAAGCAAATCGCCCTTCATCTTCGCTCCCTCAAACTTTTGTCGTCGCTTCAATCGGACCGACAGGAGAGTTGCTTGAGCCCTACGGCGATTTGGAACCTGAAGCCGCTCAGGAGGCTTTCGCTGAGCAAGCCGCTGCATTGTCAGAAGCAGGCGTCGACGCTTTCGTCTGTGAAACCTTCAGTGACTTGAACGAGGCTTTGATTTGCCTGAAGGCTGTCAAGAGCGTCGCAAAAGTCCCGGTGATAGTGAGCATGAGTTTTGAGGAGAACGGGCGAACGATGATGGGCGTAACGCCTGAGGATGCTGTCAGCAGGTTGCTTGACGAAGGTGCTTTCGTCGTCGGGGCTAATTGCAGTGTTGGTCCAGAAGTCGTTGAGCGAGCGGTGAAAGCGATGAAATCGGCTCGTCCTGAAGCCCTTTTGCTGGCTAAGCCAAACGCTGGGAAACCTCAACTGGTTGAAGGCAAAGTAGTTTACCCCGTAACTCCCAAAGAGATGGCAGAGTTCGCTTCAAGGATGCGCGATTTGGGCGTCGCCATCATCGGCGGTTGCTGCGGCACTACACCAGAACATATCGCCGCAATGCGGGATGTGTTAAAGTAGCCTGCAGGCATTCAGATTCATTAGGACGGTGAAGCCGATGTCAGATGACTTCATCATGCTGGTTTACGGGATGTTCATAGGCGTTTGCTTGCTCTGTTTCGGCGCTGTCCTTACTTCGTCGCTCCTTTCAGTGACCCAGCGTGCCTTAACATCAAAAGCCCTGCGTAGGCTTTTTGACCCTAATCATCGCCCAGAAGAAAACGGCAGCGAGTGGCGAGTAGCGAATAGCGAGTGGTTTTCTGGAGGGCAGTGCTCCCGCACTGCCGAAAATTTTCGGCACTTCAGGAGATGTGCCCTCCAGTCTCGTTAGTTTTCATAGCCACCGACTTAAAACGGGTCGTGGGACGCGGGACGAGGGATGGAATGAATTGGGAGGGCGAGGCTCCTGCCGAGCCGAAAAACGGCAGCGAGTGGCGAGTAGCGAATAGCGAGTGGTTTTCTGGAGGGCAGTGCTCCCGCACTGCCGAAAATTTTCGGCACATCAGGAGATGTGCCCTCCAGTCTCGTTAGTTTTCATAGCCACCGACTTCAGTCGGTGGACGAATTTTGGATGGTCAGGCTACTGCAGAGCCGATAACGAGTTTTGTGGGCAAAGTTGCGGAGTGAGAAGGCGATTGACACCAAAGTTGAAGCGATGAGACCGTGATGTTTTCGGAAGTATCTGATAGCACTTTGCTGTTGAGCCCTTCTGGCAATTTCTGGGACACGCTTGACCGATGCGCCCCAGTGGTGCCTGACTTTTGCGCCCGGCAAGTAAACCACCTTCAAGCCTTTGGCTTTCACCCGCCTGCACAAGTCCAACTCCTCAAAGAACAGAAAGAAGCCCTCGTCCATGCCACCGACTTGCTCAAAGGCGTTTCGGCTTATGGCGAGTGCAGCACCTGAAACTTCGTCAACCTCTTGCACCTTCGTAAAATCGCGACCTTTAAACCATCTCGCTTCCATCCAGCGGCTGAACCCCAACAGCGCCAAGATGAACTCCCAAACTTTCGGGAAGCGCCGCCCTGAAGGTTGAAGCGTCCCGTCAGCGTTTAGGAGTTGAAGCCCAACGATTGCAACTTCGTCACCGCAGTTTTGAACGAAATCTGCGAGGGTTGAAAGCGCATTCTCGTCAACAACGCAATCGGGGTTGAGAAGAAGCAGCCAATCTCCTTGCGCTACTTCAGCCCCGCGATTGACGCCTGCAGCGAACCCGAGATTTTGAGTGTTGCAAATCAGCCGAGCGCTTTTGAACTGCCGAACGATTTCCGCCGTCCCGTCCGTTGAAGCGTTGTCAACCACGATTATCTCAACTCCAAGCCCTTCCCCAGTCTCAAGTTCCCAGTCCCTGCCTTTCACCTTTTCAATCGCCCGTTCAACGCTTTTCAGGCACTCGCCAATGAAGTCCTGCGAGTTGTAAGTGACGATGATGACGGAAAGGAAAGGACGCACCAGTTTCACCGCCCCTTTTGCCATCGGCTCTTGAGGGACCGCAACTTTGAGATGACTTGCTGAACTTCAGGCAAATTTGAGCGGAACATGAGGGCAAGGAACACTATCCCACCAATAAGCGTTGGCAAACTGACACGCAAAAGCCGCCCAACGACGCCACCGATTGGCAGAAATGAGAGCGAGGAAGTTGCGACAAGTCCCATTGCTACAGAAGATGGCAAGAGCCAAGCAATCAATTTCAGGAAAGCGGACCCTTCCAACCCGTTCAGCCGCTTGCGGAGCAAAATTGCCAACAAGGTGATGTTGAACCAAGCCGAAATCGAGAAGGCTAACGCCAAACCGCCTTGTTGCAGTGGCGAATGGACCAATGCGGCATTGAGGGTGAAGGCAAGAGCAAAACTCAAAAGCCCAACCCAAACAGGTGTCCAAGTGTCTCGCAACGCATAAAAGCCCCTCGCCAAAACTTGCTGGCACGACATTGCAGGGACGCCGAAACTGTAGAAAAGCAGAGCCAAAGCGGTTGCTTGCGTGTCCGACGATTTCCATCGCCCATACTCAAAGAACAGTGCGACAATTGGCTCCCTCAAAACTGCCATCAAAACTGCTGTCGGGACCGTCATGAAAAGCACCGTCCTTAGTCCGCTCGCAACTTGTCGCCTCAAATCGTCAATGGCTTCCTTAGTAGCTAGAGCCGATAGGGTAGGGAAGAGCGCGATGCCTACACTTGCGCCGAACAAAGCGACGGGCAACTGCATGATTCGGTTTGCCATTTCAACGGCTGTCGCTGCACCGTGAGGTAGCAAGGAACTGAAACTGCGGGGCAAGATGATGGCGTTAATCTGCGTGACCGAAAGACTGAAGACGACGGGGATAACGAGTTTCAGCACTTGCCTTGCTCCTTCGTCTCGCCAGTCAAAACAAGGGCGGAAATCCATTCCGACCTGCCAGAGTTTCCTCGCCTGAACCAAACCTGCGCCGACGGCAGCACCTGTGAGCGCTCCAATTGCCATGCCCTCAATTCCCTTGCCAAGCCAATGAGCGCAAAATTGAGCGCCTAAGATTCCGCCAAACAAGATGAAAAGGTTGTAAAGAACGGACTGAACTTGAGGTTCGGCGAAGTATCGGAGCGACCAAAGCGCCCCAGTGAACAAACTGCCCAGCACGAAGAAAAACTGAGCCGGCAGCAAGATGCGGACAAGGCGAACTGTCAAGGTGAACTTTTGCTCGTCACCGACCATGCCCGGAAACAACAATGCCACAAGTTGGGGAGCGAGAACCTCAAAGGCGATGATTAGGGATAGCAACAGCAAGCCGAGATAAGTCATGAGCACGCGAAAGGTTCGCATCGCTTTTTCGTCCTCGCCTTTTGTAAGGTAGCCAGTAAAAACTGGGACGAACCCTGCCGATAGCGCACCACCCGAAGCGAGAAAGTAGATTAGGTCTGGGATGCTGAAGGCGGAGACATAAGCGTCAGTGTGCCAGTCACGCCCGAAAAGTGTCGTGCGACCGATGTCGCGGATAATGCCCGTTATGCGCGAAAGACCTATGAGCGTCATGGTCACCAATGTAGCGCTTGCCACCGTAGCCCGTTCGTTGCGGACAAGCCTTTTCAACTTGGTGTTCGTTTGCTCCAATTGCACTTGCACCCCTTGACATTAAATTCAGCCTCAGCAATCAAATTTTAGGCTCGCATGGCGGTTTCGTGAGGCACCTGAGACAAAAGGTTTGCTGCTTGCTAAAATTTTGTTGCGGAGGGATGCCCGAGCGGCCGAAGGGGCGCGACTCGAAATCGCGTAGGGGCGTTAAAGGACGCTCCTCCGGGGTTCAAATCCCCGTCCCTCCGCCATGAAATGGGAAAACGAGCGGAGCGATGCCCGAGTGGACGAAGGGACCCGGCTGGAAACCGGGTAGGGTCTAAAAAGCCCTCCGGGGTTCGAATCCCCGTCGCTCCGCCATCTTTTTAATGCTCCCAAGGTTCAAGGGGGCGGACGCAACTTGCATCAATCTCGGTAACAACCGCCCTTCCCAAAATCTCAACGCCGACGAGCAACTTGTGGCGCTTGCAAACTTCAATCAAGTAGCCGACAGCGCCTTTGAAAGGACCCGCTACAACTTTGACCTTATCGCCGACCTTCAAAAACGGGTGTCCTTCAACCTCGCCATTTGTCGCTTCCAGAATAATCCGAACTGACCGAATTTCCTCTTCATGGATAGGTTGGGGCTTATCCATTCCAACAAACTGCAAGACGCCTCTGGTCTTCTTTATCGCACGCCACTCGTCCGGGGTCAAATGACAGTGGACGAACAGATAGCGAGGGAATGCGGGTCTCCAAGAAAGTTCTCCCTTCCTTCTGTCCCAGCAGCGAAGCATTGGCAGGTAAATCTCAAAACCTTGCGCTTCCAAAGCGCTCGCCACTCGTTCCTCAAAATTGACATGGGTGTAAATCGCATACCATAACTGCCCGTTAAGCCTTTCCAACTCCAAAGGAATCACCCCCTCAGCGTGTTCTGGACAGATAGTAAACCGCCGTAGCCAAACCGGTTGTGATGCCAATCACACGACTAATGTCCCACTCACTGCGGCGGCGAGGGGGGATGTAAAGCACATCGCCAGGCATCATAACTGGAGCCTGAGACAAATCTCCACGAGAAAGGGCTTTACCCAAATCCAATTTCATCACAATCGCTTGACCGTCAACGAAACGAATCAACCTCGCCTCATCTAATCTGGCGTCAGGAATTGGTCCTCCTGCACTGCTCAAGGCAGTGAGAACTGTATCCCCCTCTTGAACCCTCACCGCGCCCGGCTTGAAAACTGCACCGTAAATGTAAGCCTTCGCCCTTTCTGGAACCAAAACCACATCTCCCGGCTTAAGAGGATAAGTCGGTAAGTTGCCTCCTTGAAACGCTCCCTCCAAGTTGACTACCTTGACATCGTTCCCGCTGACAATCCTTACTGCCGACAAATCAGAAATGTCCAAACTAATCGGTCCACCTGCAGCGCTAATCGCGTCCACAACGGTCATGCGCGGTTGATACTCAACAGCACCGGGGCGAAGGACCGCACCCGCAACCCAAACCTTCCTGACTGCAGGTATGAGCAGGACATCTCCATCTTGCAACTCAATGTTCGCTTCCGTCTCGCTCTCCCAAAGCAGCGCCAAAATGTCAACGGGTTTGCTTTCCCCCTTCCGAAGCAAATACGCTCCAGCCAAATCAGCGTTGGGCAAAACCTCCTCACCTTTAGCGAGGAGGTCAACGATGGTTGAGCCAACAGGCAAAAGATATGAACCCGGCTTCCTGACAGGACCAACCAAAGTCGCCCTAATGACAAGCGGCTCAACTAAAACCATGTCGCCATGTTGAAGCGGTTGAGTCAACTCCTTCGTCGGCATAGATGTTTCCTGCCAAACGACCTTCAAAATCTCCTGCCCCTGCCTTAGAACTTTGACCTGAAGCGGTCTCCCCGGCTCAACGCTTGCTCCCGCCAAAGCCAGTGCGCCCAAGACAGTAATGTTGCCTTTGATGTCGTAAGTTCCGGGTCTTGAAACAGCACCTGCGACCACGACACCAGAAATCGTCGGGACGGAGACTAAAATCGTGTCGCCTTCCTGAAGGCTGATAGGTGGGACTGAACCGCTTATCAAGTCAGACCAAGAAACGCTCAAAAGTTCGTTGCCTGCACGGTAAACTTTGATGGTTGCGCTCGGCTCTTTCACGCTCCCAGCAGCAGCCAAAGCGTCAAGCAAAGTTCCACGAACTGGGACGGGATAAATTCCTCCCTTTTCAACTGCACCGACGATGCCGACCTTTACAAAAGCAGGAGAAACCCAAACGAGGTCGCCAGGGCTAATGGTTGCGTTGTTTGCTTGAAAATCTCTCAAGTTGAAGGTAGCGCTCTGCCCATCCTTACGAAAAACCCGAACTTGGGTCAAATCAGCGTTGTCGGTAAAGCCTCCAGCCAAAGCAACGGCATCAAAGAATGTCGGGTTTATGCCCGGTGGGAATTGGAAAGCGCCGGGATTTTTCACCTCGCCTAAGACATAAACTCGCCTGACCGATGCGGGGAACTGCTTGAGGGTGATAGCGACTCGTGGGTTGCGGATGAAACGAGACAGAGATTGGTGCAACTTTTCCGTCAAC
>Ga0272447_1001917_pt1 | contig 12088 bp, 4 predicted proteins | sample YNPCB0133_FD_194589 | JGI IMG/M metagenome (GOLD analysis project Ga0272447, IMG submission 194589) | Hot spring microbial mat communities from Yellowstone National Park, WY, United States - YNP-CB-013-3 | ecosystem: Environmental > Aquatic > Thermal springs > Hot (42-90C) > Sediment | place... | reverse complement strand
TACAGGTCGCAGCTATCATCTGTTAGCAGCGTGCGCCATTCGCCACGGCGCAGGGCAATGTTCGCTTTGCGCAGCGCAATCAGTCGCTTCACATAGCCTAATAGCTCGCGTTCCTCGCTGGTCAGCTCCCAGCGCATCGGACGACGATTGTCGGGCGTGCCTCTCCCCTCCAGCCCGATTTCGTCACCATAATAGATGGCGGGCGCCCCTATCGCCGTGAACTGCAGCAGCAAGCCCAGCTTCACCCTGCGTAAATTGCCCCCGCACTCATAGCGGAAGCGCGGCGTGTCATGGCTGCTGAGCATGTTATACATGGCATAGAGGCTCTGGCGCGGGTAGCGGATGAGAAGGTTCTGCATCCGCTGGTCAAACTGCGACGGCTTGATGCGCCGATGGGCAATCCAGTCCAGCACGGCACCCCGCCAGAGATAGTTCATCACGCTGTCGAACATATCGCCCTGCAGCCAGTGTCCCGCATCGCCCCAGATTTCACCGATGATGACCGCTTGTGGGTTCACCTGGCGCACGATGGGGCGAAACTCACGCCAGAACCTGTCGGGCACCTCATTCGGCACATCGAGCCGCCAGCCGTCCAAGCGGAACTGGCGCATCCATCGCTCCACCACATTCAGCAGGTAGCGACGCACCAGCGGGTTCTCGTGGCGCAGCTTGGGCATATAGGGAATATTCCACCACGCCCAGTAGGTTGGGTTGCCCTCCACCTTCACAGGGAACCGCTCCACATAGAACCACTCACGATAGGGCGAGCGCTCCTGATGGGCAAGCAGGTCCTGAAAGGCGAAGAAGTGGATGCCCACATGGTTGAACACGCCGTCCAAGATCAGGCGCATGCCGTTCTGGTGAACCGCGTCCACCAGCCGGCGCAGGTCATCCTCCATCCCCAGCTGCGGGTCCACGCGCTCGTAGTCGTCCACATCGTAGTTGTGATGAGTCACCGAGGCGAACACCGGGTTCAGATAGAGCGCGGTGACACCCAGCTCGCGCAAGTAATCGAGCCGAGCGAGAATGCCTTTCAAATCTCCCCCGTAGAAGCGGTCACCCTCCACGCGACCGGTGAAGTCGATGGGCTGGTCATTGGGGGGGTCGTTCGACGGGTCGGCGTTATAGAATCGGTCGGGCAGAATCTGATAGAAGATGGCATCCTGCACCCAATTGGGCACCTCGAAGCGATTCTCGCCTTGTCGGTGGCTGAATCGTTGGGTGGTCGAACTGACTGCCTTTTGTAAGCCTTTGGGGGTCAGCCAGAGCCTTGTGTTGCCGTCCCGCAGTAGGAACAGGTACTCGATATCCGCCTCGGATATGGCAGCGCGATAGTAGGTGTAGAGTGCGTCCTGTGCCGCAGGCTCCATGCGGAGGGTGTGTCGGCGCCCCGCCTGCCAAAAGTGCAGCTCCACCGTCTGAATATCATCTCGGCGTGCCCGCAGGCGCAGATAGAGCGTGCCATTGAGCGGGTTGCGGTCGCGCAGGTCATGGGGACTGTGCAGAATCGCGCTGCGGGTAATCTGCCCGTCGCCCACACGGGCAGGGCGATGATAGCCATCCGGCTCCACCCAGACCACCGAGTTGAGGTTGCCGTTGCCGTCGTCGATGGCGGGCGCGTTCGGGTCGGTGCGCCACTCGGTGCCGTCGATCACAAACTTATACTGGTGGGCGCCAGGGGGCAACTGCAAGGTGAGTGTCCATGTGCATCCCCCATCGGGGGTTTGCATCGGGTGGCGACGATACTGCCACTCGTTGAAAGTGCCGGCGAGATAGACCTGATGGACAGGCTCTGGCAGCACGAATCGGAACCTCACAGGGCGCGTCGGCTCGCCCTGCGCCCAGCCCGCAATCAGCATCGATGCAACCAGCCAGCCCATCAGTGGCGTGCGCATGTTCCACCTCGTTGCGGGTCTGCACCCTCGCCATGAGAATTCGTATTCTCACCCATATTATAGCACATGCACCCGTTGCAAGGGGGGGAACCTGTCGGGCTCGCATCTAAATCGATCTGTTGGCGCATTTAGACCCCCCCCTTGACTTTTCTGTCATGGATTGGGTATAATGGATGGCGTCATTAGACCAATCAAGGCTAATGACCTGATAAAACCGAGAGACTGGAGGAGGTAACCATGAAACACGGTGCAGCGAGACGGTTTGTAGTGGGCACTTTGATGAGGGTATGGGTGCCCAGCCTGACAGCGTTGTTGTCGATCTGCGTAATCGGATGGGCATGCGAAGCTTGCAACAAAGCCTATGCGCAGCAACTCCGCGAGGGGTTCGGTTCCAATACCTTGGGGAACAAGGAGCTGCTTCTGGCGATGCAGAGGAGCCAGGTGGCTTTTGCTCCCACTCCAGCGTCGGCTCCTTCGCCGGCTTCGCCGCCTGCGGAGTTTGCGGAGGTCATCAAGCGCGACATGCGACTGCCCATCCCCCCGACCAGCTATGTGCCTCAAACGGCACGACCCGACAAGCGCGTGAAGATCGAGCTCTCGGAAGGTGAAGCCTATCTTGGCAAGGGCGTCATTTTCAAGGGCTTCACCACGAGCGACGCCGTGCCCGGTCCCACTATCATTGTGAATGAGGGGGACATCGTGGAATTCACGGTAGTCAACAAGGGCGCCATTCCGCACGGGGTTTCGATCCACGCCACCTATTCGCAAACATCTCGCTATCTCGGCAAAATCGGCGCTGGGGAGACTCGCTCCTTTCTCTTCCGCGCCACCTACCCTGGAGTTTACATGTATCACTGTGCGCCCGGTGGGCACGCCATCCCCATGCATGTGCTGTTCGGGCAGTATGGGATGATGGTCATTCTGCCCAAGCAGAAGTATAAGCTGGAGCAGATACTTGGCAAAAAGCCCGATGTGGAAATCTACTTGCTCCAGCACGAGATCTACGCCAGTGGCAAGGATGCAATAGAAGGCAACCCGCTCTATGTGATGTTCAACGGTCGCCTGTTTGGCTATGTGGAGCAGCCAATCAAGGCGAAACCCGGCGACTATGTGCGCATTTACTACCTGAATGTGGGACCGAACCGCGTTTCCACCTTCCACTTGGTCGGCATCGTGTGGGATTTCGCCTACTGGCAGGGGCATCCAGATAATGTATGGGTCGGCGGGCAAACGGTGACTTCCGGACCATCCGACTCGTGGGTCATCGAGTTTCGCGTGCCTCCCGACGAGGGACCCTACCTAATGGTCGACCACGCGATGGGTCACGCGGCACGAGGGGCTATTGGCATCCTTCAGTGTGACCGAAACGCCAAAACCCCTGTCACCATTCTTGCGGATGGTCCACGCTATTCCGAAGCTGAAATGAAGACTTTTCGGCAACAAGCGGCTCGGATCGTGGCGCCCTTTGAACCCGGCAGCCCCGATGTGGATGTGCCCGTTGTGGTTCCACCGCACGAAAAAGAGGCGATTGTGAGGATAATCGGCAACTCGTACTATCCCAAAGTGCTTGAGGTCAGGCCCGGCACGACTATCAAGTGGGTCAACGAGGATGTGTTTACCTACTTGGAGGGCGAGTACTCGGGCATCCATAATGTGCTGGTGACGGAGGGTCCCGAAACCTTCTCCTCGCCTATGCTTGGTCATGCCGAGAGCTGGTCTTACACCCTGACCAAACCCGGCGAGTATAGCTACATGTGTACCCCACACCCCTACATGAGAGCCAAGATTATCGTGCGGGAGAAACCGGTGACGCTAACCGGCACCTCGCCTCGAACGCCGTGGTGGGCAATAACCCTCCTGCTTGCTGGGGCGGTTCTGGTGTTCGGTATCGCGTGGTATGCGAGGCGCATGACGGCACACCGAGCAAGAAGCCATTAGCGCAATTCCACTATGCCCGCCTTGCGCCTTTACTCTGGGCACAAGGCGGGCAGCCGCTTTAGTGGCAGAACATCTGAGGTAGGGTATAAAGTATCGCTTTGGGTGTCTGGGGAACTCAAAGATGAGCATGCGGCGATTGATACTGGGCAGTATAGTATGGGTATCAGTGCCCGTGTGTGCAGTGGCGCAGCAATCATTTCCACAGGTGCAACTCAGGGGCGTCGTGCGCGTGGAGTGGAAAGATGCGCAGGGCGCCTCGGTGCATGACGGTTTCGATGTACGCATGGCACGGCTGGGTGCCATCGTCCGAGTGCGCAAAGATATCTCGCTGGACTTCCTGGCAGAACTGGGTGGGGGCGAACGAGGGCAGCAGGCTGAGATGCTGGATGCCTTCATCGCCTGGAGACCCGAACAGCCAGCAAAGCTGGCTCTGCAACTTGGGCAGATGCATTTGCCCATTTTCTATGAGGTGCGGACACCCACCCCCTTATTAGACACTCCCGATCCTTCCCAGAGTGCTGCCACTCTGTATGCAGGCGTGCGGGGGCGTGGGGTGCAACTCGTTTATACCCCTTCAGCCCACCACACGCTGCAAGCGGGGCTATGGAGCAGCCTGACCATTCGCGATCCTCAACTGACCACGCGTGGGGATCGGGCTTACCTGGCGGCTTCGCTGCGGTGGCGCTATCAGGCAGCACGCTACGCACTGGAAGTGGGCGGCTTTTGGGGCAGGCGACCAGGCTTCCAGTTCCGTGACGCGCAAGGTAATCTGGTGAGTGTGGACGCCTCCGATCGCCGAACTTTTTATCACGAGGGCGAGGTGCATCTGAGCCACCCATTTTTTATACGCTATATACTACTCTGGGGACGGGATCGGATTCCCACAGGTGGCACCACAAATCCGCGTTATCTGAACCCGACCGACCTCAACAGTCAGGTGATCTATGCGGTTTATAGGCTCAATAAGCGCAACCAGCTGGTGGCTCGCTGGGATTCATTTGATCCCGATGAGGCGACCGCAGGCGATCGCAGACAGATAACGGGCTTATTCTATCACCATTACCTTGAGCCGACCATTCGCTTGACTCTCGGTTATGAGTGGGTGAAGGAAGAGCGGAATGAAGTCCCAAACAACCGCTTTTATGCAGGCGTTCAGGTGCGCTTCTAAACGAAGATTCAAACGCTTTTAGTTGCACGAAACCGCCAATTTGTCCGCCTAAGAACCAATACTCTATGGGAAGACCGTTCGCCTCGCGGACGACTCGACCGTGAAGGTGGATGACGCCTACCTGTACGAGTCGATCAAGGAATCGAACAAGCGGATTGTGAAGGGCTATAAACCGGCGATGCCGTCGTTCGCGCACCTAAAGGACGACCAGGTGAAGGCTCTCATCGCCTACATCAAGTCGCTCAAAGACGAGAAACCTGTTCATGGCAGGCGCGTTGTATTGGACCTATTCGTCCCCAGCGCAAAAAACACCCAGCGAGACACCGTAGTCTGTTGCTCGGCATGCGCAAACTGCGTCCTGAACCGCCTCGCTTCTCTATTGGCATATCCGTAGATATTCACTTGCTCCTGTCCCTACCTTGTCCCCTTATCTCTCGATCCCCAAAGACCCTGTAGATAGCGAGAGATTACGCCGATAATTCTGGCAGCGATATTTACCATAACTGCGTTATCGCTTGGCTTCTGAACGCCCGACTTCGAACGCCCGAACGCGAGGAGGCAGCAACCATGTCAGCAAAACGGTGGGATCGTTTTGTACCTTATACACGGGAAGATGTCCATGCTTTTACGGCACAGGGCACTGAGTCGGTGGTGGTCCAGCGGATTCGGTTGGAGCGCGATAGGGAAGCGCTTTACACGATGGACATCTTCCTGTATAGCCGCGCCCAACATCGCCGAATGGTGCTTCAATTCCTCACCCTGAACGCTGAGCAGGGGGATTTGCGCGTGGAGACACCTTCTATTCTTGACCAACTGGACAAAGCGTGGTATCAATTGATTGTGGATGGGCTGAGTCAGGTCATCCAGGAAATGGTGCGGAACCCGCAATTGTTTGAGCAACCGATTTTAGTGGCTTCGTTGAAAGTGCCTGACGATGTACCCCCTCTGGAGGGAGCAGGTCAAAATCGCGTTGCGCCCGGATTCGCGTGGAACGAATTGTATATTCACAGCGCGAAGCGGTACTTATTTGCCGCCGAGTTTTGCGCGGGTGGGCTGGTGCTGGATTTAGGTTGTGGGAGCGGCTATGGGGCGAAGTTCCTCGCACGCACAGCACAGCAAGTAGTCGCTGCTGACATGGATGCTTTCACCCTGCAGTATGGAGAAGAAACCTACCCCGATCCGCGCATCCGTCGGATCCAAGTTTCGCCTGAACAAAATTTGCCTTTTGAAACTCACCGCTTCGAGGCGATTGTGAGTCTGGAGGTCGTGGAACATGTGCCAGTGGAGCAGATGGATGCCTATTTCGCTGAGATTGGTCGCCTGCTCAAACCGGATGGGGTGTTGATTATGTCCACCCCGAATAAACAGATTTACATCCATTATCCTGACCCGTATCATGTGTCGCTCATGACGCTCGATGAATTCCGCGCGTTGCTGGAGAGCCGGTTTCGCCATGTGGAACTATACGGGCAACTGCGCTCACAGGGACTGCCCCATACCACCATGGAGTTTGAGATTGTCCCGAACGCCTCGGATAGCAACGAGATTTTCGTGGCGGTCTGTCGGGGCTATCGCGGGGCGGAATGTTCTATCGTGTTGCCTCCACCAACGGTTTGGGGAAACGAGGTCGGAAGCACCACGGCAAAGGAGCCACAAAGTTCAGAGTCCAAAACTCAAGAGCCAACCCACGAAGTCCAACACGAACAGATCGAAAGCGAAAACCAACCATCCAAAGGCAAATGGCTCAGTAAGGATTGGGAGATTAAGCCCGTTCCGGAGCTTTACCCCTTAGTTCAGATTAATGGAGTACAAGGCTATCTGATGCCGGGCGATGTGCTTTATCTATTCCGGACGGCTGGGAGTCTGCCCCCAAACGCGACCATCGTGGAAATTGGCAGCTTCATGGGGCTGTCCGCGATTGTGATGGCTCATGCCCTCATTGCGAACCAGAACGAAGGGGCTCGCCTCTACTGTGTGGACACATGGCAAGGTTCACCTGAACATCAGCAGATGCAAGTCGTGAAGGAAAAACAGCTTTACGATATCTTCATAAGGAATATTCAGGATGCCGGGGTCGACCATTTAATCTGCCCGATTCGGAAACGCAGTACGGAAGCGGCAGCCGACTTTGCGGATGAGAGCGTAGACCTCATCTTCATCGATGGCGATCATTCCTTTGAAGCCTGTTATGCCGATCTAAAAGCCTGGTATCCCAAATTGAAATCGGGTGGAATCTTGATTGGACATGACTGTGTACCGGGCAGCGGTGTCAGCCAGGCACTTGAAAAATTCGCTGCGGAATACCGGCTACCCTATAGGATCAACGAACCACCGGATGCTCACTATATTTTTGAATTATCCAAGCCGTTTCCCTCCAACTTTTCACGAAGCCCCTCTCGCGCTCCCCTCACAGTGATTGTACACACCCGCAACGAGGAGCGCAACATCGAGGCGTGCTTGGCAAGCGTGAAGGATTGGGCGGATGAACTCATCGTGATGGACATGGAGAGCACCGACCGTACCGTAGAAATCGCCCGACGCTACACGGACAAGGTGTTTTCACATCCACTCATTCGCGACTTCGATTCGGCTCGCAATGTGAGCGCCCAGTACGCTTCGCATGAGTGGATTCTCTATTTGGATGCCGATGAGCGCATGACCCCCAAATTGGCACAAGCCATTACCCAGTTCATTCAGCAGGCTCCCCATGAAGTCGCAGGAGTTCAGTTGCCTTACAGAAACTACTTTTTAGGACACTGGATTCGCCATGCTGGTGGCTGGTACCCGGGCTATAAGGCTCCCATGCTGCTGCGGCGGGGACGGTTCCGATGGCGGGCGCGGGTACACGAGGGCGTGGAGGTACAGGGAACCGTCCTACGCTTCCCAGCAGACGATCCCACCTGTGCGATTGAACATCACACCGACCCAACGCTGGCGCACTTCTTCCAGAAGTTGAACCACTACTCCGAGAGCGAAGCCGACAAATTGCAGGAAATCGATGCCCCTTGCACCTGGCAGGCAATAGCTGAAGCTTTCGCCGACGGTTTGCGCATGTATTACGACGAGACGGAAGGCTGGCGTGATGGCGCCTTCGGTTTTCTGCTTGCTCTGTGTGGCGGTCTGAGCCGAATGAGCAATTGGATGAAATATGCGGAGCGCCTCCTTCTGGCTGGGCATTCAGGTGAATTGCTCCTGCCACCCAGCGCCGCCGATTTTCTCCAACATGCGGCAAACCATGCTTGCTCTTCGCCGTTCGCGCTTCGTTCTCAACCCACTGCTACCCCGCCTGAATGGTGGCTCAAACTTTGGCAACGGCTTCAGCGCGAGTCGGCAGGGAAAGTGCTATACATAGGGGTTGGCAACTGGAATCACTGGACTATGATTGCTCGTGATGGTTGGCAAATCTGCACTCCTGTCGAGAGCCTCGTCCAGATGGAAGCGAGACCACTCACTGAAACCGTTGACCTCCAGCTGTTACCGTCCACCACCCCGACAAGCCTGCACACGGGAACTCCCGAAGTGGATTCGTTTGTAGCACTGGGGAGCGAATGGCGTCCACTGGTAGACAAACTAAAGCCAGGTGGCTTGTTTTTGATCGGCGTATCCCCTCAGCCTAAAGACATAGAGCAATGGCGTGGCGAGATCGAAACGGCTTTTGAGGCGACTGTCCATTTGGTGGATCCAGAACCCGCTTGCGACTGGTTGTTCGCCTTCGGATGGAAGGGGCAGCGCATGAGTACCATCCGACGATGGGTGCTGATGGTTGCGCACCGGCACGCTTTTGAGATGTTCGGGGGCGGTGAAACGCAACTTCTCGAAACGCTGATTGCGCTTCGCGAGCAAGGCGTGCGAGCCGATGTCTCCCTCTCACTGCGCCTGCAGCCCAAGCACTACGATCTGCTGCACCTGTTCAGCCTGTATCATTCGGAGAAATTGAGCCTACTGCAAGAATCGGACCGACCCGTGGTGGTTTCGACCATCTTCTGGGATTATTCGGAACTTCGGTATGCGGCGACCGTTCAGCATGCGATATTTTCACATTCGGAGCCGGAGATGGTGCATCGGGCGCTGGAGGCGTGGCGTGAAGGCACTCTTCGAATCGAAGGCGTAGCAGAAAACCACTTTCAGGAGCCTGCACCTTTGCGTGAGAGCCAGCGGGCAGTGCTTGCTTGTGCCCATCTCCTGCTGCCCAATGGCGAGCGCGAAGTGGCGATGTTGAAGCGGGCTTTTGGTGAGGTTCCGATCCCCATTCGGATTGTGCCCAACGCGGTGCGCCCAGAGCGATTCCTGCACGCCTCACCAGAGCCTTTTGTGAAGCGGTTCGGCTTGCGGGACTTCGTGCTGTGCGCCGCACGCGTGGAACCGAACAAGAATCAGGCGATGCTTATCTGGGCGCTGCGCGATACAGGGCTACCCTTGGTGATAGCTGGACCAGAAAGAGACCCCGATTATGCCTGGCTCTGCCGGAAGTGGGCAGGGGCGAGCGTGCTGTTTGTTGGGGAGCTTTCACCTGACCTGCTGGCGTCGGCTTACGCCGCGGCACGGGTGCACGCGCTCCCATCGTGGTCGGAGACACCCGGTTTAGTCAATCTGGAAGCCGGGTTGGCGGGCTGCGCTCTGGTGGTGGGCAATCGGGGCTTGGAACAAGAGTATTTGGGGGAGTACGCTTTTGTGTGCGACCCGGGCGATTGGCGCAGCATCCGTGAGGCGGTGCTTCAGGCTTGGAAGAGCGCCAACCCCGAACGGAGCCAAGCCTGTCGGGAACATATCCTGAGGCATTTGACCTGGAATCAGGCAGCCCAGCTTACAGCCGAAGCTTATGAAAGCCTCCTTGAAAGCACCATCTACTGGGTCGCGTTACCCCAATGGGACGATGCAGCCAACTGGCAACCACTGGTGGAAGCGTATGTGCGTTCCACGCCCCAAGCAAACCGAACTATACTCCAGCTCTATGCTGGTCCCTTGAACAACAGTATTCCCGAAGAGGTCTACGAACGGGTTAAAGATTTCCTGCTCCAATTAGGTATGGAACCAGTGAATTGCCCTGACATTGAAATTGTCAATCAGTTAATACTGATGCCCGGTGCGCGGGCGATTTTAACTGGAAGCCCTCTGGATGCACCGTTACAGCAGTTATTTGGGGACCAGTGCATCACTTTTCAGGACTGGTGTGGCAGCGTTGGCCGATAGTGGCAAACTTCAGGGGGGTTCCCCCTGCCTGCAGGGGGAACCTAACAGGGGAGTTCACAAAAACGATTGTTCTGTGAACCGATTCGGTAGAGGCAGCACTCACGGACATTGGATGCGGCGTATCACGATGTGGTCCACGCCCGCCTCGCAGATCGAGTCGTTCGGATTATCTGCCGTGCCGAAGCGGATGCGGACCTGAGCGGTCGGCGTCACATAGTCCCCTACGCGGAAGCTGCGACGCACCCACTGGTTCTCCCTGCCTGTGAAGTTCACCGTCTCCACGCGCACCCACGAGGCGCCGTTGTTGTTGGAGACCTCCACAAAGAAGGTGTCGTTGATGGTGGTGCCGTTGTAGAACCAGCGATAATACTCGACGAGGGCATCGCTACCTTGCAGATTAATCACGGGCGAGATGAGGTAGGTCGGACCGCCATCCACATCGGCTTCCCCAACCGACCCGCCGACGCTGCCCTGCCCTGTGAAGAAGCAGCGCGAGCCAGCATCGGGCGAATCGGCACCCGGATTGGCAGGCAGACCGTTCTGAGTAGTGCCGCGGGGGATATCGCGTGTCCAAGCCCCGGCGGTCAGATTCTGGTTTTGCACACTCCAGCCCAAATCGGTCTCGCCGGTATCTTCGAAGATAGTGACTAACCCGGATGCGACCAGCACGGTGCGGGCGGCATTCTGACCCCCGTGCGGATAGTGGGTCACGCGTCCCTGCGTGTCGAACGCCTCAATATAATAGCGCACGGTACTCCCGCACGCAGGCACTGGCACAACCGCTATGAACCGATCGCCGCTCATCCAGCGCATCGGTATCTGTTGATAAGTGCCCCCATTTACCGAGTAGCGCAAAAAGACGCCACTGCGGTTCAGCTCCCCAGTCAAATTGGAGACGCGCACCACGAAGCGCATCAAGGGGAACAGGGGCGGCTGAGGGGGTGATACAACGGGGTCGGGCAACTGAACCGGATCGATACGCAGCCAGTCGATTTGAGGCGCGGGCAGATTATGGCGGGAGAAGCCCTCGTTAATCTGAAGATAGTGCGGCGTGCCGTTGTAGATGTTGCCGTCGTCATCGTCCAGTGCCAGCACATCGATGGTAATCTGGGGGGAGATGCCGCTCGGACGCAGTAAGATACTGTTCAGATACCACTTGCGCACTTCCTGCAGCGCAAAAGCGGGATTGCCACTGTAGCGCTGACGCATCGAGAGATAGGTCTGCCAGAACGCGCCACTCAGAACCTGCCCGCAGTAATGCACTCCACCAGAGCATGGGTAGCGCACATCGTTAACAGCGTTCCGAATGCAGCCAGTGCCAATGCCCCGAAACTCCAGCCCCAGACAGGGGTCTGCGGTCAGCAGGGCTGCCGTCGCATCCGCCATGCCCTCATGGTAATCGCCCGCGGCGTTCGGATGCCCCATGTGAACAATAAAGTGCCCGTACTCGTGATAGATGACGGTGGAATAGGCGGTGTTCACGCACCCTCCGCCTGCACGATAGAAGTTGATGGTGCGGTTCGTGTAGTAAGCGTTGCAGGTGTTGTTGATGTTCACATTGCAGGGGATCTGATAGTCAATACCCGGATAGTTGGGGTTAATCGCTTTGGCGAAGTCATGCACGAGCTGGGTGTGCAGGAAGCCGTTCACCTGCGCCGTGTTCAGCTCCACGCGCTCCGTGTTGAAAACGAAATCGGCAGGTCCAGGGGGTGTGACGGTCTGCTGCAGCGAGAGCGTGCTACCTGCCTGATTGACCACGCGCACCCAGGCACCGATGAGATCCGCCCGCACGGTTGCGCTGCCACTACCGCTGAAAGGCAGGGTGAAAAAGCCCTCGGGGTTCGTAAACACGCTGGAGCCGCCGCTGAGGGACACTTGCAGCTGGGGCATCGGCTGC
>Ga0272447_1001914_pt1 | contig 12107 bp, 5 predicted proteins | sample YNPCB0133_FD_194589 | JGI IMG/M metagenome (GOLD analysis project Ga0272447, IMG submission 194589) | Hot spring microbial mat communities from Yellowstone National Park, WY, United States - YNP-CB-013-3 | ecosystem: Environmental > Aquatic > Thermal springs > Hot (42-90C) > Sediment | place... | reverse complement strand
ATGGGGAGTACGGCTTTTCCGCCCGATTTCACCCACCGCTCATGCTATAATTTGGGTGGCAGCACCGTGAGAGGTGATTTATCAACAGTTTAGCGGAGTATTTGGGGCTTCTACGGCAGTCGCGTGGACTCTCCATTCGTCGTCTTGCTCAAATGGCGGGGGTTCATCCCTCCACACTGAGCCGTTGGGAGGCAGGCGTTGTTCGCCCATCGTTGTACGAGTTCGACGCGCTCATGAACGCGCTGGGTGTCAGCGAGGCGGAGCGGCGTCGGGCACTGGAGTTGATTGATGCGCCACGCGCCCTGTTCCGACTGCACGAGATGCAATCGACGCCGGCTGGCTTGGATGCGAAGCCTCGTATCCCCCTACCCGGTGACCTACTGCGGGCGATGCGCCAGCGTAGGGGTTGGAGCTTAGAGCAAACCGCAGGACCCATGCATATCAGCGTGGCAACCCTCAGTCGATGGGAACACTCGGAGGCGTGGCCGAGCGAGTCGCAGATGCATTATCTCTGCTACCTCCTTCAGGCACATCCTCAGGAGTTGGCTGCCCTCTCCGCAGGGCGCCTCCACTTCCACTCTGAAGCGCAAGCTTTTCCATCTCGGCAGGACGAGTTAAGGGAACTCCTGCGCCAGATTGTCTGCGCTGAGGTGGCGATTAATCGTGACCTTGCCGATTTATACTTTCTATCGTTGGAGCGACATTTGTGGGGGCTTAGTCAACAAGGCGAGGTTGGGCGGCGACTCCTCATCGACGCCTATGTATGCCACTGTCGCCACCTACTTCAGGACGCGCGGGTGCTGGAGGCGCAAATGCCTGCTGCACGCGCCCTGCACCTCATCGGACGCTGGGAGAACCCGGGCGCGCACTGGCTGTGGGTGGTGCATGCCATCGCCAAAGACGCCGCTGAGAAGCGATACCACCCCAACCCTTCGGAAGGGATACGCATTTTGCAGGACTGGCTCCCGCTCAGTACGAGCCTCTCCATTCTCTATGAGGCGTGGTTCCTGCGCGACATCGCCGAGTATATGAGCCTCACGCACGCCACGCGCGCCGCTGTGGAAACCAGCACGCGCGCCGTCGGCAAAGGGCTGGGGCTCGGCGACGACCGCAATGTGTGGCTCTCGCACGCGGAGGTGCTGCTCAATACAAAAAATCCGCAGCAAGCCCTCGAGGTCATCGAGAGCCATCTGGATCTTGCTTGGGAAGAAGACTCGGTGTTTTTGCAAAAAGTGCGCGAGGCGCAGATTTACGCGCGTGCGCTGTACGGCGTCGGCAGAACGCATGAAGCCCTCCTCTGGGTGAAACGCGCTCAACAGCTGGTGCAGCAGCATAACCTCTGGCAGGTGCGCCACCGTGTGGACGCCCTCGCCACACAGATTCGATAGCGGAACCCACAGGTGTTGCAATTTTCCGCAAAATTACTCCAGAGAGACCTCCCCGTGCTATGATAGGGGGCAGTATCACTGGAGGAAATCATGCGAACCTGTTTGGGACAGTTGAAAAGGCTCTATACGGCAATCGTGACGCCGATTCGATTTGGCGCGCTCACAACTGTGTCGGTTCTATCCGTCACTTTGCTCGTCTGCGCCAGCTTCTCCCAGTCGAACCGCGAGGTCTACACCTACAATCTGAATTTCACGACCCAGAACCAATGCATGTGGCAGCAAGGCACTTGTAATGTGGTCTACAACTATTTCCTGGGAGGCAATTTCAACAGCTCTGGCTCCGGGGGCGGTTATTTCACTATTCCGGTGCTGGGCGAGTTCGGTGCATCGGGCAGCGCATACGCCCGCGGACGCATGGGACTGAACTTTGAAGCCTCCGCCACGGGCGGGAATGTGTCGGTGACCTATCCCATGCAGCTCACTATCTCGTTCCCCACACGCGACTACTTGGTGCCCGGCGGAACCGTCGTGATACAATCCAGCTATAAGTTGCAGCAGGGGGCGCGCCTCAGCACACAGTCGCCCGATGCGCGGGTGGTGGTTTCCAGTGTCATCGACTTCACGGGCGGATTCAGCGTCCAAGCACGCGCCTTCAGCCGAAACCTCATCAACGAATCGGTGAACATTCCCCGCATCAACTACAACCAGACATTGGTGGACACCAATGACCTCAACATTTGGGACCGGGACTTCGATCTCATCTCCAACTATCCCGGCTTGCTGGTGCTGAATGTGCATTACCCCCGTATCCTCACGGAGGGGGGCAACCCGCCCTATGTGAATGAGACGCGACTGACCTCTACAGGCAGCGACCGCTTTGTCACCCTCACGGGCGACCTCACAGCGGCGACCGTGTACCTGATTCAGACATTGCTGGGAGTACCGCCGAACAATTACCTCCGCAAAAGCGTCTCGTACGGGCCCTTAGAAGCGGGCTATTCGGTTCTGCAGACCGAGGTGCGCACGGGGCTGGGCTTCCGTCAGGATTTTGAGTTCGTGCCGCGCCCCAAAATCCGTCTGACTTTTAGCGACGGACGCCCGCCTGTAGAGTTCTACGCGGGCGAGAGCGTCTCGCTTCGTCTTCCGATGTCGGGCGCGCTGGATGTGAACGCCTCCGTGGTGATGGACAACCAGTTCAAAAACATCACCTACCTCACGGTCTCTGGCGGCATCTACTTCTTGCCGCTCTCGGTGTATGCCAGTGGGGGTATCGGCCCGATTTCTCTGGGCAGTTTCCAGTTTAAGCCTGTGGACGAGATGGGTATTGGCGCGACTCTGCCCATCCCGATATTCAATCGCACCTTCGCGCTGGCGGGGTTCAGCGAGCAAACTGCAGGCGCACTCGCCCTCCGCGCGAACACCGATGGAACGCCCGGCATCTTCTACAGCGTGAACTACAACAGCCCGACTTTCGCGCGGGTGGGCGATGGGAACACCACGGTCTACTTGGAGTGCCGCCCCGCGGGCTACTTCACCAGCCAATCGCGCGCCGTGTTTCGCGGGAACTACCTCACCACGACCCTCATCCCAAACACGAATGTGGTGAGCGCGGTCATCCCCGCAAGCCTCCTCACGCAGTTGGGCAACTTTACTCTCCATGTGGAGACGCCTGGTAAGCCGAACACCAACCAGCTCGCGTTTGTGGTGGGCTACAAACAGCCCATCATCGCCCAAGTGAAGGACATAAACTTCCCCGACGACGAGTTCACAAGCTTTGTCATCGGCAGCAGGGCAACCGAAGACCTGATACTAAGTTTTACAACAAGTGCTACTAACTCTACATATTATCCAGAAGGTGTGACGAAGGTTTACTGGAACAATCAGCAGGTCCCGATTGAGTACATGGCAAGCGGGAACCCGACCAACTCTATGCGGGTGCGTGTGCCCAACCGCTACTTATGGCAACCAGGCAACATCGAACTGAAGGTGGTGAATCCCGAACCCGGTGGTGGGGTTATGATACGCACGGTACAGGGCTTGTACCCACAGCCCCTCTTCAATACCGACCCGGGCCAAGGCCTCTCGCCCCAGCGGGGACGCTCTATCGGCACACAAGGCATACTCCTTCGAATCAAGGGGCAGAATTTCATCAAGGATGTCTCGCAGGTCATTTTGATGCCCGGCGGCGTTTGGAACGAAAACAACGCCGTGCTGCTGCCCACCCAGTATGTGAGTTCGGCAGAGCTAATCGCGCAAATCCCCGCCGAGCTTATGCAAACCGCTGGGAGTGTGCTCATCGATATACGCCACCCATCCACTTCAGGATACCAATACACAGGCAACGCGAAGGAGTTCGTGGTTCTGAACCCTGTGGCGTTCGTGGAGCGGTGCGAGCCGAATGTGGTCAATCGGGGCGATTCGCCGCCCAGTTTTGTCGAGGTGCGCGGGTTCGGCTTCCTACCCAGCAGTCAGGTGCTGTTCAACGGCGCAGCGCGTCCGACGACCTATGTGTCCAACACGCGCCTGCGATTCACGCTGCCCGCTGGCATCATGAACACAGGCGCGGTGAACCGCGTCATCGTGCGTAATCCGCAGACCGACGGCATCGACTCGAACGAAGAGTGGTTCACCGTGCGCAACCCTGCGCCCACATTGACAGCCTTGAATCCGAGCACTTTAACGACTTTCGCACCTGACTTCACTATGCTCATCTTTGGCAGCGGCTTCGAGGCGACGGCACGCGCTTACTTCGCAGGCGTTCCGCTTACAACTACCTTCAACTCCACTACACAGGTCACGGCGATTATCCCTGCAAGCTTGCTGCGCAATGCTGGCACTTATCCCATCACTGTGCGCAACGAGCCAAGCGTCGACTCCAACGCGCTGGACTTTACCCTCACTGAGGCGCGCATCGTCTATGTCAGCCCACAGGGCAACGACGCGAATGACGGCTTGAGCTGGGCGACCGCCAAGCGCACGGTGCAGGCAGGCATCAATACCGCAGCGCCTGTAATGGGTTTCGGTGCCCAAGTGTGGGTCAAAGCAGGCGTCTATAACGAGCGTATCAACCTCCGCAGCGATGTGCATGTGTACGGCGGCTTCGCGGGGAACGAGGGCACCCGCGCCCAGCGCAACCTCCTCGCCAACGAAAGCGTGCTGGACGGTCAGGCGGGCGGCTCCGTCGTGACCATACCGCCGAACACGACCAACGCCACCATCGACGGCTTCACGATACGCAACGGTAAGCGTGACGGCGGCGGCGGGGGCATCTACATGGTGGGTAACGGCACGGCTGTCATCTCCAACAACCTAATCCTGAACAATCAGTCGCTGAACATTTCCGGCAGCGGCGCCGGAATCTTGATTGGTGGCGCGTCCGCGCGTGGGGCGTCCGTGCAGATGCTGAACAATGTCATCGTCCGAAACAGCGCGTACAACGCCGCGGGCGTGTACCTACGCTACGCAAATGTGCAGATGATCAACAACACCATCGCCTACAACAGTAGCCAAGTGTCCAGCACGGGCGGCAGCATCTACCTCTCCGACGAGACTACCGCCCTGCTTGCCAACAACATCGTGGCGTTCCAACAGAACGGGCCGAATATCGACCGTAAGAATGTCGCCAGCGCGGTGCTAACGATGCGCAATAACTGCGTGTTTGGTAGTACCCCTTACCGCAATATCGCTGAGGCGCAGACTCAGACCAACCTCCACCTCAACCCGAACTTCCTGAACGCGGACGCCAACAACTTCCATCTGGGCGACTCGCCGTGCATCGACGCAGGCAACATGGCGGACGCTGCAGGTATCCCCGTGGACTTCGACGGGCAAGCGCGCGTGAATGGGCTGGGTGTGGACATCGGCGCGGACGAGGTGTACGCCATCCCGCCGAGCCTGACCGTCGCGCCGCAAAACGCGCAGATACGCACACCCGTCAACCTCACCGCTACCCTGCGCCGCTTGGACTACAACCTGCCGATCGCAGGACAGAGCTTGGAGTTCTTCGTGGAAGGCAGCTCGGTTGGCACAGCCGTCACCAACGCCAGCGGTGTCGCGACCCTGAGCTATCTGCCACCCGAATCGCTGGGGATTGGTGCGAAGTCGCTGCGAGTGGCGTTTGCGGGCAACGCGGCGTACAACCCCGTCGAGCAGACCACCACCCTCACCGTCGCGCGCGGCAACACGACGCTTACGCTCACCCTGCAGCCCAATCAGGCAGTCGCGGGGCAGACCGTGTCGCTGGGCGGGACGCTCTTAGACGCCACAGGCGCGCCTATCGCCAACCGCACACTGCAGATCCTGTGGAACGGTGTGCCCATCGCAAGTGGGCAGACGGACGCTTCGGGACAATACCTTGTCAACTATACACTTCCCTACCCAACTGGGCGCGGCACCTACACGGTGCGTGTCGAGTTCGCAGGGGACGCGGTGTTCAACGGCTCGTTTGCGCAGGGCACGCTGCAGGTGGTCAACAGTGCGCCAGAAGCCTCTCTCGCAGGAGCGAGCCTGCTGTTCAATGGCACAAACAGCTTCGTGCACTTCCCCCACGCGCCTGAACTCAACGCCTACCCGCTCACGGTTTCCTGCTGGGTGCGCACGCTGGACACCAGCAATAACGAGCGCGGCATCGTCAACAAGTATCCTGCGGGTGCTGCGAATGGCTATCAGCTCTACCTGCGCGACGGGCGGGTGTACGCTTGGTACTTCCGCAACGGGAGCAACTATGTCTGGGACGGCGGACGCGGGCTGGACGGTGGCTTTATCGCGGATGGCGCGTGGCATCACCTCCAGTTCGTGGTGGACGCCTCGGGCGGCAAGCTCTATGTCGATGGGCAACTCCGCGCGAGCCGCGCATGGAATGGCGCCCCAGGCGCGCCAGCCAACAGTGGCGCGCTGCTCATCGGGCGCTACCCGGGCACGCCGTTCAACGGACACTTTGACGGCGAAATCGACGAGGTCAAACTCTGGAACCGCGCCGATATCAGCACGGACGAGAAGGCGCGCAAGGCAAGCCTCGTCGGCAACGAGGACGGCTTGCTCGCCTATTTCCGATTTGACGAGCGGGCAGGCGACCAGACCATAGACGCCGTGTCGGGGCAAGCGGCGACGCTCCAAAACGCGCCCATCTGGCTGACTTCCAGCGCGCCGGTAGAGACCCTGTATGTGGTAGACGGCGTGCCCCGCACGACGCGCCTGAACGCTTACGACCCGAACAATGACGCCCTCAGCTTCAACTTGCTCACCGCACCCGGCAGTGGGCAGTGGGTGGGCGCCGCCTTCCCGAACGCCACTTTCCTGCCCCCAACAGGCGGTGTGTCAGGCGCGTTCAGCTACCGCGTCAACGATGGAGTCGCGAACAGTAACACGGCAACGGGAGCCATTCAGCGCGTGAACATCCCGCACGCAAGCTTGGGCGGCGCAATGCGCTACTTCAACGGCAACACCAACTCGCTGGTGAGCGTGCCGGGCTTCGGCAACCGCGTCTCCAGCGGAGAGCTGACCATCGAGTTCTGGCAGTTCGCTGCTTCACCGCGCCTCTGCGGCACCATCGACATCAACGGTGGCTCCGCCACAAACCGCATCGTCGTACACAGCCCCTGGCAAGGCGTCGTGGTGTTCGACTTCGGCAATTGGACGACGCAGGGTCGCCTGTCGTACACGCCTGCTGACAACCTGATAGGCAGTTGGCAGCACTTCGCCTGCGTGGTGAGCCAGAGCGGGAACTACATGCGCATCTATCGCAACGGCATGCTGGAAGCGCAGAAGACGGGCATGACCCCCTTTACGCCTGGCAACTACACGCTGGGGATTGGCTTCGGCAGCAGCGGTCCCGAAGGCTTCCACGGGTTCATCGACGAGGTGCGTATCTGGAACCGCGCCCGCAGCCAGCGCGAAATCCAGCGTGATATGCACGCCGTGCTGCAGGGCAACGAGCGCGGGCTTATCGGCTACTGGCGGCTGGACGAATGGGGCAACACCGCGACGACTGCCATCGATTCGTCACCCAGCGGCGCGAACGGCACCTATAACAATGCCCGCTGGCTTGGTTCCACCGCACCCATCCACACCGTGCTTGTGCCCAGCGGCGCCCGCACCTTCACCTTAGGCGGATACGCTGAGTATCTCGCCAACCCCAACCAGCTGTCCTACCAGGTGACGGAGAATCCTGCGGTAGGCACGCTAAACCTCACGGGCAATCAGGCGACCTACACGCCCGCTCAGCACGGCGTCTACCCGATGCGCTACCGCGTTTCCGATGGCGGGGTCTCCAGCCACTCGGCTCTGATATGGCTGGTAGTCCCCCTGCAAGGGGATGTGGACGGCAGTGGCTGTGTGGATGACGCCGACCTACTCGCCGTCCTCTTTGCGTTCGGTTCAAGCGACGCCGACGCCGACACCAATGGTGACGGCATCGTGGACGACGCTGACTTGCTGCAAGTGCTGTTCAACTTTGGCAGCGGATGTTGAGAGCGCGCTCGTATCTAAAACAATCGATGGAGGAATAGCAACCATGAGCCAGTTACAAAAAGCAAAGATCGACGAGTTCAAGGCGCAGTTCCAGGGGGATGTACTTCTTGCTGGTGACGCGGGCTACGGCGAAGTGCGTCAGATCTGGAACGCCATGATCGACCGCAGACCCGCGCTGATCGCTCGCTGCGCGTCGCCCGAAGATGTCGTCCAGGCTGTCAAATTCGCGCGCAAGCACAACCTGCTCGTCTCGATCCGAGGAGGTGGGCACAACATCGCGGGCAATGCCGTCTGCGACGACGGCCTCATGATTGACCTCTCGGCGATGAAGGGCGTCCGGGTGGACGCGAACACCCGCCGCGCGACCGTCGAGCCGGGCTGCACCCTTGGCGACTTCGACGCGGCGGCGCAGGCGCACGGACTCGCCACGCCGCTGGGTATCAACTCGACCACAGGCGTGGCTGGCCTGACGCTCGGCGGCGGCTTCGGCTGGCTCAGCCGGAAGTACGGCATGACCGTCGACAACCTGCTCTCCGCAGATATCGTCACCGCGGATGGCAGTCAAGTGCACGCGAGCGCAACGGAGAACGACGACCTCTTCTGGGGGCTGCGTGGCGGTGGCGGGAACTTCGGCATCGTCACCCGCTTCGAGTTCCAACTCCATCCCGTGGGACCGGACATACTTAGCGGGCTCATCGTCTTCCCGTTCGAGCAAGCGAAGTCCGTGCTCACGCAGTTCGCCCGCTTCACCGAGACGATGCCGGATGAACTCAATGTCTGGATGGTCACCCGGAAGGCGCCGCCGCTGCCCTTCCTGCCCGAGAAGGTCCGCGGCAAAGAGGTCGTCGTGCTCGCCATCTTCTATGCGGGCGACCCCGCTAAGGGCGAGAGGCTGATCGAGCCGCTGCGCGGGTTCGGCACTCCCCACGGCGAGTACATTGGCGTGCAGTCGTTCACCGCCTGGCAGCAGGCCTTCGATCCACTCCTGACGAAGGGTGCGCGCAACTACTGGAAGTCGCACAACTTCTCGCGGCTCAGCGACGGCGCGATCGACACCGTCATTGAATACGCCGGCAAGCTCCCATCGCCGCAGTGCGAGATCTTCATCGCTGTTCTTGGCGGCCAGGCGGCGCGCGTTGCGCCTACGGCGATGGCCTATTCAAGCAGGGACGCGAACTATGTCCTGAATGTGCATGGCCGGTGGGAGTCGGCTGCCGAGGACGAGCGCTGCATCGCTTGGGCGCGCGAATTCTTCACTAAGGCACAGCCATTTGCCAGCGGCGGCGCGTACATTAACTTCCTTACCCAAGACGAGAGCGACCGCGTCGCGTTCGCCTACGGTGCGACGTATAAGCGGCTGGTGGAGCTCAAGAAGAAGTACGACCCGACGAACTTCTTCCGGATGAACCAGAACATCAAGCCGGTCTGAGAGGAGGAGGGCGAAATGGCTTCATACAGACGATTGATACAGCATGGCGCAATCCTTTTCCTGCTGGCCGCAGTAGCGGGTTGGCTGATGGTGGCGGCACCTATCACAAATCCTCGGATGATGCTGGCCACGCATATCACCGCATTGTTGAGCGCACTATTCATGATCGTCATCGGACTGCTCGGACCGGAGCTCAAATTATGTCCAACGGGCAGGGGCACGCTTGTCTGGTCGCTCGTTGTGTCGCAGTACCTCTTCTTCGTTATCGGAGTGTACTCTGCTTTCGCAGGCACCAGCTCAATGTTCGCTGGCCCCCCCGGCTTGAAAGGCACGGATACAGCGGAATTCGTGGCGTTGGCTGGAAACGTCCTTGGCGTCATCGGAGCAACAATAGCGGCTGTGCTGCTGTTGTGGGGTTTGCGGGGACGACAGGGCGAGTAGAGGTTCCGGCAGTTATTGCCGGGACGCTTCGCGACATGCCGCCCAACAACAGCATGCAGCGGTCGGCGCTGCGCGCCGCCGCTGATGCCGGGCGTTGATAAGTTAGGGGCGGGTAGGGAACCCGCCCCCTTCACAATACCCCCTATCGTGTATGTCACCCCTTCTGGGTCGCTGTGCTTCCCTGCTGCAAGCGATGAATCGCCTGCAGCGTCCTCTGAATCGCGTGCTGACGCGCAATCTGTTCCGCTTCTGCCAGCGCGGCGACGGCTTGCTCCGTGTCACCCAGCGCGCAGCAGATTTCGTACAGCACCATCAGGTAATGGGCTTGCGTTGGCGGGAGTGGATTCTCAGGAGGTATCAAGGTCTCCATCGCCTTACGCGGCTGCCCCACACGGCACAGCACTAATGCGCGGGACAGCCGTGCGTGCTGATGTTCCGCCAGACTGTCCGACCGCTGAATTATCTGGAACCCTTGCGCCGCGGTGCGCTCGGCTTCGTCGTATCGATGCGCCGCCGAATAAAACTCGGACATCTCACGATAGAACCACGCCCCATATTCTATAGACTGGCTCACCTGCGGGAGCCAGTCCTGAAGGATGCCCGCCGATTCGATTATGCGCGACTCGCTCCTGTTCGGGTCGGCATGTCCGATAGAGATGGCTCTGATGAGCCATGCGGCATTGCGCGGGAATCGACGCTCACGATTCAGCAGACGCAATCCACGATAGCCATACCGCTCCGCGTCTTGCACGCGCCCATGCAGGGTGTACCACTGGCAGCAGAGGGTGTAGACCTCGCGCAACAACTCGGCATGGTGCGGGCACTGGCGTACATGCCACCAGACCTGCGCCTCCAGTGCAAACAGCCCCAGTTCCATCCCCTCTGTGACGCCCTGCCAGATTAGCTGCCGCATCTCCTCGATGCGCATTTTCAGCAGGGCAGCTTCCTCATGAACCGTTGGTGTGGAAGGCGGCTCCAGCCAGAGAGGGCGCGTGAGGATGAAGGCAACTTCGTCGGGGGTGGCTTTCAGCACATAGCAAAGGGCATGCAAGTGTTCGTCCGACGGAATCGTCTGTGAGCGTTCCCATCCGCGCACGCTACGCTCCGACACTTGCAGCGCGGCAGCCACCTGTGCGACGCTCCAGCCATGCCGCCGCCGCAACGCTCCCAGCAGGTCTCCCAACAGGGGCGGGTTCAGTTCGCCCGACGGATGCGGTTGCTGGCGAGTCAGCTGCTGCAGGGTCATCAGGGCGCGTGGAGCGTCCAGCAAGCGCAACGCCTCCAACCGTTCTGCAGAGGATACACTTAGTGCGTGCAGCACCTGTTCCAACTCGTGGATCGAGGGGCGTGTGATGCCCCGTTCCCAACGGTTGATGGTGCTGGGGGCGAGACGAGCTTGACGCGCCAGCGCATGCTGCGAAAGCCTCCGCCGCTGCCTCACTTGCTGCAGCCACTCGCCGATTGTCTGCGCCACCGCTGCACCTCCCTTCTATTATGCCCCATCTGCTCCAAAATTTTGCAATTTCGCTTCCACACCACCGAAAATTCTGCAGTTTGTGATATCCTGCTGATAGGGTGTTGGAGATGGTATCGGTCGCGAGCCAGTCTCACCCCATTCTATAGACGGAGGTCTATGCGATGAGAAACGACATGCGGCAACAGAACGGCAGTTTGCGAGTTGATAGGCTGGACGCTGGATGGCGCGTCCGCGGGTTGGTTATCGGGCTCTTGCTTTGCTGGATACCGGGCGCGACGAATGAGTTGAACGCTCAGTCGCTCACTTGGCTGGGTACGATAGGGCATCCGATGAGCACCGCGCGTGGCGTCTCAGATGACGGCAGCGCGGTTACAGGCTGGTTCACACGCGCAGACGGTAAGAACTTCGCCTTTCGCTGGACACCCTCCCGAGGAATGCAAAACCTCGGCACACTCCCCCAACACCACACCAGTGAGGCGAACGGCATCTCTGGCGACGGGAACAGAATCGTGGGAGTTGCGTTTTATCAGGTACCTTACGGGGGTAGTTGGCGAGCCTTTTTGTGGACGCCCCAGAACGGGATGCGCGACCTCGGACAGTTGCCTGGTTCAGGCGTCAATCGTGCAGACGCCATCTCAGGAGACGGCTCGGTGATTGTCGGAACAGGTCTTGACTATGGAGGCGCAGTCCGTGCCTTCCGCTGGACCTCAAGTAGCGGCATGGTCTCGCTGGGCACTTTGGGCGGTTCGGAAAGCCGCGCGTTCGGCGTCTCCCGCAACGGCAGCGTCATCGTCGGATGGTCGCTCAACCATCTCGGCGAGCGATGGGCATTCGTATGGAGGAATCCTGCCCAAGGCATGCAAGGACTGTACCCCCTCGCCGCCTGCTGTGGCGAGGCTTACGG
>Ga0272447_1001910_pt1 | contig 12120 bp, 7 predicted proteins | sample YNPCB0133_FD_194589 | JGI IMG/M metagenome (GOLD analysis project Ga0272447, IMG submission 194589) | Hot spring microbial mat communities from Yellowstone National Park, WY, United States - YNP-CB-013-3 | ecosystem: Environmental > Aquatic > Thermal springs > Hot (42-90C) > Sediment | place... | reverse complement strand
ATACCCGAGATACCGGCGTGGACTGTCTGAGTTTATATCACTTTGATTGGAGCACTCCCCAGCACACTATACCCTGCTGGGGAGATATATAATCTTAATGAATACGCAGGCCTCTCCATTCCCTCATCGGCGCAGGCACCTGGCGAATCCTTGAAAGGATTATTCAAGCAGTAGTGAGGTTATGAGGGCGAGCGCTATTGCCCATGCTCATCAGCGAGTTCGCTATCACCTGATAGTTGCAGGCCTCATAGCAGCGCTGAGTTTAGTCGGATGCAACTTTAGTTTGCTAAACCGTCGCGTGACGCCGGCTGCGCCGGTCGACGTGTCGCCAAAGGTCGCAGCGCAACTGCGCGATTTTGACTTCGCGGTGAGAAGTCTGCGCGAGTCATACATACAAGCAGATGCGCTGGACGAGGACTGGGATGCGCTGGCCGAAGCCTTGCGCGCGCGCATCATCTACGGCGATGGGCAAGATCAGTTGCTGATCGAGAGCTTGCAAGCCCTCCTGCAGGGATTGAACGACGAAGAGATCGCGCTCCTGTCCCCGGCAACGCCACAGACGACAGTTACCTCTACTGCAGCGTATGCCGGCATCGGCGTGCTGGTTGACCTGCCGCGCGAAGACAAAGATCGCCTGCTGATCTTGAGCGTCTTTCCCGATTCGCCGGCAGATCGCGCTGGCCTTAAACCACACGACGCAATCATCGCCATTGATGGCGAGCGGGTGACCTACGCCAAGCGCGATGAGCTGATCCCCAAGCTACGCGGGCGCGCCGGCAGCCAGGTGACGATCACCGTGCGCACGCCGGGTCGAGCACCGCGCGATGTGACGCTGACCCGTCAGCCCGTCACCCCCAAAGGCTCGATGAGTTATCAGCGCATATTCGGCACCAACATCGCCTACATCGCGCCCAACGTCTCTCAGCTCAGCACCATGCGATCGGATACAGCCAATGCATTGCGCGATCTGACGGCAGACCAAGACCTGAGCGGATTGGTGCTCGACCTGCGGATCGTCCGTGGCAACGACTTCCCACTGAAGGAGATGCTCAGCTTATTCGTCAACGGCCAGGTAGGCATCGTGAAGACGCGCAACCAGAGGAAAATTATCGAGATCGCCGGCAAGAGCATCGGCGGTTCCCAGGAATTGCCGATGGTTGTGCTGGTCAGCGAGATGACCAGCGGGCAAGCCGAGGCGTTCGCCGGCTTGCTACAGGACCTTGGGCGCGCCCGAATCATCGGCAACCGCACAAGCGGCCAGCTCGCCGAATTCACCACCGTCACATTGCCGGCTTCGCGCTTGAGGCTACAAATCCCCAGCGGGGATTACCAAAGCGTGAAAGGCAAGTCTTGGCGCGGCACGGGCGTCACCCCCGACGTTTTGTCGGAGGCGAGCTGGGAGGACTTCACCGCCGAGAACGACCTGCATCTCAAACAAGCGGTAGACGCCCTCACCTCACCCTAAGCGGCTGCCAGTTGTCCCTCAGCCGCCGGAGACCCTTCTGCACAGCCGATGTCCTTCGCCGGACTGAGCAACGTGCGACACATGGGGTTCTGACAGCCTGGGCAGCGCAGTTTGTATTGCGTGGAATATAAGCGGTTGCCGCGCAGATGCTCGGCGACGATTTGAGCCAAGGCACGGGCGAAGCGCGGGTCGTCGTTCAAAGCCGGCGCCCGCTTGAAATTGGCGATGCCCACTTCGCGGGCCAGCTCCGCAAACTCGATGTCGATCTCATGCAGCGTCTCGATGTGGTCGCTGGTGAACGCTATCGGGACGATCAGCACGTTGCGGCGGCGCTGCGCGCCCAGCTTGCGGATCACCTGCTCGGTGCTCGGCCCCAGCCACTTGAACGGTTTGATTTCAGACTGATAAGCCAGCAAGAACTCGTGCGAGAAGTCCAGGCGCTGCATCACCGCTTGCACCGTGGCTGCGACCTCCTGGGGGTAGGCATCGCCTCGTTCGACCACGCTCAGGGGGAGTGAGTGGGCGCTGAAGAGCAGCAATACGCTATCCCTCTCTGCCGGCGGGAACTGCGCCAGGCCCTCGCAGATTTTGCCGGCCATGGCTTCGATAAATGCGGGATGCGTGGGCCAGCGGTCAATCAAGCTCCAGGCAAACGCATCGCGCAGCCCCAGCCGTAATATTTCTCGCCATAGCTCGTTCAAGCTCGCGCCGGTGGTGCTACAGCTCCACTGCGGATACTGGGTGAACGCCACAGCACGCCGCACGCCGTCCGCCTTCATCTGATGCAGCGCGTCAGCAGTCAGGGGGTCGGCGTAGCGAAATGCAATATAGAAGCGGTGCGGGGCTGTCTCCGGCGAGATCTGATCCAGCCACTTCACCATCTGCTGACCCTGACGCTGGGTCCAGTAGTAGATGGGTGAGCCGCCGCCGATTTGGGCATACTTCTTCTGGATCTTGGGCGTGCGCCGGCGCGCGATAAACCTGCCGAGTCGCTCTTGGAAGGGCAGCGGGATCAGCTCGCGGTCGAGGAACATGCGCTCCAGATATGGCCCAACGTCGTCCGCAGTCTGCGGGCCGCCCAAGTTCAGCATCAGGATAGCGGTTGGCGCTGTCGGGCCGGTGTGCAGGTGACCGTTGTATGACGGTGCGATAGGAACGAGTGAGTCAGGCATGGACATACGTCCGTATTTTGTATGAGAGATATAAATGGCAGGTGAGGCAGGGAACGCTCCGGTCTTTAGTAACGCGGGGATCAGCTATAGGCAAAGGCCATCCGCAAGATATCCACGATCTGCTTTTCTAGCAAGGGACGGGTGGCGCACCCTACGAGGACGTGGCAGCGAGCGAAGCCGCACACGCTGTGCTCGGACTGGCATAGCGAGCAGCGTTGTTGGTGAAGTCGCCGGCGATTTGCACAATGCCCCATTTGGGCTAGACTTGCTGCCCAATACACTGATGCATGTGAGGATGTCATGAGCCTTTTAACCCGCTTGACCCTACACATCCCCGCTCCTGTTGTGGCGTGTGCGCTGTTATTGGCTGCCTGCGCAGCGCCGCCTGTCCAACCCACAGCGCCGGCTCAGCCAGCCGCGCCCGCTCAACCCGCCGCGCCGACTGAGCCGCCTGCTCAACCGGCTGTCCAGGCTGGCGTCGTCGTCGTTCCCGCCGGCGGCAAAATCCGCATCGGCGGCTCGTTTGCCCTCACCGGTCCGATCCCCGATCCGGGCAAAGACATCCGTCAGGGCGCGGAGATCGCCATTGACGACGCAAATGCCGCCGGCGGCGTGAATGGCTTTCTGCTGGAGCTGGTGGCCGAGGATGGCGCGTGCTCCGGCGACCAGGGCACCGTGGTGGGCAATAAGTTCGCCGCTGACCCCACCATCGTGGCCGTGACGGGCGGCACATGTTCCGGCGAGACGTTCGGCCTTAAGCCCATCCTCCAACGCGCGCGCATCCCCTTCGTCTCGCCCAGCGCCACCAATCCCGCCATCACCAGCGAGGACTGCGACGTGTGCAACCGCGTGGCGTTGAGCGACGCATTGCAAGGCCAGGTGGATGCTGAGTTCGTCTATAACGAGCTGGGCTTTCGCAAGGTGGCGGTGATGCACGATAGCTCCGATTACGGGAAGGGCGTGGCCGAGATCTTCCGCGACGCCTTTGTAAAGCTCGGCGGGGAAGTGGTGGCCTTTGAGGGCGCGAAGGTGGGCGACACCGACTTTCGCGCGCCGCTCACCAAGATCGGCGTCAGCCAGCCGGAGTTGATCTTCTTCGGCGGCTATGCCACCGAGGCCGCGCTGATCGCCCAGCAGATGAAGGAAGTGGCCGGCTTGGAGAAGACGAAGTTCATGGGCACCGACGGGGCCTATACCCAACAATATCTGGACACCGCCGGCAGTGCCGCGGAGGGCACGTTCATGTCTTACGTGGCCGGCGATACCCAGGCGGATAAGCTGAGCGCCTTCAGGGAGAAGTACATCGCCAAGTTCGGCATCGAGCCGGAGAAGCTCGGCCCGTTCCACGCTCAGTCATACGATTCCGTGTTGCTCATCGTCGAGGCGATCAAGAAGGTCGCCAAGACCGACAGCGCCGGCAACCTGCTGATTGACCGCGAAGCGCTGATCAAGGCCATCCGCGAGACGAGCGGGCTGGCCGGCATCACCGGCACGCTCACGTGTAACCCGATCGGTGAGTGCGGCGCCGGCGGCGTGCAGGTCTTCACCGTCGAGAACGGCGCGTTCAAGCAGGTATACGGTTTCGGACTGCGCTAGATTACTGTCGCACCCTCCTTATCGCTTGGCGCGGCGCAGCGGGTTTCCCTGCGCCGCGCCCCTTTGATCGCGCAACCGAGAGCACATCATGACAGTAGTCCCTCAAGAACACGGCTGGCGCGCGCAACGCTCGAATGCGCTGGCCCTGCACCTGCTCGCTCGGGCGATCGGACTGTTGATCGTTATTGCGATCCTGGCGCGCGCGGTGAGCGTAAGCCTGAGCGAGAACTACCCGCTCACGTTCTGGGTCTCCCAGTTGGTGAACGGCCTGGTGCTCGGCGGCGTGTATGCGCTGGTCGCGCTCGGCTACACCCTGGTGTACGGCATTCTCTTAATGATCAACTTCGCCCATGGCGAGGTCATGATGGTAGGCGGGGTAGCCGGCTTCTTCGGCCTGCAGATCGCCAGCAGCTTGGGTTGGCTCGACGGCAGCGCAGCAGCGCTCGGATTGCTCTTTGCGCTGCTGGCAGGCATGGGGGTTGCCGCGCTTACCGGCGTGACGCTAGAGCGGGTTGCCTATCGCCCGCTGCGCGGCGCGCCCAGGCTGGTGCCGCTGATCAGCGCGATCGGCGCCTCGTTGTTCCTGCAATACTCGGTGCTGCTGATCTTCGGCGTGCGACCGATGGTGTATCAGCGCCCTGCTCTGATCGCCGACGGCCTGCGCGCAGGGCCGGTGTTTGTGCCCTACACAGGTTTGATCATCTTCGTCACCTCGCTGCTGCTGATGGGGATGCTGGTCGCCATCGTCCAGTACACCCGACTGGGGCGCGCCATGCGCGCCGTGGCCACGGATAAAGAGGCCGCCGCGCTGATGGGCGTGGACGTGAATCAGATCATCGCGCTCACCTTTCTGCTCGGTTCGGCATTGGCCGGCGCGGCTGGGGTGATGCTGGGCTTTCATAACTCGGTGATCAAGTTCAACAGCGGCTTCATCCCCGGCCTGAAGGCGTTCACCGCGGCGGTGCTGGGCGGCATCGGCAACATCCCCGGCGCGATGGTCGGCGCGCTGTTGCTGGGCGTCGCCGAGTCCATCGGGCCGAGCGCGCTGGGCATCCCAGCGGAATACCGCGACATCATCGCCTTCTCGGTACTCGTGCTGGTGCTGATCTTTCGACCGGCCGGCTTGCTCGGCGAAGTGGTGGTGGAGAAGCGGGCATGAGCACACGCTGGCTGCTGAGCGGACTGCGCACGGGCGGGGTGTTATTCGCTGTGCTGGCGTATCTCATCCTGATCGGCCTGCCCGGCCGGCTGGGCGAGGCCACTGTGCTGGCGCTCGCGGCGCTCACTGTCGGCCTGTTCAGCCTGGCTTGGCAGCGCCGAGGCGCGCGCCCGTCCCTCGTCGAGCTGTTGATCGAGGGGGTAGCGGGCGGGGTGACGCTGAGCACGCTGGTCGCGCTGCTGATGGGGATCATCGCTGCGCTGATCGCCGGGGGCGCGCGCGTGCAAACCGTCCTGGATAAGATGACCCCGCCTGCCGTCGCTGCCTGGTTCGGCGTCCCGCCCGTTGCGATCACGCGCGGCGAATTGGAGGCCGCAGCCATACTCAGGACCTGGCTGACGCTGGCTGCCGCCGGCCCACTCGGCGGCCTGCTCGCCTTCGGCTGGCAGCATCGCCAGGCCCTCAGGCAAGCCGGCGGCGAAGCGCTCCGCCGATGGCTGGTGCGCCTGTTGCCCTTTGCGCTGCTGGGGCTGGTGCTCGCCCTCGGCGATCCAGCCGTCACGATCGGCGGGAGTCAAAAGGGCACGCTGCGCCTGCTGGCAGCGATGCTCAGCATCGTCGCCGGCCTGGTCGCTTGGCGGGCAGCCCAGTCCAGCCGAGAACAAGCTCTCCTGGGCGGGCTGCTCCTGGCCGGCTTGGCCATCCTGCCGTTTACCCTTGATCAGTTCCAAAACGCCGTGATGGGCATCGTGTTTATCTTCGTCATGATGGGCCTTGGCCTGAACATCGTGGTTGGCTACGCCGGCCTGCTGGATTTGGGCTACGTGGCCTTCTTCGCCATCGGCGCGTATGCCTACGCCTTTTTGTCCGCGCCGTTCTCCTCACCCTGGTTCTCGCAGCAACTGGCGCAGTGGGGGGTGCCGACCGATCAGCCCTTGCTCAGCTTCTGGCAGGCCATCCCGCCGATCATGGTGCTGGCCGCGATCGGCGGTGTGCTGCTGGGCACACCTGTCTTGCGCCTGCGCGGCGACTACCTGGCCATCGTCACGCTGGGGTTCGGCGAGATCATCCGCCTGTTCATGCTCAACCTCGCCGATCTCACCAACGGGCCGCGCGGCCTGTTGAACATCGCGCCGCCGACGGTGTTCGGCTACGACCTGGGCAACCCGCGCGACATCTTCATCCTGGCACTGCTTGGCTCCGGCGCGATCGCGTTCGTGGCGCTGCGGCTGGAGCGCTCGCGCCTCGGCCGCGCCTGGGTGGCCATCCGCGAAGATGAAGAGGCGGCCCAGGCGATGGGCGTTCCCCTGGTGCGCGCCAAGCTGCTGGCGTTTGCGATCGGCGCGACCTTCGCCGGCCTGGCCGGTCAGCTCTACGCGGCGCGGCAAGTGAACATCTTCCCCGATAACTTCACCCTCTTCGTATCGATTGACGCGCTGGCGCTCATCATCGTGGGCGGCATGGGGAGCATCCCCGGAGTCGTGTTCGGGGCGCTGGCCCTCAAAGGGCTACCAGAGGTGTTGCGCGGCGTGGACGAGTATCGCATCGTGGCCTTCGCCGCGCTGCTCGTGATCATGATGATCGCGCGGCCGGAGGGCATCTTGCCGGCCCAGCGCACGAAGGCCGAGTTGGGCACAAGGGCGGAGTCCTAGCCGGGCGTCTATACCCTTCACGCCGAAGGTGGGGATCACCGCGCTGCTCAGGTCGGCAGAATCGCATGGCCCTGCCGCATATAAGCGAAGTGAAGCGCCCAGACTCACGCTTGGTTGAGGCGCGGCGTAAGCCCGATGCCGTCTTGGCGAATTTGTCACACAAGGGCAGGTTAAATGGCTTCGCGGGGCTTTTGGCCGGACGAGCCGTTTAGATGCCGCGCCGGCGCTCAGCGCGACGCCCTTGAGCGGCCTTCCATTGCGGACAGTCACGCCATCCTTCGCGCGCCGAGCGCGGGCGTGGAAGAATGATGGCGCACTCTCGGACAAGCCGAAATGCGGAGCGAAGCACACAACGCGCTCATCCTGCCGGCCACCCGCCAGCACCGCGCAGTCCTGCGCGCGCTGTTTGAGCTATACGCGCACGACTTCAGCCCGCTCACCGGCGCCGACGTGGACGAGGCAGGCCACTTCACGTCTGAGGACTTTCTCTCCGATGCGTGGTGGGACGCGCAGGGCGAGGACTTTCATCCCTTCCTGCTGCGGGTCAACGGGCATTGGGCCGGCTTCGCCTGGGTGATGGTCGGCAGCTATGTCGCCCCGGGCCGCGCGCGGAGCTGGCTGATGGAGGAGTTCTTCATCCTGCGCAAGTACCGCCGGCGCGGCCTGGGGACGTGGTTCGCCTGTGCCCTGTTCGACCGCTTCCCCGGCCCATGGGAAGTCGGCCAGCTCGACGACAACCACGCAGCGCGCGCATTCTGGCGGCGCGTGATCGGGCGCTACACCGGCGGGCGCTATCAGGAGCTACGCGCCGACAACGCCCGCTGGCAGGGCACAGTGCAACGCTTCGTCAGCCGACCGAGCAGATAAGGGGACAGAACCCTGGGTAGGCGGGCGGCAGCGCCTTCGCCTACCCAGGGCAGATTGACATTTGCCGGTCAGCAGCCTGCGGACGGTCGCCCCCTCGTTGGTAAACGCACCCGCTAGAAGCGCTTAATTACCCCGTCGTAAGTCGGCCCGTTGTTCGGCCCGCCCACCCGACGCTGGCCGTGGCTCGGCCCGCCGGCTGCGCCTGAGCTGTCTTGGACTACCGTCCCGCTCCCCTCGTCGAAGTGATACAGCCCCACCGTGTTGGCATCCGGCGTGAACGGCGCGTTCGGCGGCGTAAAGTTGCTCGCGTAGCGCGCGATGTTCGAGATGCGCACCTCGTCCACCCAGCCGCTGAACGACGGATAGTTGCTCGGGTCGTAGTCGTGCTTCTCCGCCCCGATCACCAGGAACGGCTCGTTGTACCACTGATTGCCGGTGATGCCCCGCCCGACGCGGTAGGAGACGTTCCCCGCCGGCCCGTTGTGTTGCCGATCTAGATTGCCGTTGACGAAGATGCGCATCTGGCCGCCCGTCAGGCGGACCACAGCGATGTGATACCAGGTGTCCGCGTCCAGCGTCGTGTCCCCGCAGATGGTGTCGCCGCTGCTGCCGTTGTGGACGCCGAAGGCAATGCGGCCGCCGTAGAGCGAGATGCCGAAGTCGCCGTAGTCGCCGCCGCCGAAGATGTCGCGGTCGAAGATGATGTTGCCGTTGATCCAGTTGTCGCCGCCTTCCTGGCATGGGCCGCTGGTGTTCTGGTCTGCTTGGAAGCGCAGCCAGAACTCGATAGTGAAGTCGGTTGCGCCGATGTTGACCGGCAGGGAGGCGCCCAGTGTATTGCTCATCGGGATCTTCACGCGGTCAATGTCGCCTGCGCCCGTGCCGTAGAAGCGCAGGGAGTAAGTCGCGCCGCTGGGCGTGTTGGTCGGCGTCGGCGTGGGCGTTGGTGTATTGGTGGGCGTAGGCGTTGGGGTAGGCGTGTTGGTCGGGGTCGGCGTGGGCGTGCTGGCTGGCGGGCCGTCGCGGCGGACGATCGGCAACCAGTTGCGCGGCGTCAGTGTGCTGCTGTCCTGGGCATGGATGGTCGCCACGATCTTCTGGATCGAATACAAGTCGCCCCGTCCCCAGGGCCGATCCAGCCAGCGGCGCAGTTGGCTGCGTGGCGCCCCCAGGATGTAAGCCTGGGCCATAAAGTGCGACCAGCCGGCGATTGGTGCGGTGTAGGCCGTCTCGCCTTCCTCGGCGTGCATGCCGGCGCGCGTCAGATACCACCAGCGCAGGCCGTCGCCCGTCTGGCGCGAGAGCACGTGCGCGGCGGCCAGCCCGTTCGTCTGCTCGCGCAGGTATAGCCCGATCTCCGGCGTCAGGCCGAAGAAGACCGGCAGATACCAGCCGCGGAAGTACCCCCACGCCGGCTGGTCGTCGCGCGGCGTCCAGTACTGGGTGATGGACTTGGCATAGTTGATGTAGGGCGTGATCACGCGGCCGGCGTTCAGCGCGTTCACCGCCGCGTTGACGGCCTGCGTGTAGGTCGGCGCGGTCTGGCCGAAGAGCTGGCGCGCCATGCGCGCGTAGCCGATCACGCCGGCGATGTCGGCGTAGTAGGGCAGGTTGTTGACCCGCGCGTTGTAGAGGGCGGTCAGGCCAGCCCAGTTGCTGCTCACCAGCGCCCAGTTGCCGGTGTTCTTGGCCCACAGCCAGACGGCATAGAGCGAGATCGGGCTGGCGGCCGGCGGCGGCCAGTTGTTCAGGTTCTGGCGGATGTCCGCCGGCACGGGATACAGCTCGCGCGCGGCGCCGTTCTTCAGCCAGAGCCAGTCTCCACCCCACGGCATGCCTTGCCAGGGTGGATACAGCGCGATCACGTTCGAGACATACTGCGTGACGCTCACTTGCAGGGCCGAATCCAGGTAAGGGTAGGCCATCGCCAGCGTCAGCAGCAGCTCGCCAGAGTCATGCCAGACGGCGTTGCCATAGCTGCCATAGCGGACCGAGGGTGGCGCTGGCGGATGCGTCGAGTTGTGCGGCCACATGGCTGGATTGCTGAAGCCGCGCTCGTAGTAGTAGGGCATCGGATAGGGCGTCAGCGCGATCAGCGTTTGCACCTCGCTGCGCAGGCGCGCCACCAGGTCCGCCGGCGGGTTGGAGATCGGCACGGTCAAGTCGAGCGTCACATAGTCGGTGAGCGGACGCGAGGTGTTGACGACCGGCGGGGTCGGCGTCGGCGGCGGGGGCAGGGTCTGCGTGTAGACCAGCGGGGCCGGGCAGGCGCTCCCGACGCGCGTGCCGATGCCGGCCAGCCCGCCCTGTATCACGCGCCAGTAGATCATGTTGTTGGCCACCACCGCGCCGGCGCGCGAATGCCCCTCGCCCACGCGCGGCGAGGGGAAGGGGTAGTCCGGGTCGCTGGGGTTGCCGCTGAGCGGGAAGAACGGGTTCGGACCAGGCGGCCCGCAGCCGGAGCCGGGGCCTTCGCCGCACTCTGGCCAGACGTTGGAGACGTTGCCGATGTGCACCAGCGACCCGCTGATGGCGTCGGTCAGGCTGATCGCCCCCAGGCGCTCCCAGTTATCCACCAGCAGGATGTTGCCGCCCATCGTCAGGATGGCCGGCTCGTCGGAGGTCAGCCGGAACTCGGCGTTGTAAATGGATTGGGGATACCAAGCCGTGCGCAGGCCGATGATCTGGCTGAGCGTTTGTGTGCTCATCAAACCCAGCTCGGCATCGTATTGTGTTGCCACGTGCACCGATCCGCCGGTGGTCTGGATGCCCTGGCGGGCGCGATACATCACGTAGGCCGTGTAGGGTGCACTCGCCCGCACCACCGGCATGGCCGGCGCATCGCTGCTGCCAAAGGTGTAGAGCACCGGCGCCACCCCGCGCGTGACGCCAGTGGCCGCGTCGAGCACGAACAGCGTTTGCTTGTGCGGGTTGCCCGCTAGGTAATTCTGGATATATGGTTGAATGGCGTTCCAGTCGGCGCCCCAGTCGGCATTGACCGTGCCGGCCTGGTTCATCACGGTATCGCCCTCGACCAGCAGTTGCCCCATGCTGTAGACCGGCTGCGAGCGGTAAATCACGGTGTCGCTCAGGACGACCGGATAGCGCTCGCTCAAGCTCTGGCCGTAGAGCTGCGCCTGCCAGACCAGCGCGCCGGTCTCGGCGTTCAGGGCGAAGGCGCGCACGGCCTCGTTCCCGGCGAAGATCAGCGCCCCATCGCGGCTGAGGGCCGGCGTGGTGAGGATCGGCGCGTCGGATTGGTATTGCCAGACCACCGCGCCAGTGCTCAGGTTGAGCGCGGTCAGCCGGCCATCGGTAGCGGCCACCACGACGCGGCCGCGCGCGGCGTCCATCAGCGGGGCGGTGGCGCTGCGGCCGGTGAAGCGCTGCCAGCGCAGGGCGCCGGTGGCAGCGTCCAGGGCAAAGGTGTTGCCCTCGTGCGTGCTGAAGACCACCGTGTCGCTCAGCACGCCGGCCGAGTGGCGGATCGGGCTGCCGTCGCCGGCGAAGGTCCACAGCGAGGCGCCGGTGCTGGCGTTCCGCGCGTAGAACACGCCGTCCATCCCGCCGATGAACAGGCGCCCAGATGCGACGACCGGCTGGGCGCGCGAGGCGAACGGCACCTCATACCATTTCCAGATGTAGCAGTAAGGGGGATTGACCTGGAGCGGTGAGTAGTTGCTGCGCTGCGCGTCGCGGCCAAGCTGCGGCCAGTCCTGGATGGGGATGGACTGGTTCGCGGCTTGGCCGGCGCGCTGAATCGTCTCTTGCGCGGCAACGACTGCGAACACGGCGAGCGCAGCCGCTGCGCTCCAACTGAGCAAAAGGCGGGTCTGATAGTTCATGCAGTTGTCCTCCTCGAAACGCACGCGCCGGCCCCAGGCCGCACTGGCGCGGATGGGGAGAATTAAGCGAATCGCTTTGCCTAAGATTATAGTTGTCGAGCGTTTTCGGCAAAGCAAACATCTCAACTTGATGTGGGCGAGCGAACAGGAACGACGGCCTCAGCGCGCCGCGCCTGCTCGGCATCCAGCGTCACCAACACAGCGTCGAAACGTTGTGCGACCGCCACGTATACCGCGTCGCTGCCGCGCAGCCGATGGGCGGCGGCAATTTTGGCAGCCGCTTCGGCGAGGTCGTTGTCCAGGGAGTGGTCCAGCAAAAGTGATCTAATATAGGGGACATGGCTAGGAGACCAGTCAGCCACCC
>Ga0272447_1001905_pt1 | contig 12157 bp, 10 predicted proteins | sample YNPCB0133_FD_194589 | JGI IMG/M metagenome (GOLD analysis project Ga0272447, IMG submission 194589) | Hot spring microbial mat communities from Yellowstone National Park, WY, United States - YNP-CB-013-3 | ecosystem: Environmental > Aquatic > Thermal springs > Hot (42-90C) > Sediment | place... | reverse complement strand
TAATGTTTCATCGAACCCGTAACGGCGCAACGTCTCCAGCAGGCGTAGCAGTCTGGCGACGTCTCCCAATTCGTTCGGCACCAGCGCGCCGTCAAAATCCGAGCTGAAACTGACCCGATCAATTCCTGAACGTTTGACCAGATAGATGACATGCTCTGCCACGACATCCAGCAGCGTCGCAGCATCGCGCCTGCCATCGCGACGGAGAAAGCCGACGTAGAAATTGATGCCGACCATCCCATCCGACTCGCGGATCGCGTCGAGCTGGCGGCCGGTCAGGTTGCGTGGCGAGGGACAGAAGGCATATGCGTTCGAGTGAGTTGCAACTAGCGGTGCGCTGCTCAAGTGCGCTACGTCCCAGAAGCCAGCTTTGTTCAGATGCGACAGATCGATCATGATGCCGAGGCGGTTGCATATTCGCACCAGTTCGCGTCCGGCTTCGGTCAGACCAGAACCAATATTGGGAGTGTGCAGGAAACGAAACGGCACGCCCCACCCGAATGCGTTCGGGCGACTCCAGACAATCCCTAGGGAGCGGAGACCAGCCTGGTAGAGCACTTCGAGTGTGTGAAACTCAGGATTGATCGCGTCGGCGCCCTCGAAATGCAGGATCGCGCTCAGCGTATTGGTTCGTATGCTGTGCTCGATGTCGTCAACCGTGCGTGCGACCCGTACCTGACCAGCAGATTGCGCTTCGATCCGGAAAAGTAGGGCGGCCATTGCCAGCGATGTTTCGAGCGCATAAGCGAACGGTAATAGCTCAGGAAGGTCGTCATCGTTCGCTGGCTGTTCATCTGGCGCAGAAGGAACAAAGACCCGAAGAAGCCGCCAGCAAAACCGCTAGCGCGAGCGCGCGTCAGGTCGATGCGCCCCTGGGTTGACTCATCGTTATGTTTCAATGCGAAGAGACGCAGAAGGGTATCGCTATGACCATCGAAGATCGGAATGTGAAGGTTCACAAAGGCTCACTTTCTTGCGCGTTTGCATTTAGCAGTTGCGAATGTGAGTCTCCCGCAAAAAAGTCATTCCATCGCAGAGGCGCAGTAGACTCAGAGAGCGATTGATGGAAACCTCTGCGCTCTTTGCGTCTCTGTGGTGCGTTTTTGCAGTGGGGTCATTTCATGTTTATTGTACAATAACGAATATGAGCGATTATGTGTTACGCTGGTTGCAGGTTATAAAGCAGGAGACGACCGCAGAGCGCAGTGGCGGCGATGGCGATGGCGTCGGTCCAGTGTGTATCGCTGAGGTCGAAGGATTGATCCGCGCGCAGATTATCCGCTCCTACCTGGAGGATGCCGGTATTCCGGCGCACCTTGCAGGCGAAGCGGTCGCTGGCGTCTATGGTCTGATCCAGGGACCGCTCAGTATGGTGAAGGTGTATGTTCCAGCGGCGCTGGCAGCCGATGCGCGCGAACTGCTGGCGGATCTCGATTTCGATGATAAGCGTTAATCGCGGGCAGATGCTGGCGAGCGAACCATCATGCCGCACCTGCCTGCCACACGGAACGCTCTGAAGACATACACCTACGATCGGCACCATAGCGTCAACCCCTGGGCAAAGAGGGCAATCTGCGCCAGTGCAAACCAGAGCGCCAGGATCGCCAGCATTATCCGCGCGATGCCGAACCATACGGGCAGCGCAGCACGCAGCGCCGTCAGATCGGTGCGCAGATCGGTCACCAGCGTCTGGTACTGATCAATCACCCGGCGCGCATCGCGAAAACTAGCGTTGATCAGGGCAATCTGTTCAGCTACCTCTTCGGTATTCGCACCAATGCGGCGCAGGTTCGCGCCAGTGACTGTCAGGCTATCCCGCACGCTGCTGAGCGACGCTGGCAGTAGGCTGAGACTGTCGGAAACCTGCTGAATTGCCTGGTTGAGCGGCACTTCCGGGTTGTAAACATTGCCGAGCAGTCCAGTGCGGCTGATAGCGCCGAGGACAGCATCGGCGACACGCGCTGTTTCGCGCGCTGACTCCAGCGTCTGTTGGGTTGAGCGGATCGTGCGTGGGATGTCTTCGCCGATCAGGATGCCAATCCGATCAACGGTTGGCAGGGTGTCGCTGATAGCCTGACCGGAACTGCGAACGGTCGTTTCGATGGCAGTGATGGTTCCTGCGGCGCCGGACAGCGAATCGTCAGCGATGCGAAGCCCGTCTGCCGCAGCAATCAATGCCTGGTCGAGATCGGTCAACCGCCGATCCAGCGTCTGTTCGGCTGCGCCCAGCGCTGGCAGCCCGACGATTAATCCCGCCAGGCTGAGACCCAGTCCAATGATACCTGCGACGATCAGGAGGGCGCCTGCTAGGCGCGACACAAGGCGTCTCATGCAATGCCGCTTTCTGATGTTCGTTCCCGATCTGCGCTGTTTGCCACGGAGCCAGGGCGTTTCGCCTGCGCACCTGTTGCGGGCGGGACGCCCGCGCACCCAGGAAGGCATTGCGATGTCCCGCTGTTTGCGGGCGGGACGCCCGCGCGCCCAGGGTCGCACCGTCTACGTCTCGCGGGCGCGACACCCGCACTCCCAGGAAGGCTTTGCGGATGGCTGCAGGCGGGACGCGCGCGCGCCCAGGAAGGCATTGCGATGTCCCGCTGTTTGCGGGCGGGACGCCCGCGCGCCCAGGATGGCATCCCTATGTCCTTCTGGTTGCGGGCGCGACGCCTGCGCGCCCAGGGTCGCACCGTCTACGTCTCGCGGGCGGGACGCCCGCGCTCCCAGGACGATGGCTGCGGGCGGGACGCGCGCGCGCCCAGGACGGCATCCTGTCAGTCGGGATTTTCCGTCTCGCGATCAAGCATTGCAGTCGCTTCTGCCGGTTCGAGCGCGTGCGCGAACAGCCATCCCTGCCCATACGTACATGACATCGAGCGGATGCGAATCAACTGATCCTCGGTTTCGGTTCCTTCAGCGATGACTGTTATTTCTAGCGAACGTGCCAGCGAGATGATGGAGCGAACAATCTCAGTGTTCTCGTGGCTGCGATGAATCTGACTGATGAAGGAGCGATCAATTTTAATTGTTGCAATTGGGAAGCGGTGGAGATAACTGAGCGACGAGTAGCCGGTGCCAAAATCGTCGATGCAGATCCGCACCCCCAGTGCGCGCAGTTGCTGTAACACCCGACCAGTGGCATCCCCGTGTTCGATGATCGCCGTCTCGGTAATTTCGAGGCACAACGTATCTGCATCGAGACGATACTCATCAATCAGCGCTGCAGTGCGATTAACCAGATCAGGATCAGCAATCTGACGCGGTGACAGGTTGATGTTCATTGCCAGTGTTCGTTCGGGATGCTGTCGTTTCCACTCACTCAGTTGGCAGCATGCTTCACGCAGCACCATCTGACCAATGGGCACAATCAGTCCCGTCTCTTCGGCAATAGCGATGAACTCCGCGGGGGTCACAATACCGCGTTGGGGATGTCGCCATCGCAGGTCAGAAACAGCGCGAATAGCGTCAGCCACTCCGCGGGTCACAATACCGCGTTGGGGATGTCGCCATCGCAGGAGCGCCTCAAAGCCGACCGTTTGCCTGGTGCTGAGTTCAATGATCGGCTGATAGACAACAAAGAACTCGTTGCGCTCGATGCCGCGACGCAGATCGGTCTCGATTTGCAGGCGGAGGCGCGCGCGATCATGCATGGCTGGATGGAAGATAGCGTAGCGCGCTCGCCCTTCCATTTTCGCATGGTACATGGCAGTATCGGCGTCGCGCAGCACGTCGGACGGCGAGTGGTAGCGCAGATCGTTGCTGAGTACAATCCCAATGCTAGCGCTGCTGAACACTTCATGACCGTTCAGATGAAACGGTTCTTCGAACGAATGCAGGATACGTTCTGCAACGTTCACAGCAGCATGAGGCTCGCTCAGATCTTCGAGCAGCACGGCAAACTCATCGCTGCCAAGACGCGCCAGAGTGTCGCCCGGTCGCAGGCTTTGCTCAAGACGACGGGCGATGGCAATCAGCAGTTGATCGCCAACGAGATGCCCCAGGCTGTCATTGATCAGTTTGAACCGGTCGAGATCGAGGATCAGAACAGCGTAGGGAGGTGACGCACGGCGTCGCGCGCGCGCAATCACATGCCCCAGACAATCTATGAAGCGCGCACGGTTGGCGAGTCCGGTCAGGCTATCGTAGAAGGCATGGTGCCACAGACATTGTTCCACCAGTTTGCGATCAGTTATATCGGTTTGCGAACCAACAATATGCGACGCATTTCCGTCAGCATCCCAGATCGCAATGCCACGACAGCGCATCCAGCGGTAGGCGCCGTCACGGTGCAGTATGCGATATTCATAATCGAAACTCGTAATCAGCCGTCGGAGATAGGCGGTCAAGCGCACATCCAGCTCGTCTCGATCATCGGGATGCACCCGGTTAAACCATTCTGAGGGATGGTTTCCGATTTCTTGGTCTTGAAAGCCAAGCATTTCCTTCCAGCGGTGGGAGAATGTTATTGTGCCGGTGCGCAGTTCCCATTCCCATACGCCGTCGCCAGTTGCCTGCACTGTCAGTGCGTACCGTTCTTCACCGGCGCGTAATGCCTCCGCCATCTGAAAAGAAGCAGTAATGTCGCGGAAGATGGCAACTGCTCCAATCATGTCGCCGTTGCTGTGGCGCAGTGGACGGGCAGTTACCCTGACACGGCGCACAGCATCAGGATCGACCGAAGCCAGCAGAAACTCGCTGCTATCGACTTCCACGCCTTGCAGCGCAACGGCAAGCGGAAGCTGATCGGTCGAACACGGAACGCCATTCGTGTTAAGCAGCGCTGGCGCGGTTGCCTGGGGCGTTACATCGAGAAGACGGTCACCAAAGAAGGTATGCGCTGCCAGGTTGGCGTGCACCAGACTTCCTTCACGATCAACCACAACGACAGCATCGCTGAGACTCTCCAGAATTGCGCGAAGCGTAATCGTCTGTTGCTGGAGCGCGAGCGCGGCGTGCTCAGCGGCTGCACTTCGTTCGGCAATCTGTGCTTCGAGCGCCTGGAACTCGGTGATGATGCGGCGTTGATCGCGCCAGGCGTGTCTCAGAGCGTCGAGCAGTGCAAACAACAATATACCGCTGACGGATGGTGCAACCCCTTCCGCTGCATCAGCAGGAGCACGCGGCGATTCCTCGGGGAACGCGCGCTGATGATCGCGCCACGCCTTTCGTTCGAGCAGAGCATTGATACGCGCACGCAGCAACACCTCGTGAAACGGTTTGAGCAGATAATCATCCGCACCAAGTTCGATGCACCGTGCAATCAGATCGAGATCACGGGCGTCAGCGATGACTGCTACCAGTATGCTATGAACCGTCGCGTACTGGTAGAGTTGTCGTAGCGTCTCGACCCCGCGCACGTCTGGATCGGCGGCATCGAGGTCAAGCAGGATCAGATCGAACACCTGACGGAAAAGGTGTTCCAGTGCTTCTTGCCCGTCGGCGGCGACCGTCACCTGTTGCCCCTGGCTCTGCAAGAGGCGAATGAGCAGTTCCCGATTGTCATCATCGTCGGTAATGACCAGAATGTGTGGTGGCATGAATGTCCGGGTTGTCTGTGCATCGCAATCATTGTGTCGCTGGTCTCGTGCGCTACAGTGAGCCAGACGGGATGCACGACCGGGTTGTCTGTGCATCGCAATCATTGTGTCGCTGTGGTCAGCACGAAAGACGTTTTCAGGAAGCGGCTTCGCGCTGTTCATATGTCCCTGTCAATCGCGCGATCTTTTGGAGCAACCGGTCAAAATCGATCGGTTTGGCTTCGAAGTCGTCGCAACCGATGTTCATTGCCCGATACCGATCTTCGTTCAGGGCATATGCGGTAAGAGCAATGATCGGAATATGGCGCGTTTCAGGGCGCTTTTTGATCCGTTCGGTCGCCTGCCATCCATTCAGGATCGGCAATCCCATATCCATGAGGATCAGATCGGGTGCAGCCTGAACCGATGCTAGTAGTGCGCGGACACCATCTTCGGCGGACACGGTTTCGTATCCAGCCATGCTTAACCGGCGCGCCAGCATTTCACGAATGGCGGCATCATCTTCAACAATCAGAATGCGTGGCATGTGCTCAAACCTCCAGGGGGTATAACTGTGCATATGTGGCAATAGCTGCGCGCACCTCGCGCGCGAATTCATGACAGTGAAAGGAACCTTTGTAGAGAATACGGGTGACTGAGTGACAGAGACGCTCGCGTTCATCAGCAGTCAAATCCTGTGCAATGACGACAATAATTGGTGTTGAGCATCCGTCGGGAAGCGTGCGCAATGCTTCGATGAACTGCAAGCCATCGATACCGGGGATCATAAGGTCGAGCACAATAACGTCCGGCATGGCGGTTGTGCAGTGTTCAAGCGCCGTCTGACCGTCGGTGACTTCCATGATGACCCAGTCTTCACATTCGCGCTCCAGCGTGCGGCGGAGATACTGGCGCACCGTTTCATCATCCTCAACGATCAGTATCTGTCGATTGGCGGCTTCCACCTGTGCAGATCGTCCCCGGATAAGTGTACGAATGCGCTGATCCAGCCGATCAAGGTCTGCCGGTTTGTGGATCATTTCGGCAGCCCCAAGAAGCATCCCATGTTCTCTATCGTCTGCTATCGTAAGTAGTATAACAGGAATGGCAGCAGTGTCGTTCGACGCCTTCAACTCGCGGAGCACGGTCCAGCCGTCCATCTCCGGCATCAGGATATCCAGGATGATCAGATCGGGCGTGAGCAGGCGCGCCAGTTCCAGCCCGCTCGCTCCGTCCACAGCAGTCTCGATATGGAGATCGGGGCGTTCCAGCATGCGCAGCAGCAGATCGCGCACAGCAGGGTCGTCGTCGATCAGCAGCACCAGGCGCCTGGTGTGCTCGCCAGGTTCAGGCGCAGGCGGCGTGGCCGATATGGGAGTCGCATCGACCGGTGTTGGCTCGGGGGCAGCTGCCAGCACCAGGTGTTCGGGAAGTGTGACCACAAATGTCGTACCAACGCCTGGCTGGCTGGTGACGGTGATTTCACCGCCAAGCAGATGAGCCAAGCGACGACTCAACGCAAGCCCCAGTCCAGTTCCACCGTATTTGCGCGTTGTTGAAGAGTCTGCCTGAGTAAACTCGCGGAACAGACTGGCGATCTGATCGGCGGTCATCCCGATGCCGGTATCGCTGATAGTGAACACGAGGTGTGCGGCGTGATCATCGTCACTCACCACGCGAGCGATATCGAGGGTCACGGCGCCATTTTCGGTAAATTTACACGCATTGTGTAACAGGTTGTACAGGATCTGCCGCACACGCATGTCATCGGAGTGCATCATCTCGACGGTCGGGTCGATATTCAAGGTGAGATCATTGTTTCGCTTCTGCGCAAATACCCGCATACTAGCAATCACTTCCTCTGCGAGCGCACGCACCGAAAATCGCTTGCCGTGGATTTCCATCCGTCCAGCTTCGATTTTCGACAGATCGAGCAGATCGTTGATAATCGCCAGCAGGTGTTTACCGGCATCCCGTACTCGCGCAATATCGCTGGCAACCCGATCGAATTCCCCGCTTTGCACGGAGATCGTAATCAGGTCGGCATACCCGATAATCGTTGTCAATAGTGTGCGGAGCTCGTGGCTCATATTCGCCAGGAAGCGACTTTTTGTGCGGTTTGCCTCTTCTGCCCATTCTTTTGCCTGCCGCAGCGCCTCTTCGGTTTGCTTCCGCGCTGTGATGTTGTGCGCAACGACCTGCCATGCCGGTTTACCTTCCGCCAGGAACGGGGCTGCGACAAGTTCAAGGGATATGCCTGTTCCGTCAGCAAGCGTGAGATCGCGTTCATAGCGCGTGATTCCCTCTGCCGTTTCCGGGTGCAGTGCAGGTGGCAGAAAGGGAGCGGCGCCGGTGCCGATCAAAAATGCGATGGATTGGTATGACCGAGCAGGTGCGCACCTGCCGGGTTGGTGTAGATGATCCGTTCGCCATCGTGGACGATGATCGCTTCAGGGGATATTTCGACAAGTTGCCGGTAGCGCGCTTCACTCTCCGCCAGACGTCGGGCAGCCTGTGCAATGTCGTCGAGCATGGCGTTGATCGCTCTGCCGAGCTGCGCAATCTCATCGTTACCGGTCACGATCAGGCGTGCCTGCACGTCGCCGGTGCGCCCGATCCGCCCTGCCTGGAGACTGAGGGCGATGATGCGCGACAGAACGTTGCGCTCCAGGAGCAGGATCATGACGGCGGCGAATGTGCCAATGACCAGCAGCATGCTCAGCATGTACAGGCGTGATGAAAACTGCCCATACTGAACAATATCGCGCGGGACGTCGATGCGGAGGATGATGCCCTCGCCGCCGCGCAGATCGTTGATCTGTGCGTATCCATACACCCGATCGTCGGAAAATGACATCGGGCGCACGATAATCGGCGTATCGGCGGTCATCAACCGGTACGCCAGATCGAAATCCGGCGCAATCGCGGCGTTCGCCGTCGGCGTGAACGAGACCGGGAAACCGGTGAGATCGCCGAGACGGTCCAGTTCATCGTCGTTGAAGTCGCGTCCCAGGATCAACACGCCGCACGAATCGCTTGCACCTGTGCTGCGCAGGATTGGATGGGCTGCAATGAGCATTGGTTGCCCATCCGCCATGATCACGCCGCTGACCCCTTCGGTCTGTGCTGCGATGCGCAAAAACACCGCATTGTCGCCGTCAAACGAAGCAAATTCCGCTGGCGTCGGCAGATCACGACCGTCGCGCAGATCGATGCGACGGGTGTAGATTGTTTCGCCGGCAGGAGTGACGAACGCAACATACGATACGCGAATGGCAAGCAACGCTTCCGTCGTCATATGAACATCGACATACCCGGCAACATCACGTTGTTCGATGAACTCGTAGGTGGGATCCCAGACAGCGTAGTCTTTCGCATTGCCGTACAGCGCATCGATCTCGTTCTGGAGCGTTTTGAGCGTCCGCTGCATAGCGTTGCGGGTGCTGCGTTCTTCGAGTTCGTAGAAACTGCGCCCAATGATGAACTCGGAAACGGTGATCTGCAACGCCAGCAGAATGACCAGCGCGATAGCAATAATCTTGAGCGTTGTAACGCGCAAGGAGTCGGTGTAGGCGGAGAGCAAGACAGAGATCGCTTTCCAGATACTATGCTGTTAATTACTTGCTCCAGTCTACCTGAAGATCGTTACCAGAGCGAGTCGGTTCAAGCGAGTGATGTGCCCGGTGCGATACTGGATCGTACCCCTGACTAATGAATCCGTGTCGTACACGCGCGCCCTGTCTCCATGCCAGATCATATCATAGTGTGATGCTACAATGAGAACATAACGTGACGATGATCAAGTGCTACGATCGTGATGAGCAACAATCAACCTGGCGCAGACGTGCGCCATCTGTACATCCATATTCCGTTCTGCCATCGCCGCTGTGCGTACTGTGATTTTAACACCTATGTGAATATGGAAGATCGCATGGAGGCGTATGTGATGGCGCTTTGTGCTGAACTGCGCTCATATGCACCGCTGAGCCGCACCGTCGCTCCACCGCTTCCGATGACTGCCGATCTGACCCGCGCGATGTTGCGCCCGACGATCTTCTTCGGCGGTGGCACACCCAGCATGCTGCCGGAAGCATTGATGGCGCAGACGCTGTCTGCTGCCAACGCAATTGTGCCTCTGGACAGCGCTGAGGTGACAGTTGAGTGCAATCCGGGAACAGTACTGGCGCGCGATTACCTGCGTGCTCTGCGAGATCTGGGGGTGAACCGGATCAGTCTGGGAGTTCAAAGTCTCCACAATCCGACGTTGCGTGTGCTGGGACGCATCCATACTGCGGCGGAAGCATATGCCTCGTTCAACGATGCGCGCGCTGCCGGGTTCAGGAGCATTAATCTGGATTTCATCTTCGGGTTGCCGGGGCAGACGGTGGAGCAGTGGGAGGAGACACTGCGCGAGATTGTGACCTGGGGAGCAGATCATTTCGCTCTCTATGCGCTGATTCTAGAGGAGCGCACCCCGCTCTACGCGCAGGTAATCAGTGGGCGGGTCACGGTTCCCGATGATGATGCCACAGCGGTGATGTACGAATGCGCGCTTGAGTATTTTGCTGCTGCCGGATATGTGCAGTACGAAATCAGCAACTGGGCGCGCACCGATGATCCGTCGTTGCCTATCCCGACGCATGCCTGTCACCATAACCTGGCATACTGGCTCAACGCCGATTATCTGGCAGCTGGCGCTGGCGCTCACGGGCATCGCTACCCGCAGCGGTATGTCAACGTCATGGGGATCGACGACTATATTGCGCGTGTGTCCGCTGGTGAGTCGCCGGTGGCGGAGATCACGACGTTGACGCCGCGCGACCTGGCGGCAGAGACGATGTTCATGGGGTTGCGGTTGAATGCCGGGGTGAGCGCGACCCATTTTCGTGATCGCTGCGGGGTGGAGATGGATGCCGTGTTTGGGGCGGAACTGGCGGAACTGGCGGACCTGGGGTTGATCGAGCGCGACGAGCGCGGTGTGCGCCTGACCCGCCGCGGACGGATGATCGGCAATCGGGTGTTTGAGCGGTTTGTGTAATGGTATGGTTGAGAAGATGTCGGGCGTTGCTGCGTAAGCTCCGTGCGCTTTTGGCCCTCATCCCCCTTGCCCCCTTCTCCCACACGGGGAGAAGGGGGATTTTGGGCGTTCTGACGCCTGAAACGGAAGATGGCATGCCAGGGCTTGCCACTGCCCCTCATCCCTCCAACTCCCTTTTCCCACACGGGGAGAAGGGGGAGTCTGGGCGTTCTGACGCCTGAAACGGAAGATGGCACGCCAGGGCTTGCCACTGTCCCCTTCCTTTACCCCTCATCCCCCCAACTCCCTTTTCCCACACGGGGAGAAGGCGGAGTCTGGGCGTTCTGATGCTCCACATGGGGGAGTGCGAGACCAGGAGACGCCAGAAAAGAGCATCCCCCTGTTCCCTTCTTCCACGCGGAAAGAAGCGTGGCGGCATTCTGATGCCCAAAACGGGTGATGGAATGCACCTGCTTTCGCCAGGCGGCGTGGTCCTGATCGTTCCGTAACAAAACTGGCATGAAGTTGTAAACGTTCTAACACATTTGCGAACGTGGTTTGGGGTATACTGTGCGGTAGTAAAACGCACCGCTGAGACGCTGAGGGCGCAGAGTAAAAAATTCGTTCCGCGCGCTGTGCGCCTCAGCGGTAAAAAATGCACCGCTGAGACGCGGCAGATTTATTCATTGAGGAGGATCGTATGCAGAATCGTCGCTACAACGCACTTCGCCTTCTGAGCCTAGTGTTCAAAATCCTGGGCGTTATCGCGGTGCTCGGAACAATCCTGAGCGTTGTCGGGGCGCTCTTCACCGGCATATCGCTCCTTGGCTCATTCGGGCGCGATTTTGCCGTCCCCGGTATGATGGGGTTTATTGGCTCCTTGATTGCGACCGTCGTTTCCATCATTGCTGGCGGGCTGACCGCCCTTGTTCTGTATGCAACCGGAGAGTTGTTCGACGTGCTGCTCGCCATTGAGTCGAATACGCGGGCGCTTGCGCAGGCGTCGATGCGCCAGAACGTGCCAGGAGCTCCGTATCCAGCATCTCCTCCCTATGCAGCGCCTCCTCCGTATTCGGGACCTCCTCCGTACTAGCGGTGCTACGACCCTGCAGGTTGGGGCACGGCATGCCGTGCCCTAACGGCAGCGCGTATTCAGGAGACCCTCCATATTAGCGTTGCTGCAACGCCTGTTCTCCTAACGCACTGCTGCAACGCAGCGATCATAGAGCGAAAAGACATTATCGTAGTTTTCACAGAGGTCGAACCCAATGGACGAGGTTGAACACTCCTGGAATCGCGCCCCTCACGCGGCGACCGAAATGATGGAGATTGAGAATTTAATCCGGTATTCGCTCTTGCCGTCGGGCTGAAGCCCTCGGCTATGCAAGGCGAAGCCCGCCTGCGCGGGCTGGAGCGGATTATGTATTCAAAGACCATCGTTTCGGTCTACACTCCGCTGGCGGCGGGCGCCTCGCGCGACGCGGCGGAGAGGAACAATAGTCAATACCTTGATTGCTAGTTGACGACCACCGACACCTCTGGCACGATCGCGGTTGCCCAACCAACATCATCGCCAGGAGGAGCCGACGGTCGCTCGCCCGATAATAGCCGCTTTTGTCGTGATTGACAC
>Ga0272447_1001903_pt1 | contig 12173 bp, 10 predicted proteins | sample YNPCB0133_FD_194589 | JGI IMG/M metagenome (GOLD analysis project Ga0272447, IMG submission 194589) | Hot spring microbial mat communities from Yellowstone National Park, WY, United States - YNP-CB-013-3 | ecosystem: Environmental > Aquatic > Thermal springs > Hot (42-90C) > Sediment | place... | reverse complement strand
ATAATCCGCCCTTTTTGGGGATGTGGGAGGCGGCGCTTGCCTATGTGAAGACGACTGTCGAAGCGGCGTATGCGGTGCGGGAGGGCGCGCCGCTTGCCTTCAGCATGGGGGGTGGGCTGCACCACGCCATGCCCGACCGCGCCAGCGGCTTCTGCATTTTTAATGACCCCGCGATTGCCATCACCATCCTGCGCGACCGATTTGAGCGCGTCGCCTATCTCGATATCGACCTCCATCATGGCGATGGTGTGCAGTGGATTTTCTATCGCGATCCGACTGTGCTAACCGTTTCGATTCACGAGGGTGGCAGGTGGCTCTTTCCGGGCACTGGCTTTGTGGATGAGCTAGGCGAGGGCGAGGCGTGGGGCACTTCTATCAACATCCCGCTTGCGCCCGAAACCGACGATGAGATTTGGTGGTGGGCATTTGAGCAGGTGGTGCCCCGCGCCTTTGAGCGGTTCCAGCCGCAGGTGTTGGTGCTGCAGATGGGGGCAGACCCGCACTATTTAGACCCGCTGGGGCATCTGAATCTGACGGCGCAGGGGTGGTTGCGCGCGGTGGAATGGGCGCGGTCGCTTCAGCTGCCCACCGTCGCCCTCGGTGGGGGCGGCTACAATTTGACCACGGTGCCCCGCATGTGGACACTAACGGTTGCCACGCTCGCCGGCGCCGAATTGCCTGACGAGACCCCCAACCAGTTCAGTTGGCACGACCGCATTCCCACCCTGACCGACCATGAGCGACCCTCCATCGCCCCCAGCGACCACGACTATGCCCGCCGCTACGCCCAGCAGCAGGTCAGCTTTTTCCAACGGTTTTGGCAGCCCGCTTTATGAGGTTGGTCTCGTGTAAGGGTATTCCCACCCATGCCCCAGCACCTATACACGGCTCCAGCTCCGCCAGCACACTTTACACCGCTAACCCGTTGCTGTCGGTCGGATAGTATCCACTCGGCTCGCCTGTCGCCCCCGTCATCAGCAACCTGAACGAACCGATTACCTGTGCGCCATCGTGCCGAGGCTCGCCCGTCGCCCCCATCATCAGCAACTCCCCGCCTGAATACCGATACCGCCAGTTCCCATTATACCCCAGCGCATTCTCTGGGGGCAAGTCGTCCCCGACGCCCACCTAACCTAAGCATCATTTCCAGGCATCTCTGCGTGTTCTGGATAGGGATAAAAAGCCAACAGGAGATTGCCTTTGCATACTGCTTCTCCACGCATCCCCTCGCGCAATCGCTGGTAGAGACCAGAGGAACACTCAAACTCATCGCTCGAACCATCCGAGAAACCCAAATGCACATAGTAGCGCATCTCGTTTGGTGGGAAGCCCATCGGATACACTATCATCTCGCCTGCTCGATTGGTGCAGAACAGAGCGAGGACTGTGGTATTGGTATAAACGCGCTGATACCCCCAGCGTCGCCCAAGATAGATGATAAGTGTAATAATAAATCCTGTCAATGTGATAAGGACTCCTACAAGGGCAGTCCCGCCAGCAGCACTCCATGGGAACGGAGGGCGAGGAAGCCCGCCTCGTCGCGGACTAAACCAAGCCACTATCCACACGATAACCAATATACATATCCCTACGCCGATAGCGATTATCGACGCTGCCAGTCGCTCACGCGCTTTCATAGGGATGCTCTTGCAGACTCCTAGGGACCACAGCGTATTTCGTAGTAGCCTTTTTCACGACCACGCCGCAGTTCCCAACGAGCATAAACAAGCTGCTCTATTAAATCTTGATTATTTGCATTGATAATCCTATAGCGAGCTAACTGCAGACCAGTGCGCGCATCCACAACAACAATTTGATTTCCACGAATAAATCGAAACGCTTTCCGATTGCAAAGTGAGAGACTATCTTTAATCTCCCCATATCTTGATATTATTATAGATTTTATTGATGATTCAGTTGGAAATTTTATTGATATAAAGTATTTATTTCTATAATCTTGAAAAACACGATGTGCTTTTGTTTTATTCATCGAGATAGGCGGATCTTGGCGTTCCTGCCCTGATGGGAATATCCAAGTAACCTGGGTAGACATTTGGTCGGGAGTACCTTTTAGAATGATTCGCATTTTCTGACCCCGTACCTGTGTTTCCTGCAAATGTTCAAACCTGTTTTCATCAACATGCAACTGTTCATGGGTATTCGCCCGCTGGACGATACACTCAAAAGCCACTACTTTCCAACCTGCTGGATCAGCAACGGGCTTTGTGGGCGATTGGCAGGAACTAATCCCTCCAAAAACAGCAGTTATAAATATAACAAAAAATATAAGATTTGATTTCATATCAGTCCATCACCCCCGTTCTCCTTACAACAGCGGTATCCACTGTATCGTCTTGCAAGGTACATCGTCAGGAATCACATCCCACCCTTGCAGCAACTCACAGATTTTTTCGAGCCAATCCCAAATATCCTCAGGAATATCTGGAGGATCAATAACTGTTACACCACAATCGCCAGGCTCATCTGGGCAGCCTGCTGCACAGGCAGAATAAGCTGCTGGACCGCACTTTTCTGCGCAGCACATGATGCAATCAAAAATACACTCACCAAAATCGTAGTCACCTCCTCCCTGACAGTCAGACTCATATTTTTCACAAGCGGATGGAGGTTCAGGCAGCTCATTACCAGGAGGAGGTGGTGAACCTGGAGGGGAAGGAAACCCAGGGGGCGCTGGTGGCACCACAGGCGGATTAGGTGCTGGCAAAGGATGCTGCATACCACCGCCTATGCCAGGTGAAGGTACAGGTAGAGGTAGTGGTAGGCGCGGAATGCCCCCTATGCCAGGTACAGGTAATGGTAGGCTCGGAAATAAAGGTATCCAGCGTGAAGGATAATCCCGTGGAAGCAAGAAGGACGGATTTGGGATTTCGGGAGTATGTCCGAAAGGTATCCCGAAAGAGTCCTGATACACAATAGCAGGTGTCTGAGAACTGTCCATGCTCATGAAAAACAAAGCAGAGCCAATATGGCGAGTCATCAGGCGAAACTGGCTACCGCCAAGCAGTGTTAGTAGGTATGCGTGAATCGAGCTAAGGGAAAACCACACTGTATCGGCAAATTCCTTTATATACACTCGCATCGGCACACCGCCACATCCTATTCGGCATAGATACCGATACTCCTGCCCTGCCAGCACATCCTGCTTCCACACCCGAACGCCATCACTGTTGTACCCGTACTCATACGCCACCTGCACATCGCCGTTGCCGTAATCCCGCTCTATCTTCACCAAACGACCCTCCTCATCATACCCAAACACGCGCGCATAACTGTTCGGCTCTTCCCACCGCGCCAAAGTGCCCTCCGGGTTCCACGCAAAACCGTTCACCTCGCCTGTCCACACATCCTGCACCGATGCCAACCGACCTGACACCTCGTCGTAGCTGTACATATCCCAGTGCGAACCGTTCACCGCATCCTCCCGCAGCACCCACTGCCGACTGCCATCCAGATTGTACGCATAGTACCGACTGTACCTCACCTGACCTTCACGCACTTCGCTCTCCAGCCTGCCTGCGGGCGTGTAGGTGTAAACGGTGGTGTCCCCACTCGGACGCTCCACGCTCTGTTCTACGCGCCCCAGCAGGTCATAGGTGTATTCGTATCCAATCAACAGGCTCCCATCCGACTTCTTGTGTTCCACCTTCCACACAAAGCCCACCTGCGACGGATTGTCCGCACCATAGTAAGTATACTCCACATAACTGCCATTCGGATAATTCTCCTGCTGCAGTCGCCCCGTGGCGTTGTCATAGACATACACTACTGTGCCCCGATAATCACCGATGCTCTGCAGCCGTCCCAGCGGGTCATAGCGGTACGCAATCGTGCGCACCACGCTCTCGTCCGCACGCCGCTCCTTCTCAAACCGTTTCCTGCCCGCTCCGTCATACTCAGCGGACACCACCTGCACCTCTATCCCGTTCTCACTGCCACAGCAACCCTGCTGGCGCACCACTCGACCCCAAGCGTCATAGCTGTACTCCCGACGACCTGCGCCGTCTTGCACCCACACACGCCTACTCTCCCCATCCCAGCCCATCCGCACATCCCCACTGCGCGGGTAGTCTATCCCACGCAACCGACCCCATGCATCATAGGTGTAAGTCGTCACCTCGCTCCCGTTGGCGGTCTGCACCTGACGCTGCACCAGCCAGCCCGCACCGCCATAGTCCATCTCCCGCCAATACCCCCCAGGCACCACCACTCGACGCACCAAGCCCCGACGCGCCAAGTTCGTGTCGTCCGCACCATAGTACGCATACTCCGTCGCACGCCCCAACGCGTCTATCACTCGCCGCACTTGACCATATGCTGGCTCGCCTAATTCATAATCGTACTCATACGCCACTGTGCCCCCTTCGGGGTCCTTTACTCGCTTCACATCGCCGTAGCTCGTATAGTCGTACTCCCACACACATCCCAGCGCTTTCATCAAGTTTCATGTACCGATACGCCCCGCGTTTGCAAACAACTTCGCGTAGCTCGGCAGAATGTGGAGTCAGGTGGGTAAGACTGATGACCCACCTGCTTCAAGGTCTTCGGAACGCTTAAAGCACATAGTCAACGCGATGTTGGCCCAGGTTCAGTGGATTTTGCGCACGGCTTGCCAGAACAGTCTTGGTTTAAATTTTCCCGACTGGCTTCGACACATTTCCACTCAGAGTATTCTGCTCGACTGTGACAGTGTTGCCCGGTGTACTGATCAACACAAACATACTGCCTCTCGGTCAGAATCCATCGTTCCAACCCGTTGCATTGATCTGGACCAGGGTTACCAGGACAGCTACGATTCACTGCAGAGCAGTATGTCTCATACCTATATCTCATGTCTGCGAGTCGCCATATACACCGATTGGTGTTACCACAGTATTTCCTATCTAAGTCGTTGTGGCGACCACAGTCGGGTTGCTTACAAGGTTGCACGGGGTTGGATGTTTGAGCGACTGACAGTATTATAACAACTGTCGCCGCTGCAATCAGGCTCCATATGCGCTGCACTAAGGTTGGGCATGCGATCCAACTCATTCGCTTCATCATCTCGTCACCTCCATCGACTGTTCTGTTTTTGTCGGTTCTCAGCGCCTCTTTAGCGCTGAACACGAACAATGTCAGGAGCATATTGAACACTTATATGATTACCTCGTTCAACAGCACTCAGAAACCAAGCGGCCGGTCCTTGTCCTTGTGGGATCGTAACGATGCAATCAGATGTCAATTTATAACCTCGCCGAAGGTCGGGATGACAGTGGCACAGGACAATCACCTCGCGATTGGCCTCCCAAACTTCGTTTCCAATATGAAGAGGACTGAAATCTGTTATGGTGATATAACTATGTCCTGTCATTGGGCAGCTACCCACTTGTGGATTATCGCTCATCCACCACAGCAGTTGACGTCTTAGCTCCCTACCTTTGTATCCTTGATCTTTTAGTTCTTGATCTTTTAGTTCTTGATACTTCAGGGCGCAGTTCCAAAGGTTGGCACGGCATCGAGCCTCGTAAGAGCGATATCGCGCCAGTTGAACCACGGGATACACCAGTGCCGCAAGCAATACAATCAATCCTATCACTATGAGTAACTCTTTCAGGCTCCATCCATCGATGCGCCTCATAATCCAACAACCTCCTTATTTCGTCTTAGGATCTCTTTTATCTTGTTTTCGGATGGTGTGGTTTGCGACTGCAAACAGCCAGCCGATTTTGACTCGGCTGATACTGATGACCCAAATGGTATTCGCTTTGATAAATAGGCTACCTCCAATCGTGAATAAAGGATATACACGATAGATGAGTATGATAACATTATAATAATCCATGTCAAAGACTTAAAGAGGCGTCCGCGCCGTCCCATCAACACGGTGCGAACCCAACGCAAGCTCAAGCGTTTTCCACGCCACGCAGAGAGGGATTTACCCTCCCCCCGCACTTTCTGTGTCGTCACGAAACCCTTGCTCTTCAGTTCCATCATCTTCATCGCCATCTCCTCCTGGCTCATCCGAGGGGCTGTTTTCCCCCTCCATATATATTAACGATTCAAAACCCCGTTTCGATGGGTCATACCCGAAAAAAGCCACGAATTTCGCCCGCAATGCGGGCAAATATCCCCGCAAAGTGCTGGCTTTGACCCCCACCGCTGCGCCGCCTCTGCCCACGAATAGCCTGCCAAGCGCAATTCCAACACCTCCCGCAACCGCTTCGGCAGCGAGGCAAGAAACGCTTCGCTATCCACCTCTTCCTGCACCTGCTTTGCTATCTCCACGCACGCTACCCCTTCGGGCAACGCTTCCCACGACAGGTGGGGATGATCCTTCGCCTGACGATGGGCGTCCATCCACAGCGCGCGCAGTTTCTGGCAGCACCAGCGCCAAGCGGAAGGCGGGTTCGGATGCTGCCAAGGGTAGCAGCCGAAGCGGTCATAGAAGGCGCCGAGGCAGGTGTGGGCGAGGTCGGCGGCATCGTCGGGGCAGGCAGTCAGTTGGCAAGCCTGCTGGCAAAGCCGCTGCAGCCAGTCGGTCTCGCTCCACTCGGCGATGGGACGCTTCGTTGCGTCGCGCATCGGTGTGCCCTCCGCGTAGAGGTACGATTCGGGCGGTGTGGGGCGATTCCTGCTGAGGAAACCGAGTATAATCTTTGCTGATGGCGGTGAGGGATGAGGCGCGACCAATCCTGGTGGTGATCGATGGGCACAGCCTGCTCTATCGGGGTTTCTATGCCACGCGCATGCTGACCACCTCCGATGGACGCCCCACGAACGCCGTGTTCAGCTTCACCAACATGCTGCTCTCGCTGCTGGATACGGTCAAGCCCGCTGCGATTGTGGTGGCGTTCGACGCGCCTGCGCCCACCTTTCGCCATGAGGCGTTTGTGGAGTATAAGGCGCACCGTCAGGAGGCACCCGACGAGTTTCGCCCGCAGGTGGAGATGACACGCCAGCTGCTGCAGGCGATGGGCATCCCCACCCTCGCCGAGCCGGGCTTCGAAGCGGACGACCTGGTGGGCACGATTGCCCATCATGCCCCTGAACAGGGCTACGAGGTGCTTATCTTCACGGGCGACCGCGACCAGCTCCAACTTATTAACGAGCATGTGCGTGTCTGTGCGCCCCAGCGCGGCGTGAGCGACCTCCAGATTTTTGACGCCCAAGCGGTGCAGGAACGCTACGGCATCCGCCCGGAACAGATTCCCGACCTCAAAGCGCTGCAGGGTGACCCATCCGATAATATCCCCGGCGTGCCCGGCGTGGGCGAAAAGACGGCGGTCAAACTCCTGCAACAGTTCGGCACAGTGGAGAACCTGCTGGCGAATCTGGATGAAGTGGCGGACCCGAAACTGCGCGAGCGACTGGCGCACGCACGCGAGCAAATCGTGCAAAGCAAAATGCTGGCGACCATCCTACACGAGGTGCCCATCGAGCTGGGCACAATCCCCCCCTTCCAACTGACCGCGGAACGGGTGCAGGCGTTGCAGCGCGTGCTGGAAGATTTGGAGTTCCGTTCGATTCTGCGGCGGCTGCCCGCGCTGGTGCAGCGGTTTGGTGTGGCGGAGCCGATTCGCCCCGTCTCCATCCATGAGGTGCTTCAGCCTGAAGTGGTGCGCAACCCGGATGAGCGCACCCTAACGCGCCTGCTGGAGGGGGACGCGCCCGTCGCCATCCGCTTGCAAGGCGAGCTGCACCACCTGCGCAATGCCGAACTGTACCGCATCGCCCTCGCCACCCAGCCGAACCGAGTGGTGGTTATCGAGACCCCCTCACCCCAACCCTCTCCCCAAAGGGGAGAGGGAGCGAGGGCGCAAGGAGAGGGTGGATTCAGAGCGAGTCAGAGTTTGCCTGAACCCCTGTTGCGAATGCTGCGCGACCCGCAGCGGGTACGCCTCGCCTACGACGCCAAAACGGAGATGCTGCTCGCACGCGGGGCAGGCATCGAGATGGAGCCACCCCATTTCGACGCCCTGCTCGCCGCCTATCTGCTGCAGCCCAGCCGCGCCAGCTATCCGCTCGACTGGCTCTGTGAGGAGATGCTGAACCTGCGCTTGCCACGAGCCGATGAGCAGCCGGGATTTTTTAACTCGGTAGAGGGCGCTTACCCCCAAAGGCTCGCCGCGGAAGCTGCCGCCCTGCTGATGCTGCCCCAACCCCTGCGCGAGCGTCTCACCGCCGAGGGGACGCTCCGCGTGCTGGACGAGATCGAGATGCCCCTCGTGCCCGTGCTGGTCGAAATGGAGTGGCAAGGCGTCCGCGTCGATGTGCCCTATCTGCAGGAGCTGTCCGCTCGGCTGCAGACCCAGCTGGAAAGCCTTGCCCAAGAGATTTACGCGCTCGCCGGCGAGGCGTTCAATATCGGCTCGCCCAAACAGCTGGGCGCAATTCTGTTTGAGAAGCTCCGATTGCCTGTGGTCAAAAAGACTAAGACAGGCTACTCCACCGATGCCGAGGTGCTGCAAACCCTGCTCGATCAGCACCCCATCATCCGCAAGATTATTGAGCATCGTGAGTTGAGCAAGTTGCGCTCCACCTATGCGGAGGCGTTGCCGAAGCTGGTGAACCCGCTCACGGGGCGCATCCACACCAAGCTCAACCAGACCGTGACGGCAACGGGGCGCCTCTCCAGCAGTGAGCCAAACCTGCAGAACATCCCGATTCGCACCGAGGCCGGGCGTGAAATCCGCCGCGCCTTTATCGCCGATCCGGGCTTTCGCCTGCTCTCGCTGGACTATTCCCAGATCGAGTTGCGCATTCTGGCGCATATGTCGGGCGACCCGGTGCTGGTGCAAGCCTTCGAGCAGGGCGAGGACATCCACACGGCGACCGCCTCCATCCTGTTCAGTGTGGAACCCCATCAGGTTGACCGCGAGATGCGACGCAAAGCCAAAACGGTCAACTACGCCGTGCTGTACGGCATGAGCGACTACGGTCTCTCGCAGGAACTCAGCATCGAGGTGAGCGAGGCGCGTCAGATTATCACCCGCTACTTTGAGCGGTTCCCCCGAATCAAAGCCTTCACGCAGCAGATTCTGGAGGAGGCACGCCAAAGGGGCTATGTGCGCACGCTGCTGGGACGCAAACGCTACCTGCCCGAACTACATAGTGCGAACCGCAACGAGCGCATGGCAGCCGAGCGCGCCGCTATCAACCTGCCCTTTCAAGGCACCGCCGCCGACATCATGAAACTCGCCATGATCCGCGTCTGGAAACGGCTGCCCCAGCTTGAGCCTGCCACGCGAATGCTGCTGCAGGTGCATGACGAGCTGCTGCTGGAGACCCCGCTGAACGATGTGGCAGGTGTGGCAGCCGCTATCGCGCACGAGATGGAACAGGCGTACAGCCTGCGCGTGCCCCTCACGGTCGAAGCCAAAGTGGGCGACAACTGGCGCGATATGGAGGCGATTCGGCAGGGGCAGGTTGCGTGAAGGGCAGGTTGGGAACCTGCCCCTACGAAGCCGATTCACGCGGCACCAGTCGGGCAGGCAGGATCAGGCGGCGCGGCTCAACCCGGTGCCCCTCAATCAGGTCGATTAATCGCTGCGTGGCAGCGCGTGCCAGCCCTGCGATGTCGATGGCGACCGAGGTAAGCGACGGCTCCACAAAGTTGCAAAGCGGCGTATCGTTGAAGCCCACCACCGCCAGCTGCTCCGGGATGCGCAGCCCACGACGCTGTGCCTCCCGCATCGCCCCGATTGCCAGCACATCATCTAAGGCAAGCACGGCATCGGGCGGTGGCACTGACTGGAGCAACTCCGCCATCGCCCGCGCCCCGCCTTGTTCGCTAAACTCGCCGAACGCCACCCGTTGCGGGTCGTACGGTATCCCGTTGTTTTCGATCGCTTCGCGGTAGCCCCGCAGTCGGTCGCGCGTGACGGTCAGCCCTGCTGGTCCGCCGATATAGCCGATGCGCCGACGCCCCCGCTCAATCAGATAGAGGGTCGCCATCCGCGCCGCCCCCACATTATCATTATCCACCGAGCAGGGTTCCTCTTGCAGGGCTTCTGCCTTCGAACCGCGGCGCCTACCCCCTTCATAGCGCCCGATGAGCACGAAGGGGAACCCTTCCGCCGTGAGGCGCGCAATACGCTCATCGCGCGTCTCCGATTCCACCAAGATAAGCCCATCGACCCGTCGGGTGCGCAGCAGCTCCTCATAGATGGCACGCTGCCCGCGCACGGTGCGCGCCGCATCCACGCAGAGGTGATACCCCTGACGCCCTGCCTGATCTATAATGGAGGCTATCAGCGCGCTGAAGAAGGGGTCATACGCTAAGGCGCTGGGCGCTCGATGGATGACCAGCCCCAGCAGCCGCGTGCGTTGCGCCCGCAACGACTGGGCACGCGCATCGGGCACATAGCCCAGCGCGTCCATCACCGACAGCACCCGCTGGCGCAGCTCCTCGTTCACCTGCGGGTCGTTGTTCAGCACTCGCGACACCGTGGCTTGGGAGACCCGCGCCAGCTGCGCTATCTCTCTTTGCCGAACCTCTGCCACCCGCTTCGTCCCCATGAATACGAATTCCACCCTTATTATAGTACATCGGTATCAGTTGGGCATCCTGCCCATGCCGCTTCTGCCATCCACAAGACACAACCGCCCCCCCACCACATTTTGTAGCCTACCTGTGAGGGATTGAAACCGTAGGGGCGCACGGCTGTGCGCCCCTCCTGCGTTCATAACCCCATCCCCGGCAGCAGTCGCTGCAAACCCGATTTCAACTCGCTCATGTGCCGATTAGTGGTCTCCATCTCCTGGCGAATGCTGTCCAGTCGCTGCACGATAGCCAGCTGGGTTCGATAAACCAGCACGAACCCAACCACCAGCGCAATCAGCTGCAGCAGCATCATCAACGCAAGCGTTCGAACGATGCGTGGTGTGCCCTCCATTGCCTGAACCTCCTGCTGAAAGGATACCTGCTGCAACATCCGCTTGGCAAGGGGTCGGGTATCCTTTTGGCTATGGAGCGAAGGAGATGGTGGTGGCTGCCCGGCGTTGTGGCGAGCCTGTTCGGCATCACGGTTCAGCTGGGCATCACGGTTGATTCACCGTCGCGCTGGGCACGCCTCGTGATACTGCACACCAACGATACACACGGACACCTGCTTCCCTTCAGCTATCCGGAAGGGCTGGACCCCAACTCGCCGGAAGCCCAACTCCCCTTTAGGCATGAGATAGGGGGTGTGGCGCGTCGTGCCACGCTGCTGCATCGGCTGCGCCAGCAATTTCGGGATCAGACCCTTGTGGTGGATTGCGGCGATTTTATGGATGGCACGCCCTTCTCGCTGCACTATTTTGGCGAGGCGGATATTGCGGTGATGAACGCCTGCGGCTACGATTATGCCACGCTGGGCAACCATGAGTTCAGCAACCGTTTGGCGCAGGTGCAGAAGCTGCTGCGCATGGCGCGTTTCCCCTTTGTGTGTGCGAATGCTCGTTTGCGTGCCACAGGCGAGCCGCTCTGCCCACCCTATTTGATAATTGAGCGGAACGGGCTGCGCATCGCCCTCTTTGGGCTGATTGTGCGCGACACCCAGCACTATCGGGGGGCGCGCGAGGGCGTGGACATCCTCGACCCGCTGGAGGTTGCCCGCCAACTGGTGCCCCCGCTGCGTCAGCAAGCCGATTTGGTCATCCTGCTTTCCCATCTGGGCATCGAGACGGAGCGGATGCTGGCGCAGCAGGTGCCCGGCATCGATGTGATTGTGGGCGGACATTCGCACACCCGCCTCGCACAACCCCTGTTTGTGGAGTGGACGAAACCGCTCGCCAAAGGCGTGATGGGATTGAACGGCACGGTCTTGGTACAGGCGCATCAGTGGGGCGGTGAACTCGGTCAGCTGGAGCTTATCTGCTATCGCGACGGCGAGACGGGTCGCTGGGAGCCAGTCGCCTACAAGGGGCAGCTGATTCCCATCACGCGCGACCTCCCTGAGGACCCGCAGGTGGCGAAGGTGGTGAACCGCTATTGGAAGCCGATTGCGCGTCAATATGGGCGCATCGTGGGCATCGCGACGGACGACTTCGTGCAGCGCGGGGATGACCTCGCCCACTATTACCTGGTCAGCGATGCCACCCGCGCCGTGATGGGCAGCGAGTTCGATCTTCAGAACCTCTACGGGGTGCGCATCCAGCTGGCAAAAGGTCCGATTAGCTATTACGATCTGGCA
>Ga0272447_1001900_pt1 | contig 12180 bp, 7 predicted proteins | sample YNPCB0133_FD_194589 | JGI IMG/M metagenome (GOLD analysis project Ga0272447, IMG submission 194589) | Hot spring microbial mat communities from Yellowstone National Park, WY, United States - YNP-CB-013-3 | ecosystem: Environmental > Aquatic > Thermal springs > Hot (42-90C) > Sediment | place... | reverse complement strand
TGAATTCCAAAGCACATTGTGGTCTCGCAAGAGTCGAATTGTTGTCAATCCGAGCTTGCCCACCTTCACCCCAAGTTGGACTTATTGCGGTTATACCTCTTAGGGCTGGGCTGTTGATACAGGCGAGTACCATATTTTGGCGTGATCACGGCAGGGTCTCCTACATTCGGCCTTACCGGATAGATATTCATAGCTTTTATCGACCTCGTTTCGATGGCATTCTGATCATGAAGCATGCAGTGCCAAGATTGGTCTTCATATTTACAAGTCTGTATGTGGGATATTTGCTCGCCACAGGTGCAGTTTATTATGCAACTGTAGTATGCCGTAAGATGTTGTCTTTAGAATTTCCCGATGATCCTGCAGCTATCGACAGGATAGTACACGGATCAGGGCATACCTTTCAGGGACTCATATTTTTTGTATTGATCCCTTATATACCATTGACAGTACTGGTCTATCTCCAACTATTTCGAAAGTAGAATCACAAGATCTTTCCCCGTTTCCACGCAAGTCCGACCCGCTCCACACGGCCATCCTGTGAAGTCCATGCGAGTGAGAACGGCATGCTCTTTTACCCAGATGATCTTCTTCGAGAAGTACAGGTCTGTGGGCTTGAGGACTGGCCGGGTAGTTGGCGACGTTCGCGTAGCCGCCCCAGATGGTGAAGCCCCGGCTGGGCTCCAGCACCCGGACGAGGTTGTTGAACCAGGCGCGCAGCATTTGGTCGAACGCTTCCCCGGACACGAAGTCGTTGGCCAGGGCCAGTCTTTGGCCCGCAGCTTCTTGCCAGTCGGTTTCGCTTTCTCCGGGTGACGAACGGCGTTTAGTTTCTGGTGATGAGTCCCCTCGAACGAGAAGCGGTCGTTGCAAGTCGAGCTTTCGGAGTCGGAAGCTCTTGGCAAGGGATGTCGCCTTGGCTGCCCAGGCAGTCTCCTTGGTGCGGGCACGTTGACCGGCGAGTTGGCTCTTGAGCCGTTGGGCCGCCAGTTTCCAGAGCCACCCGGATCAATCCGACCATCGAGGAGCCGCCACCCGAGAGCAGCTCCAGTAGGAGTCCGGGCAGCTCCGGCGACGGCACGACACGGCCTCCAGATGGCTTCGGTGGAACCACCTCGGGCGGTACAGACGCCCGGGTCGATGGCGTCGATGCCGCCGTAGCTCGCTACAACGTTGAGAAAGTCACCGCCACGGTCTGGCCTGACGAACAGGCCACCATGACCGCCCAGCCCGTGACGTTCACCCCAGCTACCGACGTGCCTCTGCCCGTGTTCGATGAATTGCAAACGCCAGGCCTGTACCATGCCGGTATGTCCGGTCCCGGCCTCGGCCACCGCCTACCCAGCCACGACCCCACCAACCGACCAGGAGCGCCCGAAAGCCACGTTGACGCTAGCGAGGCTAAGCGACAATCGCCCACAAGCCCGTGCCCTGAGGGGAGATTCATCCGCCATCTTCGGCCTCCTCCACCGCCGAACGAACCAAGCTCAGCAGCCGCGGCCCCAGGGCGCTGAACGTGGGAAAGAACCTATGAGGCCGCGGTCTGCTGCAGCGCCTGGTTCGGCGTCTGGGCCGCACCCAACTGGCTGGACAGCAACTGCACGACCGCACCGACGAGCGGGCCGACCGAGTCCGCCGGCACCTCGGGGCCTTGCCGCAGGTGCCCGGACCCGTCCCGGAGCTGGATGCGGACGCCCGGCGTCCCGGCCCAGCCGGCCCGTACCAGCGTGACACGCAGTCGATCGCCGTTGGGCAGGGCCACCTCGATGTAGCTGTTGCCCGCCGAGTCCGTTTGGACCGTGCCCATTGGTGCGCCTCCCTCGCCGAACTTGTTATTAGATTGCGCGTGCGCAATCTATCGCGGTCAAGCAGTGGGCAGGAACGCCCTGCCCAACGTCTGAAGCCACTTGACCTTGACTCCTTCGCCAGGCCACCGGGCCGCGCGATCCATCCCACTAACGGACGTTGCGCAGTACGACCCGGTTCACTCGATCCGTTAGCCGTCCAACGGACTTTTTACACCGCAGCCGCCGCGGTTCAATGCATGGGTGTAGATCATCGTGTGCTTACGTCTTCGTGTCCTGGCAGTTTCTTGGACGGTGCGAATATTACAGCCCGCTTCCAGCAGGTGGGTGGTAAAACTGTGCTGGTAGATGTGGCTCGTTACGTGCTGTGTCAGCCCAGTGCGGCAACGGCCTGCGTGATCGCCCGGCTGACGGAGCCTTCGTGGGCATGGTGCCGCCGCTGGGTCCCGGTACGTGGGTTACCCGACAAGACCGCCGATGGGAAGACCCCACTTGCCAGCACCACTCCCAGGACGCGTTCGGGTATTTCCGTTCCAATCCTTCGGGCAGCCACACAGAACCAAAGCCACGGCTCAGGTCGCGTTCATGCAAGTGACGGAACCGGCGTAGATGGGCTTCCCACTCCATCTTTTCGGACAAGGGCAACATAGTCCGTTGGTCCTTGTCCCCATTCCCTTGACCGACCGTTATCTCATTGCGGCCAAAGTCAATATCCATGACCCGCAGCCGCAAGCACTCCTGGTGCCGTAGCCCGGAGCTGTACAACAGACGGGCCATCAACGCGAATGTCCCGTCCAGCTGCCCAATGCCTCGTGCACCTCCTCCCGCGTCAGCACCACCGGTAGCCGCTTGGAGCGAACAACCCGCACCACACCAGCGGCATGGCCGGGATCGACCTTCAGCACTTTCCTGACAGAGAAAGGACATGACGCTGGAGGCTTGGTCCTAGTTCCGAACGCTGACACGGCTGCGACGGCCAAATGAGTTGGAAAGACATTGATCTTGGCTGCCTCCTTGGGCTCTTCATCCATACTTGTCGATCTGTGTGCCAATCAGTGTTCCGCTCGTGAGCAGGCCCCACAAAGTTCCTATCCTCGGTCGAAAGCAAGCAGAAAAATGCAGATTGGTTGAATTTTGCGAGGTGTCGTGACTATTCATCGTAATGACGCAAAATCGCTGTCCGATAAACCGGTAGCTTCCGGTACAATCACCAAGCTCTGGTACTGAGGAATTGCCGATCAGACCTGACTGCCACACACGGTGGTTGTGCGCAAAATGGAAGGCATTTTGCTGACACAGCCCTACTTCCCACGAATCCGGAAAAACTATCGGTGCGGTAGCAACGTCGAGCTTCAAACCATCAGCCACGTGGAAGGAGTTTTGCCATGACTCTCTTTGCAGCTATGCGCGAACTGACATCATTTCAGTACAATCTGGTGGACAACGTATTCTCCATGACTATAGCGACCATGGGCGCGGCCGCTATCTTTTTCATCTCGGCCCGTGCTACGGTGGCCCCTAAGTTTCGTCCCGCTCTCCTGGTTAGTGGTCTGGTAGTAGCAATCGCCTGTTACCACTACTTCATGATTCGACAAAGCTGGCAAGCTGCCTTCGTTTTTGAGAAAACTTCAGGCGATGCCGGCATGTATGTACCCAGTGGCAAGGCGTTCAATGACTTCTATCGGTACGCCGACTGGATCCTGACGGTACCACTTCTTATGGTCGAATTGGTAGCGGTCATGGCGTTGCCTGCTAACGTTGGTCGCCCCCTGTTGGTAAAGCTGGTCATTGCCGCTGCATTGATGATCGGTCTTGGGTATCCGGGTGAGGTATCGGACAATTGGACAACACGCCTAATTTGGGGCAGCCTATCCAGCATTCCATTCTTCTACATCCTCTACGTTTTGTGGGTTGAGTTAACCAAATCCTTAGACACTCAACCTCCGGAAGTAAGAAATTTGATCTCTGCTGCTCGACTTATAATTCTGATTACCTGGGCCTTCTATCCGATTGCGTATGCCTTTTATGGAGACTCGTTGCCGGGTGCTTGGCCAGGTATCGTAGGCGAACGATCGGCCTTGGGGATTGTGGGTATACAAGTCGGCTATGCGATTGCCGACCTCACTGCTAAAGCTGTCTTCGGTGTGCTGATTTACATCATCGCAGTACGCAAAACCGAAGCCCTGTCACCTGCCGAGAGAGAAGCACAAGAAAGAGCAGCAATGGCCCTTGCCTAAGTAATAGGTCAGCTTTGAACCAAACAGCTGGGATCGATCCAACCGGGACATTTCCTCTCATAATGCGTCCTGGGTGTAATGCGTCCTGGGTGTATTGTGACAGTGGCCAGGACCGTTTAAACCGGTCCCAACCACTGCTTCCAAAACGATTTTCCATGTAGATTGAGAATCGAGATTACCTCGGGTTGTTCTTGACCTCCAAACTATAGTGGGATATGTAGTTGAGGTCGTCCTTCTATCTATAACATTGAGGAGTACATGTGTGATAAATAGACAAGAAGTTTTGCGTGCCGTATTATTCGGTTTAGCCTTGGTGCTGACAACAGCCACCCTACTATTCGCCCTCGTTGGAATCAACCCCAAAATAGGAGATTATGGGGTGTTACCTTGGATATATAGTGGCCTATGCCTTGTGGGCTCTCTCGTATTCTGGTGGTTATCTAGGCCGGTAACCAAAATCACAGACGGGGAAGGCTGACAAAAAGTGCACGAAAAGCAACTTAGCAGAGAAGTGCGAATTGCCACCGGCATTAGCACAAAGATCCAAACGGTTTTGGTTCGTGGAAAAGTGGTGCCAGGCTGACAAGCTGCAGGTCACATCTGGCGGGGACTCAGAGGCAGACCTGATTGATGAGGGTAAACGTTTCTACCTCTCCGCCTGAGCAGCTATGGAGTTGGGGGCTGTTCATCCTCGTCGAGTTTCGCGGGCTGAGTGGGCTTGTTGGATTTCCCGCTGGGGTGCGAACTCGCACCACAATCGCCGCCCAGTCACGTCGGCACACCCAACCGGGGCAGGAGCCAGAGTTGTAAGACCAGCCATAGCCCGAACACGGCCAGTATAATTAGACCATCCATAAACTGCCCTCTGGTTTTTTTATTCTCGTTTATGTGCTGGTTCATGGTTTTGGCAACTGAAGATCCTTCGACAGGAAGGATGCATCACAAACTGATGGGTTACATAAAATCCGTAAAGGAACCAGAGCAACCGACCTGCATCCGGTGGATAGGGTGACTTTTGGTTCTCGTCGGTCGAGCCGGAGTAGGGCTCAGTGCATGGACAGCAACCAGCAGGTCACGGGAATCCGCGTATGGACAGCAACCAGCAGGTCACGGGAATCCGCGTGTGGATAGCAACCAGTAGGTCACGGGAATAACGAAGAGGGTAAATACGGTCGAGGCGATCAAGCCGAAAATGATCGACCAGCCCAGGCCCGAAAAGATCGGGTCCAAAGTGATAGGAATGCTAGCAAGCGTGGCGGCCCCCGCCGTCAGCAGAATCGGTCGCAGCCGCACCACCCGGCTTTCCAGGATGGCGTCGAACAGTGATCGGCCACGCTGTATCGCCATTTCGATGAAATCGACCAGGATAATGGAGTCCCGTGTGACAATGCCGGCCAGGGCAATCATGCCGATCATCGCGGTCGCCGTGAAGTAGACCGGATCTGCATAGCCGCCGACCACTTGCCCCGCCAGCAGGTTGAGTAGCCAGAAGCCCGGCATCACGCCCAGCACCGTCAGCGGGATCGCCAACATAACGACAAGGGGCATGAGAAACGACTTCGTCTGAGCCACGAGGATGATATAGATCATGATCAGGGCCGCGCCGAAGGCCAGCCCCAGATCGCGGAACACATCCAGGGTGATATCCCATTCGCCTTCACCCGCGAAGTTCACACGAATACCTTCTGGAACACTCCAGGCGATGCCGCTGCCGTTGGTAAAGTAGGTACGCTCCGAAAGGGGTCGTGCCTGGGCAGTAGATATGAATCCGCTACCCACTTTCTGGGCTTGTCCGTCCCTGCTCAGGTATTCCTGCTCCTTCTGGTCCGCCCAAATGTCAGCGATGCACTCGGCCGGGGGACGTCCCACCGTTTCAGCCAGGACATACGCTACGCGTTCCAGGTTCTTGTGATAGATCGTCTGATCGACACGGGTCTTCTCCCATCGTCCCAGTTCCGCCAACGGTACGAGCTGACCCTCCTGTCCTTTGACCTGCAGGCGGACCAGGTCTGCAGGGCTAGAGCGTAGCGGCCGAGGAAGACGCAGGACAATCCGCAAGGGGTTTCTTTCCCCTTCCAGACGTACCGTCTCGTGGTTGTCCCCTTGCAGACTGATCCGGATAGTTTCCGCGATGGTTGCTACGCTGACGCCGTGCAACGCCGCCTTCTCCTGGTCGGCAATGAAGACCAGTTTCTGTTGTGGCACCTCGCGTATATCATCGACATCGGCCAGACCCGGCTCCAAACGCAGGCGTGCGGACACCGTGTCCGCCGCTGCCAGCAAGTCGTCATAACTGTGGTCAGGGCGACCGTAGATTTCTGCAACCACGTTAGCCAAAACGGGCGGACCGGGTGGGATCTCTACGATCTTCAACCTCGCTCCGTGCTTGTTTGCTAGGGCGGTCAGCTCGTCACGCAATCGCAGTCCAATCCCGTGGCTCTGCTGACGTCGATGCTTTTTCGCCACGAGATTGATGCGTATTTCGGCCTGATGCGGGCCCGTGCGCAGATAGTAATGCCGCACCAGCCCGTTGAAGTCGATTGGACCGGGTACACCGACATAGCTCGTATAGTCGGTCACTTCGGGGATGGTAGCCAAGAACTGCTCGAACTCTCGTACCACGGCATCGGTCCGTTCCAGAGTTGTTCCCTCGTCCAGGTCTAACACCAGGAGCAATTCGTTCTTGTTGTCGTAAGGGAGCATTTTCAGTGGCACCAGGCGGGTTACTGCCAGACCCATAGCACCAACGGTCAGAGTAGCCATGATCAGGAGGAACATACCGGCACGAAACCGTGATGAAAGCAAGGGGATCATCAGTGGCCGGAAGAAGCGGTATAGCAGCGTCCGCTGGACGGCTTCAGGATCGTAGGCTTCCCGGCTGTGATGAGAGGTCTCGGTCGTATGGCCCGATGAGCGGGGGAGGCGGCCTTTCAAAAGATGATAGCTCAGCCAGGGCGTGATGGTGAAGGCGACCAGCATGGACATGAGCATCGACACGGGCACGTTCAGGGCCATGGGTGCCATGTACGGACCCATCATGCCGGTGATGAAGAACAACGGCAGGAAGCTGACAATGACTGCTAGGGTAGCGCTGATCAGGGGTGGCCGGATCTCTGCTACCGCTTCGAGCACGATTTCCGTAGAGGCGGCGTGACGCATCTCGAAGTGACGCTCGATGTTTTCTACGTCCACAATCGGATCATCTACGAGCAGACCTAGGGCCACAATCAGGGCGAAAAGGGTCACGCGGTTGAGCGTGTAACCGAAAAGCAGATTCACCGCCAGGGTCAGGCCGAAAACGATGGGAATGGCGATAGCCACCACCAGGGCTGCCCGCCAGCCAAGGCTAAGCGTCAGCATGGCCAGAACGATCGCGACTGCCAGACCCAGGTGAGTGATCAGTTCGTTGACTTTCTCGTGGGCGGTCAGACCGTAGTTGCGAGTAACAACCACCTCAATGTCGTCGGGAATCACCCGGTCCCGTTGGAGTTGCTCCAGCCGGTGGAGGATGGTATCGACCAGGGCCACTGCATTGGTGCCCTTCTTCTTGGCCAGGGCGATGGTCACGGCAGGAACGGCATCCCCTGGCGTGCCGTCCACGCCAGGGGTTTCCGAGGAATGATCTGCCTGGACGACGGTGCCGGGGCTGCCCGCTTGGACCGCAAATCCGCGAGCCGGCCCCCAACCGTGTCGAACATAGTTCTCGACCTCCGCCGGACCGTCACGCACACTCGCCACATCTTTGAGAAACACGGGCCGACCTTCGAAGACCCCAACCACCAGCTCGGGGAGCAGATCGGCACGGCTCACCCCGCGCCCCGCCTCCACATGGATAGTGATGTCCCCCCGCGTGAACTCGCCGCCAGGAAGCGTCACGTTCGAGGCACTCAAGGCACGCCGAACTTCCAGGGGACTCAAGTGGTAGGCTTCCAGCCGATCCGGGTCCAATTCCACTCGGACGGTCCGTGGCTCCCCACCCACAACATAAGCCCGCGAAACCTCCAAAATGCTGGCCAGCCGTTGCGTGACCTCCTCGCCGACACGCCGCAGTGTATAGCTATCGGACCCCGTGAGTGTCAGAGTCATGACAGGGACGTCGTCGATTTCGACCGGCTTGACCACCCAACCCTCGACACCCGGCGGGATGATGTCCAGATTCTCGTTGATCTTCTTGAAGAGCTTGACCAGGCTGCGCTCGCGATCCTGTCCCACGTAAAAGCGTACCGTGACGATGGCCTGGTTCTCCTGGGACATGCTATACACATGTTCTACACCGTCGATCTGATACAGCAGTCTCTCCAAAGGTGTAGTAACAAGTTGCTCCACCTCCTGGGCGGAATGACCCGGAAAGCTGACATACACGTCCGCAAGCGGCACGACAATCTGCGGATCCTCCTCCCGGGGCGTGACCAGCAGGGCCATACCACCGAGAAGAAGAGAGAAGACAATCAGAATGATGGAGAGGTTGGAATTCAGGAACAGGCGAACGATTCGGGACAGCCAATCGCGATGCCCCGGAGCATAGGAGCCGTCGGCAATCGAGGTGGGAGTGCTCATCGGCCAGCCTCCTTTCCGTCCCGGACAAGCACGACCTTCTCACCCACTGCCAGGCCGGAAAGAACCTCATAACCCTGCTCTAGTTTCCGCCCCAGCTGCACACTCCGCCGTCGGACCCTCCCGTCAACCACTACATCGACCATGTCGAGTTGCCCCACCTTGAACACGGCGGCAGCCGGAACGACAACGACCTCCTCTTCCTCCAGTGGAAGGAAAATCCGGCCAAACATACCGCTGTACACCCCGGGCGGGCACGGCCCCGTCACCTTGACGGTGAACGACCGGCTGGCTGCCTGAGCTTGCGGAACGATCTCGCTGATCGTCGCCTCGCAATCATACTGAAGAGCCTCCAACCGCCCACGTACCTTCTGCCCTACAGCCAGGCGCTGAGCCAGCGACTCCCGCACCGTAACGACCATCTGCATGCGGGTGGGATCATAGACGGTCAACAAAATCTGACCGGGCACTACCGTATCGCCCACCTCGACCCGCTTGTCGATAACAATCCCCGTCATGGGTGAGCGGATGGTGGCATAGTCGAGAAACACCTTAGCCTCACGCACTGCTTGCTGGGCTCGTTCCAGTTCGGCAGTTGCAGACCGCCACACCGAGGCAGCCTGATCGAATTCCGCCTGAGATATGACCCGACTACTTAGAAGTTGTTGGGCACGCTGATAATCAGCTTTCGCCCTGTCGTACATTGCTCGGGCGGCACTCAGAGCCGCCTCGGCCTGTTTTAGCCGGGCCTGTAAATCGGAGTCGTCCAGGCGGATGAGAATCTCGTCACGCGACACAGTCTGACCGGCCTTCACCCGCACCTCGACAACCTTGGCGAGGAGCTTGGATGCCACTGCCGCTTCATGAACCGCACGCACCGTGCCTACGGCTGTTTCAAAACGCGGGTACCGAATCCGCTCTACTTCGGCGACAACCCGATCACCAACCGCATTCGAAGCAGACGCAGCTGTTTGCATAGATACCTTGGAATGAAATACCCCTGCCGCAGCCAGCAACAGCAATCCCAAGCCGATGATCAGAGCCAGGGTCAATCCTAGCTTCCCGAAGGTGCGTACCAGCCCTGTTCTCCAGGATATCGATGGAGGTGACGCCGTAGTCATCTTGGATTCCTCACAGTTGTATCCATTCCAGAAACAGCGGGATTGCCGATCTCCCTTTATTAGGGGGAATTCATCATCGCGTCATCCGGCTCATACGCTACCGATTCGCCAGAACGGCACAAGTTACAGGACATGGTAACAATAAGGGGAAATCGCGGAAAATCCCACTACTGTTGGGTCTCCAAACCGGAGCGAACTTTACGACATCATCACAGGAGCATTCTCGTGGCTACTCCGCTACCGTCGCTTGCTTTACCAATCGGACTCGATAAGTATCACGGTGAACTCGCTACAGAACCGCAGTTCCCTCCCCGCGGTCGCTGTACCTACATCGAGCCAAAACCAAACTCTGCATCATCAGCCATCAACATCTTCCATTGCATCCGATTCTGCCGGAGTATTCCGCAACTCCCCTCCTCAAATGTCTTTTCAACTCCTTAGAATCTGGTGGCTTACACAGGTGAAAAGTTGGGGGCTTCCAGAATACTTACCTCCCCGATGAGTGCTGCTGGGCGATGTCCAGGCGGTCCAAGGTAACACAGCCAGTGTGTCGTTTGGTAGACTTGGAGGGTGTGAAGATAAACGAATCCTGATGAGTTTCGATATACTGAGGTTTCTAGCTAAATGTTGAAGCTTGGGTTATTGATCGAGAAGAACGTTGAGGTATTCAGGGTATTGAGCCGCATAGGATTTCGTTTCGGGAGCGAGTAAACGAATCGCAAAGCCTGATAGCAGCCAACTTCATTACGACAAAGCTGCCTTGCCGGGTAGGAGCTACGTTGTTTCACCGTTGTCGCAACCTTGACAAATCCGGGGAATGATCATATCGATGACATTTCCATCGACGCTTGCCGGGAATTTTGGAGCGTCTGGCTCTGATCGCCTTATGTGGATTGACTTAGGAGCATGCTAACTTGCTCATTCCGCTGGCACTTGTCAGGCGTTTTGAAACGTCGTAGGATATAGAGTGTGCCTGGGAAAATGATTTGGTTCACCAGTGGGCGAAGCGGAAGTGAAATGAGAGCAACGGTGTGCGAATCTGACCGGCAGATGTGGGATAAAGCCGAGAAAAACAGGTGCATCCCCGAATAAGTCCTAGTATATCGCGAGAAAACTGCATGCCCTATGAGCTTTAGATGAAGTTGGGATTTGCAAACTGCTAGGAATGAAGCCATACCATTAGTAAACTATAGACTGTCAAGTGACGGAAGTTGTGATGATTCCGCGGTAGCTCAATGGTAGAGCAGCCGGCTGTTAACCGGCGGGTTGAAGGTTCGAGTCCTTCCCGCGGAGCTGAACTGTCCGTAGCGAGCGGCGGGTACAAATCGGTTACCGAGAAGCGCCGAGAGGATCGCCTCTCGGCGTTTCGCGTTTTGGGCCTTTCACAAAAGGGTTTGCGGCGATCTGCCTGCTAGCCCCTCACTCTCTGTTTCGAGAGAGAGCCATCGGGGTCTGACGGGAACCTTGACGGTTCCTTTCGGACCCCGAGATTCTGCCGTTCAAACTCTCGAAGTCTCTGGTTACCAACCCTCTCAAAGTTACCAACCCGTTTCCTCTCGGACCCCGATGCGTCAATTCGAACTCGAAACCGCAAAGGTCATAGGTAGATTATTTTTGTACACTGCATGAAGTTGCGTCAAGTGGCATGGAGCCGCATTTTCCGAGGATTTCGAGGGGGTGTTGGGGCGCGGTGACACCTCCTTGCCGTCGCTTGCCGCTCCTGGCTGCGCCGCTTTTTGCGCCGCGTGTCGGTAGTGCTCTTCGGTCACTTGCCAGTGATGCGACTCCGCTATTTCCCGCGTGTGCCCCAACCACTGCGTCACCACGTAATGCGGATACCGCTGCACCAGATCGGTGGCACACGACGCCCGCATATTTACGAACGGCTTCGGCCACAGCTTCACCCCCGCCCGACGGGCGATCCACTTCAGCTCTCGCATGGCAGCATCGTAGTCCTGGCGTGTCACCACCGCTTCCTGCCCGGGCGCGGCCACCGCAAACGCATCCTCCAGATACGGCCGCAACTCCGCAAAGATCGGCACCAGCCGATACGCCTCCCCCGTCTTCCGCCGCGTCTTGATGTTCGCCACGTTCATCCGATTCCGGTCCCACAGCACGTCCCCCCATCGCAACGCCAGCACCTCGCTAGGGAACCGTAACCCCGCAAACCGGCACAACGCCAGAATCAGCCGCCACTGGGCATCCGGGGCAGCATCGATGAGCGCCTGAATCTCTTCACGCGTCACATAATGTGACCGGCTGCGATTCGGCCGCACCCCGGCAGGGTATCCCTGGAAAGGATTGCGACGGATCCGCTCGTCCTTGATCGCCGCGGCAAAGAATTGCCGGCACCAGCCGGTCATGCGCCGCACCGTGTTGGGAGCGTAACGCTTCTCCAGAGCGTGGAGGAAGGCTTCCGCATCCGAGGCCGTCACCTGATCCAGCCGCCGCTCGGTCCCGAAA
>Ga0272447_1001899_pt1 | contig 12182 bp, 8 predicted proteins | sample YNPCB0133_FD_194589 | JGI IMG/M metagenome (GOLD analysis project Ga0272447, IMG submission 194589) | Hot spring microbial mat communities from Yellowstone National Park, WY, United States - YNP-CB-013-3 | ecosystem: Environmental > Aquatic > Thermal springs > Hot (42-90C) > Sediment | place... | reverse complement strand
TCAACGGCTATCTCAGTTATTGTCCTCAGCTCTTGTGCGTTGAAGGCTCCGTCGGGGAACAGGAGTTTGATCAGTCCGCTTAGGAGGCGTTTCACGCTTTTCTCGTCCCTTATCTTGAAGTTGTCGGAAAGTTCTAGGTGTTTGGAGACAAGCGGTGTCAGCGTCTCTTTCCTCATTGCGTGCAGCGCCTCGGCATAGTAATCGGAGGCTATGCCATACTCTTTCGCGAGATGGTATTTGCTCTGGGAGATTTTGGGGAGCTCCCAGCCGGGTATCAGGCCGTGTACCCTGTCTATGAAAGCGGAATCCCTCATCGCATCGGGTAGGACGTACGTGAGGTCTTCGATAGGAATGTAACCTTCTGAGGCCATCTCTACGGCCACGTTCCCCATGAAAACCAGTGAAGAGTCCGAGACGACTTTCTTGGTGCCTCTCTCGTAGTGACCGCTCTCCATGTAGTCCTTTAACTTGCCCATCATTTCGTCGGGGTTTGAGAACTTGACCTTGCTAATCTCGTCGAATACAACGGCGTCTTTAACCGCAAGCTCCCCTGGAGTCCTCGTTCTTAGGTTGTAGAAGAGGGCTGCAGGCGTTATGTTCCCACCTGAGATTATCCTGACGTAATTGCTGAGGTTTCTGTACAGATATGTTTTGCCCGTTTGTCTGGGCCCGAATTCCGCCATGTTGGTGTTTCCCTCAACTATCGGGATCAATCTAGTCAGCAGGATGAGTTTTTGCCGTGGGCTGTAGACCCTTGGCTCGAGACCTATCGTGTTGATCAACACGTCTATCCATTCCTCGAAGCTGAAGTATGGTCTTGCCTCGGCCAGTATCTTTGGGTCCGTGTCTGGCGCTTGGAACGGTACGAATTTTTCTACTATTGCTCCTACGGGTTGCTCGAAGATGTATTTTATGGAGGGAGATTTCGTGAGCTGGATCAGCCCCCACATGCCAGTTACTAGGGTTGCCTTGTTTCTCTCGACTATGCTGAGCGGTACCTCCGCTAGTATGTCGTGCGATTGGATTATTCCCACATGCGTGTCTGTCTCTATGTCGACAACTACTCTTAACTCATCTATTATGCTAACGGTGCCATCGGTTATCAGCTTGTGCTTTACCAGTTCTTTTTCTTCAGGCTCATAGTAGTGTTGCTTTATGAAATTTCTTAGCTTTTCTTCCCAGCTGCTGCCCTCTTGTTTGAATTCTGAGATGAGGTATTCTGCGACGTAACGGGGTAGCTTTGCTAACTCGAGCTCGTAAGCGAGCTTTTTGTCGACGGCATAGTCCCCGAAATATCTCTTTACTTTGTTGGATAGCTCGGTCATGGTATCAGCCTAAGTCTTGGAGCGTTCGTCGCCTTTTGGGCCCCGTCTGTTCTTGGACTTCAATAACCACTTCTATGGTTTTCTTGACGCCGTTTAAAGTGTACTCTAGGCGACCCACGTATTTACCCGGTTTTAGCGGTGGCGTTTGGATGATGTGTTTGCCTCCCATTGTTTTGAAGGTGCCTGAGCCCCATGGGAACTCATAGCTAATCTCTAACATGGTTCCTTGCGGGTTAGTGACGTCTATCTCTATCTGGGCTGGAGTGTTTGGCTGGAGCAATGTGTTTGAGACGGTTATGATTGGTTCACCAACCGGTTCAACTTCCTCGGGTTCTTCTTGTGGTTCCTTACCAGTGAGTATTGCCATAAGCTTTTCGAACTCTCTCAGGTCCTCTTCTGACAGGCCGAAGAGCTCAGCAACAGCGCGGTCTATCTCCTTCTCAACTTTCTCAAGCTCTTTAAGTGGATTTATCACCTTATCGCAGTAGTCTGGTTTTACCTTTGCATGGATGCATGTTGCAAGTTCATGTGCTTTCTTAGAGAGCTCGACTATCTGTTTATGGATTTCATTGTTTGGGTCAAATTTCGGTATAGCAATATACTCTTCTAAACTTCCTACAACAGCATATTGAGTTATGGTCCCGACAATAGTCGAGTTTAACACACCTGCAAGGTAATATGCCTCATCCCGGCTAAATAATGGTACTAAAACTACAGTGTGGTCTGGTATTACAGGTCTCATCTCTAAATCTTCGGTAGGCTCTAATACAGCACAGTGAAAACCTCCAGCTTTCATCCTAGATGAAACCTCTTTCCACACGACTTTGTAGGGCGCTAAACTCGGTTCTGCATTGAAAACCCAGTAAAAAGGCGGTGCGTTTTTCTCAGCAAGTTGTAGTGGTGACTCCCTATATGGCTTTAATTTCGTCTTATATGGTTCACCGCTTCTTCTTACCAGTTCATCGAAGAAATTATAAAAGTAATTATATGTGCTAGGGTATTTTGTCTTCATCTCAATATGTGATATCGTCTCACCGTTTTGTTTAACAGGCAATATGATATGCCTGTCTTTGAATTCTATGTACCATTTCTTTATGTCCTTTCCTCTTATGAGTGGGTAGACTAGGTCTGGCTCTACTGCTACCTCTACTTGCTTCACACTCTTTTTCTGTCCTGGTTCCGGCGGATTGGTTATCACCAATCTCCCGTCAGGTGTCCTACCCGTAATTCTCACAAAGTAAACCTGATTGAGTGCGACGTTTACACCCTCATGTGCCTCATAGTATTGTGGGCCTGTGAGGAGTTTCCTGACGGCCTCAACGGCCTTTGATGTAAGCTGTATCCACGTCGACTCCGGCTTCCCAGGCTCCAACGGAACCACGACCACGTCATACCGCCTAGTCTCCTTCAGGACCTCCTCTAGGGGCTTGTCCGTTGGAACAGGTTTCTTGCTCGGGTTAACCCATATAACATGCTTAACACCTCTGAGATTCTCGCGCACTACCCTGTCTAACTCATCCGGACCGACCTTCTCAACAACCACCGCTGCAGTCCTGTTCTTGGCCCTCTCAAACGGGTTAAGTGTAACCAAGTCATGCACAACGCGGATCCTTGTCTTAGTGGCCAGAAACCTCCTGAAACCCGCACCAGCTTCCGTCTTAAAGACTGTGAACGTAATAAGGAAACCTAACACACCGCCCTCAGCTAGATATCTGTCAAAACACCTTGCTAAGAAGAGCATTGCTAAATCCCTCTTCACCTTTCCCAGCCCAACCTTCCCAGTTACTTCCGTCAGACCATAGTGTCCCCACAGTGACATGCTCGCCTCTCTGTAGGATTCAGGGAGATTCTCCCAGTTAACCCAAGGCGGATTACCCACCACATAATCGAACTTGCCTTTGAGCAATGGTGCGAAAGCATTCCTGATTATTGCAACCCAAACCCTGTTCCTGCCCTCCATCTCAAGCTTCAGCAAAACCTCATAGAGTCTGGCGAGTGCTTCCGACTCTCCGCTTTCAAACCTGAAAACGAACTCCAACCTCTTCCTAAACTCATCAACGCTATACTTGTTTTCAAGACATCTTGAGACCTCGTTCAGAACGTTGCTCAACAACCCCTTCTCAACAACCGTAACTGGTACTGAAAACTCGCCGGCACTTGTCCTCAACAAATAGACACTACCCTCAAGTTTAGTCTCCCTCTCAATCATTATTGAGTCGGAGAGATAGACCGGTAGCTCAACAGGTCCCTTCGCATACGCGAGAAGATCCGCAACAGCCAGCAAATAGTTCGTCCTCGCTGTCAAAACTGCAAGTGGGTTCAGGTCGTAGCCAACGACGTTAGTTAAAAGATAGCCTAAGAGAACGTCCGTCAAATAATGTTCCTCAGCATACCGCCTAAGTCTGCTAATGTAAAGAACGAGGAACGTCCCAGAACCACATGCCGGGTCTAAGACCCTGATCTTCAATGGCTTAAGCGGGTCCTCCTCGCCCATCCTCATGATGTTCTCATAGCTCAGCCCAACTTCGTCGAGCAGGAAGTTAGCGAGCCAGTCGGGCGTATAATACTCGCCAAGACGGTGCCTCAGTTCCCTAGGAACGAGGTTCTGGTAAAGCCTCTTGAGCAGGTCTCTAGCGAACTCCGGCTCTAGCTGAGGTGTAGCTATCTCATAATCAGAGAGCCTCCTGGAAACCTCTGCAAACGCCTCTGCGAGCTCACCGTCCAACTCGTCCAAATACCATGAGAAATAATCTCCCTCTAGGAAGTTCTCGATGCTAAGCAACCTCCGGAAGACGCCGCCGCCCTCAAGCTCGGCCAAAGCCTTCCTGAGCCCCTCAACCCCCTCCCTTGAGAAAGCGTCATCGAGCTCCGCGATGTAAGACCTGTAAAACTTGCCACCACCATAAAGATAAACGATCTCAGCCGCCATCAGCTTCATCAGAAACGCATAGTAGGTGTGAATGGAGAATATCAAAGCATCATAATTCACCTTACCGCTCAAACCCAGGTCACTCGCAAGCTTAGGAAGCTCCTCAAGCTCCTCCGGCCTGTATCCCGTAGCCTGAGTGAAGAGCCTCCTCCAGTCATCGAAGAGGAGACGGGTCCTAGGGCTTTCAGAGCTCAAAAGCTTCCGATACAATACGCTGACGGTCCTCTTTGTGAGAGCCGATTGTAGACCGAAATCTGAAATTAGGTGGTCGGCGTCTAACGGCTTCCTCCTAAGACCTCTCAGGGCCTCAACGAGCTTGACGACGACCTCCCGCCTGATGTCGTAGGGCCCCCTCATGACCCAAGTATCAGCTCTAGGATCATACCTCACGAATGCGACCCTATCAGAAATTATGACGCCAAGGTACCTCTTCCACTCGGACTTATCTGCCGATTCTGTCTTGATGTATTCAATAACCTGCTGCTTCGCCTTCTGGATATCAGACGCTGTAGCCAGTTTCCCAGGAGCCTTGTACTCGATTATCACATGTCCGTAAAGGGCGTCAACCCTGGCGCCGGAGATGAGCGTGTACTCGTACCGCCCAACGCCGGTAATCCCCAGAGGGGCCAACACCTTATCCTCGAGGCACTTCGAGACCCAAATCCTGACTTCCTCCTCGCTGGCAGCTCTAATGACAGCGTTCTTCAGACACACGACGATCTCATCGATGTCCAATTCTGGCAGGTTAGCCATGCCTCAACCACCCTAACCCGGTTCCCAACACCGTTACGTGGGGGAACGCGTGTATACCTCTCACTTTAAGTAACCCGCTATCAATGGTCTTGACGGCTTTCTCGGGGAAAGGGCCCATCCATCTAAGCACTCTGCACATTATTTTTAGAATTTTTTGGTCCCCTGATTTGGCTCTTTATCGGTTCCACGTCATAATGCTACTTTAGGACTGCCTAGTGGGGGTCATGAAGCGCGTTGAAGGCCCTTTTCGGCATACGTCCGCAGAATCCACCGATAGCTGACGATACTTAAACAGGAGTGGTCCTCCCAACTATGACATAGCATCCAACACATTCACAGCCTCAGATGATGAGACAGTTACGTCCTAACTCAAAGCAATGTGGAGGTCATATGAACTTATCTATTTGCGAAGATAAAGCTACGCAACAAAGGCTTTAGGCCGAGGAGCTCAAGCATAGGGCTAGCTATAATCTCTAGGATTGACGTCTGAGGTATGGTATTTCGGACGATGCAAAACGACGGGAGATCTAACAGCATGCGAAACCTTTATCCCTTCCGCAAAAGCTCGATGACGTCGGCGGATGCTGCGGATCGTCAACGTCACCAAGTATTTCGGCAGGGTCAGGGCGCTCGAATCGGTAACGGTCCGAGTCGATCGGGGAGAGCTGGTGGGGCTGATAGGGCCGAACGGCTCGGGGAAGACGACGCTGATCAACGTCATAACAGGATACTACGAACCTGACGGAGGGACGGTTTACCTCGGCGACCGCAAGCTCACAGGCATGAAGCCCCACTAGATCGCTGCGCTTGGCGTTGCTAGGACCTTCCAGGTCCCCAGGGTCTTCAGGAGCATGACCGTCATGCAGAACCTGATGGCGGCGCTCGCCTACAACCGCGAGGCAAGGAAAGGTGCTGAGGAGAGGGCGGAGTGGCTTCTCGGTGCGCTCGGCCTTTCGGAGAAGAGGGACGAACTCGCCTCCAACCTCTCCGGCGGACAGCAACGGCTCCTCGAGATAGCGAGGGCGCTCATCGTCAACCCCAAGGTCCTCCTGCTCGACGAGCCCACCGCAGGCCTCAACCCCGCAGTAATAGAGACGCTCAGGGAGCTGCTGCAGCGTGTGAAGGAATCCGGTACAGCCGTCCTCATGGTCGAGCACAACATGAGGGTGGTCTCCAGCTTCTGCGACAGGGTCGTGGCGATGAACGAGGGGATTGTCGTGGCAGAGGGCAGACCTGAGGAGGTCCTATTGAACGAGGCAGTGATAGAGGCTTACCTCGGCCGGTGAGAGCATGATATCTTTGACCGTCGAGGACCTCACAGCAGGTTACGGGGACCTTCGGGTCCTGAAGGACGTCAACCTGAAGGTGCCTGAGGGCCGGCTCACGCTCGTCATAGGCCCCAACGGATCCGGCAAGTCGACCCTCCTCAAAACGATTTACGGCCTCACGAAGGTCTTCTCGGGCAGGATAATCCTCGGCGAGAGGGAGATAACGAGGCTGAAGCCCCACGAGATCGCTAAGGCCGGCGTAGGTTACGTGATGCAGCGGCGGAGCGTCTTTCCCCACCTTACGGTGATGGAGAACCTGAGGATGGGCGGGTGGACGATAAAGGACGACGGCGAGAGGCTCGAGCAGAACATCGAAAGGGTCCTGGAGCTCTTCCCCCAGCTCAGGGAACTCCTCGACAGGAAAGCGGTCATCTTGAGCGGTGGACAGGCGAGGCTCCTCGAGATCGCCCGGACGATGGTAGCCGACCCGAAGCTCGTCCTGATCGACGAGCCCTCCGCCGGCCTCTCGCCTAAGATGGCCAACCTCGTCTACCAGCAAATCTACAGGCTCAGGGAGATAGGGAAGACGGTCCTTCTGGTCGAGCAGAACGTGAGGAGCGCCCTCCCGCTTGCGGATTTCGTCTGCGTGATGAGGGAGGGAACGGTGGTGGCTGTCGCCGAGAGGGAGGAGATAGAGGACAGGCTGAAGGAGGTCGTCTCCAGCTGGCTCAGATACTGAAGACCGGATTCCTGGTGATCTTCTGGAGCGTCTTCGCAACCCCGTCAGGCTCCAATAGCAGGACCGCCGCCAGGAGGGCGCCGTAGAAGAGGAGCGTCGCCTCACCGAGTCCGGCCGCGAGATAGAAGTAGATCACCGCGTTGACCAGACCGCCGATGTAGGATCCTGAGAGGAGCGCCTTCCCTCCCAGCAACGTTATCACCGGAGCGAGAAGACTGACCGATGTCGTGTTGAAGGCGTCAACGTGGACGTAGGAGAGCCAGAGGGCGTGGAGAGCTCCTGCGGCCCCTGCGAAGAGCGCACTTAGGAACATTGAGATCAGCTTGATCCTCGAGACGGGTATGCCCAGACTCTCTGCGGCCTCCTCGTCGTCCCTCGTCGCTATCATCGCTATACCCAGGTAGCTCCACTTCAAGCGGACGAACGTGAGGGAAGCGGCCGCGAGGATCCCGAGCGCCACGAACATTACCACCTCCCTCGTATAGGCCGGGTCGATCCTCAGGACGATCCCGGACCCTCCGCCGCTGAACCAATCGGTGTTCAACGTCACGAAGTAGGCCGCCACCGATAGCGCGTAAGTCGAGAGCATGAAGAAGGGTCCCCTCAACCTTATCGCCGGTATCAGGGGTCCCACTAGGAGGCATGACGCCGCAGATGCGAGTGCGATGCTGAGCAGCGGGTTTCCGGTTATCCTGACGAGGTGGGCGAAGGACATGGCAGCGGTACCGAAGAACATCGCATGCCCTAGGCTGAAGAGGTTCGTGAGGCCGCCTGCTATGTTCCAGGAGATGGAGTATATCGAGTATAGGAGGACGAAGTACCAGAAGATGAGTAAGAAAGGCTCGACCCTAGAGATGCCGACGATCGCCAACGTGACCGCGCTCACAGCGGCCAAGAGAAGTAACGTGGGCCTCCAAGGAACGACGGGCCTCATATCCTGCCACGCTCCCCGAAGAGACCTTGTGGTCTTACGATCAGGACGACCACCATCATAGCCAGCGCCACGACCCTCGCGTAGGCCGGCCCTACGACGAGGACACCCAACGAGTCGACGACCGCGAAGATCAGGGCACCCAGGAAGGCACCGGTGAAGTTCCCCATGCCTCCGACTACGGTCACGACTATCGCGATAAGGATGAACTCGACGCCGATGATGGGGCTGAAGGCCAGCGCGAGCGTCAAGATGGAGCCTGCAGCCACAGAGAGGGCACACGCGATGCCGAAGGAGATCCTGAACATCCTCTCCACCTCTATCCCGCATGCCAGCGACGACTCGAGGTCCTGAGAAACGGCTCTGATAGCGGTCCCCGTGTAGGTCCTGTTAAGGAGGTAGATCAGGAGGGCTGTGACAGCGATCGCGTAGACGAAGATCACCAGCCTCGTCAGGTAGATCCTCAGCCCGAAGAGTTCGACCGCCGCAAGGGTGTACGCGGTGTTGACCGCCTTGATGTCCCCCTTCCACACCAGGTAGATGGCCCCTGTAAAGGCAAGAAGGACGCCGAAGAAAAGCAGGAGGCTGTTCTCGAGGACCCTGCCGCCGCTGTACTTCTCGAGGACCCTCTTCGCTATCTCGTAATGCCCGAAGTATCCGTAGGCGAAGAAGGCGGGTGCTGCGATCAGAGAGGTGACGATAGGGTCGATGTCGAAGAGTACCTTTAACGTGTAAGCGATGTAGGCGCCCAGCGTGATCAGGGCACCTTGCGAGACGTCCACTAACTTGAGCACGCCGTACACCAAAGTTATGGAATAGGAGCTGAGGGCATAGAGTCCTGCTGTCAGCAGGGAGGAGATGAAAAGGAGTGTCACATCTATGACCTGCAAGAAAAATCACCCTGTAGTAGCAACGCGACCCATCAGCATTTGTTGACCCTGAAGGTGCCTGTGGCGCTCTCCTTCGGGTAGACGATCACGGGCTTTCCGTCCTGGACCTGGACGACTACGAACGGGTTAGTTATCTGCCCTCCGCTCTCCTCCGGGAAGTAGATCACGCCTCCCACGACGATCGAAGGCTTCAACCCGTTCTGCGGAGAGTCGAGCGTCTTCAGGGCCTTCCAGACAGCATCAGGATCGATCGAACCTGCCTTCTCAATCGCCCAGACGAGCGTCCTGGCCGCCTCATACGAGATCGCCGCGAACCAGTCGGAGGGGAGGTTGAGGTTCCTCTCTCTCCTTCACCCAAGCGTCCCACTTCCTGTTGAACTCCTGGACCTCAGGCCTCGGGTCCGAGGGGTTCCACCACTGGACGCCGAAGACGTTCTCTGCCGCCTCCCCTAGCTCCGAGATAGCTCTGCCCTCAGGCCCCCTAGGACCGTAGCTCACCACCAGGTGGCAAAGTCCCAGCGTCGTGTACTGCCTGTGCATGGTGATGTAGTCGCCTAGCCTCATGTCGTTCAGCATCGCGTTCGCTCCTGACTGCTTGATGGCGGTCAGTATGGGCGTGAAGTCCTTCTCGCCGATGTTGTAGAAGGCCTCGTACACGATCTCGAAGTACCCTGGATACTTCCTCGCTCCCTCCTTCAGACCTGCAAGGTACTCGCGTCCGTGGTCGGTGTTCTCGTTAACCGTCACTATCTTCAACGGCTTCGGCAACCTGCCCGCATCTATCTCCTGCTTCAGCATCTCGATCGTAGTCAGGGCGAGGTTCTTTATCGAGGCGATCAAGCCGAACATGTACTGGTACCTGCGCTTTCCGTCCTCCGTCAGGAAGATCGTCGACGTGGCCCCTCCCGGGTTGATGTAAGGCATCTTGTACCTCTCCGCAACAGGTGCCTGTGCCTAGACGAGCGGTGTGCTGTAGCCTCCGAGGATCAGGTGGACCTTCTCCACTGTTATGAGACGCTCCAGCTGCGTGGCGCTCTTCGTCGGATCAGATTCGTCGTCATACACAACAAGCCTGATCGGAATTCTCTTATCGAACTCCTTGACATAAACGCCGCCCATTTTGTTGACCTCAGAGAAGTACAGCTCGAAACCGTTTTTGAAATAGAGTCCTATCTGGGAAAAGGATCCGCTCATCGGCAAGACCGCTCCGACGACGATCTCCTGCGGTGCAGGCTTCCTCTGGACGAATAGGGTCGGCACCACGAAGGCAACCGCAATAGCCACGACGACGACCGCAGCGACTATACCTAACAGCAGACCCCTCTTCACGGCGTGAAGACGAATCTGGAGATCCTTAAAAGATTTGCTGTAAACGGAATTTAAACATCGGACATAGACGGAGTTGACGACCTCAGAACGGCTGTGACACAGCTCATCGCCTCAGGCACTCCCTGGGATCAATTTATGAAATGCGGGAGGAGGGGGTGCGCGATGTCGACGTACGTCTACGACGAGCTTCTCATACCGGACGAGGGATTGAAGGAAGTGCAAGTGAAGGGCAAGGTAGCCCGGATAAACTACCTCAAGAGCTATGGGCCCGATGCGCCGCCGGGTTGGGTGATAGGCATAGGTAGGATCGAGGGCTCGAAGTTCCTCCTAGAGGAGGAGTTCGTCGCGAGGCACCTCATCATCAACGCCAAGGCCTTCGGCATGGTCGGCATTCAGAAGAGGGGCGAGGAGTCCTACGACAGGGGCTGGATACTCGTCCCCTACAGCAAGATAGAGTACGACGGAGAGGTCTGCGTGATCGAGTGACGCACACCATTTTCCAGATCAGAAGGTCCTCGGGAAGGTCCGGGGCTGTGCCTTCATCGGCTTTATCGACCGGCCGAAGAACCGGAGGAAGGAGTTCATGTCGTCCAGCACCGAGGTGCCTGCCAGGACGTCGATGTAGGGGAGGGCCGTCAGCATCCCGATCGTCATAGGCTTGAAGTTCGGCTTGTCGGCGTGTGGGTTCAGCCAGATGACCCTCCCTACCCTCATCCTGAGCCCCTCCATGCTGTACCTCAGCACCTCGGGTTCCCCGGTGTCCCAGCCGTCGCTGACGATGATCGCCGTCCAGGTCCTGTCCACGAGGTTGCCGTACCGGTCGAGGAACTGCTTCAGGCAGCTGCCTATCCTCGTGCCGCTTCCCCAGAGGTCCACCCTCTCCGAGAGCCTGCGCCTGATCTCCTCGAGGTCGGTCGTCTCCAACAGTTCAGTCACCCTCAGGAGCCTGGTGCTGAAGACGAAGACCTCAACCCTCCTGCCGAGCCTCTTGACGAGGTACATCGCCCTGACGATCCAGTCGGTGTAGGTGTCCATCGAGCCGCTGATGTCGAAGAAGGCTACGACCCTGAGCCTCGTGAGGATGGGTTTGGTCTTCCTCAGCTCCAGCAGCTCACCCGCCGTCCCGAGGGCTGCCCTCATCGTCTTGGGGAAGTCCAGCTCCCCGACCCTCGACCTCCTGTACCTCCTCCCCGGAAGCATCGCGAGCCTCCTTCTCAACCTCTTCGCTATCCTCTTGCCGAGCCTGACCTTCACAGGGTCTATCGGCCTCAGGCTCCTCCGGCTCAGGGTCTCCATGGGACTGTACATGTAGACGTCCACCGTCCTGTCGGACCTCTGGTCCTTACCCGTAGCGTCCCTGCTCATCGATACCTGGCTAAGCTTCCCGCTCGGAGCTGACTCGCCCTCCTCCGCCTCGCCCTCGCCCTCACCCTCTGATGAGGCAGCCCTTTCCAGAGCCTGGGCGAGGGCTTCCTCCAGCAGGTGGTACTTCGAGGGGTCCTTGATCATGGTGACCTTGATGGCTGTCTTGATCTCCTGGGGTCCGTATCCTCCGACGAGGTTGAGGGCCTGGCACGCGTCGAGCGATTCGGAGACCCCTACCTTCAGCTGGTGCCTTCTGAGGTGGTTGGCGATCTCGACCACGAACCTGTACGCGTCCACCTCCACCCTCTCAGCCCTGTTTGTTGGTGAAGAACTGGAAGGAGTCCACGTCGATCCTGAGGAGGTCGTCCTGGGATTTGACGATGCAGACGAGCGTCGACTTCAGGACTTCCCTGTTCAGCTCCTTCGCACCTAGCTTCATCAGCGCGTTGGCCCAGTCGAGCGTCTCCGATATGCCGGGCTTCTTCATTATATCGGGCCTCTGCCTGAGGACGTTGACGAAGGAGACCAGCTGCTCGGCGAGGGAGTCGCTCAGCCCCTTCACCTTCAGCTTCAGTATCTTCATCTCCTTCTCCTTTGACGGGTAGGTGACGTAGTAGTACAGGCACCTCCTCTTCAGGCCGTCTCCGATCTCG
>Ga0272447_1001897_pt1 | contig 12203 bp, 10 predicted proteins | sample YNPCB0133_FD_194589 | JGI IMG/M metagenome (GOLD analysis project Ga0272447, IMG submission 194589) | Hot spring microbial mat communities from Yellowstone National Park, WY, United States - YNP-CB-013-3 | ecosystem: Environmental > Aquatic > Thermal springs > Hot (42-90C) > Sediment | place... | reverse complement strand
TTTCACCCTGCACCTGCGCCTCATCACGCCGCTGTTTGGCGGGGGCTACGAGGCGCGCGAGGTCGACCCCGTGTGCATCATCCGCCCTGCTACCGTGCGCGGACATCTGCGCTACTGGTGGCGCGCGCTGTATGGGGGGCAATTCTCCAACGCGAAGGAGCTGTTCAAGGCGGAAGCCCACCTTTGGGGCGCGGCGGCACTGGAGAAACACCCTGCTACCGGCAAAGTGCGCCTTCAGGTCACCCAGGTGCGCTCCGGTGGCAATACGGTGACTATCGATAACTTTAAGCCGCGCGGCAGTCCGGCAAGGGTCGGCCCGGAAGCGCAGTATCTGCTGTATCCGTTCCAGGCGCAGAGACAGCAAAACCTCCCGCCTGCCAAAGGTTATCGGGATGTGGAGTTCACCCTGCGGTTGACCTTCGACAAAAGCCTCTCGCCGGAGCAACGGCAGCAGGTGGAAAACACCGTGAAGGCGTGGATTGCGTTTGGGGGCATTGGGGGGCGCACGCGGCGCGGCTGCGGTGCGTTGACCGTCACCAAAGAGCAGGGTCGGTTGCTGCCTCCGGCGGATGTGGAGAGGCGCAAGCAGTGGTTCCGCCAGCTGCTGCCCGCCGGCGAGCCACCCAAACCGGCAAGGCTGGCACACCTCTCTGGAGCGCGTATCGTGCTTGGCAACCCCACCGGTCAAGCCGATAACGTCCTGCACGATTTGGGCAGCTTCTGGGCAAGGTTCCGCAAGGGGCACGTGGGAAGCAAGCCGTACAACCCCATGGAAGGCGGTCGTTGGAGCGACTACCGCAAGGCGCTGTTGCGGTTCTACAAGCAGGACGGCAACACCATCTCGTTGTGCAAGCCGTTTCTGGGTCTGCCGATGGTCTACCAGAAGTTCAACACCGCGCCTTACGCGCCCACCATCGAGTCCACCGAGACGGGACGCATGGCGTCGCCGGTCATCCTGAAACCGCTTGCCCTTGCCAACGGGCAGGTGTGTCCGATGTGTGTGGTGTTGTGGGCGCCGCTGCCGACCAGCATCCGCATCAAGCCCCCCGACCGGCAAGTGAAGCTGGTATTGCCGGAGCAAGACCCCGTGCTGAACGACCTGAAGGTCAAGCATCCACTGGAGGCGGTGGTCAAAGCGGCGGAAGCCCATTGGAAAACGAAGGCGTTTGGATTGGGAGGTGGTTGATGCGGTATCTGCTCACCCTCTCCATCGGTCCGGTGCAGGATTTTATCGCGGCGGCGCGACGCACGGCGGACCTGCAGGCGGGTTCCCAGCTGCTGCAACAGCTGGCGATGCACCTGGCGCAGCACATTCAGGGCAAGGGGGGCACGCTCATCTTCCCCGCCAGCGCTCAGCAGCCCGGACCCAACAAAGTGGTCGCCACCCTCGATGCCGATGACCCCGCGACGTTCGCCCAGCAACTGCGCGAGGGGGCGGTGCAATGGCTGTGGCAACAGTGGCAGAGCGCACGCGAGCGCATCAACAGCGTGCCACTCGACGACCACCTCGCCGAGGAGCAAATCAAGCACTTTCTGGAGTTTTACGCCGCATGGGTTCCCCTGAACGGCGACTACGCGCAGGCGCGCCATCAGGCGGAGCGGCTGCTGGCAGGACGCAAAGCGCTGCGCGACTTCCGACAGGTTCCCTGCCGCCCCGGCCGCCCCAAAAGCCCATTGGACCCGTCGCGCGACACGGTGCTGAAGCTGGACCAAGGGCTTCGCATCCCCGAGCAGGCGCAGAAAGAGCCTCTCTTCCTGAAGCGCACCGAGTATCTGGACGCCGTCTCCATGCTGAAGCGGCTGCTGGGTGACAAAGGCGTGCCCTCTACCTCGTTCATGGCGGCGCAGTCCATTCTGCCCATCGCCGACCAGCAGGCGGTGCAAGAACTGCAGCGCATCGCCGACCACGCACCGGGCGCAGTGGACATCGGCGACCTGATGTTCCCCACCCGCGTGCAGGAAGAGATAGAGGAGGGGGAACCGCCTCTCAGCCGCTACCTGAAGGACAGGTTGACCGAGATTGACCAGCTGCGCCGCCGGATACTGGCTAAATTCGGACTCAGCGAGTGCCCCTCCTACTACGCCATCCTCGCTGCCGACGGCGACCGCATGGGGCAGCTCATCAGCGCGCAGCGGGACATGGATAGCCATCAGAAACTCTCTAAGGCTCTCGCGAACGTGGCTGAGCAAATGAAACAGGTGGTCGACGGGCATAACGGCTACACGATATATGCGGGCGGTGATGACCTGCTGGCGTTCCTGCCGGTGAACCAGGTACTCTCCTGCGCGTGCCAGCTGGCAGCTGCCTTTAGCAAGGCGATGGAACAGTTCCGGAAAGATAAAAATGAAGATTCGGGAGGCACGCTGTCCATCGGCGTGGCGATTGTGCACCGTATGGAGATGTTGCAGCAGGCACTGGAGTGGGCGCGTGAGGCGGAACGCGAGGCGAAACGGTGGCGCAATGCGATAGCCATCGCCCTGCACACGCGCGGCGGCGTGCCGATGACCGCCGTCACTTCTTTCCAGAAAGACCCCTATCTGGACGGCTGGCGGCAGTGGCTGAAGGCGTTCCGCGCGGGATTGACGCGCGGCTTCCCCTACGAACTGCAATACCTGGCGCGCGAGGTGGAGAACGCCAGCCTGTCGTCCGAGAGCCTGCGGGCAGAGGCGTTGCGCATTTTCGACCGCAAAATGGGCAGAGAGGGCAGGGCCACGGTGGAGGCGTATCGCCCGCACCTCGAGCGAGCGATACACGGTATTGACAGTGCCGATAAGCTTCGCGCGTTTGCCGAGCAGCTCATCGTCGCCCGCTTTCTGTCGGAGTATCCCAACGGCGTGGAGGTGCGGTTATGAACAGCCAGATGGTGCGTATCCGAGGGATAGACCCCCTGCTGTTTCGGGACGGTCGCCCGTTTGGTGCGGAGATTGGTTCACTGTCCGCGCGCACGCTGACCTGCCCCTATCCTTCGACGGTCACCGGCTTTGTGCGCACGTTTCTCGGCAACCGCATGACCATAGACTGGAACCGCCGGGAGGACATCCTGCGCGTGCTGGCGATAGCGGTATACGGTCCGCTTCTGGAGCGCAACGGCGAGGCGGTTTTTCACGCCCCTGCTGACGCGCTGGTAACCGGCACGCCGAAGCAGCCATCGGTATTTGCGCTTCGCCCCTGGCAAGACCTGCCCGAACACGCCGGTTGCGACCTGCCAAAGCATCTCGTCCCCCTGCGCGTAGACACCGACGAGAAGCCGGTCAAGGGCTATGAATACTGGGACGGCGCGTCGCTAATGCGCTGGCTGGAGAGCGCAGACGGCTCGGGCTTCACCCCCCCGCAACCGGTCGGCAAGATGGATGTGGAACAGCGCACCCACGTCGCCATCGATGACGAGAAGGGCACCAGCGCGGAAAGCCTGCTGTATAGCGTGGAGTATCTGTCCTTCGAGCGGTATCGCTGGGGCAATAACGGCTCGCACGAGAGGTGGGCGCTGCTGGCACGCCTGGAGAGTGAGGAGGACCTCTCCCTGGCGCGCGGCGTGGGGCTTCTGGGTGGCGAGAAGCGTCTGGCACTGCTGGAACCGGCGGAGGATTCCTGCTGGCCCACCTGTTCGGAGACCCTGCGCCGCGCTTTGAGCCAGAGCGGGCGCGTGCGGATGTTCCTGGCAACGCCCGCCATCTTCGAAGGGGGCTGGAAACCGGGTTGGCTCAACGGCAAGCTGGAAGGCTCCCCGCCCTGCGCCCGCGACATGAAATTGCGACTCGCTGCCGCAGCGGTGAAACGGCGCGAGGCGGTTAGCGGCTGGAGCTATCGTCAGGACCGCCAGCAACCCAAGCCCCTGCGCCTGCTCGCGCCTGCGGGAAGCGTCTACTTCTTTGAGGTGCTGGAGGGCAACCCCGCTGCCCTGGCAGAGGCGTGGCTGCGCCCCGTCAGCGACGATGAACGCGACCGACGCGACGGCTATGGACTGGTATTGTGGGGAATCTGGTAACGGAGGGACGCTACGATGAGCAATCACAGCACACGCGCCAAACTGCTCTACTTACATGCGCTAACGCCGGTGCATTCCGGCACCGGGCAGGCGGTGGCGGTGGTGGATTTACCCATCGCCCGCGAAAAAGCCACTGGCTGGCCCATCATCCCCGCCAGCAGTCTGAAAGGCGTCCTGCGCGATGCGCTGAGCAACGGGCAGAACAAAGAGTGGATTAACCACGCCTTCGGCAAGGACGTGCGTGGCGAGGAACAGGGCGAGGCGGGTCTGCTGTGCTTCACCGACCAGCGCATTCTGTGTCTCGCGGTGCGCAGCTACTTCGGCACCTTCGCCTACGCCACCTGCCCGCTGGTGCTGGAACGCTTCCTGCGCGACGCCCAAGCGATGGAGATACCCGCGCCTTTCCAGAAGGTTCCGCCCGTCAGCGACTCACCCGACGGCTTGAACGCGCTGGTGGCGAAAGGCTCCGCACTTGCCCGAAATGGCAGGGTCTATCTGGAAGACCTGGACCTCGTCGCCAAAGAGGACGACGCGGTAACGCAGATAGCGAACGCACTTGGGGGCATGCTCTTCACCGATAACCCGCAGAGCATGGTGCAGCGGTTCGTGCTGGTCTCGGATGAGGTGTTCAATTTCCTGTGCGAGACGGCGGTGGAGGTGGTGGCGCGGGTGCGGTTGCAGGATGACACGAAAACCGTCGCTCCGGGCGCACTGTGGTACGAGGAAGCGGTTCCTGCTGAGAGCATTTTCAGCGGCGCGGTGCTGGTAGCCGACCACTATCGCAAAAACCCCGAGGAGCTCTGGAACAACTTCCAGCCCGGCCTGATTCAGGTGGGCGGCAACTCCACCGTAGGGCGAGGCTTGTGTCGGGTGGTGATGGCATGAAAACACGCGCACAACAGGATATGGAGCTGGCGGCGCGGCTGGTGCAGGAGGTGCGTAGTCAAGACAGGGAGACCCAGCAAATCTACGGCGGTCTGTGCCACAGCTTCCCAGTGATGGTACGCACCTGCGGCTTGTGCCAGGCTCTGGCGTTCTCGCAGGCAAAGGCGGGTGATGGTCAAGACGCTCGAGAGAAAGCACACCGCTTGCTGCTGCAGCACGTGCAGAAGGTTCTCGCGCTGAACGGCGATGTCCTGCCCGCGGTGCGCGAGGCTTCCGCCAGCCAGTACATGCTTTACACCCGTCGCGTCCTGTCCGCGTGGGTCTATTTCAAGCGCTTCGCCGAGTCCATCCTTGAAGTGAAGAGCGCGGCGTCGGTCGAGGAGGGGTAGTATGGCAACCGAGGCGATACGCAAGCCGCTGCGGGAACATCTGGCTGTGCAGGGGCAACTGCAGGAAGGGCAACACGTGGGGTTGATGCTCGACCGCTATCTCACCCAGCACGACGATGAACATCTCGGCGCGAAGCAGCTTTACGAACTGGCGCAGCAGACTGAAGTATCGTCTGTTTACAAATCCGCAATCTCCCGCTGGCGCCAGTCCTTGCAGCGGTTAGAGGGCGTTCGGCTGTTCACCGCCACCGCGGCTTCCCCCATCGCCGTTGGGCTGGGCAACGAAAGCGTGTTGGAGGTGGGATTAACCGTCCATCGCACCTACGGGGTTCCCATCATCCCCGGCTCGGCGCTGAAGGGACTATGCCGTCGCTGCGCGCTGCGCCTGAAGGGCGAGGGGAAGGTCGCCGATGAACAGTTTCGCGTGCTGTTCGGCTACTCGGATGAGAGTGGGCGTGCCTCTGCAGGTTACATCGTTTTCTGGGACGCCTGGTACGACCCCGAATCGGTACAGGGCAAGCCGTTCCACCGCGACACCATCACCGTCCACCACGCCGACTACTACACCAGCCGGGGACAGGCGTATCCGACCGACTTCGACGACCCCAACCCGGTGCCGTTTCTGGTGGTACGCCCGGGCGCGCGGTTTCTCTTCGCCCTACAAGCCCCCGACGATGGCTGGGGCGCGTTCGCCCAGAACCTGCTGCAGTGGTGCCTCCAGAATCTGGGCGTGGGCGCGAAAACCAACGCGGGATACGGCTACTTCACTGTGGATCAGGGCAAAGTCGATACGTCTCCCGCGAAGGCAGCACCATCGGCGAAGCCTATCCCTGTGGATACGGCTGCGGACATCTGGCAGAACGTCGTCGTCAGCTACAATCCGGGGCAGCGCGTGCTGCAGGTGCAGCGAACTAACGAAGGGCGTAGCGAGGGAGCCTTTGCCGACCCACAACGTACCCAACAGCTGCTTTCCGCACTGCCCGAAGCTGCCCGGCAAAAACTCACGCAGGGCAAGCGCCGCCTGCTCGCCGATGTGCAGATAGAAGTGAGCGGCAACCGCAAGCTCATAGTGAAGATAACCCCGAGGGAGTAACATGAAACTGCTGACTTTCGTGGGACCAAACACCTATAACCAAACGACCTATGTGTGGGATGTGCACCGCTACGAGACGGAGTTCATCGCGGAGGCGCTGGCATCATGGCTGCCGTTCGATAAGGTCGTGGTGTTTCTCACGGAGAAAGCGAAGGCAGGTACAAACTGGACGCAGTTGAGTCAGCGGCTGCAGGAATGGGATGTACAGGAGGTTCCTATCCCGGACGGGAAGACAGCAGAGGAGGTCTGGGAGATTTTCGACCGCGTCATAGCTAGCGTCGAGCACGGGGACGAAATCGCCATCGATGTGACCCATGCCTTTCGCTCGCTGCCGATGGTGCTGGTGGCAGTGGCGGCGTTTCTGCGCACGGTGAAGGCAGTACGGGTCAGACATATCTTCTACGGATGTTACATGAAGGACGAGCCAGAGTCTCCCGTGATTGACCTGAACTTGTTGCTCGAGCTGCTGGACTGGATGGAAGCCACCCGCCGCTTCAAAGAGACAGGCGACGCCCGCTGGATTGGTGAGAAGCTGCGCAGCACGCAAGACCGTCTGCGCCGCGAGCACAAAGGGGAACCGAGGGAACTCAAGAAGGCGGGAGAGAGGCTCATCACCCTGTCGCAGGCGTTACAACTCGCACGCCCCATCGAAGCCGCCGAAGCCGCACGACAATTGCGCAACTTACTGCCAACGGCTTCCAGTGAAATCGATACTTGGGCAAAGCCCTTCAGCCTGCTCATCGAGGACATAAAGGCGCAGGTAGAGCAACTGGCTTACGAGAATACCGACACGCTGGACAGCCAACATCTGGAGAAGCAGCTGCAGTTCATCGAACAGCTGCAACGCTACGGTCTGGTCACACAGGCGACGCAGATGGCGCGGGAATGGGTAGTGAACTGGGCGATTTGGTACAGTAAGGGCAAGGTCGATTTACCGTCAGGCGACTGGCTCGACAAGGATGTGAGGGACGAAATCGAGCGTGTATTGAATAGTGGCTTTGCCGACAAGCAGGAGCCAAAGCCTGCCGAATGGCTCAAAAACTGCGAGGTGACCTCTATCCTTCGCAAACTCTGGCCTGCCCTCCCTGACCTTCGCAATGACTTCGCGCACTGTGGAATGCGCAAACAACCGCGTCGCGCGGAGGACTTAGACAACCAGGCTCAGAGATTACTCCCGCACCTTCGCGAGCTGTGGCAGAAGAGCGGTGCTGATTGACTTCCGAGAGTGTGCCCTTTGCCGACTAAATATCTCCCTGTTGTCGCATCAGTTTCACGCGCAGGATTGCCGCCACCGTGATAGCGTCGGTGATTTCGCCTGCGCACACCATGCGGTATGCCTCTTCAAAAGGCACCCGACGCACCTGAAGCTGCTCGGTGTCCTCCGGTTGCGCCGTGCCCTTGCGCAGCCCACGCGCCAGATACACTATCGCCAGTTCGTCTGTCACAGAGTTCGACAGGTGCATCCGCAGGATTTCGCGCCACTCGTCCGCCTCGATACCCGTTTCTTCCTTCAGCTCGCGCTTCGCTGCGGCTAACGGCTCCTCGTCCAGCCTGCCGCCGCCTTCGGGGATTTCCCAGGAATACCTGTTGAGCGTGTAGCGATACTGACCCACCAGCCAGGTATAGCCCTCCCCGTCCAGTGGCAACACGCCAATCGCGCGGTTCTTGAAGTGTACTACCCCGTAGATTCCCTCTCCACCCGAAGGCTTGATGACCCGATGTTCTGTCACCGAAATCCACGGGTTGTCGTAGACAGGCGTAGAGCAGAGTGTACGCCACGGGTTGTTCTCTAGAATAGACATAGCGCTTCTCTCCCTCCAGTGTTCTTGTGAAACGATACAGCGTGCAGCAGATATTTCCTGCGACAGCAGAAACGGATACACCTGTCCGCGGAAGTCGCTTGACAAACCGCCTCCCGAACGTTTACAATCTATCCCTGCAGGGCGCAGTCTTCGGTGAGATGGGGGAAGGATGGACGGTTCAGTATCCTCCAAAACATCATCTCCGCGAGCGGCGGCAACTCCAGCCTTTGTCCGCCAGAGAAGTCTGGATGACGAAGTGCGATTCGTCAAAGGGGTGGGCGAGGCTGTGGCGCAGGTGCTTGCCAAACTGAACATCTACACCGTGTTCGACCTGCTGATGCACCTCCCACGGCGCTACGAGGACCGCACGCACTTTCGCACCCTTTCGCAGGTGGTTCCGGGTGAGGCAGTTACGGTGCATGGGAGCATCGTTGCCGTGGATAACGTCTCCCCGCGCCCAAAAATGACCATTACCAAAGTCATTATCGATGACGGCACAGGCACTCTGGAGCTGGTGTGGTTCAATCAGCCCTATCTGAAGGACAGGTTCCTGAAGATGCGCGGACAGGACATCGTGGCGTATGGCGTGGTGCAACAGGCACCCTATCACTACCAGATGCAGACGCCGGAGTGGGAGCCGTTGACAGACAGTGACCCACTCGCCGCACACCGCATCGTGCCGGTGTATCCGCTAACCGAAGGGTTGCCGCAGTCGCGACTGCGCCGCATCATGTATAACGCCCTGCAGACCTACGAGCCGGTGCTGGTAGACTGCTTGCCCCCAAACCTGCGCCGTCGGCTGAACTTGATGCCCTTCGCGGAGGCGGTGCGCAACGCCCATTTCCCCGAGAGCCTAGAACATTTGGAGCGCGCGCGCCGACGGCTGATTTTCGAAGAGTTTTACCTGTTGCAGTTGCACATCGCCCAGCGCAAGATGGCGGAGACCACTGGCGCACCCGGTATCCGATTCCGCATTGATAAAGAGGTGCTGTGGAGCAAGCTGCATGAGATAGTGCCCTTTGACCTGACGAATGCCCAGAGGCGCGTGATTGAGGAAATCTGGAGCGACATGGCGCGGGAGTACCCCATGAATCGCCTGTTACAGGGGGACGTGGGTTCGGGCAAAACCATTGTGGCAGCGGCGGCGATACTGGCATGCGTGGAAAACGGCTATCAGGCGGCGGTGATGGTTCCGACCGAAATCCTCGCAGAACAGCACTTCATCGTGCTTTCGCGCCTGTTCCGCAAACTGGGCATCATTGTAGACCTGGCGGTAGGCAGTCTCACCCAGCGCGGCAAAAAGTCGGTGCGCGAGCGCATCGCCACAGGCATCACGCAGGTGGCAGTGGGCACCCACGCGCTGATTCAGGAGGGCTTGGAGTTTCGCAAGCTGGGGCTGGTGATTATCGACGAGCAACACCGCTTTGGGGTGCTGCAACGCGCCGCCCTGCGCGAAAAGGGTGAGAACCCTGACGTGCTGGTCATGACCGCCACGCCCATCCCTCGCACGCTGACCATGACCCTGTATGGCGACCTGGACCTCTCTATTATCGACGAACTGCCGCCCGGGCGCAGGCCGGTGAAAACACACCGCAAACGCGCCCACCAGCGTGCACAGGTGTATGAGGCGGTGCGCCAGCTGATTCAGCAGGGACAGCAGGCATACGTCGTCTGCCCGCTGATTACCGAGTCCGAGAAGCTGCAGGTGAAGGCGGCAGAGGAACTGGCAAAGCACTTGCAGGAGGAGGTGTTCCCCAAACTGCGCGTCGGTTTGCTGCATGGACAGATGAAGCCGATGGAGAAAGAGGAAATCATGGAGCGGTTCCGCGCGGGCGAGATAGACATCCTTGTTTCCACCACGGTCATCGAGGTGGGCGTGGATGTGCCCAACGCCTCGGTGATGGTGATTGAGGATGCAGAGCGATTCGGTCTGGCGCAATTGCATCAGCTGCGTGGGCGCGTGGGGCGGGGGGCGCATCAGTCCTACTGTATCCTCATCAGCGATTCCAGCGGCGAGGATGCCAATCGGCGTCTGGACGTGCTGGTGCGCACCAATGATGGTTTCGTGATTGCAGAGGAAGACCTGCGCCTGCGCGGCCCCGGCGAGATTTACGGCACCAGGCAGAGTGGCGTGCCCTCCCTGCGCGTGGCGGACATCCTGCGCGATGCGGAGCTGCTGGAGCTGGCGCGGCAGGAAGCCTTTAACACGGTGCGCGCCGACCCGGAACTCCAACAACCCCAGCACCGTCTGCTGCAGAGCGCGATGCAGCGCAACATGCCGAGGGCGGTGCTGGCAACGGTGAGCTGAAATGGCACCATTGAGAATAGCGGTATACCCTGGTTCTTTCGACCCCGTCACCAGCGGGCACTACGATATCATCGTACGGGCGTCGCGCCTGTTCGAGAAGTTGATTGTTGCGGTTGCGCCCAACCCTTCCAAACAACCGTTGTTTACCGTTGAAGAACGCATGGCTATCTTGCAGGAAGTTTGCGCCTCTTTGCCTAACGTGCAGGTGGAGAGCTTCGACGGGTTGCTGGTCGATTTCGCCATGAAGCGTGGAGCGCAGGTGATTGTGAAGGGGCTGCGCGCGGTAAGCGATTTCGACTACGAACTGCAGATGGCGCTGACCAACCGGCGCCTGTGTCCACAGATAGAAACCATTTTCATGATGACCAATTCCGAGTACGTTTTTCTATCTTCCAGCATGGTCAAGGAGATTGCCCGGCTGGGAGGTAGCGTACAGGGACTGGTTCCCAAAGCGGTCGAGCCGTATCTTTATCGAAAACTGGGGAGAACATTGCCAAATCGGGAAGCCAATCACGGGGGGTGATACCAATAGAGATCTTGCAACTTCTGAAACAGCTGGAGGATCTGGTAGAGAACACGAAGTACATTGCCCTGCTTAAGCTCACAGTTGGGCTGGACCACGATGAGTTTTTTGTGCTGGTCAACCGCATCCGCGCTTCGTTGCCAGAGGATGTGAAACGTGCCAGCAATGTCACGCGCGAGCGAGACCGCATTCTGGAAACCGCTCGTGAGGAGGCAAACCACATTATCGAGGAGAGTAAAGCGGAGGCGGCACGCATTTTGGAGGAAGCACGCCTGCAGGCACAGCGCATGGTAGACCAGAGCGAGATTGTGCTGATGGCAAAGGAGCAGGCTCAACATATCGTTGCCAGCGCAAGGGAGGACGCACGCCAGATTCGGCGTGGGGCGGATGAATATGCTCGCGATGTGCTGAACAACCTCGAAGCGGTGCTGGCAAAGGCGATAGGAACTATCCAGCGTGGCAAGGAAACGCTGGAGGAATCTCTGCAGGAAGAGCGCGTACCGGCAGGAGCGGGGCGAGGGTAGACTGCGGTGTTACCACGGGATGTCCGCTTTTCGCTTAGCCTACTCCTGCAGGCTCCGGTGGGTTCTCCGCCTCGGAGATTTCCTTCTTCAGGAACACCAGCCTGCCATCTTCGTCCAGCGAGGCAATCACGGTATCGCCTTCGCTGAACCGTCCCAGCAGGATCTCCTCCGCCAGCGGGTCCTCAATCAGTCTTTGCACCGCACGACGCAACGGGCGCGCACCGAACTGCGGGTCGAATCCCTCGCGCGCCAGCATCTCGCGTACTTCCTGAGTGACCTCCAGCTCGATGCCCTGCGCACGCGCCTGCTGTGCCACGCGCCCCACCATCAGGTCCACAATCTGCAAGATTTCGGCGAAGGTCAGCGCGTGGAACACCACAATCTCGTCGATGCGGTTGAGGAACTCGGGGCGGAAGGTACGCTTCAGCTCCTCCATGATGCGCCCCTTCATGCTCTCGTATTCGCGCTCGGTCTCCTCCTTGGGCTTGCTTGCGCTCAGGAAGCCCATGCTGGGTTCGCCCTGAATGGAGCGCGCGCCGAGGTTGGAGGTCATGATGATAACCGTGTTCTTAAAGTCCACCACCCTGCCCTGCGAGTCGGTGAGGCGACCGTCTTCGAAAATCTGTAGCAGGATGTTGAACACTTCGGGGTGGGCTTTTTCTATCTCGTCCAGCAGCACCACCGAGTAGGGTT
>Ga0272447_1001896_pt1 | contig 12215 bp, 11 predicted proteins | sample YNPCB0133_FD_194589 | JGI IMG/M metagenome (GOLD analysis project Ga0272447, IMG submission 194589) | Hot spring microbial mat communities from Yellowstone National Park, WY, United States - YNP-CB-013-3 | ecosystem: Environmental > Aquatic > Thermal springs > Hot (42-90C) > Sediment | place... | reverse complement strand
GAGGATGGAGAAAATGGCTAAAAACTACTTGGGCAGGCTCTTCCTCATGCTTCTCCTCCTCCCCCTTTTTACACAAGCAAAGCAGTTCAAAACTCCAGAAAAAGCCTTGGCGGAGATATACCCAAACGCGCAGATAGAGGTTAGAAATATTGTCCTCTCAAAAGAGCAGCAGGAGGAAGTTCAGAGGCTCTCGGGTGTCAAGCTTGACACAAGGCTTTTATCTTGGTATTTGGTAAAGAGAGGGAGAGAGGTCATAGCCTACGCTTATGCGGATACCCATGTGGTAAGGACGAAGCCCGAGGTGGTTCTATACACCATAACTCCAGAGGGAAGGTTAGACTTGGTGGAGGTTCTTGCCTTTCAGGAACCATTGGAGTATATGCCCGACGAAGAGTGGCTTAAGGTCTTCAAAGGCAAAGAGTTGGCTCCGGGCACACTAAGGCACAGAAGGGACATTCCGAACATAACCGGTGCCACCATAACCGCAAGGGCTATAACCGACAACGCCCGCAAGGTTTTAGCCATCTGGCAGGTTCTCTTTGGGAGTAAAAGATGAGATTTTTTATATCCGCCAAACTGAAGGACAACAAGCCTCTTTATTATATGGTTATCTTCTTTCTCTTTCTCAGCCTCATCTTTTGGCTTAGTTCCTGGTTATACTTTTACAGCAAATATGGCTTTTCTTATGAAACACTATACAAATACTTTTTCCAAGACCCAGAATTTCCAGAAAGAATATCTTTAGCCCAGCTCTCAGAAGACCTGCACATTCAGACCTTCTTAAACGCCTTCTATTTACTTACGATCTTTGCCCTCTTTATCTTGACGTCTCTTCCTTCCTCAGTAAAGGCTTTTGCCCTACTCCTGGGTTTTCTTTCCTGTGCATCTTATTTATACTCAGACTTCCTGATCCTCTACCTTTCACCTACCTTTGTTTATTTAAAGCTTTTTTCCTTTATAGGCTTTCAGCTTATAAACCTGTTTGTCCTTCTTTACACCCTCTTAGCCCTATTAACTTCAAGGGAAGACAAATATACGGATATAAACCTACTTAAACTGTTAATGTTCTTTTTTTCCTTGCTTTTAATGGGCTTCTTTTTCGTAAACCTCTTGGCTTTCTATTCAAAGATGGGCTTTTCCTTAGGTTCTATAAAGGAGTATTATCTTGGAAACCCGGAGAAGTTCGTAAAGGCTAAAACCTTTAAGGGTATGTTTAAGGTCTTTTATCCTCATATTATTTCAATGGCACTCTTTTCTGTGGCAGTTGGGCATTTTTTGATTTTTGCGGGTTCAAGCTTTAGCGTTCCTTTGGGAATTGGGCTATTTTTATTTTCATTCCTTGATAACCTTTCGGGTTTTTTGATTAGATTTTTACATCCAGACTTTGCCCTTCTAAAGCTTTTATCTTTTGTAGTTTTGCAGGGTATTATCCTATACTCCGCCCTGCTTATGCTAATGAGAAGTAAGCCATGGGCTTGATGTTATTTCTTTTTCTTTTCTTGTTTGCCTTTTCTCAGGAAAAGGTTTTTCACCTTATGGGCACCTATGCCATAATAGACCTGCCCTCCGAAAAGACATATCAAGCCTACAGGTTTATGAAGGGGCTTGAGGAAAAACTCTCCGATTACATAGAAAGCTCTGAGGTTTCAAGGATCAACCAGAAGGCGGGTGTGGAACCGGTGGAAGTATCCTCGGAAACCTTGGAGGTTATAAAAAAATCCCTTTGGCTCTCGGAGCTCACAGAGGGAGCCTTTGACATAACAGTAGGTGCCATAACCATAAGGGCAAGAAGGCTTAGGGAATTTTCCGAAGACCAGGTAAGGAATCTGATGAATTACAAAAAGGTCAGGATGGAAGGCAGTAGCGTATTCCTTGAAGAGAAAGGCATGGCTATAGACTTGGGAGGCATAGGAAAGGGCTTTGCAATTCAGAAGGCTTATGAGTTTATAAAAACAGACAAGGGTTTTATCGCAATAGCGGGAGACCTACGGGTATGGGGGCACAAAAGACTTTTGGCGGTGTATAACCCTATTAATGGCAAAATCTTAGCCCAAGGCTACAATAAGAGGGACCTTTGCCTTTCTGCATCAGGAAATTACAGAAGGGAACACATAATCGGTAAAGGTAGTAAGCTATTGCAAGTAACAGTAGCTTATGAAGATTGCACTTTGGCGGATGGGTTATCTACAGCCCTTTTTTCTATGGATGATAAAAAAAGATGGGATTTTATTGAAAAACACCCACAGTTCGGCTATCTTTTGCTATTTTCTGACGGCTCTGTTTATGTAAATAAAACTTTTCTTGAGTTTTTTGAAAGTTTGGAATTTTTCGGAGGTGGTGTAAAATAAACCTATGAGGTCTGCCTATAGGGTTTTTCTGTCTGGCTGGGTGCAAGGAGTAGGCTTTCGGAGTTGGACAAAGAACCTGGGAGAAGGCTACGGACTTAGCGGTTGGGTGCGCAACCTACCGGACGGAAGGGTTGAGGTTTTTGTGGAGGGCGATGAGGAGGTTATAGCCCAGTTCGTATGGAAACTGTGGGAGGGACCAAGGTCTGCAAGGGTGGACCGGATGGAAATTCTAAAGGAGGTGCCAACCCATGAAGAAAAAGGCTTTTATATTAAGTATTAGCCTACTTTTTGGAACAGCCTTTTCTCAGGAGTGCAAATACCACAAGGTAAAAAGCGGAGAAAGCTTAGAGAAGATCGCAAGGAACTATGGAGTTAGTGTGCAAGAGGTCTTAAAAGCTAATAAAAACATAAATCCAAACAAACTGAAAGTGGGTGAAAATTTATGCATCCCTCAAAAGACATCCGCCAAAACACAGGACTACGCCGTATACAAGGTCAAAAAAGGAGACACACTACAAAGCATAGCTGAGAAATTTGGGGTTGATGCACAGGAGCTAAAGAGCTTTAATGACCTAAAGTCTGAAAAGATAATAGAAGGACAGGAACTAAAAATACCCGCCAAGGGCACTGCCAAAAAACAAAAAAAGGAAACCCAAGAGTATGGAACCTATATAGTTCAAAAGGGTGCAAGGCTTGAGCATATAGCAAAGAAGCTTGGTGTTTCCCAAAGGGAATTGGAAGAGCTTAACCCAGAGCTAAAAGGTAAATGGCTAAAAAAAGGAACAGTAGTTAAGGTATCAAAGCAAGAGCAGAAAAAGGAAAAAAAGGAAGAAAGCTACACAGTATATAAAATCAAAAAGGGTGGTCGCCTTGAGCATGTGGCAAAGAACTTGGGAGTTTCCAAAGAGGAATTGGAAAGGCTCAATCCAGAGCTGAAGGGTAAGTGGCTTTCTGCAGGAACAGAGGTAAAGGTGCCCCTAAAGGTCAAAAAGGAGGAGGAGCCAAAGGTTCCCTACAAAACTTATGTAGTTCAAAAAGGTGCAAAGCTTGAGCATGTGGCAAAGAAACTCGGTGTTTCCCAAAGGGAATTGGAAGAACTTAATCCAGGGCTAAAAGGTAAATGGCTAAAAAAGGGAACAGTGGTCAAAGTTCCCGTGGAGGAAAAAAGACAGGCGGTCCGTCCAGTAGAGAAACCCTTAGAAGAAAGGAAGCAAGAAAGCACACCTGAAACAGAGACTGAAATGCCACAAGAGAAAAAGCGAGAGGATGTGGAAGTAAAAATATCAAGAAATAGTCTGCCTATGCCTGTGGATGGTAAAGTTTCCAGAAACGGTAGAGGGATTAACATATCCACAGATTGTGGAAAGCCAGTAAGGGCAGTTGATAGTGGAAGGGTCATATACAGTGGAGGAGACCTCAAAGCCTACGGAAACATGGTCATAGTGGATCATGGAGATTTTATCTCCATATATGCATACAACGAGAAAAATTTAGTGAAGAGAGGAGATAGCGTGTCAAAGGAACAACAGATTGCTTTAGTTGGAAGAAGGAACGAAGGAGAGGAATGCATGCTTTACTTTGAACTTAGAAATAAAGAGGGTGTGCCCTTAGACCCAACTGAGTATATAAGAAATACCCAGTGAATTACTCCATAGGGCTTATGTAAATTAGAGTTTTTTGTTCACCCTTTTCTATGCGTTTTAACGTTTTTATTTCGTAAATTTGATTGTCGTTTTTTATAACTTTAGCCTTTTCTAAGACATCCCATAGGCTCTTTAGCATGTTGTCAATATCCCTCTTTCTGTGGTTTGGCAAAACCAAGATCACTTCCATTGAGAGCTTGCCCTCCAAAGGTTCTCCCTGGTACTGCTGTTTTATTTCCCAAACTGCCCTCGTCTCCCAGTTTTTAACTCTTGGGGGTTTAAAAACTACGCCACTCCTTTTTCTTATATATCTATTGCTTTTAGGAACTGGTAAAGAGGAAAGCTCAAGCTCTACCCTCTTTTTCTCACTCACTTTTTTCTTCAACCAACAGGTCTTGCTCTTTAAAGTCCTTTGCCACTACATCTATCATCTCTCTCTCTTTAACCACCCTCTCTGCCTCTAAGTAGCATAGCCCATCCACCTCTGGCGCTTGAAACCAAAGCCTGCCCACCGGCACAATATTCATCTCCTCATCGTAGCCATCTATTAGCATCCTAAAGCTTTTACCCAAAAGTCCTCTGTATTTTTCCTTTATAACCTCGCTTTGAACCTCGTAAATAAGCGCCCTTCTTCTCTCCTTTTCCTCCTCGGGTATAGGGTCTCCTAAAGACTCTGCAAAAGCGCCATCCTCCTGAGAATAGCTAAACACACCCACCCAATGAAAGTAGCCCTTTTGAACAAACTCAAGCAGTTCTTCAAAGTCCTTTGTGTCTTCCTCCGGATAGCCCACTATGAAGCTTGTTCTCAGAACTGCGTTGGGTATTTTGGAAAAGATCCTTTCCACAAGCCCTTCCACAAAATCCTTGCCATAGCCCCTTCTCATGCTTTTTAGAACTCTGTTGGAAACGTGTTGCAATGGAATATCAAAATACGGCAGGACCTTTGAAGAGTTTTTAATGTAATCAATAAGCCCATCGCTTACGTCTGTGGGATAAAGATACAAGAGCCGGACCCACTCTATGCCTTCTATACCCTCCAGCTTTTCTAAGAGTTTAAGCAGGGCGTTCTTTCCGTATAGGTCCCTGCCGTAATAGGTGGTATCCTGTGAGATCAAACACAGTTCCTTTACTCCGTTTTCTGCTATCCATTTGGCTTCCTCTACAAGTTCCTGTATGCTTTTTGACCTGTATTTGCCCCTTATGGAGGGTATGGCGCAAAAGGAACAGAGGCGGTTGCACCCTTCAGATATCTTAAGGTAGGCGTAAGATTTAGGGGTGGTTAGTAGCCTTTGAACTTTTCCCACCCTATTTAAACCCAAAAACTCAATAATTTGGTCCCAGCTCTCAGTTCCAAAGTATGCCTGGACCTCCGGTATCTCCTTTTGTAGTTCTTCTTTGTATCTTTCCACCAAACATCCCATAACGATAACCTTTCTGTTTTCTGCGTATTCAAGTATGTAGTCTATTGCCTCCTCCTTGGCGGGGTTTATAAAACCACAGGTGTTTATGATGATGGTGTTTGCCTTTTTTGGGTCATTCACCAGCTTTGCACCGGCTGACTTTAGCTTTCCAAGAAGAACCTCCGTATCTACCAAGTTTTTGGAACAACCTAAGCTGATAACTCCTATCTTTAGCTCATCTCCTTTGCGTGCCATCTTCCGTCTTCTTTAAAAACTCTTTGGGATTTCTATTAACCTTTATAGTCTTAACGCCACCTCCCTTTTCCTCAACCACCATATAGTTCTCTACCTTTCCTTTTTTTTCAACCACCATATATCCCACCACACCCTCCAAATCGCTAAAGGGCTCTTTTGCGTAGGAATACAAAAATACCGCCATTGAAATAAGAAAAAGGAACCTCATATTTTTTCCTCCTTAATAATAATTAATATAGTTAAATCTCCCTTCAGCATACCTTTTTCAAACCTATCCACCCTAAAGGCAGAAGGGTATGATACGAAACCTCCCCTCTCCAGAGATTTTAAGAAATTTACTATGTTTGCATAACTACCCACAAAGGATATTTTGAGCTCTGCGGTGGGATGCTTTACCACATCAGAGGGTTGCTGTGGTTTTTGTTCCTGTTGTCCTTGCTGTTGTGTTTGCTCCCTTACGATCTTAACTACCGCCTTACCTTCTGGAGTTTTTCCCAAGGTATAGCCCACCTCATTGGGCTTTGCAAGGCTTACGGAAAGCAGTCTTACTCCGCTTTTGCTTGCTATGGCACCCAACTTTTTGTATATAGTGCCCGCATCCTTAGTGGATGGAATCTCTCCAACCACTAACTCAAGCTCTTGCCTCTTTACCTCCAGTTGAGCCTTTAAATCGTCTCTTTGCTTTCTAAGAGGTTCCAAAGCTTTTGGGTCTGTCAATCTCTTCAGCTCTGATATGCGTGTGGCGAGTCCCTCCTTTTCCTTTCTATTTTTTTCTAACTCTTCCCTCAAAGGGGTGATTAGCATTGCATAGGTGTATCCTATAATGACTATTGGTAATATTAAAAGTATAAACAATTTCTGCCATTGAGGAAGGGCAGACCACTGGGCTTTTAGCTTTTCCATCACTGCCCCCCTATACTCTTTTCTGCGACAAGTTTTGTGGAATAATATTCATAACCGTTTGGGGTTGTTTTCCTTTCTATGCCACTTATAAAAACTTCCACATTATTCTTCTTAAGGCTGTTGGCATAAGAGCCTATGCTTGCGTAATCAAAAGAAGAAAGGTCAAATTCTGTCTTAAGTTTTCTATTTTCTATGTCTAAACTTTGACTATAAGTAAGCGTCCAACTAACGGAAGGAACGGAATTGGAAAAACTAACAAAGCTATCGTTGAAGGGTTCATAGAATGCTTTCAAACCTACGAGTATATCCTTACTACGCTCTATCATATCCATTTCTGCCTTTAAGGTGGATATTTCAGACTCTATTTCTTTCTTTTCTTCTGAAATGCGTTTTGCCATGCCCTCTAATCTGTTCTTTTCCGCTTGCAACTGATCTATCTCTCGCTTTATTTGTGTTATTTCCTTTGATGTTTTCCAATACAACACACCCATACCCAAAACACCAATCCAAAGGAGAACAGATAGATAATACTGCGCTTTATCTAGCTTTAAAAGATCACTAATATTTACCTCCTTCAGAGATGCAAATGTGGGTTGCGGTAAAGTTTTTTTAGTTTTCTTCTCCTTAAGGAGATTGATCTTTATCATTTTGATCCCTCCCTTAAACTAAGTGTATAGGGGATAAAGAAGTTAGGCGGCAGTTCGCCAGCGTCCAAAAGCCCCAATATGGGCAAGTTTTCAAGTATATATTCTGTGAAACTTTCATTACCCAAACCAACACCTGCAATATAAACGTTAAATATATCATTTATTACGATCAAATTCCTCACCTCCGCAAGAAAGCTTTCCCAAAGTTCCTCAGAAGTGGAGAATGATCCTGCCTCTTTACTGTATCCCAAATAATCCCAGTGTATTACAGAGTAGGATATATTGGAAGGGCTGTAAGTTAAAAGTATAGAATAATCGTAGTCTATGTATAAAATGGAAAAGGGTAAGGCAAGCTTATGATATATGCCATAATTCACTATAGCCAGCACCTCATAGTCTATGATCTCAGGCTTTAGCCCTGCGGAACTGATTAAATTAGTCAGCCTATTTACAGATTCAGCACGGGCAAGCACCAAAGCCACATTTAGGACATTTTCTCCGTGTAAGATAAAGTAATCGTAAGTGGTTTCCTCTTTTATCTGGCTTGTCTCTCTTTTTATCACCCAATCTATGGCAGTGTTCAAATCTTTTTGGCTTATTTTTGAAGGATATTTATTGAGCTTTAGTATTCCGTCTGTGGCAGGAAGCGCCGCTATAACCCGATGTCCCTGTAATCCGTATTCAGCTACTATCTTTTTTAGGGCTGAGAGTTTTTTATTTTCATCTCCATCCTCAAAGATGATCTCCTGTGGTTGGAAAATAGGCTTTCCATCTTCTCCTAACTCCAAGAGCCTTATGAAGCTTTTACCAACATGCAGTGCCAAGTAGTTTTTAACCCCTTTAACTTTAAAAGAAGGAAAGCTTAAAGTCCTTATACGGTCTAAAAGTTTCATACCCCTACCTTCTTATTTTTAGCTTCGGCATCTGCTATAACTAATAAAGTTTTTAACACGGAATCGGGGTTTAGTGAAATACTGTCTATACCTTCTTCTACCAGAAACTGGGCAAAGTCCGGGAAGTCGGAGGGTCCCTGACCGCATATACCCACCTTTTTACCCTTTTCTTTGGCAATGTTTATGAGTTGGGATATTAGCCTTTTGACCGCCTCGTTTCTTTCATCGTAAAGATGTGCCACGAGCCCCGAGTCCCTGTCCAAACCAAGGGTTAGCTGAGTTAGGTCGTTGGAGCCTATGGAGAAGCCATCAAAGATCTCTGCAAATCTATCCGCAAGGACAAAGTTGGAGGGAAGTTCTGCCATCACATAAACTTCCAGACCGTTTTCTCCCCTTTTTAGTCCATACTCCTCCATAACCTTGAGAACCCTTTCGCCCTCCTCGGGTGTTCTACAGAAGGGGACCATCACCTTGGTGTTGGTAAGCCCCATCTTGTTTCTCACACGCAGTATTGCCTGACATTCAAGCCCAAAGGCAGGTTTATAGACCTCTGAATAGTATCTTGACGCACCCCTCCATCCGAGCATGGGATTTTCCTCTTCTGGTTCAAAGAGCTCACCACCTATAAGCCCTTTGTATTCGTTAGACTTAAAGTCCGAAAAGCGCACTATTACAGGATTTGGATAAAAGGCAGCAGATATTTTGGCTATGCCGTAGGAGAGCTTTTTAACAAAGTATTGCGCCTTATCTTCATAACCAAAGGTCAGGCTTTCTATATCCTCTATGGTTTTTTTGAGGTTGATCTGTTTTCTATCCTTACCCTTTGCCAGCTTGCTTTTAAGGGGTTCCTCCGCATGCTTGTATATGGAAGCCATAGAGCAAACTCCCCTCTCATCAATAGCCCCGCATTCTTCAAGCTTTTCCACCAAAGCTTTAAGCTCCCCATAATAGAGGAGGGCTAAGGGATGGATCTTTATGTAGTTTGCTATGATGAACTCCTCACGTGCCAGTCCTACTCCGTCGTTGGGAATAGAGGAATACTTAAAGGCTGATTCAGGGTTGCCCACGTTCATCATAACCTTGGTTCTGGTCCTGGGCAGTTCCTTTAGGTTGATCTCCTCTACCTCGTAGGGGATGTAGCCTTCGTATATGTATCCTATCTCTCCCTCTGCGCAGGAGAGGGTGATTTCATCACCGGTCTTTAGCACTTCCGTTGCCTTGTGGGTGCCCACCAACGCAGGTATGCCCAGCTCCCTTGCCACTATTGCTGCGTGGGCAGTTCTCCCACCTCTATTGGTAATTATACCGCTTGCCTTCTTCATTATAGGTTCCCAGTCTGGGTCCGTTATGTCTGTTACCAGGATCTCTCCCTCTTGAAACTGTCCTGCGTCCTTTAAGTCGTGGATGACTCTAACTCTACCATGAACCACCTTATCGCCCACTGCAATGCCATACAAGATCCTTTTCTTAGCCCTCTCCTCTACTGGCATGCTGATCTTGTAGACCTTTAGTACGTTCTCCTCCCTCCTCGAATGCACCGTTTCTGGTCTTGCCTGAACCACAAAGAGCTCGTTTAAAACTCCATCCTTTGCCCACTCTATATCCATGGGCATCCATCTGCCGTTCTTTTTGGAATAGTACTCCTCTATCAGAACTCCCCATCTTGCCAGCTTTAAAATCTCCTCATCGGTAAGGGCAAACTGCTTTTGCTCTGAGAGTGGAACGTTGACGATTTTGGTCCTCTCTTGCCCCACTCCATACACCATTTTTCTATCCTTTCTACCGAGCTTTTTCTCTATTATGGCAGAGTTTCCTGCCTGAAGGGTAGGCTTGAAGACCATATACTCATCTGGGGTTATCATGCCCTGAACCAAAAGCTCACCCAATCCGTAGGTGGCGTTTATAACTACCACATCCTTAAAGCCCGATTCTGTGTCTAATGTAAACATTACCCCCGAAGCACCCAGATCGGACCTTACCATCTTTTGAACACCCATAGCTATGCCGACCTTAAAGTGGTCAAAGCCAAAGGTCTCCCTGTAAGAGATAGCCCTGTCTGTGAAGAGGGACGCAAAACCGTTCTTTATAGCGGTTAGCACATTCTCCGCACCAACCACGTTTAGGTATGTATCCTGCTGTCCTGCAAAGGAAGCATGAGGCAAATCCTCTGCGGTGGCGGAAGACCTAACCGCCACATCCACCGCAAAGGAGTTATACCTCCGAGAAAGCTCAGAGTAATATTTTTTTACCAACTCCTCCAATTCTGGGGGAAATTCTCCACCTTTTATAAGTTCTCTGACCTCGTATCCCCTCTTTGCCAAGTCCTGCACATCGTTGGGGTTCAAACCCTCCAAAATCTTTCTTATCTTTTCTTCCAAATTGTTATACCTCAGGAACTCATAATAGGCTTTGGATGTTACCACAAAACCGTAGGGTATGTTAATACCAAGCTCTGAGAGGTTTCTGAGCATCTCTCCGAGGGATGCGTTCTTTCCGCCCACCAAGGGCACATCCTCTATGCCCACCTCATCCAACCAAACTAAAAATTTCTGCTCCATGTCTATACCTCCAAAACTATTTTTTCAAGGTCCCCAAAGCGGTTAAAAAGTTTTTTTATTCTAAGCAGAAGGGCTAATCTATTTCTTCTAACTTCTTGGTCTTTATCCATCACGAGGACCCTGTCAAAGAAGCGGTCTATGGGTTCCTTGAGGTCCCAAAGGTCCAAGGGCTCAAGCCTTTCACCCTCCAAGCCCTTTACCTTTTCCCAAAGTTCCCTCTCCTCTTTTTCTTTCATAAGGTCCTCCTCCACACGGTCATCTTCCCACCCCTTGGGAAGAATTTTAACGACCCTCCTGTATGCTTCTACTACATCTTTAAATTTTTCCGTTTCTTTCAAATTGGCAAGCATTTGTGCAAACCTTATTATGTCTAAGGGTTTTAGTGGATCCTTCACATCCAAAACCGCCCTTACAACATCATAACCATGGGGCTCCAAGTAGGCTTCCAGCCTGTTTTTCATGAACTCCTCAAAACCCTGTGGGACAGAGCCCAGCACCTCCCTCAGGTTCAAGTTATAACCTCCGCTATCAAGGATCGCAAACACGCCGTAGGCACTGCGCCTTAGTCCGTATGGGTCCGAGCTTCCGGAGGGCACTTCACCCACACTCAAAAGGGTTGCTATGTTATCCAGCTTGTCCGCCAAAGAGAGAATTTGAGAAACCACTTCCTCGGGCAAGGGGTCTGTGGCACTTTTGGGGAGATAATGCTCGTAGATGGCTTTGGCGACCTCCTCCTCTTCTCCAAAAGCCCTTGCATAGACCATACCCATGTAGCCCTGAAGTTCGTCCAGCTCCTTTACCATGTTAGTAAGCAGGTCCGCCTTTGAAAGGAGTGCAGCCCTTTTTGCATTTTTTACAACCTCCTCTCCAAAGCCAAGGGATCGTGCGATCCTCTCTGAAAGTTCCATAAGCCTTTGGGTTTTCTCCCACATACTACCCGCCTTTGGGTGAAAGATCACACCTTTTAGCCCATCTACCAGATTTTCCAAGGGGGTCTTTAGGTCCTCCCTGTAGAAGAAAAGGGCATCCTCAAGCCTTGCCCTTACAACCCTCTCATAGCCAGTTTTTATCAAATTGTTTGGAGTATTACCGCTAAAGGCTACAAAGTAAGGCACCAGCTTACCCTCTTGGTTGGCAAGGCAGAAAAACCTCTGATGGTGTGCAAGGACTGTAATTAAAACCTTCTCGGGTAGTTCTAAATACTTTTCTTCAAAGCTTCCCACCACAGAGAAGGGAAACTCAAGGAGATTTGCCACCTCCTCCGGAAGACCCTCTGGATACTGGGGCGTGCAACCTAAGGCGTAAGCTTCTTCCCTTAACATTTCTAAGATCATGCCAAGTCTTTCTTTGAAGTCTGGGATCACGTAGGCGTTCTTTAGTCTTTCTTCATACTCATCGGCATTTTTGAGAACCAGAGGATCACAGTGCAAAAATCTATGACAGTAGGTGATCCTGTCCGCCTTTACTTTACCAAATTGGAGTGGGACAACCTCCTCTCCGTAGAGGGCACACAACCCTCGGATAGGTCTTGAAAAGGTTAAGCCTTCCGAATTCCAACGCATCCTTTT
>Ga0272447_1001894_pt1 | contig 12225 bp, 10 predicted proteins | sample YNPCB0133_FD_194589 | JGI IMG/M metagenome (GOLD analysis project Ga0272447, IMG submission 194589) | Hot spring microbial mat communities from Yellowstone National Park, WY, United States - YNP-CB-013-3 | ecosystem: Environmental > Aquatic > Thermal springs > Hot (42-90C) > Sediment | place... | reverse complement strand
ACCTGGCCAAGGCCCGCGAGGACTACGACCGGTGGCGCGCACGATTGGACTCCGACCCCCGCCTGAAGCACCTGTACGAAGCTCATCGGCGCGCGCGCCTGCGCGCCGGCCTGGCCCACGCCGTGGACACGTTAGCCACCATGGCCGCTACGGTGGCCGCGTGGTCTCTCGCCTGGGCCTTGGTGACAGGAAAAGGTGTGCTGGCCAGGTTCCAGACCGGGATTTCCGAGACGGAGGCCATGGCTCTGGCCCTCGGGTGGGGAGCCCTGTACCTGACGCTCCAGCTGTGGGTCTTCCCGAGGTCCGGGACCACGTTCGGCCTGCGGCTCCTGGGGCTCGTGGTCGTGTCTCCGTGGGACGGGCGTCGCACCGCGCGCCTGCCCACGCCCGGGACGGGCAGGGACTACCGGGCCCATAGAGTCCCGGAGGTCCTCGTGGTGCCCGAAGAAGAGTTCGAAGCCGCCTGGGGAGGATTCCCTCCGCCGTGAGCGCAGCCCGGATTCGGGGACGAGGATACTGCCCAGGCCGCCTCCCCCGAAGTGAGGAGCTGAGTACGTCTCCGGTACACTTCCGAGGGAGCGCCCCATGGGGGAAGGTCGTGCGGTGGACCTTGGCTTTGGCCCTGACCGGCGTTTTGACGGCACCGGCCCTGGCGTTCGTCTTTCGCGGGGGAGACGTGGTCACCGTGAGCGAGCCGGTCCGCGACGACCTCTACGTGGCCGGCGGTACGGTGACGGTCCGGGGACCGGTGGACGGCGACCTGGTCGCCGCCGGGGGCACCGTCGTCCTGGAAAGTCCCGCCACGGGCGGGGTACTGGCTGCGGGCGGGACCCTGTGGATTCGGGGGAAGGTCGGCCGTGGCGTGCGCGCCGCCGCGGGGACGGTCTCGGTGGAGACCTCGGTGGGGACGGACGCGGTCCTGGCCGGGCGGCTCGTGACCCTTGAGCGCGGAGCCCGGGTAGGTCGGGACCTCGTGGCCGCAGGGGGCACGGTGCGGATCCTGGGCGAGGTCGGCCGACGCGCACGGCTAGTCGGTGGCACGGTCTTCATCGGAGGCTCGGTGGCTGAGAACGTGGAGGTGGACGCCGACCGGGTCGTGCTGCTGCCGGAGGCGCACGTTAGGGGCAGGTTGCGCTACCGGTCGGCTCAGCCCGCGGAGGTCCGGCCCGGCGCCCGGGTGGAAGGCGGTGTCGTCCGGGAGCCGGCCGCTCGGCCGCCGCGGGACTTGCCCCGTCGCGGTGGGTTCCCCTGGGTGCGGTGGACCGTGGAGGCCCTGTGGCTTTTGACTCTCGGGTTCGCAGCGCAGGCGGTGCTCCCGGACGCGGCAGCTCGCGTGAGCGAAGAGACAGCCCGCACGGGACGCAGCCTGCTCGTAGGGTTCGTGCTCCTGGCCACGGTGCCCGTGGCCGCGGTCCTCCTGGTGGTCACCGTGGTGGGGGTCCCCCTCGGCCTCCTCGCCCTAGGGCTGTACGCCGCTACGCTCTACCTCGGGCAGGTGTTCACGGGGCGGCGGCTCGGAGAAGGGCTGTTGAGGCGCGTCCTCCGTGCGTCCAGCGTCTCGCCGTACGCCGCCACGGCCGTGGGAGTTCTCCTGCTGGTGGCCCTGTTCGCGCTGCCCTGGGTGGGTTGGGTGGTCCGGCTTACCGCAGCCCTCGTGGGGTTTGGAGCCATCTGGCTGGTGGTCTACCGGGCCGCCTCGCACAGGTGAGGCCAAGGTAACCGGGCAGCACGACCGGCTCCTCGTGTCTTACGCCGGGCCTCACGGAACGCGGCTCGTCACCCGCCCCGCCAGGTCCGGCGGAGTTCCACCAGCAGCAGCCCCAGGACCACCGCCACCAGGTTCACGGCCAGGTCCGTCACCTCCGCGCTCCGGTAGGGGACCAGGGACTGCAGGCCCTCCAAAGCCAGCCCGTACAGCCAGGCTCCCGCCGCGGCCCGCGCAGGCGGCAGGGACCGCGCCAGGAGCACGGTGAGGACCGAAAACCCCACCAGGTGGTACGCGGGACCTCCCGCCTGGTACCCGTGGGGTCCCAGGGGAGGCAGAATGCCGCCGACCGCGGTCAGGACCATCCAGACCGCGGTCAGCACCCGGTCACGCCTCACCCCGACCACCCGAAGCCGCCCGCAGGAACGCCGCGAGGTCCTCCGCCAGTCTGCGGGCGCGGTCTGCGTCCTCGTGCTCCACCAAGACCCGCACCACGGGCTCCGTGCCCGACGGCCGGACCAAAACCCGTCCCCCCTCCCCGAGGGACCGGCTGACCTGCTCGATCCGCTCCTGGACTTCCGGGCGCTGGAGGAGCTGCGCCCCGGAAGCCAGGGGCACGTTCACCAGCACCTGGGGGTAACGGGGCACGCCCGCTATTAGGTCGCCCAGGGACCTTCCCGTGTCCTGCATGGCCCGCACCAGCTGCAGGGCCGTGAGCAGGCCGTCGCCCGTGGTCGCGAGGCTCCGGAAGACCACGTGCCCGCTCTGCTCTCCCCCCAACACCGCTCCGAGTTCCTCCATCCGCTCCACCACGTACCGGTCGCCCACGGGAGCCCGCTCCACCCGAATGCCGCTGGCCCGCAGAGTGCGCTCGACCCCCAGGTCGGTCATCACCGTCACCACCACCACGGGAGGGTCCAGCTCGCCCGCGGACAACAAGTAGCGGGCGCACGCAGTGAGGATGAGGTCGCCGTCCACCACGTGGCCGGACTCGTCCACGGCCACCACCCGGTCCGCGTCCCCGTCGTGGGCGAACCCCACGTGTGCCCGGTGCTCGAGGACCGCCTTTCGTAGGACCTCCGGGTGGGTGGACCCACACCGCACGTTGATGCGGGTGCCGTCGGGTTCTGCGTGCAGGGCCACCACCTCCGCCCCCAGCGCCTCCCACAGTCGCGGCGCCACGCGGTACGCGGCGCCGAAGGCGCAGTCCACCACCACCCGCAGGCCGCGGGCGGACGGGGCGTGACGGAGGAGGAAGCCCAGGTAACGGTCCTCCGCGTCCGGGAGCTGCTGCGCGGTACCCACCTCCACGCCCACCGGCCTCGGACCGTCCTCCCCCAGCGCTGCCTCCACCCGCGCCTCCAGCTCGTCCGCCAGCTTCCGGCCGTCGGGCCCGAAGAACTTGATGCCGTTGTCCTCCACCGGGTTGTGGGACGCGGAGACCACCACGCCCGCAGAGCACCCCAGCTCCCGCACCAGGTGCGCCACCGCGGGGGTGGGGAGGATCCCCGCCTGGAGAGCGAGGGCGCTTCCGGAGCAAAGCCCCGCCACCAAGGCCGCCTCCAACATGGGACCCGACACCCGGGTGTCCCGGGCCAGCAGGTACGTCCCGGGTCCCAAGACGGCTGCTGCGGCACGCCCCACGGCCAGCGCCAACTCGGGCCGCAGGGTGTGGTTGGCCACCCCGCGGATCCCGTCCGTCCCGAACAGCTTTCCCAAATCGCTCCTCCAGATCAACGTCTGTGCGAACCCCGGGGCGTACAAGGAACCCCAAAAGCCATGCAGCGGTCTTCCTCGTGATGCCCTACCGTCGCGAGACCCGCACCACCGCCTCCGGTGGGTCCACCCAGGCTACCAGCACCCCCTCCGGCACGCTCACCCGCACAGGCACCCGCCAGCTCCCGGCCCCCTGACCGGAGGCCGTCACGAAGACCTCCACCTGGTCGGGCTGCAGCCGCTCCACCGCCTCCTTGGGGCCCACCACTGCCACCCGGACCACCGCGGGCTCCACCGCGGCTTCCAGCCCCGGATCCGCGCGCACGGAGACCCTGAGCTCCAGCTCCCGGGACACCGGCGTGGGAAGGACCACCACCCGGACGGAGACCACGGGGTTCCCGTCGGTGCGCACCCGGGGCGGCAGCCGCAGCCGCACCGTCCGCCGGAACTCCCCCTCCAAGGTACTGATGTCCACCGGCTCCGTCAGGAGGACGGAGAGATTCAGTACCGCGTCCTGCGGTCCCCGTACCGTGACCACGGAAGGCGAAGCCTCCAACAGGGCCACGGACAGCCCCGGCTTCGGACGGCCCGTCACCGTGGGGACCACCGGCACCGTGCGGGACAGAGCACCTTCCCCCACGGGTACGGTGACCTGCACGTTTTGCGGCTGGGCGGTCACCGCCGGGAGTTCGGCCCCGTTGGTGTCCTCCACCCGCACCCGCAGGCTCTGGGTGAGGGAGCTGCGCAGCCCCGTGACGTCCAAGGCCACCCACGCCCGCTGCACCTGCTGGACGGAGGACCGCGGCCCCTGGACCGTGACCCGGGCCGGCTGCACCGTGGGCTGCCCGAGGACCGCGCCCGGGGCCGGAGTCCCTTGGAGGACCACCTCCACCGGGACCTGCCTGCGCGCCACCACGTCCACCCCCACCACCACCTCGTCGGGCTGGACCGCCGCCACGCGGACCCCCTGGGGAGCCCGCACCCGGACGGGCAGTCGGTACTCTCCCGGTTCGGTCACCTGCGCCAGGTCGACGTACGCCTCGACTGCGTCCGGGCTCAGGTCCGCCACCGCGGAACGCGGGCCCCGCAGCTTCACCTCCACCCGTGGAGCGGTCCCCACTACCACCAGGCCCGCCGCCAGGCCCCGAGGCCGGAGTTCCACGGTCACCGCGCGGTCGGTCTGGGGGTTGCGGTCCGCGGCCACCATGTACCACAGGGCCACGGCCACGGCCACGGACAGGATCCGGTACAGGTTGCGTTCGCCCACCCGCATGGCCTACGCGCTGCGGCGCCAGGGCCACGGTCCACCGGGCCGCGCGGGGGTCACCGCGAACAACCGCAACAGGTCCGCCCGCAGCTCCTCTTCACTCAGCCCCCGGCTCAAGGTGCCGTCGCGGGCCAGGGAAATGGTCCCGTCCTCCTCCGACACCACCACCGCCACCGCGTCCGTGCCCTCCGTGATCCCCACCGCAGCCCGGTGGCGGGTCCCCAGGGCCCGGCTCAGCAGGGGGCTTTCGCTGAGGGGCAGCACGCAGCCGGCAGCCAAGACCCGGTTGCCCCGGACGATCACCGCCCCGTCGTGCATGGGGGTGTTCGGGTGGAAGATGTTGAGGAGGAGGGGTACGCTCAGCAAGGCGTCCAGGCGGATGCCCGTCTCCGCGAAGTCCCCGAGCCCGGTCCGGCGCTCCAGGACGATCAAAGCCCCGTGGCGGCGCTCCGACAGCACCCGGGCGGCCCGCGCCACGTCGTGGCTCAGCCGCAGGGCCACCTCCCGGTCGAGAACGCTGGGGGGCCACAGCAGTCTTCCCCTCCCGATCTGCTCCAGGATGCGCCGGAGTTCCGGCTGGAACAGGACCAGCAGGGCCACGGGGATGATGGCCCCCAGGTACCCCAGGATGGCCTGGAGGGTGTGCAGGCCGAGGGCACTGGCCACGGCGTACACCACGAACAGGACTCCCATGCCCTGCACCAGCTGTACTGCCCGGGTGCCCCGGATCAGGAGCATGAGCTGGTAGACCACAAGGGCCACGATGGCGATGTCCACCAGGTCGTTGGGCCGGACAGCCACCGGCAGGGACACGGCTCTTCGTTCCTCCCTCTTTACAGAACGCAGGACAGCACGGCTTTTTGCACGTGCAGGCGGTTTTCCGCCTGGTCCAGGACCGCCGACTGGGGTCCGTCCAGGACCTCGTCGGTGATCTCCTCCCCGCGGTGGGCCGGGAGGCAGTGCAGGACCACCGCCTGGGAGTCCGCGTGGGACAGCAACTCCGCGTTCACCTGGTAGGCCCGGAAGGTGCGCTTGCGCTCCTCCCGCTCGGCCTCCTGGCCCATGCTGGTCCACACGTCCGTGTACACCACCTGCGCGCCCGCCACCGCCTGTACAGGGTCGGTGAGCACCCGCACCTGGCCGCCCCACCGCGCCGCCTCCGCCTGCGCCGCGGCCACCACCGCGGGGTCGGGACCGTAGCCGGGCGGGGTGGCTACCGTCACCCGCATGCCCACCCGCGAGGCCGCCAGGAGGAAGGAGTGGCAGACGTTGTTCCCGTCTCCCACCCAGGCCGCCCGAACCCCGGACAGGGTGCCCACCTTCTCCTGGACGGTGACGAGGTCACCCAGGGCCTGGCAGGGGTGTTCGAAGTCGGACAGGGCGTTCACCACCGGGACCGCGGCGGCCTCCGCCAGCTCCACCAGGGTGGTGTGGCGGTTTACGCGGGCCACGATCCCGTCCACCCACCGGGCCAGGTTCCGGGCCACGTCGGGTACGGCCTCCCGCACCCCCAGCTGCACGTCCTGGGGAGCCAGGTACACCGCGTACCCACCCAGCTGCCGCATCCCCACCTCGAAGGTGACCCGGGTGCGCAGGGAGGGCTTTTCGAACAGCAACGCCACGGTCTTGCCCCGCAGGAGCTCGTGGCTCAGGCCCGCTCGGTGTTCGCGCTTGAGGTGCCGGGCCAGGTCCAGGATCTCCCGCACCTCCTCCGCGGTCAGGTCCTGCACGCTCAACAGGTCGCGTCCCCGAAGTCCTCTGCTCATGCCGCCTCCTGCCTTCCGGTGCTTGGAGAGTTCTGCACGTGCGGCCCCCGGTCCTGTGCTGGAGGACGCCCCAGACTACCCAAAAGTCTCCGCGGGGTCCTTGGGGACGTCGGTCCGTGTTCCCGACGACGCCTTTTTCAAGGCACGCTGCCTGAGGAGGCCGACACGCTACCCCGTGGTCTGTAACCCCGCGGCCACCCCGTTGACGGTGTGGTGCAGCAGCTCCGCCACCTCGGGGTCCTCCGGCCGGGCACGCCGCTCCCGCAGCAGTTGGACCTGCAGGTAGTTCATGGGGTCCACGTAGGGGTTCCGCAGGCGCACCGACCGCTGCAGGACCGGGGAGTTCTCCAGAAGCTCCCGCTGCCCCGTCACCTCCAGGACCCGCCGCACGGTGAGGTCGAACTCCTCCCGGATACGGCCGTAGATCCGCTCCCGCACCGCCCTGTCCTCCACCAGCTCCGCGTACAGCCGTGCGATCTCCAGGTCCGCGGTCCCCAGGCTGATCTGGGCGTTGTCCACCACCGACCGGAAGAAGGGCCACCCCGCGTACATGGCCCGCAGCTCCGCCATGGCGCCGGGGTCGGCGCAGGCGAAGTCGTCCAGGGCACTGCCCAGGCCGTACCAGCCCGGCAGGTTGGTGCGGGTCTGGGTCCAGCTGAACACCCACGGAATGGCCCGGAGGTCTTCCACCCGGTCCGGCCTTCCCCGTGCGGGGGGCCGGGAGGCTACGTTGAGCCTGGTGATCTCCGCGATGGGGGTGGCTTGGGCGAAGTACGTGGGGAAGTCGGGGTCTTCGTACACCAGGGCACGGTACGCGGCGCGGCTGCGTTCCGCGAGCTCTTCCATAATGGCCTCCCACCGCTCCCGCCGCGCGGGTTCCGGGTGGTGAGAACTGATCAGGGACGCCCGCAGCAGCGCGCTGGTGAGCTGCTCCAGGTGGCGTCGCGCCACCTGGGGGTTGCTGTAGCGGGCGGCTAGGACCTCCCCCTGCTCGGTCAGCTTGAGCCTCCCGTCCAAGGCTTCCGGCGGCTGGGCCAGGATGGCCCGCTCCGTCGGCCCGCCGCCCCTGCCGATGGCCCCGCCCCTCCCGTGGAACAGCCGCACTTGGCAGCCGTGGCGCCGGGCCACCTCGGGGAGGACCCTGTGTGCCCGCTGCAGGGCCCAGTTGGCAGCCAGGTAGCCCCCGTCCTTGTTGCTGTCCGAGTACCCCAGCATGACCTCCTGCAGGTCTCCCCACGCGGCCAGGTGGGCCCGGTACAGGGGAGTCCGCAACAGGGTGTCGACGATCTCTCCGCACCGGCGCAGCTCCTCGATCCGCTCGAAAAGCGGCACCACGTGCAGCCGGCTCGTGACCTCGCCCGCGCCGTACCGGAACAGCCCCACCTGCGCGGCCAACCACAGGACCTCCAGTACGTCGCTGGGGCCCTCCGTCAGGCTCACGATGTACGTCTGGCAGGCTTCCTGCCCGAAGCGCTCCTGCCACCCAGGCAGGGCCTGGAACAGCCGGACCACCTCCGCGGCCTCCGGGTCCTCGGGGTCCAGGGGAACCGACGGTCCCTCCAGCAGGCGGGCCAACAGAGCCGCGCGTTCCGGCTCGGGCAGGGCCAGGTAGTCCTCCACCAGGCCCGCCCGGCGCAGCAGCTGCGCCACCACCCGGCCGTGGACCCCGCTCTCCTGCCGGAGGTCCAGGCTGGCGAAGTGGAACCCGAAGGTGCGCACCCGCACCGCCAAGTCCTGCAGCCGTCCCCGGGCCACCCGGCCCGCCTGATTGGCTTCAAGGCTCCTGCGGACCAGTTCCAAATCGCGCAGGAAATCCTGGGGGGAGGCGTACCCACCCGGGCTCCGGTCCGCGGTGCGGCGGAGGCGTTCTGCGACTGCGTGGAGCTTGCGGCGGTAGGGCTCCGTGGGAGAAGGCAGGTCCGGCCCCAGCCCCAGCTCCTGCAGGTCCGCCTCCGCGGAGGCCTGGAGTTCCTCGGCAACTCCGGCCCTCCGGGTGGACACGCTGAGCTCCCGGGCCAGGGCCGCCACCTCTTCCCCGTAGAGCCGCAACACCCGCTCCCGCTGCAGCTCGAGGGTCCGCTGGGTGACCTCCGTGGTCACCAGGGGGTGGCCGTCCCGGTCCCCTCCCATCCACGACCCGAAGCGCAAGAACGGCCGGACGGCTTCTTTGGCCTCCGGGAAGGCCTCTTCCACCGCCTCCTGCAGGTCCCGGAACAGCACGGGTGCTACCCTCCACGCGCTGCGCTCCAGGTAGTACAGGCCCCCCAGGACCTCGTCCAGGGGTGAAGGACGCCGGGACCGTACCTCGTCCGTCTGCCACAGGACGGTGATCCGGGCCAACAGGCCGTGGACGGCCCGGCGGCGCTCCTCCGGCGTGGCCAGAGGGGTGTTGAGGGCCGCGAGGAGGTCCGCCACCTCCCGCAGGTGCACCAACACAGAGGCCCGCCGCGCCTCCGTGGGGTGCGCGGTGAACACCGGTTGCACCTCCAGCCGCTCCAGCAGGGAGGCCAGCCGCGCGCCGCTCACGCCCTCCTGCCTCAGGGTGGCCACCGCCGCGGCCACGGACTCCGGCCGGGGAGCGGGCTGTCCCCGGACCTCTCGGTCCCTCAGGGTCCGCAGCCGGTGGTGCTCCTCCGCCAGGTTGATGAGGTGGAAGTACAGGGTGAAGGCCCGCACCACGCGGTAGCAGTCCCGCAGGTCGAGGCCCTCCAGGGTCCTCCGCAGTTCCGCTTCCTTCTCGGGGGAAGGGTCCGTCCTGCGGGAGATGGCCAGCCGGCGCACCCGTTCGACCAGGTCCAGCAGCTGGGGACCTCCCTGCTCCTGCAGCACTTGGCCCAGCAGGCTGCCCAGCAGCCGCACGTCCTCCCGGAGGTGTTCGATGGGGACCCGCATGACCCGAAGGCAGGTTTTTGACCAGCAGATTACCGGAGCCGGAGGCGGGGCGTCGAGGGGGCCTCACACGGCGCGGTGCCGGGCTAAGAAGGCTTCCACCTGCGCCCGGGTCGGGAGAGCCGCAGTAGCCCCGACCCCCGTGGTCGCCAGGGCGCCCACCGCGTTGGCAAAGCGCCCCGCCTCGTCCAAGGGACGGCCCGCCAGCCACTGGATGGCGAACGCCGCGTCGAAAGCGTCTCCCGCTCCCGTAGGGTCTACCGCGTCCACGGGCCACCCGGGGACGGTCACCCGGTCTCCGTCCGTGGTGGCCACGGCGCAGCCGCGCGGGCCGCGCTTGAGGACCGCCACCCGGGCCCCCGCGTCCAGCACCGCCCGGAGAACTTCCTCGTCCTCCAGGCCCGCGAACACATACCCCGCGTCCTCCGTGCTCAGAAACACCACGTCCGCCATGGGCAGGGCTTCCAAGACTGCCTCGCGGAACCGGTCCAGGGGGAGCAGCTTGGGCCGGACGTTCAGGTCGTAGCTCACCCGGACTCCGCTCCTTCGCGCCCGTTCCATGGCCCACCGGACCGCCTCCCGGGCGGAGGGGGAAATGGCCTGGGTGATCCCGCTGGTGTGCAGCAGCCGGGCCCTGTCCACCGCCTCCACCGGCACCTCCCGAGGCGACAGCCGGCTGGCCGCGGAGTTCGTCCGGTAATAGGTAAAGCGGCCCTGTCCGTCTGCTGCGCGGGCGAGGAAGTAGATCCCCGTGGGTTCCTCCGCCGCCACCCGCACGTACCGGGTGTCCACCCCTTCCCGCTTCCACATGGAGAGCAGGGCTCGGCCGAAGCCGTCGTCCCCCACCCGCGTCACGTAGGCCACCCGGGCACCCAGGCGGGCCGCCGCCACCGCGAAGTTGGAGGTGTCCCCTCCAAACCCCCGACGGTAAACCTCCGCCTCCTCCAGGGAACCGTCCACCGCGGCAAGCTCCACCAGCCCCTCGCCCAAAGAAACCAGGTCCCCCACCGCTGACCTCACGGATCCTGCCGCGAACCCTGGCCCGCCCACCCCATGGCCCGGGAGATCCGCTCCGCGGCTTCCCGCACCAGGGGAGCCAGCTCCCGGCGTGCACGCTCCAGAGAGATGGTGGCCACGGAGCCCGACACGCTCACCGCCCCCGCCACCCGGCCCCGGTGCTCGAAAATGGCTGCCCCCACACACCGGATGCCCTCCTCGTTCTCCACGTTGTCGATGGAGTAGCCTCGCGCCCGGACCGCGGCCAACTCCTGAAACAGCCGCGCGGGGTCCGTGATGGTGTTGGAGGTGCGCCGTGCGAGCCCGTGCTTCTCCACAATCCGCTCCACCTGCTCCCAGGGAAGGTAGGCCAGCATGGCCTTACCCAAGGCCGTACTGTGCGCGGGCACGATCCGCCCCACCATGGAAGCCATCCGGAGCGGCCCGGGGGACTCCAGTTTCTCCACGTACACCACCTGCCCGGCTTCCAGCACGCCCAGGTGCACCGTCTCCCCCGTCCGGTCCCGCAACTCGGCCAGGAGGGGGCGTCCCACGGAGCGCAGCTCCAGCTGCTCCAGCCGGCGGGCGGCCAGCCACAGCACGCTGGCACCGATGACGAAGCTCCGGCCGTTCTGCGCCACCCAGCCCTCCGCGCACAGGGTCTGGAGCAGCCGGTAGACGGTGGGCCGGGGCAGCCCCACCGCGGCGGCCAGTTCGCCCGCGGACAGGGGCCGCCCTGCCTCGGCCAAAGCCCTCAGCAAGGCCGCGGCCCGCTCCAGGGACTGCACGCCGCCCCTTCCCCTCACACCACAGCCTCCGGGACCCCCAATCCCACGGCGCGCCCCACCTGCTCCAGCACCGCCACCGCCTCCTCAGGCAAGGGGATCCCTGCGCGGCGGTACTCCACCTCCCGGCGGTACTCCAGCTCTCCCGGCAACCACACCCGGTCAAAGCCTTCCGCAGGCGGCAGGGCCCGGACCTCCCGGACCAGCTGGTCCACCCTCTCCCGGAGGGTCGCGCACCCGCAGAACGCCTCCGGCCACAGGGCCAGCAGGAGGTGGCCCACACCCTGGGCGCGTTGCACTTCCTCGTACAGGGGCGTGATCTCCGGACCCGAACGCGCCCCGGTGAGCAAGCCCGCCAGGACGTCCACCACCAGCGCCAGCCCTGAGCCCTTCGCCCCCCCGAAGGGGAGTAAGGCTCCCCGCAGCGCCTCGTGGGGGTCGGTGGTGGGCCGGCCGTCGGGTCCCAAGGCCCAGGTGGGCGGGATGCGTTCTCCCCGCAGCGCCGCCGCCCTCACCCGCCCGTGGGCCACCTCGCTGGTGGCCATGTCCAGCACCACCGGCGGCTCCTCTCCCGCGGGGATCCCCACACAGAGGGGATTCGTGCCAAGGTACCGGACGCGGGCGCCGAAGGGCGCCACCTGCGCGTCTGCGTTGGACAGGGCCACGCCCACCGCACCCTGGGCCACGGCCCGCAGGACGAAGTAAGCCAGCATGCCGCAGTGGTTGCTGTTGCGCACCCCCACCGCGCCGACCCCGTACAGCCGTGCCCGCTCCACCGCCAGCTCCATGGCCCGCGCCGCGGCCACAATCCCGAAGCCCGCCCCCGCGTCGCACAGCACCGCAGCACCCCAGTCCGCCAGGACAGAGAGCGGTGCGCCGGTGCGGATGGACCCCGCCCGCAACCGTTCCAGGTAGATGCCCGTGCGGACCACCCCGTGGGAGTGCACGCCCCGTAGGTCCGCACGGACCAGGGCGTCCGCCACCACCTCCGCGTCCTCCCGCACCGCGCCTGCCCGCGCCAGGGCTTCCGCCACGAAGGACCGCAGGGAGTCCGCCGCGTACCGCGCCATCAGTCCATCCACGCTCCGCCGTTCACGTCCA
>Ga0272447_1001892_pt1 | contig 12248 bp, 13 predicted proteins | sample YNPCB0133_FD_194589 | JGI IMG/M metagenome (GOLD analysis project Ga0272447, IMG submission 194589) | Hot spring microbial mat communities from Yellowstone National Park, WY, United States - YNP-CB-013-3 | ecosystem: Environmental > Aquatic > Thermal springs > Hot (42-90C) > Sediment | place... | reverse complement strand
CTGCGCAGGGGGGTGTTTGGCAAGGGTGGAGCAGGCGGGGACGCCTGCGTTCCCAGCAGGTGCAATCCCCTGCGCAGGGGCGGTCTTTCGTGACGAACTCGAAGATAACCGAACCGTCGAGTTCATCGTTTCAATCCCCTGCGCAGGGGCGGTCTTTCGTGACACCCCTACGCCCTTATTATGCTCGATTGGGAACTCAAAAGTCAAGGGGTGATTCCGAACCTCCCCCCGAATCGTCAAAATTTGACTCATGAGTCATGGGGGTTCGGAATCGTTTTTCAGATGATGAAGGCGGCACCTTCGTCGGGGTGGGGTGGCGCGTTGCCGATGATACGCGGACGAAACTGCCGATCGATGCGATAGACCTTCACAAAGCCCGTTTGCAGGTTCAGCGATTGCAAGCGTGTCAGCAGCAGCTGCAGGCGCGAGCGGGTGAGGCGACACTCGAAGACGCTTTTTTGGATGCGGAAGCCGAAGTCCTTCAGCGTCTTTTCTACCCGTTCACGCTCACCGTCATCGCTGATGTCATAGGCAACTGCATAATCAGCAACGCCGCGCATGCTTCCTCCAAAGGGCATTTACTCCCAGTGATAGAAGGTGAGGCTGGTGCCCTGCACGACCCACTGCTTGAGTATCTGCACTTGGTGGTACATATATTCGTGCAGGGGTAGTTGGCGTGGGGGATAGGATCGGCACAGCTCACGCTCATAATGTTCCAAGAACCGCTTGCGTGCTTCACGAGTGAGGTAGGCGCCGCGTTCGCTGGTTTCGAAATCGGCAGGCGTGATGATGCGCAGGTTGATGAGTTTCAGCACGATACGGTCTATCATCGCGCGGAACGGCTCCTGCAGGTCGGCGACCAGCGATTCGAAGCGGTCGTGGGGGCTGTGCAAAAAGCCGAGGTAGGGGTTCAAGCCGGCGGAGCGCAGGAGGGCGTTCAGGCGGCTGAACAGCAGGTAGTAGCCGAGATTGAGCAGCGAGTTGATGGGGTCGGGTGGTCGGCGCACGCGCTCGTGCAGATGGAACGCCGGCTCGTGGATGAGCTGGTTCAGATGGCGATAGATGAGGCGGGCGGCGCGCCCCTCCAGCCCGCGCAAGCTGTCCAAGTCGCTGACTGCGCTTAGCTGCGCCCGACATGCTTGCAACTGCCCCAACAGCTCGGATGTGCCGGGGATATACCGCTTGCGGAACAGCGTCTGATAGTTGTGGAGCTTGGCGTCCACAATCGCTTGCGCAATTGCCAACCGCTCCGTCGGCGTGAGCGCATAGTAGCGGTCGCCATGCTGGTAGCTGAGCGTATGGTAGGCTTGCGAATCGGGCTTGATGGTGGTCAGGTAGTAGCCCGTGCCGAGCGTGAGGGTGATGGGGATGTTGGCTTGCGTGCATCGGCGGATGAGGGCGGTGGAGAGGGTGGCTGGCTCCATCAGCACAATCTCGCTGAGGCGGGCAAGGGGCAGCGTCTGGAGCAGTTGCCCCCGCTTGGTGACGCGCACCTGGTCGCCCTGAATGCCCAGCGAGAGGTAGGGTTCCGTAACATAGAGCGGTTTGCGCAGGCGATAGGGTTCAGGTTCTGGCAGCACGACCATCTCGGCGCCGCGGAAGGCGATGCCGAGAAACTCGAAGCCGTCGGTGATGGCGGTGATGGCGGTTTTTTCGGGCTTGAGGCGCAGCCCGAGGGCGCGCAGGCTTGCGTGCATCTGCTGCAGCACCTGCTCGGCTTGCTCGCGCGTGCGGGTCAGCACCAGCAGGTCGTCGCCGTAGCGGATGAGGCGTGCCCCAGTCGCCTGTATCTGCTCGTCGAAGCAGTCTAAGTAGAGGTTCGCCAACAGCGGTGAGAGCGGGCTACCCTGCGCCAGCCCACATGAACGCGCCTGCACCCGCTCGACACCCCCCTGCTGCAGCACGAAGGGCGCCTGCACACAGCGCATAATCAGCTCCACAAAGGGCGCGTCGGCAGTGGGTATCACCGCCTGCAGTGTCTGCCGCAGCCGCTCATGCTCCACGCAGGCGAAGAAATCCTCGATATCGGTTTCGATGGCGTACTGATAGCCGTCGGCGAGCGCGGCGCGAATCGCCTCGATAGCATCCTCGCGCGAGCGACCCTTGCGGTAGCCTATCACCGACGGCTCCAGCAGCCGATCCAGCGGTTCCTCCAGCAGGCGCAGCAGGCTCACTTGCACAACCAGGTCGGTCGGTTCGAGCTGTTCGACGAGTCGGGTTCCGCCCGACGGCTTCGGGATGAGGAAGGCGCGGGTAGGGGCAGGCTGATACGCGCCCGTCTTGAGCTGTTCGCAAAGCGCCCGCGCCGTTTCGACCTCGCCTTGCCAAAGCGGTTCGCCCGATTCGGAGGGCAGGTCATACTCCTCGCGCACGGCATAGAGCGCGGAGAGTAGCGCCGATTCGCTGGGGTAGCGCGTGGTGAAGTAGGGTACGGGCTTCTCGCTCAGGCGGTAGTAGCCCAGTCCATACGAGAGCTTGCTGCCCACATGGAGTTCGGAACAAAGCACCAGCAGGGGGAGGAGGTCGCGGAAACGCCCCTTGAGATAGAGCGGTCCGACACAGCCCTTCAGATAATGCTCTGTGCCCTGCTGCGAGGTGGAAGTGCGGTGAACCTCTGTGTAGTGCCAGTAGCACGAGAGCAGGGAAAAGTCGTCCTCTTGGCTCTCGTAGCGGATGGGCACGCCAAGCAGCCGCTCCACGCGGCGCTCCAGCATCCGCACGAACGCCTCGCGCGTCAGGTAGGTGCGGTCGGCGTTCGGGGGCGGTTCGAACGAGAGCGGGGTCAGAAACTCCAGGCACAGCTCGCCTTCGGTGGGCAGCTTGACGCCCCGCTCCTGCCAAAGCATCTCGAAAGTGCGCTCCTCTATCTCTGGCGGTGCCGGGAGCGTGTGGGGCTGATTCGGCTTCAGCATCATGGTAGAGAGGAAGGCAGTAATCCAGGGATACATCAGGGCGGGATGGCGGGGAAACACCAGCACCTCCAGCGGGAAGGTCGCACCCTGCTCGACACGAAAGCCAATAGGTCGATGCGGTATGTGGAACAAGACGGTGGGCACTGGCTGACCCTGCGCTATCCCCTCATAGAGGCTCTGCACATGCTTCAGAGCGGCTTGCATCACGAGATAGGTGGGCGGCATGGTGGGCGCGGCACGCAGGTTCTTCACCTTCACCCGAACCCGATACCAGAACTTATCGCGGAGCGCGTCGAGGTTCATGGCGCCCCAAGTGAGAGGCGAAGGTGAGGGTGAAGGCGAGGGGAACCTCGCCCCTACTTGTTTCCTTGTTCATGAGCTGCCTCCTGCTTGCTCGACTTGCGGCTCCTCATCAAACGGCGGTCGCCAGACAAGCACCTCATTTGGCTGGAGATTTTGCAGCTTTGATGGCAGTTCGCTCAAGTGGAATCGAACGGTATAGTGAACATATCGCTCCTCTGAGTTGGTTTCTGGTTGTGATATTTCCACTCGCGGCGGGATGAGCCTAAGATAATTGACATCCGCCATCTGCCCTCCGATATGCTGTCCCAGGGCGCGGATGTCGCTCTCGTTGGCGAGGTACGCCTTTTCGCAGCGCATCACCTCGCGCCCGTTATAGTAAAAGTGGACGGTCAAGCGGTTGGGCAGATACTCCTCCCATGCGCGGCGCAGCTGTCCCACCCAGATGAAAAAGGCGACGCCCAGCGTGAGCAGGCTAATCAACGGGTCTATCCAGTCCCACCAATCGGCTGGGCGGGGTCTAAGCAAGGGGAGCGCGAGGAGGGCTATAATCAGCACAAGTGCGCCGATTCTTACGCGCTGGGTCACCTCGCGCCAAACGAACTGCCCAAAGCTCATTGGTTGCTGCTTCGAAGCGTTTGCTGGCATCCCTTCACCTCCAAAGGGGATTTTCTTTGTGATACGAACAAACCTTATGGAAGGGCACCACCTGTTGGAAGGCGCTCCTATCGCATCTGCTGGGCACGATCCCGAATCGCCTGCGAATTGAGAATTTCTGCCACCTCGAACTGAGCGGGGATGGTGTTCGCTGCAGGGCGTGGATGGGAGAAGTTGAGGAGGGTCAAGCCCCGCCACCCCCTTCGCGCCACGGCTGAAAGTCGTGGTAGTCATCCCGCCGCACGCCGCGCGTAATCAACCGCTCGTAACTTTGGTCGCTGTGCCGCGCCAGTTCGCAGACGCGCACGCTGCCGTCTTCGCTCTCAAAGAAGAACACTCGCTCGTCGCGGTGACCTTTCGGATACACAAGACAATCACAGTTGCGCACGCGGTCGGAGCCACTGAGACGCAACTCTGGCAGTCGCAGTTTTTTCAGCGCGCGGTCGAACAACTGGCGCACTTCGGAAGCGGCAGAGCGGTAGGTGTCCCACGCTTGCGCCGATAGCAGGATAGGCTCAGGCTTCGCTTGCGCCACACGGTCGCGGTAGGCTTCGTAGAACGCTTCGCCCGCAGGCGACAGCAGCGTGAAGCCTTCCTCTTCTGCGAGCAGCAAGCGAATCTCGTCAGGCATTCCGCGCAGCCGTGTGTCCACCTCCGCCGTCGGGCGCAAATCGGCGTCAATCCACTCAAAGAACTCCTCGCAGTTCGCCAGCAGCGAGTAGTCCCAACTGATGGGCGTGGGCGGCATCTCGATGATGTCACGGAATGCCTCATGGATGTAATAAACGGGCACGTCAAACAGCAAACCCACCAGAGTTGCGTAAGCGATTTCCGCCTTGAACCCGCCTGTCGCGTTGATGAGCACCTCACGCCCTTGTGCCTTTTCGCGGCGAATCTGGTCAATAAGCGTTGCCACCAGCGAGCGCAAGCCGCGCATCTTGAAACTCTTCTCGGCATAGGTCAGGTAAGGCACTTCAATCACGCGGGTTTCGTGTCCTTTGTTCTCGTAGTGCCGCGCCAATACCTCCGCGCACTGCTTGCCCTCATCCGTCTGCGAGCGCAGGAACACGATACGGTCATCGCCTTCCGTCAGCAGCCGCGAGAGCGAATTGGTCTCAGCACTGGCTTTCGCGGCGTCTGTGCAGCGCAGGTAGTGGGCCAGTTGTTGGTCATCAGGCTGCTCCACCGTCAAATCCCGCTTCGCATTGCTTATTAAAGATGTGCCGACAGTAGTGAGGATTGTGCGCATGGAAATCTCCCTCCTGACTCGTTTTTATGTCCTCCTGCAGTCGCTTTGTGTCCTCTTTGATTTCCGACGCAGTCCGAAGAGTCGCTCAACTTCGGCGCGCGATTGTTGAAAGATTGAACCAGGTTCTTGAGCCTTCGCTGAGCTGCAAAGAATAATGTCCGTACCTTGGCGGTCTTTGCCCTTATGGGCATTCGCGGCGAACTCGATGGCTAAATCAATCATTCTTCTCTTTTTGGTCTTAGACATTTCATCCGACCTCATGGTGCCTTAACGCTTAAATGCTCGCGATGAGTCGGTCTGCCTTTGCCTGGTCAAGGTCAAGCGGCAACGCGGATTCGAGTTTCAGTCGCCCGTATCCGCTGGACGTCTTCGCGCCAATTCCAGTGTGAGCCAACGCGTGTTTCAAGATGTCGAAGGTTGCCCTGACCCACTCAGATGGTCCTGACAATGCGATGAGGTACTTGCCAGTTGCCGAAAGGAACGGCACCGGGTTCGGGTCATCCCAATCCGCTGGCGGCGCGGTGCGGTCATTCTGGTAGTATTTTTCGTGATGAACTGTAATGACATCAGGATGCAACAGAGCGCTATTTGTGGGGAACGGCAGCGCGTCGAAAAACGTAACATAGCCTGCGGTCTGCGTATCGCCGAACACTGTCTTATAGGCGGAGGTGTTTTCTTGCCAATCATTGCCAAGGTGCTGACGGGCGAAACTGGCAGCCAAGCCTTTGAGCGCGCTGCCCGGGATGTAGGGAACGCCGTAGGTGTGGTGCAAGGCGACAGAGGTTTCCAAAACGCTCTCTTCGCCCAAGCCAATCACCATGCGTCCTTGCACTTCAGCCTCCCGACACTCAGCACCATACTCCTGTAATGTTTGCCGCCATCGCGCGAACCAGTGTGCATAGTCTTCTGGCACACGGATTTCCGCCACTTCCCGCACCAGTGCCCACCGACTTTCCTTATCCTCACGGGCTTGTTCGCGGATGAATTTGTCCAGCCAGAGTCCCGCGTTTGTCGTCCTTGTCTTTCGCAGGTTTTCCAGAGGTTGTCGTCGCGTGCTCATTCGTTGCCACCTCCTTCTGCTTCCTCGCCCGCCGCAACGCCTAACACGGACTGGGCGAACCGCTTATACCAAACCAGCGCCGCCAGCACGTTGCGTGTCAGGCGCATATAGTCAGCGAGTTCTGCCGTGCGGCTGCGCGCCAGCAAGTTCTGCGCGTTTTGCTCATTGACTACAACGGCTAAGTGGTCAAGCAGTTTCTTCTGCTCGTCGCTGCCCCGTGAGTCAACAAACGCCAATGCCTGCGCCAGTCCCGCCGTGCGGATCAGCACGGGCAACTTGTGCGCCATGGAGCCGTATTTCTGGCGTTCAGCTTCTGGCACCTGACTGACCTGCTCGTAGATTTGCTTTGCATATCGTTGGTCACGTGTGAGCATCATGAGTTCCCTCCTGTCATCTGCAAACGGCACAAACCGCGTCCAACAGTCGCCTTGCCACCAAATTGGAGAGGCTTGCCCATCAAGTTTGCGACCGTGTCAAACACTTCTTGCACAGTTGCTTTGACAGGCGTGGCAACCACCAGCCCAGAGAGAATTGTCTCCGTCGGCAAGGCTTCCTCATACCAGAGACCACCTTTCTTCACCGTTTTGGCGTCTTCCAGCAACTTTATGCGGGCGGTGATCTCGGTAGCGGTATCCAACAGGAAACTCAGGACATCGTCGTGCACGATGCCAAAACGTGCGATCAGCATCTGCTGCCAGACACTGTCCCCTGGAAAGACCTGTTTCCCAATCCACTGTGCCCAAGTATGTGCGACACTTTGTGGCGTCGCAGCCAAGTCCAGGTCCTCCAAGATCACCTGATTATTCATGGCGATCTGGCAGCCATGATTAGACACGATGCAAGCATTGTCAGCAGGACTTGGAACCTCTGACGGCACGCCAGAACCCATGACGCTTTCTGCATCGCGGAGCAGGCGGCACAAAATGTAAGGTGAGGTGACCCACGCAAACGTTCCCTTCAAACTGCGGATGGGCAGAAGCAACAGTCGCTGGTCTGAGAACTGGACGGAGCCAGCGTAATCGGAGGCGCTGTCCGTGTCGGGACCGAACACCTTCTTTTTCATCACGTCATCCGTGCAGGCATCGCGCAGCGTGCCTTTGAGGGACGAGCCAGGCAGATAGGGCAAACCTGTCGCCTTCTCGCGTGCGATGGGCAAGTCAATCACACCCACGCCCTGCCCCGTGCCTGCGTGCAGCGGGGAGAGTACATGGACAAAAAGCAAGCGTGCATTCATCTCTATAACCTCCTCGTTAGAGTGTGTTCAAGAATGCCTGCAAAACATCCGTGTTGCCGCCGAGCGGCGGAATAGCGCTGGCTTCCCCTGATGTTAGGTTCGCATGAACTGTCGGATTACCGGGTGCATTTTTCAGCATCAATCCGCCAGGCGGCAAGTCAGTGCCATCGAGAATCAAAGCCAAGCCGACGGCTTGACCGTTGGCGCACACCAGCGGGCGCAAAATCAGCGGGCTGGCAAGGCGGTCATGGTCTCTTCCTTGTAGCATTGTATCATCGGGGTCGCCAGTGTCCTTGAAATGAAACACGATGGGCAACCCGAATGCGGCGCGGGGGAACTTTCGAACCGTAGAGAGTGGCGTGGCGTGCAGAGAAGAGCGCTGACACATGAGCCTTCTGATTTCATCAGGCTCCGGCCACTTGCTCCGCCCCGGTCGGTTAGGAGCAGTGCCAGGGTTGCGGCTCTGGCGGAAGTTTTTAAGGCGACGGATTAAATACTCCCAGGCAGCTTTGGCGTTGGGATGCGCGGATGTGATTCTCATTCTGGGATTTTGGGACAGGTGCGGCACACCACTCGGCCAAGTTCCAGCAGTGACATGCTGTTGAAGCCCAGTTTGAATGAACTGCTGGATTGCATTCGCTTGAGGCAGCGAGCTGTCCAAGTTTCGCAATGCTCCGAAACCTCGCCGCGTGCGTGCGCCGATGCCACCAAACGTCTCCCAAGCCCAAAGGGCGGCTTCCACGTCTGCTTGTTGCGACTGCGGGAAGGTGAGGGTGAGTGTGAACGCCACTCCTGTCCGAACTTTGCCGAGGGTCTCTTGAAGGGGAAACGCTGCGTAGGCTAAATCTCGCCAGTTGGGGTAGGCGCGTGTCCTCTTTTCAAACGGCTGCTCCTCCTGTCCTGAGTTGGTAATTTCTACATCAACTTGCACCTGCGACGGTCTTGGTTTCCGCTCTGTGCTGGCTGCGCCCCAGAGGAGGTCTTCCGCTTCTTTCATGCGCGTCAGACTGCCGCCGAACTGCCCGCCCCGACACGCGCGCCACCAAAAACGCAGATGTCCGCGTATCTCGGAGCCTCGGATGACCGTTACAGGGTCAGCAACTCCCGGCTCTACACCCCCGCCGAACAGAGGCGTAATCAACTCGTAGCGGCGGACCTGGGTGACCAGCGCGATGGTCTTATCGCCCGCACGCCGCTGGTTCAAATCAGGTGTGACTTGTGGTGGATTTTCAGTTGGTAGTCTTCTCATTGTCAGACCTCCATCGGTTGCAAGTTCCCGTCCCACACGCCCAGCACGGCAAGACCGAAGCCGTCAAGACGGTCTTGCTCTTCGTCGCTGACGCAGTGCATCCACGTCGCGTCAATCCATCTCTCAATCGCAGTGTCATCGCCGTCCAGTTTGAGAAACAGCGTCGTGCCAGCGGGAGCAAGGCGACGCGTGGGTTTGGGTCTGTTGTTCTCAAAGTCCCAGCCAGAGACCACTTGCGGTCTGCCAATCGCTATCGCTTGCAAAGACGGCGTGACGCCTTCTCGCTGGCTGACCAGCCATGACGGCTGTGAGCCATTCAGAAAGTGCGCTGGCGTGAGCAGCACCACACGGCAGTGACGGTGTTGAACAATGTCTACCCGTAAAGCATCGGGACAAGACGGCAGCGGTCGACTGCTGCGCCGCCAACTGACCAATCGTCGTTCACCACCCAGCGGTGCAATTCCTGCTTTCAGATTGGGAGCATTGGTCGCCACCGCCAACGCCAGCCGAACCGCCTGTGTCAACTTCTTCCCTTTCGTCCATGTGAACTCCAGCCCTCGTGTCTGAAACAGCATTCCTTCTACTGCCGTTTGCTTCACAGGATCTATGCTGACGTGCATCCGCTCCTCCGAGACCGGTCCATTGTGTCCCAGATCTCCAAGTGCCACTTCTCTTTCTTGTGGGTTCAGCAGCCACTTTTCGAACTGGTCCCAGTTCCAGTAACGCGGCGTCTTGCCGCAGGGCTTGCGAGGGTCTGGCTTGGGCATCCCTACGAGCGACAAACCGCCCGGAAGGTTGGTGCTGGCTTGAGGCGGCAGTTGCAGTGGCACTAACCGTTTGAGTACCGCCTTCGCAGGGTCAGGCGGCTCTACGTCCAGCAACAGCGCGTCGGCGGGCGCGGGGGCAAGCCACTGCGCGATGTCGCCTGTCGTCGAGTCCAGTTCCACCAGCAATGGACCACGGACGGCGATTTGCTTGACGCGCGGAATCTGGCTGGGTTGAAAGCATCCATCAGCATCCAGTCCATCTCGTGTCCTGACGGCTCCCGTCGTAGTTGAGGGAAACGGAAATGTCAGCGATGCCGCCCGCGCGCCCGGTGTCGGTCCAAAAGGTCGCCCATCACGGACAATCAACGGGTCACGAGGTTCGATGATCCAGGTGTTCATACTTCTTCGCCTCCTTCCATCATCAGGGGTGTCTTTGCCTGATCCTGTGCGGCGGCGAATTCCCGCGCGATAATCAGTTCGTCAGCGAGTTCTGCGATGGGCACTCGCTGCAGATTGATGAGTTCGCCTAACTCTTGAAGCACATTCTTGGCGATGGGTTGCAGACCTCGCTGTGCTTCTTTACGACAAAGGATACGCATGGCTTCTTTCCGCATTGCTTCCTCCAAGAATCCAAGCCGCAGAGCCAAGTCCCGTAGTTCATAGGCAGCGCCATCGGGTATGGCATCCGTTCGATGCAGCGCAATGAACCGCTCCAAACGCTGGTCAAGTGTTCCCCACGTGCCAGCGACTGTGCGGTCAACCCCGCTCCGCTTACTCACCGTCACTGCTAGCGCGTTCTTGCCTGGAACTGACTTCGCTGCCTTTTCCGCAGCGCGCGCCAGCGCGAGCGTATCTGACAACGGCTCAAGGTGGTGGGCAACCACAATGCCGACGGACAGCGTGGGCGAAGTTTCTTTTCCGTCTTCCAGCACCTTGAACGATGCCAATTCCTTGCGGAACGTCTCCGCCAGAGAGCGCGCGCACGCCAGCACCGTATGCAGCGGCACAAACGCCAGCACATCATCCCCACCCGAATAAACCAGCGAACCCTTGTGGTCTTTCACAATGCCAGCAACCTTGCCCGCGAAGCGACTCAAGTGCTGCGACAATGCTCGATGCTGATCTGCGGTTTTTTGCTCGTTGATTGCCTTGCCCATGCGGTCGCCATCTGCCAGAAGGAGTGCGTAATAGGGAATCGGGCTTCGGTAGTGTTCTGGAAGGTCACTGAACGCTGACCTGCGAAACTTGCGCAGAGCCTCTTTCGCCTGTTTCAGTTTGTCCTCTTCCTCGAAAAACTCGCTCAATCGCTCCTCGAACAGCAGGTGACCGTCATAATGACCAAACACGGGATGACTCGTCGGCACGTTGCCTAACTCATCCGGTGAGATTCCCAGTTCCTTCAGGCTTTTGATGTATTCATCGGTGGCGCTCTGGTTGGTAAGTTGTTCCAGCAAAGGCAACGCCGCAACATGCGAAGTGCTGAAGAAACGGTCAGCACCTGAGCCGCGCTTGCCGTGACGTTTCAGCAACCCTACGCCGCATAAGCGTTCGCCGACACGCACGCCGTAATCTCGGCGGAGTTGTTCTTCGGTCATCTGGTCATAGGCAGTCTCGGGTATGACCGACTCGCGCTGCCCATCCAGCGAGGATTTTGGAGTTGAACTTCCCCAAGTGACCGCCGCAAAGTCGCGCGTCACCTTCCGTGCAGCCATCAGAGCCTCGGCTTGGTCACGGGCTTGAGAGTAATTCTCATTGACAGGACACGCTGCCCAGAAAAACTCAAGCATGTCGTCCACCTGACGCTTGGCGGTCGTGCGGTCAAAACTGCCTTTGACCTTCGCGTAGGCGTCGTCACAAATCGCGTGCAGCCGCGCCAGGATTGCCTTCCGAACATCTTCGCCCAATTCCGCTGGCGATTGCTTAACCAACGCCATGACCTTGTTAGGAACGTTGAAGTCCTCTGACTGCAACTCAGCCAAATTGTTCGGCGCTGGAAAGATGAGACAGGCAATGTTGTTCCCATTCTGCCTCACGATTTCCAGTGCGGCGGCTTTCGACAACTCGCTCAACAGCCACGACCCAAACCACAAGTCACGGCTGCGACGAGCAGTGGCAATAAAGTCTTGTACGGGACCAACGTGAAAAATGATAAGGTACATTTTGTTCATAGTCTCACATCCACTTTGCACAGTAGCGCAGCGCACCACGCACCGAGGCGGGGCGGAGTTCAGGTTGCTGCTCTGCACCGCCTAAAAACAGCGGTGTTACCGTCTCCAGAGTCAAGAGTACTTTCATTGCGACATCCTCTCCCGAATGAGATAGGGGTAGAGGTTGTCCTTCATGACAATATTGTACCACGCCCGTGACAAAAAAGTCAAGGCAGTCCTTCGTGACAATTAGAATACTCCTGTTGCTATTGTTTCAATCCCCTGCGCGGGAGCAGTGTTCGTCAGGAGGGGGCAGGCGGGGATGCCTGTGTTCCCAGTGGTTTCAATCCCCTGCGCAGGGATTGATAAGGCTGCACCACTTGCGTTCATTGGGCGCAGCGGCAGCGCATTTTCGCCCCCTGAAGAATCCCCCCACTCCCGGCAGCCCCTCCCCGCTTAGTAAGGCTCATTGCACGACACTTTTTGAAGACCCCCTCCGTGAGGTTCCCCCTGCTGCGCAAGGGGAACCGCTGTTTGGTTCCCCCCGCCAGCGGGGGGAACCTGTAGGAGGGGGGCAAAATCTGCCTCACTTTCGGCTCGCCCGAAAAACTGTCGTGTTGTGAGTTAGTAAGGGGGGGGGGGGGGGGTGGGGGTTGGGGTGGGGGGGGTTGGC
>Ga0272447_1001891_pt1 | contig 12252 bp, 13 predicted proteins | sample YNPCB0133_FD_194589 | JGI IMG/M metagenome (GOLD analysis project Ga0272447, IMG submission 194589) | Hot spring microbial mat communities from Yellowstone National Park, WY, United States - YNP-CB-013-3 | ecosystem: Environmental > Aquatic > Thermal springs > Hot (42-90C) > Sediment | place... | reverse complement strand
CGCGGCCTTTCATGCGCCCATGGCCGGCGCCCTGCTGGCCAGCGAGATCGTCTATCGGGGGCTAGCCCTCGAGGTCGGTGCCTTGGCCCCAGCACTGATCGGGGCCCTGGCCGGTTTTACCGTGTACGGGCTTTTTCATGGCTACGGGCCGCTGCTCGAGCTGCCCCCAGGGCCACTGGAATGGCCCCAGCTTTTCTTTGGCCTGACCATCGGCCTGGTGTGTGCTGGGGTGGGGACGCTCTGGCTCGAGTCCGAGCGGGTATTGCAGCGCTACCTACGGGCTCTGGGGTTCGGCCTACGTCACGCTCTATTTGGCCTGATGCTGGCAGTAGTGTTGTTGCTCATGCCGGAGGCCATCGGTAATGGCCTGCCCTGGGTGCAGCTAGGCACCTCCCCCATCCTGACCCTACCTTTTTTGGGAACGCTGTTCCTGGTGCAGCTAGCCTTGCTGATCCTAGCCGGCGGTGTGCGGGCCTATGGCGGCCAGCTCACCCCGGCCCTAGCCCTGGGCGGCCTCAGTGGGCTTATCCTAGCCCAGCTTCTAAGCGACGTTTTCCCCTCCATCGCCCCCTCACCACAGGCCGCCGCACTGGTGGGCATGGCCTCGCTTCTGGCCGGCATAGCCCGCGCTCCCTTCGCCGCAGTGGTCCTGGTGGGCGAGATGGGCGGGTACAGTCTGCTGCCGCTGACGCTTCTGGGCGCGTTTGCCGCCTATACCTTCACCAGCCCGCGCGGGAGTTTGGAGAGCGTGGAGATCAACCGAGGTAAGGAAGTGCCAGCGGGACCTCCGCCTGAAAGCGCTCCGCAAACTTTACCCAAGCCTCTGCCCCCAGCCTCGAGCGATTCGCCCTAAAGGCCTCCAAGCTGTACTCCCATTGGTAAAAGTCGCGGTAAAAGCAGAACACCTGTTCAGCCACCGCCTGGCCCTCCTCACCCACGTCCACATACACTGCTGGCCGGGGGATATCGCTGCGGTAGTAGTGCAGCATCCGCACATGCTGGCGGTACGGCTCCCCCACCAGCTTGGGAATGCGGCAGAACTTGAGGGCTGAGAGGGTGGCCCAGTAGGTGGCCCGGTGGTCGGGGTGGACGTCTAAAGGGTTCCAGGTAATCACCACATCAGGCTTCCAAGCCGCTATCACCCGGGCGATGGCCAGGGCTTCTTCGCGGCCTCCGGTCAGGCTCGAGTCGGCAAAGTCGAGAAATTGTGCCTCTGCACCGATCATTCGAGCCACGGTACGCCCGTGCTCCTCGCGGATACGCGCAACTTCTGTAGGGGACATCTCGCCGAACTGGCTGGCCAGCTCCCCTCGAGTAAGCCAGAAGATCCTAGCTGCGTCGCCCCGCATAACATGCTTGGCCAAGGTACCACTAACGCCTATTTCATCGTCTGGATGTGAAAAGATGGCTAGCAAACGCACGGAGAAGAGTATATCGCTAAAACTTGACGCCCCTAATACGGCCATGTACACTCAACCTTGCTTTGGAGTGGTGCCCGAGTGGTTGAAGGGGCACGCCTGGAGAGCGTGTATACGGATTCTCCGTATCGAGGGTTCGAATCCCTCCCACTCCGCCAAGAGGGCCTTTCCAGGCCTCGAAGGCCGGAACGGGTGCCGTCTTATCTACCCCTGCAAGCGACAGAGAAGGCCCGGCATACCACCAACATCGGCCAGGGGGAGACAGGTAACCCCCCTGGCTCGAGCGGCCAGAGGTGTCACATCTCCCAGCTCAAACCGACCTGCCAGGGGGTCTAGGGGTCTAAGGCCAGTTCCTCGTAGGGCAGCTTCAGGTAGTCGGCCAGTACTTCCACCACCAGCTCGTGGTCTTCGCGCTGGGGCAGCCCCGAAACCGTAATGGCCCCGATGCACCCCACCCCCTGCACGAAGACGGGAAAGCTCCCCCCCTGGGCGGCATACTCGTGGGCAGCCAGTCCACGCTCCTCGAGGCTGCTCTCCTTCTGCTTAAGCGAGAGGCCCACCGCATAGGAACTGCGGTGAAAGCGCTGTACCACGTTGCGCTTGCGCCGAATGCAATCGGCGTGGTCGGGGGTAGTACCCGGCATGGCGTAGTAAAAGATAGGCTGGGTGAAAAAGCTGATGTCCATGGCAATCGCGCTGTGAAGGCGGTCGGCGGTCTCCTTGAGCCGCTGTCCCAGCTTCCAGGCCACCTCTGCATCAAAGCGCTCAAAGCGCAAGCGGGCCTCCTGTTCGGCAATAACTTGCAGGTCCTGTTCTATATTCATACCTGACCCTCCAAAGCAACCTCTCGGCGCTCGAGCGCGCTTATATGGGCGGCCTCGAGCAGCTCCATCAGCCGCACGGCCTGCTCAGGCGGCACCGGGTTGGGCCCTTGGCCCCGAATAGCGTCCCGCACCCCCTCGCAGTAACGCCGATAATCGCCAGCTTCGACAAAAATTGGCTCCGGGGGCTGCTTGAACCGGTAGAGCCAGGCCTCGCTTCCCTCAGGCTGCCAGCCCGGCGCACCCGGACGCAGCCCCTCTTTGAGGGCTTTTTCCTGGGAATCCAGGCCGTGCAGCACCAGGCTCCCCTGGGTTCCGTGCACCACAAAGCGAGGGCTGCCCCCCGGTACTAGGGCGCTAGCGTGCAGCACCACCCGCAGCCTCGAGTAGCGCAGCAGCACGTGAAAGTAATCGGGGGCCTGGGCGCCCTGCCGCTGTCTGCCGATATCAGCGAAGACAGCCTCCGGCCAGCCGAAAAGCAGCAGGGCCTGGTCGGCCAGGTGGGGCCCTAGATCGTACCAGATGCCGCTACCGGGGCCCGCCTGCTCGCGCCAGTGGTCCTGCACCTCCGGGCGGTAGCGGTCAAAGTGCGACTCGAAGTAGACCACCTCCCCCAGGCTACCGGCCTCCACAATTCTGCGCAGGGCCAGAAAATCGCCGTCCCATCGACGGTTTTGAAAGACAGAGAGCATCCGTCCCCGGGCTTCGGCCAGCTCGGCCAGGGTGCGGGCCTGGTGGGCATTGAGGGTAAAGGGCTTGTCCACCACCACATGCTTGCCCGCTTCCAGGGCGCGCCGCGTCAGCTCGAAATGGGTGGGGTTGGGGGTGGCAATCACCACCAGGTCAATTGCCGGGCTGGTGATGACCTCCTCGAAGGTAGTGCTCACCCAAACTTCGGGCCAGTCGGCACGCACTTTTGTGGGCTGGCTGCTTTGGATGGTCACCAGGTGCAGGCCTGGCACGGCCTGAATCAGCGGTGCATGAAAAACCTTTCCAGCCGTACCGTAGCCGATGAGTGCAACGTGAATGGGTAGGTTCATATCACCTCTTCTGCTCGAGCCCTCACAAACTAGCCTACTCGCCTAACCCCTTTTTAAGCGAGCAGGCGAAGCACGGCTTTCGCTTTAGCAGCAGGGTAAGGTGGTCACTTGGGCCTGCGCACCAGCCGGTGTATGCTTTGCATGTTGGCATGAGCACTACCGCACCCAAACCCCGGCTGGTAAGCCCCAACTTCATTACCGAAATCATCGAGGAGGACCTGCAAACAGGCCGCTATCAGAAGATTGTGACGCGCTTTCCCCCTGAGCCCAATGGCTATGCCCATCTAGGACACGCCATCGCCAGCTACATTGACTTTGGCATTGCCCAAGATTACGGGGGAGAGTGCCGCTTGCGTATGGACGACACCAACCCTGAGACCGAGCGGGCGGAGTATGTCGAGGCCTTGATCGCCGACATGCGCTGGCTGGGTTGGGACTGGGGGCCTAAGGTTAGCTACGCCTCCGACTACTTCGAAGAGCTCTACCAGATGGCCGAGCGGCTCATTCTAAAGGGCCTGGCCTATGTGGACAGCGTCTCTCCCGAGGAAATGGCTCGCTTACGCGGCACAGTGGAAAAGCCCGGTACCCCCAGCCCCTACCGCGACCGCAGCGTAGAGGAGAACCTGGATCTGTTCCGGCGCATGCGGGCTGGAGAGTTCCCCAACGGCGCCCACGTACTCCGGGCCAAGATAGACCTCTCGAGCCCCAACATGAAGCTGCGCGACCCGGTGCTGTACCGCATCGTTCACGCCGAGCATTACCGCACCGGCCACAAGTGGTGCATCTACCCTTCCTACGACTTCGCCCAAGCCACCACCGACGCCCTGGACGGTGTCACCCACAGCCTGTGTAGCCTCGAGTTCGCGGACAACCGGGCCATTTACGACTGGCTGATGGATCACCTGTGGGGTGAGCCACCCCTCCACCAAACCCCCCGCCCACGGCAGTATGAGTTTGGCCGTCGGAGCCTCGAGTACACCGTGGTCTCCAAGCGCAAGCTGCGCAAGCTGGTAGAAGGGGGCTACGTGCGGGGCTGGGATGACCCCCGGCTACCCACGCTGGCCGGGCAGCGGCGCCGAGGGGTGCGGCCCGAGGCCATCCGCCGCTTTGCCGGGCAGGTCGGTATTTCTCGCACCAACCGCACGGTGGACATCGCCCTGTTGGAAGGGGCCATTCGTGACGACCTGAACACCACCGCGCCGCGGGTCATGGCGGTGCTGCGCCCCCTCAAGGTTGTACTGACCAACCTAACCGAGCCTATACGCGTTACCCTGCCCTACTGGCCACACGATGTGATAAAGGGGTCTCCCGACGGTTTGCTGCCCCTGCCTGACGGGCGACGGGTCCGACCCGAGGAGGCCGTGCGCCAGATGACCCTAACCCGTGAAATTTACATCGAGGCCGACGACTTTTCCCTCGAGCCGCCCAAAGGCTTCAAACGCTTGACCCTAGGCGGCACGGTACGTCTGAAAATGGCCGGGGTGATTCGCTGTGACAGCTATAAAACCGATGAAAACGGCCAGGTGACCGAGCTTCACTGCACCCTCCTGTCAGAGGGGGCCAAAGCCGCCGGGGTGATTCACTGGGTGAGTGCGAGTGAGGCCGTGAAGGCCGAGTTTCGTCTCTACGACCGACTTTTTACTGTACCGCATCCCGAAGCCGAGGCCAAGGAGCACGAAGAAGAGCAGGAGACCCCCGAGGATCAGGACTTCCTTCGCTTCATAAACCCCAAAAGCCTCGAGGTTCTACACGGCTATATCGAACCCAGCGTGTTGTCGGATCCCAAGGATACCCGCTACCAGCTCGAGCGCAACGGGTATTTCTGGCAAGACCCTGTCGACTCCAGACCAGAGGCCTTGGTCTTCAACCGCATTGTAACCCTAAAGAACACCTGGGCGCCTGCTGGCGCACATGACCAAGAGGCTAAGCGCACCAGCAGGGCCAGAACCCCAAAAGCCTCTAGCCCCGCTACAACCCATACCCAAGCGCAACTGACCCCCGCACAGGAGTCTATCCTGCAGTCCTTTGTGGCCCAAGGCGTTCAGGAGGCTGAGGCGCGCGTCCTGGCACGCGAGCCTCAGCTAGCTGAATTTTTGCTGCAGGCCGCCCAGTCGGCGCCCTTGTCAACGTTGGCCCACTGGGTCGTCAACGACCTGGGGGCTGCCCTGCGCGCAGGCGAGTGCAAAATTACCCCTGCTGGGCTGGCCGGGCTGGTAAGGCTGCTCGAGACAGGGGAAATTAATACCCGCATCACCAAGGATGTTCTAGCCGAGGCCCTGCGAACGGGCGAAAACCCGGTGGAAATCGTCCAGAAAAGGGGGCTGAGGCAGGTCAGCGAGCCGAGGGCCCTCGAGCCCATTGTGGAGCGCGTCCTAAGTGCAAACCCCGACAAAGTGGCGGCCTATCGGGATGGCAAAACCGGCCTGCTGGGGTTTTTTGTGGGCCAGGTCATGCGCGAGACCCAGGGGCAGGCCGACCCTAGGCGGGTGCAGGAGCTGATAAGCAGTAGGCTGAACCAAGCAGGTTAGTGAGTCGGGATTAGAAGCTGGTCTGCAGCCTTTCAAAGCATGGCCTAACGACAGGGTACTATTTCTAGTTCTAGAAGTTTAGCTCAAAACGGTCTAGCTTACCTAGAATGAGCACAGAGGCCACCGCAACTGCCGTCAGGATGATCAGCACTAAAGACAGACCTACGTAGCGCAGGTCGGCCATTTCGCTCTCGGCCTCGATGGCCCTCGGGCGTAGGGCCAGGTACAACAGCCAGGTAACCATGATCGCAAGAACCGTGAAGATAATAATAAAAAGCACTTCTTCCCTCCTAAACCCCTTACTGGTTAGCACATCTTCCAGCGAGGTTTGCAAACTCACCCCTAAGCCTACCAAACCTAGGCCATGGGTGGGTACCCCTTGGCGCTCACACTCCCCTAGGCTCCCAAGCGAAGGCAGAGGCGCTGGGACTTTCCCTGGGGGGCATAGGACCTGTATCAAACCCAGGCCAGAGCACCACCTCGAACCACCAGCCTCCCCTCAGGGAAGCCCCTTCGGCCACTTGTTACGCTAAGCAGACCAGTCCAGTGCTTCGCTGAAAGGTGTGGCCTGAGGCGTCGAGGCTCAGTGCGAATTGGCCCTGCAAACCAAGAAAAAACCTTCCTACCGCCAGCGGCAGGAACAGGGCGCTCTAGCTTCGTATTATCTAGTTATCCGAGTTATGATGGTAAGGCTGTGCGCTATCTAATCGTCTCCGACATACACGGCAACTGGCCTGCCCTCGAGGCGGTCCTCAGGGAAGCCCGCAACTACGACCAGGTGCTCTTTCTGGGCGACGCGGTTGGTTACTACCCCGACGCTGATCGGGTGTTGGACTGGCTGCGCTCGGTAAATGCTACCGGGGTGATGGGCAACCACGATATCTGGCTGCTGGAAATCAAGTCTATGCAGATCGAAGGTCCGGTGTTGGAAATTCTCGCCTGGCAAGCCGAACGCATCAGCCCTGAAAACCGAGAGTACCTATCCAGACTGCCCTGGACCACCGAAGTGGAGGGCGCCCTCCTGGTGCACGGCAGCCCCCTCGATCCTTTAGCCTATCTGGAAGAGATTGAACAAGCCCGGGATGTTTTCGCGAAGGTTAGGTACCGCTGGATCTTTCACGGGCACACCCATCTAGCTGGAAGTTACTTGTCCCTAGACACCCCCACAGGCCGCAGCATCTCCGAGGGCAGCACGTCAGAGCGCTGGGTGCGCTACAATCGCTACGCCCACGGAGGAGAGCTCATCGTTGCTCCTAAGGCCCGCGCCATCGTGAACCCAGGCTCTACTGGCCAACCTCGCGACGGCGTGGTTGGTGCTGCTTACGCCATCTGGGACTCCAAAGAAGACACCGTAGAGTTTTACCGTGCTAAGTACAACCTCGAGCATGTGCTGGACCGGCTGCACCGCGAGCGATTTCCCATGTGGCTCTACGAGCGGCTGGTGCTGGGCAAGTAGCGAAAAACGCCATGCAGATTCTTGGACACCAAGCTATCCTCGAGCTGCTGCCCAAGCTACAGGCGCAGACTTTTTTGTTCACCGGGCCGGAAGGCGTAGGGCGTCGGCAGGTAGCCCGCTGGTTTACGGCGGGCCTCAACTGCGAACGGGGCTTTCCCCCTTGTGGCCGGTGCGCTTCGTGCCGACTAGAACCACATCCTGACTACCTGGAAGTTACCCCTGAACAGGAGACCAAATCAGGCCGCAAAGCCCGCCTAGCCCAGATTCGTCTTGAACAGATCGTCCCTCGCGAGGGTAGCGAGGAGCAAAGCCTGTTGGATTGGATTTCTACCTATCCCCGCTTCAATATCAAAGTGGCAGTGATAGACGGTGCCCACTTCCTAGGGGAAGCCGCTGCAAACGCGCTGTTGAAGGTTCTGGAGGAACCACCCTCTTATGCCCGCATCATTCTGATTGCCCCCAGCCGCGAGACAGTGCTTCCGACGCTGGTGAGCCGAAGCCTCGAGGTGGGCTTCACGCCGGTACCCGAGGCTCTTTTGCACACCCTAACTACCGATCCTGAGGTACTGGCTTTCGCCCAGGGCGCTCCTGGCCGCGTTCAATGGGCCCTAGAGCATCCTGCCGAGTTCAACCGGCTGGTCAGTCGCGCCCAGGGCCTGCTGGAGGCGCTGCCCAAGGGGCCTGCCCAGACCCTCGAGGCCCTGCGGCCGCTCAGCGAAGTAGAGGAGGCCCTTCCCTACCTGGGGCGACATCTGAGGCAACTCTTCCCGGTCGAAGAGCCAGCCTACCAAGCGGCCCTCGAGGTCCTCGCACGCGCGCAGGAGGCCCACGCAGCCTACGTTGGCGAAGACCTAGTCCAAACCTGGTTGGCCCTTAGGCTCTCACAGCTCTGGATTTCTCAGCGCATCCTGCCTTAGGCTAAGGGTGGATTGCGGGCACTTGGCAATCCATTGAGCGCAGTGGTTTACGGGCCGTTTCCTGCCCTTAGGGCCCTTCAGCGGAGGTTTACATGGAATGTGTAGGCGTGCGGTTTACGCACGGCCCCAAAATCTACGATTACCGTTTTAGCAACCAAGCTCCGCCTTTAGACAGTTGGGTGGTAGTAAAGACCGCACGCGGGCTCGAGTTGGCTAAGGTACGCACCGGACCCCGCATGGGACGGGCCGAGGGTGAGATTCTTCGTCTGGCTACCCCGGCAGACCTGGAACAGTACAGCAGGCTAAAACAGCGGGCCGAGGAGGTATTCTGGTGGCTCAAAGCGCGCCTGCGCCGGGAGGGGGTTAGGGCCAAGCTTATAGGCTGCAACTTCACCCTAGATGGAAATCACATCTCGGTGCAGTACGCGGCTGAGGAGCGCATTGACCTGCGGCGCTGGGTCAGTGAACTCAACAAACTGGCTAGGGCTCGAGTGGAGTTCGTAGCACTAGGGCCCCGTGACCAAACCGCCCATCTAGGAACCCTAGGGGCCTGCGGTATGGAATCGTGCTGCTCAAAATGGCTGCAGGATTTCACTCAGGTCTCCATTAAAATGGCCCGTGACCAACAGCTTCCTCTATCGCCTGAAAAAATCTCAGGCCCCTGTGGACGCTTGCTCTGCTGCTTGCAATACGAACACGAGCAGTACCAGGAGCTGCTGGCCGAACTGCCCCGCAAAAATAGCAAGGTTTGCAGCCTCAAGGGCATCTGTGGCAAGGTTGCCAAGCTCAATCCCCTAGCCGGAACGGTGGAGCTGGTCACCGAGGAAGGTGGCACTGTAACACTTCACAAAAGCGAGCTGTGGCAGGATTGACAGCAGCCGTACCCTGAAGGGTGTGGGCTAAGCCCCGCGCGCCCTGAACAGGGCGTTTAACTGCGGGATTGGGTTTACTGTTGAGGCGCTCTAGCCCCATGATAAGCCCAGCGAACCGCCAAAGGGTACCACGAATATATCGCCCCGTAGCTTCGGGCCAGCAGGTTTGCACCAGCCCGCGACTGTAAAACCGCACCCTAGAGCATGGCTGAGCCTGGGTACTTCGGGCTCAAGGCTGGTGGGCTGTGCAGGAGTCGAACCTGCAACCCACTGATTAAGAGTCAGTTGCTCTACCAATTGAGCTAACAGCCCAAGCAAATCTCAGTTATAGCCGCGGAGCTAGCTTCTGTCAATACCTGCCAAGACTGTGCTCTTATCACCTCGAGGACTGGGACTTGACAAGAGGGTAGCTAAAAGTGGCAACCTGCCCCTAAAACCCTCATCTCCCGGATCTCTTTTGCACTTCCTCCACGCCCTGGTAGCCGCCCTTTTTGGAGAAGAACCTTTTGGCTTCCCCCCTCCCCCTAATCAGAACCTGCGCGGAAGCGGCTTTCTTCCAATGCTTGGACCACCTAGTCCAAAGCCTGGGGTACGCCTCTGCAGCACCTAGGTGAGGACTGACCTCCCCCGGTATATGGCCTTCTTTGGGTCTACGGCGGATGTAGACCGAGCAGGGGTTCTGAGAACTGAAGGGGTAGGGCTTTGCGTGGAAACAACACTGGCTCAGCAGGAGCGCAAGCCTCTGGCTCTGGCCGGGAGAAGGCATGGCTTCCCAGCCTCGTAGCCCGTCCCGAGCGAGCCTCTTCCGGCTGGCCCAGCCTGGCGAGAAATGGTGATGACTGAGTGGAGCAGGGGGAAAGCAACGTGGTGAGATCAGCCAAAGGGGTCGAAGAACATGGCAGACTCGAGCCGATCAGGAGCAGGATGGCCACCCTCGGGCCGGTTATATGTTTGACCGAGTTTGCCTCAGCATGCTATCTTTATCCTTGCGACCTGGCAGTAAAGTCAGGCGTACAACCGGGGAGTAGCGCAGTCTGGTAGCGCATCTGCTTTGGGAGCAGAGGGTCGCTGGTTCGAATCCAGTCTCCCCGACCAGGCACCCTCGGGCTTGCCGCATGCGGGAGTAGCTCAGTTGGCAGAGCGTCAGCCTTCCAAGCTGAATGTCGCGGGTTCGAATCCCGTCTCCCGCTCCAAAGAAACATTGGGCGCTAAAACCAGCGTGATAAATCCCCAAGGCCGTTCCAAATCAGGTCTACGTGCGCCCGTAGCTCAGTGGATAGAGCAGCCGCCTTCTAAGCGGTAGGTCGAGGGTTCGAATCCTTCCGGGCGCGCCAAAATCCACCCCCTAGCAGCATGGTCTGGATAGCCTCCCAGGTAAAGCAACAGTAGCATGGCCTTAGCCTAGGCCGCCCATACGCGCATTACCCGAAAGCCTACAGCTTTTGCCCAGAGTAGCATGAGCACGAGCTCCGCCTTCTGTAAGCCAGCCTCAAACACACTCGGCATCTGAGCAACGGTCAAAAATTATTATGTGTGCAACAGCTCGAGCATAACACTTTTGGTCCTGCACTGCTTAGCAACGTGGTTTCTGGTGGGCCTGATATGGATGGTGCAGGTGGTTCATTATCCCCTTTTTGCCAAGGTTGGACAGGCCGAGTTTGTTAGTTACGCATCAACCCACGCCAACCTTATCACCCTGGTGGTGGGACCTTTGATGCTGCTGGAACTGCTGACAGCCATAGCACTGCTGGCACTATGGCCCCCTAGCCTGCCAATCTGGGTGGGCTGGCTGGGATTGACCTTGCTTTTTGTGGTCTGGGTCACAACCGCTTTTGTATCGGTGCCACTCCATGCAAAGCTGGCAGCAGGGTTCGACCCACAGGCTCATGCCATGTTGGTTGGCACCAACTGGGTGCGTACCTTGGCCTGGAGTGCTCGCGGTCTGCTGCTGGCCTGGGCACTGCTCAAAGCAGTTTAGTACCGCATTACCGACTAAGCCAAAAAATCCAGTACAGTGCGAGCAATGAGTTCTACCCCCAGCGGCAACGCGCGCGAATCATCTATCCAGAAGGCGGGATGATGGTGGGGGCGGTTTTTAGCGAGATCTGGGTGCCCTGCCCCGAGCCAAAAGTACACACCTGGACGGCGGCATAAAAACTCAGCCATATCATCGCCACCCATCACCGGCGGTACTTCCAGCACCGCGTCCTCTCCCAAACACCTGGCGGGCCACCCGCCGGAAGCGCTCCACCATCTGTGGGTCGTTGACCACTGCTGGCGAGCCGGGAAGCCAGGCCACTGAGACACGCCCACCCATGGCCGCTGCTATTCCCTTTGATAACTCGCTTATTCGCCACATAAGCCTCTCCCGCAAGCCAGCATCAAAGGTACGCAGGGTGCCTTTGAGCGTGGCTGTTTCGGGAATGATATTGTGGGCCCTTTTGCCTGCGGTAACGGTAGCGATGGTGATTACAGCGCTTTGGAGAGGGTCGGTCTCACGGCTGACCAGGCTTTGCAGTGCCACGATGAGTTGTGCGGCCATCAGCACGGTGTCTACCCCTTCGTGGGGCATGGCTGCATGGGCCCCTTTACCAGTTAGCTCAATGGTGAAGGCGTCGGCAGCAGCCATAGAGGGCCCCGCTCGCACACCCACCCTGCCTACCGGCATGAGGCTATAAAGGTGTAACCCCACCACCGCGTCCACCCCTTCCAGCACGCCTGCCTCCACCATGGGTTTGGCCCCAGACACAATTTCCTCAGCCGGCTGGAAGACAAAACGCACCTCACCTGCAATCTGATCTTTGAAGGGAAGCAACACGGCTGCCACGTGGGCAGCAATTGCAGCATGGCCGTCGTGGCCGCAGGCGTGCATCACCCCGGGTATCTGAGAGCTGTACTCCAGCCCAGAAGCCTCCTGTATCGGCAGAGCATCCATATCGGCCCGTACCAGTATGGTTTTACCCGCTCTCGCACCTCTAAGCCGTGCTACCACACCGGTCTTTGCTACCCCCCGAGTGACCTCGAGGCCTAGCCCCTGCAAAAAGTCAGCCAGCTTTGCGCTGGTTCGCACCTCTTGAAAAGCAAGCTCAGGATAGCGGTGGAAGTCTCGGCGCATCTCGAGCAGGCTGGGGGTAATCTTGGTGATGGCTTTTCGAAGATCCATGCCACACAGTCAAACACCCCCACAACAACCCGTCAAC
>Ga0272447_1001888_pt1 | contig 12253 bp, 13 predicted proteins | sample YNPCB0133_FD_194589 | JGI IMG/M metagenome (GOLD analysis project Ga0272447, IMG submission 194589) | Hot spring microbial mat communities from Yellowstone National Park, WY, United States - YNP-CB-013-3 | ecosystem: Environmental > Aquatic > Thermal springs > Hot (42-90C) > Sediment | place... | reverse complement strand
GGGCTGATGGGCCACGGGGGGCAGGGGGAGCCGCCGGGGCTCCTGCCCCTGCCGCCCCCGTGGCTACGCCTGCGCTCCTTCGCCTGGATCGGCGGGGGGTGAAGGGGTAAACTGTTAGACCCTCAGGCTCGGGCCGGATTGACGGCAGCCCCCCCTTGTCCTATCCTGAAGAGGGGGCATCCCTAGCCCCCGCCTTTCGGCAAGGCGTCGTGTATGCCCAAGCGTACCTACCAGCCCAAACGCCGCCGTCGGCAGAGGGTGCACGGGTTCCTGGCCCGCATGGGCACCAGAGGGGGGCGTCGGGTGTTGCAACGCCGCCGCCAGAAAGGGCGGTGGCGCCTCGCGGTGTGAAGGCCCCCCCTGGGCGGCTGCGGCGCCTCTCCCGCCAGCGGGACTTCAGCCGCCTCCGGCGCCTCGGGCGCAGTTACCACGGCCCTCACCTCACCATCCGGGCGGTCCGCAACGAAGAGGGGATGGTGCGGGTGGGGTTTGCCATCTCAAAAAAGTTGGGTAAGGCGGTCGAGAGGAACCGTTTGCGCCGTCGCCTCCGGGAGGGCCTGCGCCTCTCCCCCATCGCCCCCGGCTGGGACATCCTGGTGATCCCCCGAGGGGACGCCGTGAAGCAGACCTACCACACCCTGAAGGCCGAGATGGAGGACCTGCTGCGGCGGGCGGGGGCGATAGGGGGGGCGACGCCGTGAAGACCATGCTCCTCTGGGGCATCCGCCTCTACCGGTGGGTCGGCTCCCCCTATCTAGGGGGGCGGTGCCGCTACGACCCCTCCTGTTCTCGCTACGCCCTGGAGGCCATCGCCGTGCACGGGGCAGGGAAGGGGGTGCTGCTCACCCTGTGGCGTCTCCTCCGCTGCGCCCCGTGGGGGGGTTACGGCTATGACCCGGTCCCCCCCAAGGGGTCGTGGCGCTTCCGCCTCCCCCCTTCTTCCCCGGGGCAGGAGGCCCCGCTGCCATGAGGTGGGTCCTCCCCCTTGCCCTCTTCCTCCTCCTCTCCTCCGGGGCGTGCGCCCCAGGGGCGGTCTTCCTGCCCCGGGGCTGGTCGGGGGTGGTGACCGACGAAAAAGGGGAGGTGCTCTTCGTGGGGGAGGGGAAAGGGGTCTTGCTGGCCCTGGAGGCGCAGGACGGCAAAGAGGTGTGGCGCTTCCCCCCTCCGAACGGCGCCAAAGCAGACCCCCCCGGGCCTATCTACAGCGCCCCCGCCGTCGGCCCCGACCTGGTCTACATGGGCGCCTGGAACGGCAGGGTATACGCTGTCCGCCGCAGCGACGGCACCATGGCGTGGTTCTTCCCCACCCGCGGCCCCATCATCGCCAGCCCCGTCCTGGCCGGCTCCACCCTCCTGGTCGCCTCCACCGATGGCTTCCTCTACGCCCTGGACGCCCGGGATGGGAGGCGGCTGTGGGAGTTCAACGCCGGGGGGCGTATCTGGTCTACACCCGCCCTGGCCGACGGCACCGTCTTCTTCGGCACCCTCTCCAAGAAGGTCTTCGCCGTGGACCTGGCCGACGGCTCCCTGCGGTGGAGCGTGGGGGTGAAGGGGGCGGTGATGAACTCGCCCCTGGTGTGGGGGGGGAAGGTGTTCGTCGGAGAGGTAGGCCGCACCCTGTACGCCCTGGATGCCCAAACAGGGGCGGTGGTGTGGAAGGCCACGGGCGACGGCTGGTTCTGGGCGGGCCTGGCCCGCCAGGAGGACACCCTCTTCGCCGCCACCACAGCAGGGAGCGTCTATGCCCTGGAGGTCCATACGGGCAGGGAGCGGTGGCGGACCTCTGTCGGCGGGGCCGTCGTTTCCCCCCTTTCCCTGACCCCTGAAGGGGTGTTGGTGGCGACCGATGGGGGGCGGGTGTTCGTCTTACGCCCCCAGGACGGGCGGGAGAGGTGGTTCTACGATACGGGCACCCCCATCCGGAGCGTCATCGCCGTGCGGAACGGCCTCACCTACGTGGTGGGGATGGATGAGACGCTGCGGGCTATGAACACCACCCGGGGGACAGTCCTCTGGCAGAAGGCCCTGAAGTAGGCCCGGCGGGGGCTACCCCCGCCCCTGGGGGGGAGGGCCCACCCGGGGAATACCCCCCAGGCGCAACCGCAGGAGCCCCGCCAGGTCCTGCCCGACGGTGCGCAGGATCTTCACCCGGCTGTCCGGATCCTCCACCCACACCACCGGCACCTCCTTGATGCGGTAGCCCCTTTTGGCCGCCGTGATGAGGAGCTCCGTGTCGAAGAACCAGGCGTTGTCTTTGATATGGGGGAGGAGGGCCCGGGCCGCCTCCCGGGCGATGGCCTTGAACCCACATTGGGCGTCGGTGAAGGGCGTCCAGAAGAGGAGGCGGATCAGGAGGTTATACCCCCTGCTCAGCACCTCCCTCTTGAGGGAGCGGCGGACCCGCGCCCCCCTTGCCAAACGGCTCCCGATGGCGATGTGGTAGCCCTCGTGGGCGATGGCGTCCACCAGGGGGCGCAGGGCCGATAGGTCGGTGGAGAGGTCCACATCCATGTAGACCAGGACATCCCGGTCGCTGGCGAGCCAGGCCCGCTTCAGGGCCCGCCCCCGTCCTTTCTCCGGCAGGTGGAGCGCCTCCACCTCCTGGGGGTACTGCTGGGCGAGGGAGCGGGCGAGGGCCAGGGTGCCATCGGTGGAGCCGTTGTCGGCCACCACGATGCGCCAGGGGTAGGGGAAGCCCTTTCTCAGGAAACCCCGCAGGGTGGCGATGCAGGAGGGCAGGTCTCTTTCCTCGTTATACACGGGGATGACGATATCCACTGCTGGGGCCACCGCAGCACCCCCCGAGACCAGTATAGGGGGCTACCTCCCGGCGAGGAGGGCGTCCAGGGCCCGCAGGGCGGAGCGGCGCAGACGGTCCACCTCCTGCTGGCGGGTGTCGAAACGGGTGAAGGGGGCGGGGTCATAGGGCGCCCACGTCTCCTGCAGGGTCGTCAGGGCAGAAACCTCCTGCTCCGCCGCCTCCCGCAGGAGGTCGGTCACGGGGAAGGCTGCCGGCGCTGTGGGCAGGGCCCGTGTCCGGGACACGATGCCCTGGAACTTCTCCCGCCACCCCTGGAGGGCCAGGCGCACCGCCTCCCTGTCGCATTCGCCGTCCCGGGCGCGCCAGGCATCATAACGGGCACGGAAGGCCTCCCACGCCTCCTGCACCGCCTCCCAGGCCCGGAGGAAGGCCTCTACCTCCTTGTCGGGGGCCAAGGAGGCAGGGGGAGAAGGGGTGGGAGAGGGGGTAGGGGTGGCCTCCGGGGAGGGGGTGGGCGTGGGAGTAGGAGGGCGGCGCGCCTCCTCCAGGGCCTGGCGGGCCTGGCGCCGGAGCACGTCCACGGCGGCCCGCTCCGTTTCGTATTCCAGAAAGGCCTGGGGGCTCCCCGGCCCCCACTTCTCCGCGAGGCGCCGCAGGGCCTTCTCCTCTTTGGCCACCGCCTCGCTCAGCAGCTCGGCAGCCCTCCGGGCCTGGGGCGGGGGGGGGCCAAGGCGTTCACCGGCGCCGAGACCTCGCTGTAGAAGCGCACGGCAAAGCCCCGCAGGTCCCGCCGGTGGGCCTCGGGGGTGCATGCCGTCAGCCCCTGCCGCCAGCGGGCGAAGTCTGCCCGGAACGCCTCCCACTCCTCCATTAGAGAGCGCACCGCCCGCGCCGTCTCCTCCAGAAGGGCCCGCTGGGCCTCCCCGGCCCCCGCAGGGGTGGGGGTCGGCCGGGCCGGGGCGGCCAGGTGCTCCCGTATCCGCGCCTCCACCGTCGCCTGGATGTTCGGGGTAGGCCCGGGGGGCGGGGGCTGGGGGTCGGGGGAGGGGCACACGCCCCCACGGCCAACACCCCCCACACCAGCAAGGGAAGGGACCACCACCCTCGCATACCCCCTCCTTATGGCCTCACGTCCGGGTAGAGGCCGAGCATATCGTGCACCAGGTGCCTGCGGAAGGCGCCGCTCCGGAGGCGCTCCACCAAAACCCCTATCCCCTCGGCGTCCTCGGCCATGAGCACCAGGACGTGGCGCCCCCCTGACGACGCCAGGAGGATGAGCCCCGCCCCCTTCCTCTCCAGGGGAGGGGCGAGGGGGGTGGTGATGCGGGTGTGGTCTATATCCACACCCACGGAGGAGGTGTAGGGAGCTACCCGGGATTTCTCCGAAAAGAGGACCAGGAGGACCCTGTCCCGGCCGAAGTCCTCCCGGCTCTGCAGACGCACCTCCCGCTCCGCACGAGACAACAAGGCCTGCACACCCATGGCGTGGGGCAGGAGCTCCTCCCGCTCCGCCACCACGTCCACATCCCCCCGAAAGAAGAAGGGGAAGTCGGCCAGGGTGAAGACCCGCCGACCGCCGGTCAGGAAGTCGGCCAGGTTGGCGATAAAGCGGTCGTTGTCGGTAAAGGCGTTCCACGGCTCCCCCAGGAAGGTCAGGTCCGCCACCGCCACCACCCGGCCGGTGACGTCCTTCCCCATGGGGGACAGGACCTCATAGCGCTCCTTGGTGGAGGAGAAGGTGTTCTCATCGGCCAGCACAAGGGAGACAGGCGCCCTGAGGGAGCCGGCGCCAAAGAGGGTGAGGCGCTGGAGGCCCGCGGTGAGGGGATCGGGGGTGAAGCGGGTGAAGAAGACGTACTGGTAGTTGCCCCCGTGCTCCTTCAGGTTGTACAGGGAGTCGCTCCCAAAGGTGATGCCGAAGGCGTTGGCCAGGGAGTTGAGGGCGCCGGGGCGATGGGGGTCCCCCACCAGGAGGATACGGCCCCCCTTGTGCACGAAGCGCTGGAGGGTCTCCACCTCCTCCGGCGTAAAGGGGTCGGCGGGGGCGACGGTCAGGAAGGCGTCGGCGTAGCGGGTCCTCTCCTCCAGCCGGGCCGCCCGCTGCGCGGCGGGGAGGAAGGTCCCCCGCGGCGTGGGGTGCCCCAGGTACTCCAGCCGTACCCCCCGCTCCGTCAGGTGCCGCAGGAGGACCTCGATCTCCTGGGGGTCATAGCGGTTGGCGTGGGCCGTGTCCACCAGGACCACCTTCCCCTCCGGCAGAGGGCCCCTTCCCACCTCCTGCGGGGGGACCACGTAGGAGGGGAGGGCGAGGCCCTCCAGAGGGGGACGGGGCACCGGCGGGGGCGCATACCGTCCCCGGAAGGAGAGGAGCACCTCCACCCCGAAGACCACCGCCGCCACCACGGGGACCACCAGCAGACGCCACCCCATAGGCTAGCGGGGCTCCACGTAAAGGTAGTAGATATAGGGGAAGCGGGGGGAGGCCAGGAACTCGTCGACGCTGTGATAGCGGGGTGGGGAGGACACGGTATATCCGGCGTCCCGCCGCCCTTGCAAGCGGGCTACCTCGGCGTTCACGTCCACCACCCTGTACCGGCGGAGGCCGGCCATCCTGGCCGCCCCATGGATGGCGTCGGCCACGCCCCCGATCGCATCGGCCAGGCCGAAGCGCACCGCCTCCACCCCCGAAAAGATGCGTCCGGTGAGCACTTCCTCTCGGGAGAGGCGGAGGCGCTCCCCCCGCTGGCTCTGCACCGTCGCCCAGAAGGCCTCCTTGACCATCTCCAGGAGGTTCACGTACATGCGGTACGAGGCGCCTTCCGTCTTGAAGGGACCTGTCGCCACCACGTCCTCGAGGGGGCGGCCGATATCCCTGGGGAGGTAGAAGATGGCCCCCACATTCCCCACGAGGGACATGGGCTTCACATAGATGGCGTTGGCCCCCAGGGCCGCCAGGTACCCCCACTGACGGCCATGTCGTCCACGGCTACCACCACGGGCTTGTGCCGGCGCACCTCGGCAAAGGTCAGGAACACCCCTTCACTGCCGGCCAGGGTGCCGCCCGGGCTGTTCAGCCGCACCACCACCGCCTTCATATCGCGGCGGTCCCGGGCGTAGAGCGCCTTGGCCACGATGTCTGCCGCCACGTCGGAGTAGAGGATGGTATAGGGGATGGTGATCACCCCCACGGTGGGGACGCCGCCCCCGATACCCCAAAAGGCCACCAGCCCGAGGATGGCCCCCACCAGCCCCAGGAAGGGGTAAGACAGGAGAACCCTCTTTGCCCACCGCCCCACTGTCACGGCCCCCCAGGCCTCCCTGACGGCCCCAGCGTAACGCAAGGGGGGGGGCGTCAAGGGAGGGTGTTTGAGGCAGGTAGGGGCAGGCCTTGTGCCTGCCCAACAGGCCCCCGTGCCCGCCCCGGGCAACCACGGGGATAGGGCAACCACAAGGGTTGCCCCTACGGGGTTATCGTTGCCGGACGGGGTACCCGCCCTGTAGGGGCAGCCCCCCGTGCCTGCCCAAAACAGGCCTCACCGGGGGAAGGGGGGCAGCTCCACGCCCACCCCCCGCTCCAGAGCCTTCCGGTAGACCCGCCAGGCGGTCACGATGTCCTCCAGGGCCAGCCCCTGGGACTCAAAGAGGGTGATGTCGTCGGGGCTGCGCCGCCCGGGGATGAGGCCCCCCACCACGTCCCGCAGCTCCCGCACCTGGTCCCACCGGATGACCCCCCGCTCCACCGCCCAGATGAGCTCCCCACACTCCTGCCGGGCGTCCTCCACCTGGTCGGCCACGATAAGGGTGGCCCGCCGGAGGGTGGTCTCGTCCAGCTCCCGCCGCATCCAGCTGTTGCTCCCCACGGCGTTGATGTGGACGCCGGGGGAGAGCCACTCCCCGCTCAGGACGGGGTCCCGGCTGGTGGTGACGGTGATGACGATGTGGGCCCCCTCCACACATTCGCGGGCACCCTCGACCGCCCGGACGGGGATGCCCAGGCGCCGCGTCATGGCCTCGGCGAAGGCGGCCCGCCGCTCCGGGGTGCGGCTGAAGACCCGCACCTCCCGGATGGGGCGCACGGCGCACACCGCCTCCACCTGGGTGGTGGCCTGGTATCCGGCCCCGATGCACCCCACGATGGAGGCGTCGGGCCGGGCCATGTACTTGGTGGCCACCCCGGAGGCGGCGCCGGTGCGCACCGCCCCCAGCCACCCCGCCTGGAGGATGGCCAGCAGCTCCCCCGTGTCGGCCCTGTAGAGGTGGACCAGGAACCCCCCGGCGCGCCCGGTGGTGTAGGCCTTGAAGCCGGTGATGTTGAGGGCGTGGTCGGCGGCGGCCATGACCTGGAGGTAGCCCCCTGCCACCCGGAGGCGGCGCCGGGGGTCGTTGGTGGCCTGCCCCTCCGCCCAATGGCGGAACCCCTCCTCCACCGCCTCCAGGGCATCCCCCATGGTCAACAGGGACCGCACGTCCTGCTCCGTCAGGAAGATGGCCATGACCCCCCCTTCAGCACATCCCGGAGGTGCTCCCGGGAGACGTTCCCCCCGCTGAGGATCAGGGCGACCCGCCGGCCCCGGAGGCGCTCCCGGACCCGCAGGGCGCCCGCCAGGGAGGCGGCCCCGGCCCCCTCGGCGATGATCCGGCACTCCTCCAGGTAGAGGCGCATGGCCTGCCGGATCTCCTCGTCCTCCACCAGGAGGAAGTCGTCCAGGAGGTCCCACAGGATGCTCTGAGTAAGGGCGTACCCCTGGCGGGTGGCCAGCCCCTCGGCGAAGGTGGTCATGGGGGCTTCCACCAGCCGCCGCTCCTTCCAGGAGAGGTAGGCGGCGGGGGCCTGGGCCGACTGCACCGCCACCACCCGGATGGCGGGGTTCACCGCCTTGGCCACGATGCACGCCCCCGCCGCCCCGCTTCCCCCTCCCACCGGCACGAAGATCTCCTGGATATCCGGCTGGGCCTCCAGGACCTCCAGGGTCTCGGTGGCCACCCCGGCGATGAGGAGGGGCTCGTTGACGGCGTGGATGTAGTGGAAGCCCTCTTCCCCGGCCAGCCGCTCGGCGTGCTCCCGGGCCTCCTCGAAGACGTGCCCGGCGAAGAGCACTGTCGCCCCCAGGCGACGGATGGCCTCCACCTTGAGAGGGTTGGCCCCGTGGGGCATGACGACGGTGCAGGGGACCCCCACCAGGCGGGCGGCGTAGGCGATGGACTGCCCGTGGTTGCCGGTGGAGGCGGTGATCACCCCCCGTCGGCGCCCCTCCGGGGGGAGGTGGAGGAGGTACGTCACGCCCCCGCGGACCTTGAAGGCCCCGATGGGCTGGAGGTCCTCCCGCTTCAGGTACACCTCGGCCCCCAGGAGGGCGGAGAGGGCGGGGGAGTACTGCAAGGGGGTTGGGGGGAGGTAGGGGGCGATGGCCTTGCGGGCCCGCAGGACGTCCTGCAGGGTGGGGCGTCCCAGGGAGGTCATTCCCTCCACCCCTCTTCCCTCTCCCGCCGCTCCACCCGGAAGGAGCCCCCCTCCTTGAGCACCTCCCGCAGGATGGGGCGGGGGTCCAGGGCCTCCGGGCCCATCACCCCCGGGCCCGGCACACGCCCCGCCGCCACCGCCTCGGCGGTGAGGGCCGCCACCTGGGCGGTGACGGGGGGGCCGGTGTACCCCACCGTCACCTCCACCTGCTTCCCCCCCGCCATCCCCTCCACCCGGACCAGCCGCGCCGACACCATGGGCGCCCCACGGAGGCCGAAGGCCTCCCCGGCCGCCTCGGAGGCCAGGAAGGCCGTCAGGAAGTCCCGGGGGGAGAGGGAGACGGGGCCCACGGGGAGGGGCCGTGGGTCCAGCAGGCCCCAGCGGTACAGGGTGCGCAGCGCCTCCATAAGGGAGTTGGGGATCCGCCCCAGCTTCATGACCACCTCCTCTACCCCGGGCAGGAAACGGGGGATGACCACCGGCTCGGGGTGGCCGGCGGCGTAGCAGAGCACCGGCCCCTCCACCTCCGGGAAGGTGAAGGCCTCCGCCTCGGAGAAGGGGGGCAGGGTGACCAACCGCCCGCCCCGGTAGACGAGGGCGGGGCCGGTGAGCACGTGGAGCACGTGCTCCACCACCGCCCGACCCCGGACGGGCATGGTGGCGGCCAGGGCGACGGTGACCCGCCGCACCCGCTCCATCCCCTCCGCCCCCAGGCGGACCAGGAGGGTGGTGAGGCCGGGGCTGGTGCCCGTGCCCACCAGCGCCACCCGACGGTCCCGCCGCGCCCGGGCGTCCAGGGCGGGCTCGTTTAGCACCTCGGCCACAGAGGTGGCGTCGTCGTTGACGTCCACATAGGGGGTGCCCGCCTCCAGGGCGGCCTCCACGGCGGGGCGGCCCCACCGGTAGAAGGGGCCGGCGCAGTTCAGGACCACCGTCGCCCGGCGCATCAGCCCCACCAGGGCGGGGCGGTCGGCCAGGTCTATGGCGACGGGGGTGATCCGGTGGGGGTCTATCGCCGCCGCCGCCCGGGCCCTCTCCTCCTCCCTGTCGGCGGCCAGGATGGCGGGGAAGCTCCGGCGCCCCGCCAGCCACCGCAGGACCCCCATCCCCACGGTGCCGCAGCCCAGGAGAAGGAGCGTCGCCGTCACCCCTTACCCCTCGGCGGGAAGCGGACGGGTATTTGCCAGCCCATCCCCGTTGCCTCGCAGAGAGGAGATATCGTTCCCATTATGGCCCCGCACCCGGGTCGTGGCTAGGGGGAAAAGAAGAGGGCGGGGAGGTATTCCCCGCCCTCTGGGGAGACCGGCACGAGCCTAGGCCCGACGCCGCACCACCGTGGGCATCGCCACCGCCAGCACCACCGCCACGATGGCGATGATCAGGGCGATGACGCCCGCCGGACCGGCAGGACCCTGGGGGCCGGGCGGACCCTGGGGGCCGGGCGGGCCGGCAGGACCCTGGGGGCCAGGCGGGCCGGCAGGACCCTGGGGGCCAGGCGGGCCGGCAGGACCCTGGGGGCCGGGAGGCCCTGGGGGGCCCTCAGGACCCCGGGGTCCCGGGGGACCGGCGGGGCCCATCATCCCGGCGGGGCCGGCAGGACCGGGCGGGCCGGCAGGACCCGCAGGACCGGGAGGACCAGCGGGACCGCGCAGGTCCGGCACCGTAAAGACCGCCGCCGCATCCCGACCAGCCTCGTCCACCACGCGGATCTCATAGCTCCCCGGCGCGCCGGTGGGGATCATGGCGAGGACCGTGAAGGAGCCCTCCTCATCGGTGCGGACCGTCGCCAGCGGGGGGACCGTCATCATGTCCACCCAGCGGGGGGGCGTGGGCCGCGGGAAGGGGCCCCAGTGGATAGCCCGCAACGTGCTGTTGGGGGTGAAGTTCCTTCCGGTGATGCCCACCGCCCCTACCCCGTTGTCATGGCTCAGGACCAGGGCGGGCGGCGGCGGAGGGGCCGTGCGGGCCGAGAGGGTGAAGTCCGACCGCAGGTCCCCGGGGGTCCAGGGGAGCGTCTGCTCCGCCAGGTGGGCGCCGATGCGGAAGCGGACGGTCCGCCCCGCGAAGGCGCCGGGGGGGTCCTCATCGATGGTCAGGGTGTACCTGCCGCCGCTCACCGTGGCAGAGGCCACCTCCCGCCCATCCACCTCTGCCGTCACCCGGGTGCCGTCGGCGGCCGGCCGCCCGTCCAGCAGGGCGGGGCCGGCGACGATCATCACCGGCGGCTGGGCCAGGGCGACGGCAGGCAGAAGGGCCGCCAGAACGAGGGCGAGGAGACCTGCAAGAAGCGCCCGTGTCCTTCTCATCCCTTTCCTCCTTTATCGAGTCCCCGCCGGGGGTGGCGGGGGTCTACCCCCCACCACCCCCACGGGGCCCCTGCCGTCTTACGGACCGAGCCAGCCGATGAGGTTCCAGCCCCTGCGCAGGTGGTACACGTTCCCCGCGTGGGTCCAGGTCACATCGGCGTTCACGAACACCCAGTAGCCCTGGCCCCGCACCAGCGCCGTGAGGTCGGAGAGGGCCGGGGCCGCCGGGTCGAACACCTGCCACCGCTGGGTGGCGGCGTCAAAGCCCCAGATGCGCACCAGCTGGGCCCTAATGGGCGCCACGATGTCCTCCATGCGGGGGGGCCGCTCTGTCAGGGTGAAGGTGATGCTGGCGGGCGTGCCACCGGCCGTGGCATCGATGACATAGGCACCGGGGGCCAGGGCGGGCACCGTGATGGTCGCCTCAAAGCGGCCGGTGACATCGGTCACCGGGGTGGGGACGGGGGTCACGGCCACATCACCCACCTTAATGGATGTCACGGGCGCGAAGGCGGGGAAGCCCGTGCCCACCAACCGCACCGTGGCGCCCGGGGCCGCCTCGGCGGGCGTCACCGTCAGGGAGGCGGCGGGCACCTGGTGGGTAGCGGAGTCCGTCAGATCCGCCGCATCTTTAGCCTCAATTTTGTTGGAAGACGGGATGCCGGCGGTGGCCGGGACGGCGAAGGAGGCAGCGAAGGCGCCGGTGGCGTCCGTGGTGGCGGTGACGCCCGGCACCGGAGCGCCCGCGTAGGTGAAGGTCACGGTGCTGTTGGCGCTGAAGCCCGTGCCCCGCACCGTGATGGTGGAGCCACGGCCGGACTCGGTGGGCGACACCGTGATGGAGCGGCTGGGGATGGTGAAGGTCGCGACCCCTGAGCGTGTGCCGTCGCTCACGACAACCTGATACGTACCCGGTGTGCCGGCGACGGGGATCGCGGCCGCTACACCGGGAGTAGCCACAGTGGAGAGGGGCAGGGTGACCACAGCAACGCCTGCCGAGTCAACAGTGGTCGTGGCAAGGTTCCAGCCGACTCCACCGAACGTGATGCCGCCAGGTCTGATGACTGCATTAGGCGTCAGGCCCGTAGCCCGGATGGTCACGTTGGTCCTGTTCGGCCCGCTGGTGGGGGTCAGGGTCACGTCCGCCCCCAGGACCCGCAGGGTGGTCCTCAAGGTGGTCCCGGGTAGCGTCACCGCCACCTCCACGTCCCCCACCGGCGCTTCGGTCGGCACTGTAAAGGTAAGGGTCTGGCTAGGGGCCACGACTACCGTGGACGTGGCTGCGAAGGCACCACCCACCGTGGTAGTAGCGGTACCAGTCGCTGAGACGTCAAACAGGGGGATACTCACGCTGCCACCGTGCCGCTGGGCGGTGGGGGAGGGCGTCCCCAGGCTGGGGCTGACGTAAAAGGTGGTGGTGGCGCTTGTCCCGGCGCCATCCCGGACGAACAGGATGTTCGAGCCGGCCGTAAAGGGGGGCACGCTGGCCGTCACCGAGACGCTGAAGCGGCGGTCCGCCCCAACGGTCCCTGTGCCCAGAATGGGACCGGTGCTATCCGTACGCCTCACCTCAACACTCGTACCGGGCGCCCACCCCACGCCACTCACGGTGACGGTGGTGCCCCGGCCGCCACTCGTGGGACTGGCCGCCAGCTTGGGCGTTATTGGGTACGATGCGGAGGTTCTCGCAGGTTCCAAGGTAGACGCGAGAGACAGACGATAGGT
>Ga0272447_1001886_pt1 | contig 12268 bp, 12 predicted proteins | sample YNPCB0133_FD_194589 | JGI IMG/M metagenome (GOLD analysis project Ga0272447, IMG submission 194589) | Hot spring microbial mat communities from Yellowstone National Park, WY, United States - YNP-CB-013-3 | ecosystem: Environmental > Aquatic > Thermal springs > Hot (42-90C) > Sediment | place... | reverse complement strand
TTCCTTTACTTGCTTGCCCGATGTGTTAAAGCATCCGTACGATACAATGCAAACGGGGAGTTCAATCAGAGCCCAGACAACCGCCGCCGGGGGATGCATCCAGCCACGATGCGCCGTCATCTCCTGAATGCTTCGCGCTTGCTCAGCGGGAGGACGCTTGTCACCGCTTGGCATTATCGTGATGTGCTGGACAACGTCTGTTCCGATGACCTTGTGTATATGGACCCACCCTATCAGGGGGTGTGTCGTGGACGCGACCCGCGTTACTACACAGACATGGACCACGAAGAGTTCATAAACTGGTTGTACAAACTCAACGCAGAGGGCATTGCCTATCTACTCAGCTATGACGGGCGTAATGATTTGCGACAGTACGGGCGTCCACTGCCCGATGACCTAAAACTCACGCGAGTCGAAATCCATGCTGGACGCTCCGCCCAAGCGACGCTTTTGGGAATAGAGGCATACACGGTAGAGTCCCTGTATCTTTCGCCTGCCCTTGTAGCAACCCTAGATAATTTGCCTGAACCACCCGTGCGGCAGCAACAGTACATCCTTTTCGAGGCGTCTTAAGCATGGAGGAACAGCTAGAGCATCTCAGGAGCGTACTAGCACGAGCGTCGGAAAGGGCACGGCGTCTCGTAGAACATATCCTGCAGTACGGACAGGTAACCACCGAGGAACTCAGGGATCTCTACGGCTACGACCATCCTCCCCGAGCTGCACGAGACGCCAAGGAGGCGGGCATCCCGCTGGTAAGCACGCGGGTAAAGAATGCACAGGGGCGATGGGTCGCTGCCTACAAGCTGGGAGACCTCAGCCGGATACGCCGGTTGACCGGTAGGCAGACCTTGCCCAAACGTCTAAAACGCGTACTCTCGGAACAATACGGAGACAAATGCCATCTCTGTCAGGCAGCGTTCCCGCTACGCCTGCTGCAGGTCGACCACCGCGTGCCTTATGAGATTGCTGGAGATATAGCTGACCCGATGCAGCATCTTGGAGAGTTTATGCTCCTGTGCGGCTCCTGCAACCGCGCTAAATCATGGTCGTGTGAGCACTGTCCCAACTGGCAGGAAGACCGCAAGCCGGAAATCTGTAGAAAATGCTACTGGGCTAATCCCGAATCCTACCAGCATATCGGCTTGCGCCAGCTGCGCCGCCTCGACCTCGTCTGGACAGACGCTGAGATTGCGGTATACGAACGTCTCGTCCGCAAGGCGCAACAGTCCAGTCAGCAGTTACCTGATTTTGTCAAATCAGTACTCCGGCGGCTCACGGAGGAATAACTTACTCACTCCACCCCACTTCTCAAAACCTCAAGCATTGCATTTGCTTTTCCGATAATAAGGCTGGTGAGGTTTGCGGGGATGTGGTACCGCCGGCATAACTGGTTCTTTCTCCTGCTTTTCATCGGGTTCGCAGCGGGTGCGTGGGCGCAGACGCCGGTTGCTGTGCCGCGCGTGTCGGTGCAGGTGGGCACGGCGCAGAACCCCAAGGACGTGGCGGTCACGCTGCAGGTGCTTATCCTGATGACCCTGCTGACGCTCGCGCCTGCTTTGCTCATCATGACTACCGCCTTCACGCGCATCGTGGTGGTGCTGGCGTTCCTGCGAACCGCTATCGGCACACCGACCATCCCGCCCAACCAGGTTATCATCGGGCTTAGCCTGTTCCTGACCTTCTTCGTGATGGCGCCCGTGTTCAACGACATCAACCAGAATGCCCTACAGCCGTATCTGAACAACCGTATCAGCTTTCAGCAGGCACTTGCGAACGCCGAGAAGCCGCTGCGTGCCTTCATGTTGCGGCAAACCTACGAGAAAGACCTGCAGCTGTTTATCAACCTAAGCAAGCCCAAACAGCCTCCCCGCACACCCGACGACGTGCCCATCACCACCATTATCCCTGCCTTTATCCTAAGCGAACTGAAAACCGCGTTCATCATCGGCTTCTACATCTATATCCCGTTTTTGATTATCGACCTGTTCGTCGCCAGCACGCTGATGAGTATGGGCATGATGATGCTGCCGCCCATTGTCATCTCGCTGCCGTTCAAGCTGTTAGTGTTCATCATGGCAAACGGCTGGACGCTGCTCATCGGCTCGCTGGCAGCAGGCTTCAAGTGAGGTGAAGAAGATGACCGAAGGACAGGTGCTGGAGGTAGGACGACAAGCGCTGTGGGTGCTAGTGCAAGTCGCGCTGCCAGTGCTGATATTCGGCATGGTGGCCGGGGTATTAGTTAGCCTGTTTCAGGCGGTGACGCAAATACAAGAAGTAACGCTCACCTTTGTGCCCAAGATGGTGGCGGTGGCGGTGGCAATAGTCATTTTCGGTCCCTGGATGCTGGCAACGATGGTAGCGTTTATGGTGCAGCTTTTTTCGTTTGTGCCGCGATAAGCCATGGACCCCCTCTGGGCGAGCACACAGCTCTTCTGGGCGTTTCTGGTGGTGCTGTTTCGCGTGAGCGGGCTGATGGTTACTGCGCCTGTGTTCGGTAGCCCCAATGTGCCTGCGCCTGTGAAGATTGGTTTCAGCACCGCCTTTGCGTTCGCGCTCGCGCCAGTGACGGTGGACACAGTGGGTGCGCCTCCTGAAGACTGGTGGGTGCTGGTGGGCATTCTGCTGAGCGAGACCCTTTTCGGGATGCTGGTGGGATATCTGGTGTCGCTTTTTTTCAGCGCGGTGCAGATGGCGGGAGCGTTCATCGATATGCAGATGGGGTTCGGCATCTTCCAGCTGATGAACCCGTTCGCGCCGACGCCTGCGTCGCTGCTAGCGCAGTTCCATACCCTGTTGCTAGTGGTGGTGTATTTGCAGGTCAACGCTCACCATTGGCTGCTGGCGTCCATTGCCGAATCGTTTCAGGCAATTCCTCCGCAAAGCGTATCGTTAGATCCTGTGCGTCTGCAGCCAGTGTTGCTAAACGTGGTTTCGCAGATATTTACGCTGGCGATACGCATCGCTGCGCCAGCGACGGCAGTGCTAATTGTGGTGGACGCGGCGCTGGCGATAGTCTCTCGGGCGGTGCCGCAGATGCCTGTGTTCTTCGTGGGCGCACCTGCCAAGATTGCCGTCGGATTGCTGACGGTCGCGATTGTGCTGCCACTGGTAGCCAACGTGTTCGTGAACACGCTGCCGATGGCAGCCCAGGATATTTTGAATCTCATCCGCGCGATAGCGAAGTGACACCATGCCAGCTGAGGAACGCACCGAACAAGCCACACCACGACGCCGACAGGAAGCACGGCGACGGGGACAGGTTGCCCGTTCGGTAGACCTGTCATCGGTGGCGGTCTTTTTGGCTGTGGTGCTGGTGCTAAAGGCGGTCAGCGCGGTCGCATTGCAGGGGGCGATAGAGTCCATCCGCTTTGCGCTCAGCAATCTCAGCCACACCGAGTTCTCTCCCGCGCTTGCGCTCTCGTTTGCGATGGGTTGCTTGAGCCATGCCGCGAAGGCGTTCCTGCCTGTGATTGGCGTGGCGATGGTGGTGGGTGTGGTGGTGAACCTTCTGCAGGTGGGTGTGATGTTCACCGCCGAGCCGCTAGCTCCCAACTGGGCGCGGATTAACCCTGTCAGCGGCTTTGTGCGCCTATTCTCGCGTCGCGCGTTCGTGGAAGGTACAAAGATGCTCTTGAAAGTACTACTGATTGGGTGGCTGGCGTTCTCGGCGGTGCGCGCGGACGCGGCGATGCTGCTGCGGACTAGCGAAATCGACCCGCTCATAGTGCTGATGCTGGTGGGAGACCTGCTGTACAAAATTGCGTGGCGCGTTGGGCTAGCGATGCTGGTCATAGCTATTTTGGACTATGGCTTTCAGCGCTGGGAATACGAGAAGAGCCTGCGTATGACCAAAGAAGAGGTCAAGCAGGAGATGAAGCAGGCGGAAGGCGACCCGCAGGTGAAATCGCGTATCCGCGCCCGCCAGCAAGCCATCGCACGCCGCCGTATGATGCAAGCGGTGCCCAAAGCCGACGTGGTGGTGACCAACCCCACGCACTATGCGGTTGCCCTGCAGTATGATTCGGAAAAGATGGCGGCTCCCACGGTGGTGGCAAAGGGGATGAACCTTATCGCGCTGCGCATCCGCGAAATCGCCCTGCAACATGGCGTGCCGATTGTGGAAAACCCGCCGCTGGCGCAGAGCCTTTACCGTAGCGTGGAGGTCGGTGAGCAGATACCCCCCGCGGTCTATCAGGCTGTGGCGGAAGTGCTGGCGTATGTGTATCGTCTGCGTCGTCCTGGTTCACGGTGAGTAGTGGGCAATCGGCGTCTTGTGGAAATGCACCATCATCCAGCGGCCGTCCTCCCGCACGAACACGCGCGTCTCGTTGGTGGTTTGAAAGCGGATGCCGCCTTCGTCCGAGCGCGTTACCACCAGCGTATAGGTCGCGATGGCAGCGTTTCCGTAGAGCTGTACGCGCGGGTTCACGATGTCCAGACGATACTGCGCGCTGGGCGGACGCAAAGTCTTCTGTTGACGCATGTAGTGCAGATGAAACTCTACCGAGTCGATGCGTGCGGGTGTCTCCGCCTCAAAGGAGGATACGTCATCTGCCACCAGTTCGCGGTAGGTATCAGTGTCCTGGCAGTAGATAGCGTGCAGCAATCTCTCTACGGTTTCCAGCACTTCGCGCTGACGTCGGTTCATCGTTCAGCCTCCACACTGTGCGCGGTGGCGCAGGTAGTGGTCTACCAGCACCAGTGCCATCATCGCCTCCACGATAGGTACGGCGCGGGGCAGCACACACGGATCGTGCCTGCCTTTTGCTTTCAGCACAGCAGGTTCACGATGGATGTTAACCGTTTCCTGCGGCATCATGATGGTAGCAGTTGGCTTGAAGGCGACGCGAATCACGATATTCTCTCCGTTAGAGATGCCACCCTGTATGCCGCCAGAGCGGTTGCTACGGGTACGGATGTTGCCCCGTTCATCTACATAGAAGGGGTCATTGTGTTGCGAGCCAGTCAGCTCGGTTCCTGCAAAGCCGGAGCCGATTTCGAACCCCTTGGCGGCAGGAATGGAGAGCATGGCTTTCGCGAGGTCGGCGTCGAGCTTATCGAATACGGGCTCGCCCCATCCGGGCGGCACGCCTCGCGCCACACAGCCGACGACCCCACCCAGCGAATCGCCCTGCCGACGCGCCTGGTCAATCGCCTGTGCCATCGCCTCGGCAACGGCTGGGTCGGGACAGCGCACAGGAGTTGCTTCTACCTGTTCTAAGGTGACGGTGTCGGGGTCTACCTGCGCGCACAGGGTGTGTATCTTTTCCACCCAGCCCACAATCTGCACCCCTTGCTCATGCAAAATCTTCTTGGCGATCGCTCCTGCTGCTACCCGTCCCACTGTCTCCCGCGCGCTAGCTCGTCCACCGCCGCGCCAATCACGGCTGCCGTATTTGGTATCGTAAGTATAGTCCGCGTGCGAGGGACGATACAGCTCCTTGAAGTGTTCGTAGGCTTCGGGGCGGGCGTCTTCATTCCAAACCAGCAAGCAGATGGGCGTGCCAAGCGTCTTGCCTTCAAACACGCCAGAGAGGATGTGAACGGTGTCGCTCTCGCGCCGTTGGGTCACTAGCTTGCTCTGACCAGGACGCCGCCGGTCTAGCTCGCGCTGTATCTCCTCCACCGAGATCGGCACGCGGGGTGGACAGCCGTCGATAACCACTCCCACCGCGCCACCGTGCGACTCGCCGAAGGTTGTAATCCGAAACAGGTGTCCGAACGTGTTGCCCATAGCGTCTTCGATTATACGAGTTTGGCAGCGCGAAAGCAAACGGTAGGTAGCAAACTACAAGGAAATGGTGTTTGTTGTCTCTAATAATACGCTGGAATGCATCGGCATTTAGCGAGTGGAGGCAAGGCATGAACGTCACCATAACGCCTTCTGGTAAGAAACTTATCACGGTTATTCCGGGCGACGGAGTGGGACCGGAATGCGTCCAGTCTGCGCTGCGCCTGATAGAAGCGACGGGTGCGGCAGTGGAATGGGAGGTATGTGAGGCGGGTGCCAGCGTGTTCAAAAAGGGGTTAGAAAGCGGCGTACCGCCGGAAACTATCGAGTCCATCCGCAAGACGCGCGTGGTGCTAAAGGGACCGCTAGAGACGCCGGTGGGCTACGGTGAGAAAAGCGCAAACGTCACCCTGCGCAAGCTGTTTGAGACCTACGGCAATATTCGACCGGTGCGCGAATTGCCCGGGGTTCCGACCCCCTACAGCGGGCGCGGCATCGATCTGGTCGTTGTGCGCGAGAACGTGGAGGACTTGTATGCGGGCATTGAGCATATGCAGACACCAGGGGTGGCGCAGTGCTTGAAACTCATCTCGCGTAAAGGCTGTGAGAAGGTGGTGCGCCTCGCGTTCGAGGTAGCACGGGCGGAAGGGCGTAGGAAAGTGCATTGTGCGACCAAGTCCAACATTATGAAGCTCACAGAAGGGATGTTGAAGCGCACCTTCGAGGAGATCGCCCCAGAATACCCTGACATCGAGGCGAGCCACATTATCGTGGATAATTGCGCGCATCAGCTGGTGAAACGCCCAGAGCAGTTTGAGGTCATCGTGACGACCAACATGAACGGCGACATCCTAAGCGACCTCACCTCTGCGCTAATAGGGGGATTGGGCTTCGCACCCTCGGCAAACATCGGCAACGAAGTGGCGATTTTCGAGGCAGTACACGGCTCCGCCCCCAAGTATGCAGGGAAGAACGTCATTAACCCGACGGCGGTTATCCTCTCAGCGGTGATGATGTTGCGCTACATCGGCGAGTTTGAGGCGGCTTCACTGATAGAAAATGCTGTCGTGGTCACACTGGAAGAGGGCAAGGCGCGCACGCGCGACGTGGTCGGGGATGAGCTCGCCGCCACCACCACAGCATATACTGAAGAGATTATTCGCAACCTGGGACGGAAGTCCGAAAAGTGGCAGGTGCGTGAGCCGAAACCTCTGCAACTGCCGCAGGTGACCCGCGACCCAGTAATGGTGCGACCGAAGACGCGCCGTGTGGTGGGCATGGATGTGTTTGTGGAGTTTGACGGAACGCCAGAGCAGCTGGGCAAAAGCCTTGAACAGCTGGCAGAGGGTTCGCCTCTTAAACTGAAGATGGTTTCCAGTCGGGGAACGATGGTCTACCCCGTAGTGGGTTTCCTGACAGACCTCGTAGACCACTGGCGATGCCGATTCATCTTGCGCGACGGCACAGCCGACCTTACCGACTCTCAAGCCATCGACCTTCTGCAGCGCATCGCTAGTAAGCACCGCTGGACACATGTCGAGAAGCTTCACGAGTTCGACGGTCAGCCGGGCTTCACCAAAGCGCAGGGCGAGGATTGATGCGGCAGTGCTAAGATCACCCCTGTCCCCTCTCCGACGAGGAGAGGGGCGTTTTACCCTCTGTCTAATCAATGATTCCACTTATCGCGTTCAGTATCCGTCGCCGATGGGGCAGCCAGCGGTCACCATCGTGGGCGCAGTAGACGCGGTTGCTTAGCAACACCACAAAAAACTCAGGCTGTCGGTTCAGCAGCAGTGCCGTGCCCGTGAACCCTGAATGCCCGATACAGGTCTCTGGAAGCAGGTTCGCGCGGGGCAGCATCTCGTTGGGATAGGTAAACCAGCCGAAGCTCTGTCCACCGATGCCCGGTATCTGGTTCTGAAACATCTGCTCTACACTCATCGGAGACAACACACCATCGCCTCGCCGCAACAGCATCTGGCAGAAACGGGCGAGGTCGGTGGCGGTGGAAAACAGCCCAGCGTGTCCGCTTACGCCGCCCATTGCCCAAGCGTTGGCATCGTGTACCTGCCCGCGTAGCACCTGCCCCTTACGCCACGGACAGTTCGCCGTTGCTGCTACGCGGGGTAGACGGTCTTCGGGTGGGTTGTAGAGGGTGTCGTACATTCCAAGCGCCTCAAAGACGCGCTCGCGGGCGTAATCAGCGAGGCTCTTGCTGGTCAACCGACGCACGATTTCTCCCAGCAGGATATAGTTAAGGTCACTGTATTCGTAGCGCACTTCGGGTAAGGCGGATGGCGGTGTCTGCAGTACCGCCCGCACCAGCGCCTCGCCCTGTGCTTGCTCGTAGAAGGGCTTCCAGGCTGGCAGCCCGGAGGTATGCGTCAACAAGTGGCGTAAGCGAATGCGCTTATGCCAGGCGGGGACATCCTGCAGGATGGAGGCAACTGGCGCCTCCAGCTCCAACTCACCTGCCTCCACCAATGCCAGCACGCAGCTTGCACAGGCAACTGGTTTGGTTAGCGAAGCGAGGTCGAAGAGGGTCTCCAGTTGCGTGGGCGTGCCATGCTGAGGGTCTGCTAAGCCAGCGACCGCGGTGTGCCAGATGCTTCTGGAGTCGCCAGCAATTACGACGCAACAGGAGTAAATGCCCGTCTCGACGCCTTTCCTGAGAAGCGCTTCCACCACTTCCCAGCGCGTCGAGACGTTCATCGGTCTGCCTCGTTTACGGTGCAGGCTCGGCGGGCCGTGCAACCCGCAGTGCCAGACAACCCCCCGTTGAGACTACTCGTCTCCTCCATGAGACAGGTATGCCTCGACCATGATTAGGTAGTGTTCGCCTACTTGCTGCACAATCTGCAGGAGGTCTTGCATGGTGCTGACCTCTTCAACCTGCTCCTTGACAAACCAGTCAAGGAACTCCTGCGCAGCGTAGTCCTTTTGCGCGATAGCCATCGTCATCAGCTCGTTGATTTGGTGGGTAACCTCCAGCTCCCATTTTAGGGCAAGACGCACTGCCTCTTCCGCGCTTTTGAACTCGGTGGTGGTCGCTTGGATGGCTGGTACTTCCACAGTGCCTCCGACTTGGTTGAGGTACTCCACGAACTTCATGGCGTGCTCGCGTTCTTCGTTGGATTGCTCGAAGAACATTGCCGCCAACTTCTTTAGCGCCCGCCCGTCGAAGTACGAGGCAATGGCAATATACTGATTTGAAGCGAAAAGCTCGCGTCCAATCTGCTCGTTGAACGCCCGATTCAACTCGGGGCTGATTAGCGTGGTCATACTGGCTCCTCCTCTTACCGCGTTCGGTGGTTGGTTTATTTTCTCAAAGTTTACTCAGTTTGCATCTGCTTTTTCAAGCGCTGGTAGAATCGGCGCGCCTTCCGGCGATTCTGCGAGACATCGGCTGTTTGCTGCAGACTATGCACCAGATGACGACACTGCGCGTAAGAAAGGTAAGGTATCATCTCTTTCACACGGGCAACACAATGCGGCGGCAACACGAGCTCGGTAAACCCCAAGCCGACAGCCAGCGGCACGAGCCAGTCGCTCTCAGCACTCAATACGATGCCGCGCGCGAGCAGCCTTGCTTGAGCGAAAAGACAAAGATTCTCTGCCTGTTGCAGCCATTGGGTTTCTGTCCATTGGTGTGAAGACACCTCTCGCAGGTAAATCGCCCGAATATTAGCCACGTCAGGCATCTCGGGCAGGGGGGCGGGCGTTGTCCAGCCACTCAGCAAGGTGTCGTAGAAAAGCTGGGCGCCCTGTTCCTCTTCCAGCGCAGCCTGTGCCCACTGCAGGTTCTTCAGAAAATCAAGCACGTCATGCTCATACAAAGTGGGAAGCACGAAGGTAATCACCGAGTGCAACGTGGCTTCGGCGATAGCGCGCCACACCACTTCATCTGGCAGTGCTGGCAGTTCTAGCAGTAACGATTTGCCTGTTGCCCCTTCTAACAGTGCATGTAGTGCGGCTGGGTTTAACAGGCACTGTTCGCTGGCGTGCGCGTCCAGAAATGCGCCGTCTGCGCCCTCTTCCAGCGACTGAACTGCGCTCTGCCAGCTATGACTGTCCACAATGGCGCGTATGGGGTGTCCATCCAGTGTGCGCGCTGTTTCATGGGTTACACCCAGCACGTAGCGCTTCCCGCTGGGATGTATCTCCTGCCATTGGTACTGAGTCATCAGGTGCATATCTGGGTCTACTATTAGCACACCTCGGTTGGCATCCACAATGACGATATCGCCGTCGCGCACGTTGAGAAGCAGATGAGCAACTCCTACCACGGTCGGCACGCCAATCGCTCCGCCTTCGGGCAACGCCGCGCTCTCCGCTACAATCGCGCTCACTCCCGCACCAGCTCGCCAGAGTGCTTCGCCCAAAGCGATGTCACGGCACACCGCCACAAACCCCAAATGCTCCCGACGACGCACCTCACGAGCGGTGAACAGGTCTAAGGTAGCCCGCAGGTCGGCTGCACGCAGCACCATCGCTGTGCCGACCGCGATCCCCCGCGAAACAGGTGTTCCAGTAAGCCTTAACATGACGCGCCTGCCTCAACGTTGTGCGTGCGTGGGAGAGGAAGGTGGCGGCGCAGGCTGGGCATCTGGGGGAGCTTCCTCTTCTTCCTCTTCCACTAATATGACCATCTTGCCGGGCTGGTCGATGCGGAGCCACTCATCGCCTTCCTTCACCGAGACGACAATCTCAGGCGCAAGGAGCTCTTGCCCTTTCTCGTCGACCCCGTGAACCTCACCTATCAGCTGAACCTGCTCGGTGCGCGAGTTGTACACCGCTTTTTGTGCGGTGAGCGTACGCGTCTTGCCGGTCTCCTTCAGTATCTGCACCATCTTCAGGTTGCCAGTGAGCGTAATGACCTTCTTTTGGTACAGGTTCTCCGCGCGCTCACACATAATCTGCACTGGCTCCCGCATCTCTGTCTTGAGTGAGCGCGTCTCGTCGGTAGCTGACTGGGAGGCATCTTGGTCCTCCTTCGGCTTGACGAGGATTTTGACATTGCCTTCCAGTAGGGCTCGTTTCTCTTTCAGCTCAATGGTGAGTTTTTCGGCAGAGAGTTCCACACGTGGGTCAGTAACGCGCAGGTTGCCTGTAGCGCGGATGATTTGCGCTTCGATATCCTGTTCCGCGCAGTCGGCGGTCATAGTGGTATCACCGTCGCGGATTACCAGCCCTTCCCCGATGCGCGTTTTGCCCTGCTGCTCCTCGATGCGGCGGAAAAGTACCTCCACCCGTCGCGTTTTGGTCTGTTTCTCGTTTGACGTGGGCGCCTGCACAAAGGAGGTCAGTTGTACGGACGTATACAGCACCAGTCGGACCTGCTCCGCTTCAAGCCGCTTCTCGTCGCCACGATAGCGCAGTGCTGTCGCAGTGAACTCGCCGTCGCGCAGAGCGCCTCGAATGATGCCGAGGCAATACAGCTCGCGTGTCGGCTCGCGCCAGACCGCTTGGGAACAGAATACCTGCACTGGCTTGCCACTCAGCCGCGCCTCTTGCACCTGAAGCCGTCGCGATGCCCCTTCGTATATCGCCTGACTTGCCTTCATGCGCCAAACGGGTTGCCCCTCTTCGTACAACACCGCCTCGCGGATGCCATGCAGATGCCACTGTTGCCGATCGCGCGCGAGGTCTGCACGCTGCACCTTCATCCGCCATAGGGGGGCGTTGAGCTGGCGAGCTACTACCTCTGTGTCGGTGAACCGAATCAACACATTGCCCATGCCTGCGTCGGCATAAACGGGATTGAGACGCGCGAAGGGGTCTATCTGTTGCAGCCGGTACACGCTCCAGGTTAATCCGGCTATGCACACCATTGCTAAGACCGAAGGTATCGCCGCACGCCAGCTACGCATCTTCTGTCAAATTAGACGAAACGGCTACAAAGGGGTTACCGGGGCGAACGCGCGAGCCACTTGCGCCACACATCCGCATCGGTGAGCATCTTAATGAACACCCCGCCCACTACCGACCGCGCCTGAAAGCCCACCTGTCTCGCGTCATGTGTCCAGTACCAGTCGGTGAGCGGCACGCGGCTGGGCGTCTCGTTCATCCACCGCCATACGGCGTCAATGAACAGTTTGAAGTCCTCTGTTGACTCCGCCAGTGTCGCTGTCCACACCGTCCAGTCCAGTTTGGTGTACAGGCTGCGGTTATCCAGTGGCAAGCCATACCGCTGCATCTTCGTTTTATAATACGCAATCTCGCGGCGCGCGACCTCCTTTGGGAAGAGGTTCAGCCCTAATAACTGGTCCCAGACGAGATTGTACTTTTGGCTCCATGTGTTGGGTTTATCGAAGGCGAGGCGATAGTGGTCGCCATCGTCTGCCATGCGCATCCACTGCTGCGCCATCTCTTGGGCGAGGCGGTGATACTCTTCGGCTCGGGCGGTATCGCCCACCATGCGACACAACATCGCGTATCCACCCAGAGCCAGTATCGCTTTCAAAGACAGGTTGGCGTTGTGCGCCAGGTGACCCGCAAAATCGTCCGTGCAGAGTTGGTTTTCGGGGTCCAGCC
>Ga0272447_1001884_pt1 | contig 12278 bp, 10 predicted proteins | sample YNPCB0133_FD_194589 | JGI IMG/M metagenome (GOLD analysis project Ga0272447, IMG submission 194589) | Hot spring microbial mat communities from Yellowstone National Park, WY, United States - YNP-CB-013-3 | ecosystem: Environmental > Aquatic > Thermal springs > Hot (42-90C) > Sediment | place... | reverse complement strand
TGCGGGTGCGGGTGCGGATGCACTGACGACCGGCTCAGGTGCCGGCGCGGATGCACTGACGACCGATGCGGATGCACCGGCAACGGATGGTACAGCAGCAGACGCAGCCGTTGTACCGACCGTTGCGCCACTCTGTGCTGCGCCATCCTGGCGGGTGTTAATCGTTTCATCGACGAGACCATACCCCGCTGCGTAGAGACCGCAGAGCGCCTGATTGAAACTCTGAAGCGTACCAGTCTTCGGATGGTTGGTAAACAGCGACACCACATCAGGCTTGTTGCCCAGCACATCATCGACGAACCCCTTGAGCGCCTTCTTGGGTCCGACTTCGACGAAGCAGCGCACCCCCTCACGGTAGAGAGTTTCAAGCCCCTTGACCCACTGAACCGGTGATGCGATCTGCTTTTCGAGAATATCCTTGATCTCTTCGACCGTGGTTGGATAGAGTTCACCAGTCACATTCGCAACCAGTGGTATGCGAGGCGGGGCGATATGGAAGCGGTCGAGCTGCTTCCGCAGCGGACCAGACGCTGGTGCAACGATCCGAGTGTGGAAGGCATGGCTGACCGGGATGCGCTGCGCCTGATACCCTTTCTGCGTGAAGACCTCGATGGCCCGCTCGACGGCTTTGCTGGCGCCGCCGATCACCACCTGGTTGTACGAGTTGATATTGGCGGGAATAACATACCCATCGATCTCATTCAGAGTGCTCAGCACGATATCAAGCGGCGCCATCACGGCTGCCATCCAGCCATTATCATCAACCTGCACCTTGCTCATCTCGGCACCGCGCGCCGCTGACGCCTCCAGCGCCTCGGCGAACGGCATAACGCCAGCTGCATTCAGCGCGGCATACTCACCGAGCGAGTGCCCCATCACCATATCTGGCTCGAAGCCGTATTCCTTGAGCAGGCGGCAGAGCGCAGCATCGAGCATCAGCATCGCTGGTTGCGTGATCGCCGTCTGCATCAGATCGTGCTCAGCCTTCTTGAGTGCGTCTGGGTCATTCGCATCGACGTATATGTAACTGGTGAGCGGCTTGCCCAGGATCGGCGTCATCACCGCATCACCCTCTTTGATTACCTCAGCGAATGCTGGCTCACTGAGAAGTTCCCGCCCCATGTTGACATACTGGCTGCCCTGACCGGGGAAGAGGAAGGCAATCTTGCCAGGCTTGGGACCGCTGCCGCGGAAGATGCCCTGCGCCTGCAATGACTTCCAGGCCGCAGGACTATCGAAACCGGCCGCTTTTTGCACCTTTTTCAGGCGATCAAGCAGTTCGTCGTAATTGCCGAAATCGATTACCACGCGTTCCTGCTGCACCAGTTCATTTGGGTCGGGTGGCGCAACTGGCGGTGTCCAACCGCCCTCGACTTTCTGGTAGATCGCATCGATCTTGTCCTTCAGCGCTTTTGGCGTTGGCGCCCCGATTGCCAGAATGCCACGTAGTGGCATTTTGTTAGAGCGCAGCTTTGGTCCACTTGGGGGTGGAGCGCTGGCTGTCACCGTGGAAGGGGCGACGCCCATTGCTGCTGTCGCGCTACCGGTCGCGCTGGTTTGGGAAACGGCAGCGCTGGCATAGATCTTTGGCTCTGTGCGGATCATTCCCGGAATGTACTCTTCGAGAACAACGTGGAAGTTGGTACCGCCAAAGCCATAGGCGCTGACGCCAGCTCGTCGCGGCGTGTTGCCGCGGCGCTCCCACTCGCGCGCTTCGGTAAGCAGGTAGAACGGCGTCGCATTGAAATTAATGTTCGGGTTCGGCTTTTCGCAGTTCAAGGTTGGCGGCAGAATCTTGTGATAAATCGCCATCACTGCTTTCAGCAACCCTGCCGCGCCTGCCCCTGCCTTGAGGTGACCGATATTACTCTTCACCGAGCCAAGCCCAATGCTGCCGCGCTCTGCCCGACCGAAGCAGGACGATAGACTTTCAACCTCCACCACATCGCCGACGCGCGTGCTAGTACCGTGCGCCTCGACCAGTGTCGCCGTCGCTGGGTCAAGCCCTGCGTCCTGCCAGGCGCGCTCGACAGCGAGAATCTGTCCGATCGGATTCGGCGCAGTAATACCTTTCCCCTTGCCGTCGGACGAACCGCCAACGCCACGGATGACGGCATAGATCCGGTCACCGTCACGTTCAGCGTCAGCGAGCCGCTTGAGCAAGAATACAGCGGAACCTTCACCCATTACAAAGCCATCAGCGCCATCGCCGAAGGGTCGTGTACCGGTGGCGGAGAGCGCGCCGATCTTGCAGAACTTCACAAACGTGCTGGCGCCCATATTGCGATCTACGCCGCCGGTCAACACTGCGTCGCACTGGTGATGGATAAGTTGTTCACATGCCGCATCGACTGCTGCGAGCGTTGAGGCACAGGCAGCATCAGTAATGAAGTTCGGACCGCGCAGGTTCAGCACATTCGCCACACGCCCCGAAACGATATTCGGCAATTCGCCGGGCATTGTATCCTCGGTCACCGGCGGGAGACTGCGGTCGAGTTCTGCATGCCACTGGGCGATCAGCTCCTGCTGGACTTCTCTGGGCAGGCGACGCCAGGCTTCAGTGCGTTCGAGCAGGTGGACATATTCGGGGAACACGATGCGCTGGTGCGTGATATAGTGTAACTCGCCCCCCATTGCCGTTCCCAGAATGACGCCGGTGCGATCAGTATCGAGCGGACGTTCGGGGTAGCCGTAGTCGGCAAGCGCTTCGGCAGCGATTGTGACCGCCCACTGCTGCCCTTCGTCCATTGCAGCGGCGACGCGCGGCGGTATCTTGAAGCGCTTCCAGTCAAAGGTAAAACCGCGCACCCAACCGCCGATCTTCGAGTAGGTCTTATCCGGCGCAGCGGGATCGGGATCGTAGTAATCTGCGATGCTCCAGCGTTCCGGCGGCGTTTCGGTAATGCTATAACGCTTGTTCAGGATATTGTTCCAGAAGGCAGGCGCATTAGGGGCATCGGGAAGGATAGCGCCCACCCCGACAATCGCAATCGCCCGTTCTGCTGAGTCACTCATCGTCATCTCCCTTTCAGGTTGCCGGGAATGCCTCGACCAGTTTCGCCGCAACAAAGTCCATATCTGCGATCTGCCCTGCCTGCGCTGCAAAGACGGCAGGCAGGTTGAGCGTATTTGCCAGGTTCGGATCGGTCTGACCGGCACCGATCAGCCAGGCAAGCCCATCCGTTATCACCTTGTGCGCTGCCATACGCGCAAAAATGCGTGCAAGCGCCTGTTCAGTCAGCGTATCGAGACCGGAGGCAACTGTTGGTTTGCTAGTTACGCGCTCACTGAAGATTGCTGCAGTTTCTGCCCAGGAGATCAGTTCACCAAGGCGGAACAGGATGTGCTGATTACGCGTCAGGCGGTCGATTCGGGCGCGTTCGAGGATATTCGCCAGTGCGTGCATCGCCAGTGCAGCGACACTTGCACCACTGTTTGGATCGCGCTGATGCGCCTGTTCAACCCGCGCCGCCCAATCGTGATAGTACGCACCTTTGGTCTTTAGATGGAGTTGCCAGCGATCGCGCGCAACTGTCCATTCCATGATTTCGGACGTACCCTCATAAATGCAGGTAATGCGCACATCACGCTTGATCTTCTCGACCATGTACTCTTTGGTGTAGCCGTAGCCGCCATGGACCTGAATGGCATCTTCAGCGGCCTTGTTGCCAGCTTCGGTTGCCATATACTTCGCAACGGCACCTTCGGTCTGCTGCTGATCGTTGCCGCTGTCGATCGTTTCGGCGACCCACTCAATGTAGTGGCGCGCTGCTTCAAGCCGCGCAACGTTCGGCACAATCAGTTTGTGGGTCAGACCCTGCTGCTGACTGAGCGGCTTTCCGCCCTGAACGCGTGTTTGCGCATAGCGAATAGCACGACGCATTGCTTCCCAGCCAGCGCCAAGTCCAAACGACCCGACCATCAGGCGGGTATACCCAAAAACCGCTGCCGCTTGCGCTAGTCCCTTGCCTTCTACGCCGCCGACTAGTCGATCAGCGGGTACGAAGACCTCATCGAGGAACAGCGCTGCAGTATTGGAGGCACGAATACCGTGCTTGTCCTCCGGTTTGCCTTTGGTGAAGCCGGGTGCATCGTGCTCGACGATAAACCAGGAAATGCCACCTGGCGCGTTTGCAAGAATGGTATAAATCTTCGCGACGCCGCCATTCGAGATCCACTGTTTTCGCCCGCTGATCTTGTAACCGATCACTTTGCCATCTTCCTCGACAGGCACGGCTTTAGTGGTGAGCGTCGCCAGGTCGGAACCGGCTTGCGGCTCGGTTGCTCCGTAGGCAACGAGCAAGCCTTCCTTGGCAATGCGCCCCATCCAGTATTTCTTCTGCTCCTCGGTGCCGCCGACCGTAATCGGGTCAGTGCCGAGGAATGTCGCCAGAACGCTAGTGGCGATGCCGAGGTCGATTGCAGCCAATGCCTCCGAAACCCGGTAAATGTCATAGGCGCCGCCACCCAGACCGCCGTACTCCTCTGGAATGAACAACAGGTGAATGCCCAGTTTGTCGGGATCGTACAGGTCTTTCAGGACTTCGGCGGGAAATTCGTCGTTGTGGTCGAGATGGCGGAGATATTCGGGCGTCAACTTTCGCGCTGCATATTCGCGCAGCGTCGCCAGAACCATATCAAGCGTTTCAACGTCCAGAGTGGTCATTGCCTGCTCCTCCTCACAACGTATCGCACGGTACACTTTGCACCTGACTTCACGGAAATCCGTTGCAGATTGTAGCGATGCGCACTGCGCCATGCGGGAAAGAACCATCTATCGTATGGAAAGAAGTCTTCACCTGTCTGTAACTTTTGCAGTACACTGCGCATCATGAGAAACACACATCACACCACACTGCTTCTCATCGGACTGGCGCTGATTCTGGTTCTGTATCTCGCCATAAGCGCCTGGATTGGCACTGGCGAACAGGAACGTCTGACCAGAGCGCGTGAACGTATTGCGGCGCGCGCCTTGTGGGAAGAACGTCCCTTTCGCGATTACCGCCTGGTGGTTGAAGATGGCAATTGCACCTATGACGTAGTGGTGCGACAGGGACAGATTGCTGGCAGGTACCGCGACAGTTGCAACCTTCGCGCGCGTACGATCGAAACGCTCTTCCTCGTTGCCGAAGGCGACGGCGTTGTAACGCCGGTCTGTGGCGTGCACGGATGCGTGTGTGAAACGCACATTCGTGTCCTTGCCACATACGATCCAGTATTGGGTTATCCGCGTTCACTCGTCATCGAAGCGACGCTTCGACCGAACTGGCGCCATCAGGACTTCTGGCGCAATGTTTTGTCCAGCGGTATCGCTCCGTGCCGTGGCGCAAACCAACGAACGATCAGCGTGTTGTACGTCGCTGCTGCACCCTGAGCTTGCGAAACAGCAACGTTCCTGGACACCGATGTGACGTGAATGAACTGGCAGATAGTTCGGAATGTTGTGGCGTGGATAAGCAGTACGCCGCTGACCGGGTTCGTTGACAGTTCTTATTCTGACATAAAGCGCGCAAGATTGCAACCTTATTTTTGCGGTCATTTGACCACGATCGCGGTCTGTGCACCGGGCGCTCCTGATCTCGTAAGTGTTCACATTCCTTCTAGAAGCAAGGGTATCTTTCCCTTGTAGATGCAACGAAGGCGGGACGCTCTCACTTCCAGGTGCACGTGTCACCCCAGGAGTGAACAGTTACCTGATTTCAGTCTTGTGAATGATCCGGATTCAGACCTCATGCGCGTTAGCACGTATCTTTCCGGTGCATATCTGCATTTGTACTCAGTAGAATAAGGTTGTGAGGGAGGAAGCATCTATGGCGTGCGTTGTTTGCCTGTCCGATACAGTCTCACTGGTGCGTGCAGTGCGTGAAGAGATCGCTACCTGGGGGCATACCCTGTACCCGTTCCCATGCTCCCGTCTCAATGATGCGCTCCGGCAGGCAGTGCGGCAGGCATCGCCGGATGTTATCCTTCTCGAACTGACCGGCGCCATCGACAATCCACACATCTACTTCTTCCTGCGCGCCGATCAGTCCACCCGCAATGTTCCGGTGATCTTCCTGTCCTCCGCTCCTGATCTCGATGTGTTTGCCGATGCGCTCGGCGCGGATGGGAGCCTTCGCGTCCCCTTTGAGCGTTCGATGCTTCGCCGTGTACTGGGCAACTATCTGGACGTGCCCCACGTGGTTGATACGCCGCGCCTCGAGGTTCCGCATCCGACCATCCAACGCTACACCTCGTTGCTGCGACGCCCACAGTTGATGACAATGACAATGGTCACCGCTCCTCCAGGTTGGTAGCACGCTCATTGCGTCTGGTAGCAGCGACCATGCGGCTTTACCGTCGATACTGATAGCGTCCATTTCTCAAAGTCATTCCACCGCAAAGATGCAACAGACTCGTAGCGTTATGTGACTTTAGTCATGTCCGCTAATCCCCCGCTTGTCCTGCTGTATCTAGACACAACGACCTCTTTTATGAAAGGCAGGTTCATGGTATCTTGCCGACCGGATCATACAGCGCACCTTCACTGGACGCCGTCGCCGACCTACAGCATATTGCTGTAAGAGCGCATCGCTTCCCCGAAGCCTGAAAGGATTGCCCATTGTATGGAATAGCCTGCCCGTATCGTCGCACCTCCCAGTCTGATTGCCGTATTCCGGTTTTTGCTGAGACTCTCCCATGTCCGACAGATTCTTGCCTGTACCGGATGCTGTCTGTCTGGACGCACCGAAGTCAAGCGTCGCCGAGTCCGCCTGGTGACGTTTGAGGGCGTGAGTTTGGCGTGCTAAACAAAAATTGAGTCACATCTCACCGTTGACCGCATCCCGACAATGACTGTATCTAATGATAAAAAGGAGTGCTACAGTGGCTCCACGACCTCAATCAGCAGCCAGCCGCGCTCGTCGGGCACAGGAGCGTCTCCGCATGTGCGGCGGTGGCGATGCCTTACCCTTGGTGCTGACCTCGCACGATGCGATTGCCTGCCTTGGACGAGCATGGTTTCATTACCTGTTGCGCCGCAATGCTCTGCCAGGTGTGCAGGTGACACGATTTGGCGTGTGGCGCTGCGCACGTGAAACGTTTCTGACGTGGCTGGCGGAGGTGGCAAATGAAGTCGCCCTGCCGACGGAAGATGTTGCTAGTGCACCCGCACGTAACGTCCGAGCAATGCGCACAACTGCCGGGATGCATTGTCGCAGTGCAGCAACGTGCGAGCGGCGCGACAGTGCCAGCGTAGGTGAATCCCGGAACGACGCCACTGCCATCCACGTCGAGGCAAATGACAGCGATCCGCAGTAGGGGCGCAGCCCTGCTGCACCCCCCTGCGCTCGCCTTTCGTCCCCACGCCCTCACACCCGCCTGCGTGCGCCGTTCGCCTTTCCACACGCCCACCGTCCATTGCTAGGATCATTCAGGAGAGTGGCGCTGCTGGTTGTTTCCAGTCGGGGGGTGGTCCGCCATCGCAGAGCGCCAGTAACTTGTCAATCGACTCATCGACCGATAGTTCGCCCGCAAGCACCGGTTCACGGTACAGCGACACCCAGGTGTAAATACGGGGCCAGCCGGTGCGGAACTCATCATACACCAGTCGCGCCACGGGACCGCTGGTGTCCAGATACCCGGTCGCAATAAAATCGTACTCCGCCCGTTCGCGGTCATACGGCAGGCGCACGATGTCAGCGCGCCAGACCCCACCGCGCCACTCCATACGTCCATAACACGCGCGCGTATCGCCGTCGAACGGCAGTCCAACCGAACCGACATTCACGACCAGCGTTGAGTCGATCCGTCGGATGAGTGGACGATGCGTATGCCCCACGACGATCAGCGGGCAGGGCGGCGCAATCTGCTCGCGCAGTTCGTCATCGGGAGTGGTTGCCAGCACATTGTCGCGGTTGTGACGCATCGATGCATGCACGATACGCACCTCACCGCCAGCAGGATCGCGGAGCCGCACGATCTCCGGCAATTTTTCCAGGTCTATCGCTGCCGCGCCGAGTTGATCCGCCGTCCAGCGCACATTGCGTCGGATTGCCCCCTCGATGCCAGGGCGATCAGTCGGATCACGCACAACGGAAATGACATAATCTTCGTGATTCCCGCGGATCAGACGCCATCCACTGTCGGCGCAGCGCTCCTGGACGAAGCGCAGGCACGCAGCGGAAGACGGACCGCGGTTGACCACATCACCGCCGACGACGACGGCGTCGGGGTTCCAGGCGGCAATATCGGCGGCAACGGCTGCGAGTGCGGGGAGGTTGCCATGAATGTCGGCGAGAACGGCGATTTTCATATGTTTCCAGGTGATACGAGTGATGCGATCTTGTGTATAGTACCATGATTAACTTCGCTGCAAAAACGCACCGCAGAGACGCCGAGGGCACGGAGAACCCTAAAAACGAACCATGATGGATGCATGGCGCAGCATGCGGGTGCGTGACCCGCTATGGAATTCGCCGCTGCGAACGCTGCACCTCAGCGGTGACCTACCCTTTTTGCAGTGGACTCATTGACACATCGGCGGGAAATGTGACCATATCGGTCACAGCGTTCGCATATAATGGAATGGGAAATGTCTGAGCAGCGCCGCACCTGCCAGCAGTGGCGAGCGGTTTTCTCCGTAATCCTTATGCAACCGGTGTTTTGGTGTGAAAAGGAGCAGCATCGATGGCAGCATCCGTACCGATCACCACCGTAACGCTCGGATCTGACGCAGAACTTGCCCCCAGAATTATCGACGGTTTGAACTCCGGCGCCTCGAACTTGTCGGCGGCGTTGTTCGTCGAACCGACAACAAGCAGGTGATCGCCTGGCTGCGTCAGACTGGCGATGTTTCGCCTGCGGCACTCTCTACCCTGCTGCTCCGTCCGCTTGCGCTGAATACTCTCAGCGTGTCGCTGTCGTTTCTGCAGATTGGCGTGACCGTGGGTACATTTGCAATCATCTATTAGCGTCTGGAAGCGATCAGGAAGGAACTTGAAGCAATCAAGCAGATGCTGGCGAAGATCAGCACACAGATTGATCTGACGGTCGATGCCCGGTTTTCCGAAGCGCTCGACCTGCTGCGCACGCTACGGGAGATGCAAAACCCTCGCAATCGGCGGAGCAGCGCAGAGCAGGCGCTCGCTTCCTTCCTGGAAGTTACTATCGCGGTCGGCTCGATATGGAGTTGCACGAGGGATGGACGGTCGTCCCTTTGCTGAAGATGATGATCCTGGCGCGGGTCGGGGCGATGCATTGTTATCTCGAATTGGGGGGAACGACTTCGCCCGGCGGCATCTTGCCGAGGGACGCGAGCGTGTGATCGAACCATACCTCCGGCTCTGGTACGATATGGTCATCGGCGTCGAACCGGCGCTCGTGCTGCATCCGGAGACCGGCATCTCACTCCGGCGACCGGCGCTGCTGATGCGCTGGCGGAAGAATGACCTTCCCTCATCTTCTTGAAGACCTGCCTGCTGCAATCTGGCGGATTGCCAGGGAAGGCATCAGGCGAGAAAAGTTTCCGCCGTCACTACGTGACGATCCGCCAGAGGAGGGATTTCTGAGTGACCTCAGAAGCAGGCTGCCAGCCATAAACGAGTAGGGATTTCTAAGTGACCTCAGAAGAAGACTGCAAGCCGTACTAAACGATGACAATCGCTTCCTGAAGCGCCCGGAAACGGCGTTTGAGCAGATCGAAACGTTGTATGGTGCAATCCGATGTCTGGAAGGGTACCAGATCGAACTTGAGCAGATGGAGCGGCTCGGCGTTCCGCCGACTACGACGCTGCCCGCTCCGTCGTCTGCGGGTGAGTTGTATGGTGTGCATGCCCTACGATTCGGAACTGCTGTCACAGGAACGTCGGCGCCCGTGGTTACGGTGAGCGGCCCAACAAGAACAAAGAGTCCTATCACCCCACACGAACGCGCGTCCCGGTACAGGTCTGCACGTAGGCATCAGGCAAGGCGCGCGCAATCGCGTGTTGCGCTTTCCAGCTGGTGCAGTGACCCGGCAGCACCAGCTTCGGCGCCATGTCGGATAGTGCGGCGACCGTATCGGGAATGATCGGCTCGAACACCCGTCCAGAGAGGTGCAGACCGCCGATGACGCCATAAATGTCGTTCACGCCGGTCAGTTTGCGGGCATAGTGGAGAATGTTGATGATCCCGGAATGGCTGCAGGCGGACAGCACGACCAACCCCTGGTTACGCACATGGACAACCAGCGCCTGATCGTCCCAGATCCACGGATCCGGCGCCCAATCACCGTCGTTGTCCCGTGCGAGGTGTCCGGGCATGCCCCGCTCAAATGACGTGACACGCTCCACCTGTCCGGTCACCAGCACCCGATTGTCGATCAGAAGGACGGATCGCGCCGCTCGACAAAGACAACCCCTTCACGTTCGAGATCGGCGCGGTTGGGCGCTGGCAGATGGAGTTCGTTTCCACGCGGAGTTGCAACTGGTAACACGATTATACCGTAATGACGCTCATGCTGCCAGCGGCGAATGACATCGCGCGTCGCGTGCAGACAACGGTAGACTTCGTGCATTCGATGCTGCGCTGAGCGAATAACTTCGCGCGTCGCATATAGACAATGTAGGTTATGGCATAATAGCCACGTCTGTAGTACAGAATCGCCTTGCAAAGAGGTTTCCCAATGCCGCCAAAAATCGTCTTCATCGGTGCGGGCAGCACTGTGTTCGCCAGAAATCTGATGGGCGACATTCTGAGCTTCCCCGAACTTGCTGACGCGACTCTGACGTTGTTCGATATTGACCCGGAGCGCCTGCGCACCTCCGAGATCGTGGCGCACAAAGTCGCGGCAGCGCTCGATGCGCGCCCAACGATTGAAGCGACGACGGATCGCCGGCGCGCGCTCGACAGCGCCGACTATGCAATCTGTATGATCCAGGTCGGCGGGTACAAACCTGCCACCGTGATCGACTTCGAGATACCGAAGAAGTATGGTTTGCGCCAGACCATCGCCGACACCCTTGGCATCGGCGGAATTATGCGCGGGTTGCGCACCATTCCGGTGCTGTTGTCGATGTGCCGGGATATGGAAGAGGTCTGCCCGGACGTCACCTTCCTGCAATACGTCAACCCAATGGCAATCAACTGCTGGGCGATCAGTCGTGCCAGCCGGATCAAGACCGTAGGCTTGTGCCATAGCGTGCAGGGCACTGCCGAACAACTGGCGCACGATATTGGCGTACCGGTTGAGGAGATCACCTATATCTGCGCCGGTATCAACCACATGGCGTTCTACCTGCGGTTCGAACGCAACGGCGAAGACCTCTACCCGCTCATCCGCAAGGTCTATGACGAAGGGCGTGTGCCGCCGTGGAATCGGGTGCGGTATGAAGTCTTCCGTCGCCTCGGCTATTTTGTCACTGAATCGAGTGAGCATTTCAGTGAATACACGCCCTGGTTCATCAAGCGCGATCGCCCTGACCTGATCGAGCGTTTCAATATTCCGCTGGACGAGTATATCCGTCGCTGCGAGATGCAACTGGCAGGTTGGGAATTCGTGCAGTACAAACTCGACCATCCCGAAGCGACGAGCGCCGATCTGCGCGCGATGATGCATGCGCGCGCCAAAACCAACCCGTATCTGACTGATGAGTTCATCGAGTATGTCATCACAGCTGCCGAAGACCTGGAGGCGGGAAAGGTCGTGCGCAGCCACGAATACGGCTCGCTGATCATCCACAGTATGGAAACGGGTCAACCGCGTGTTATTTATGGCAACGTGCCGAACAATGGTCTGATTGACAACCTGCCACAGGGATGCTGTGTGGAAGTGCCGTGTCTGGTGGATAAAAACGGCGTCCAGCCGACGAAGATCGGCGCGTTGCCGCCCCATCTTGCCGCGCTGATACAAACCAATATCAACGTCCAGGCGCTCACTGTTGAGGCGGCGCTGACCGGCAAACGCGATCACATCTACCACGCAGCGATGCTCGACCCGCATACCGCCGCCGAGCTCGACCTGGATCAAATCTGGGCGCTGGTGGATGACCTGATCGCCGCGCACGGTGACTGGTTGCCAGCGTATGTATGAGCATCCGCGCGGGATGCACGTTTCCGGGTGATCAGTTCTGTTTGGACATGTTGACCTGACAGAGGGTTTGCAATTGTTGTCAACCTGCAACAGAGAAGGGTACAAAACGCAACTCTTTTTGCAGCACAGTGTGCTATAGTAGCAGTGGGATCGGGACGCAAGCCATTGGGCGGGCGTGTAACAGAGGGTTACAGGGCGATCATTGGATCGCCCTCCCGTTTTTAACGGG
>Ga0272447_1001883_pt1 | contig 12285 bp, 11 predicted proteins | sample YNPCB0133_FD_194589 | JGI IMG/M metagenome (GOLD analysis project Ga0272447, IMG submission 194589) | Hot spring microbial mat communities from Yellowstone National Park, WY, United States - YNP-CB-013-3 | ecosystem: Environmental > Aquatic > Thermal springs > Hot (42-90C) > Sediment | place... | reverse complement strand
AACTGCATTGATGATTGCAAGTCTGACGTCACTGTCGGTCACCATCAGCTCAGCCAATCTCCTCCTGATTTTCGGATCCTTCTCCAGCTCCTCTATCAGCTTCTCAGCTATCGACACCGGAAAATTCCGATCTGTGAGCGTAAATAACGTTATCGTTACGACTGAACCGCTTCTGCTCCTCGAACTGTTTACAGTGGAGGCACGCCGACCTGCCTTTTTGCCTACAATGCCCTGGACATCGAGTGTCCGGGAAACCGCTTTGGAACCGAAGCGTCGGAGCGAAACCGTCTCACGACATTCATATAGCGTGCGAGGGAAGGGTCGGGGAGGTTGAGGGGCCTGAGGATAGGAAAGACGGAGAGCTACCTGCTGGACGTCATCGCGAGGGACGGTTGCTGCCACCTGACCCTTCTGGACCCCGAGAACCTAGACAGGGAAGCGCTGGCCCGGATTGTGAGGATCGCGGAGGAGCAGGGGACCGACGCCTTCATGGTGGGCGGGTCGACGATCTGGTCGCACGAGTCCTACGACGTCGCCGTGAAGACGATCAAGGAGAACACGTCGAAGCCGGTGATCGTTTTCCCGAATAACGTCAACGCCGTCAGCAGGTACGCCGACGCGATCTTCTTCATGTCTCTGCTCAACTCTCTGGAGTGGTGGTTCCTGCTGGGGGCGCAGATCCACGGCTCTTTCCTCGTGAAGGAGTACGGACTCGAGGCGATACCCATGGGTTACATCGTCTTCGGTTCGGGTACCTCGGTCGCCGTGGTGGGGAGGGTCTACCCGATCCCTGAGGAGAGGCCGAACATCGCAGCGGCCTACGCCCTCGCAGCGCAGTACCTCGGGATGAGGTTCGTCTATTTGGAGGGAGGATCCGGTGCAGCAGAGCCCCTCTCGCCGAGGCTGATAAGGACGGTGAGGTCGGTGCTCGACGTTCCCCTGATAGTCGGCGGTGGCATCAGGACCGAGGAGCATGCGAGGAGGGCGGTCGAGGCAGGGGCCGATCTGGTGGTGACCGGGACGCTCGCCGAGAGGGACGTCGGTGCGCTCGGGAGGGTGATCTCAGCGCTGAAGGAAGCCGGGGCGAAAAGGAAGGCATGAGCGTCGAGAGAAGGGACACCTAATAGGCCGGTGGCAAATCACCTGGGCTACGGGACTTCAGCGCGGCGGGCTGTTGAGCAGCTCCTTCACGTAACTAGCAACCGTCTCCTCGACCTGTCCGTCATCCGGCTTCCCCTCGTAAACCTTCTTGCCGTTGACGAGGACGGCGAAGTTCGACCTGATGCGGTGCCTGAGCGAGGAGATGAAGCCCTTGGGCGACAGCAGCTCGACCATCTCGACCTCGACCCTCACCGGCAAGCCCTGCACCTCCCTCCTTACGGCCTCGAGGATCTTGATGGCCCTGCTGTGGCTGGAGAGGACCTCGTCGGGGTACTCGAGGGCCTGGGAGGAGAGCTCGCAGAACTCGGAACCTGCGGTCATCATCTGCGACGAGATCAGATTGTAGTGCGGACAGTGCCCGAGTTGCGTCGGGTACACGTCGAGGATCGTGATCCTGATGACCCTGGTCCCCTTCTCCGCAGCCATCTGTCCATCTCAAGCATCGGTCGGAGAAAAGCGTTTGCCAGCGCTCCTGGCAGGGGCCCCCATCCGGACCTTACGGCCCGCATCCACTTACTGTGGGACGTCCTCATTAATAGCAGTGGGCTTTGCGGAAATCTCGGTGGTCAGCAGACCATCCGAGCGCAAGGAATTCGGTTTTTAATGTAGTGGGGGAAAGGACCCGCGGGGAAAAGAAAAAGCGATCTCCGGACATCCCGACTGGCTCCGGATCCTCCTCCTGGGATATGGACTTGTCAGGGCATCGAGCGGCCTTACGTACCAAGAGATATGACGGAGCCCATAGACGCGGTGAAATGGTAAGCATCAGGGGGTAAAAGGGGTGGGTATGCTTCATCTGGTGATTTCTTCAGTACGGCCGGGTGTATGAGGCCCGGGAGCCGGGAGTTTCCATCTCACTCCTGCTTTCGCAGGGCCCCTGAATGGGGGATAAACGCTTTAACTCCCTCTCTTTTTGAGAGGGGCCGGTCACCCGGGTCTCCTCCACCCGGCCGTCTTCGACGCTCTTCGTTTCGACTTCCTTCATCCAGCTGAAGATCTCTTCAGCCAATCTAATAGCTCTGATCTTTATGATTCTTTGTTCCCTGATAGGGTTGATGTGGTAAACCTTGATCGCCGCCTGCATCAATGCGTCCCTAAGGGCCCTGTCACAGATGAACGGTTTGTTGCTTGCGTTCCGTACCATCCTGATGCCTGCTTTATTGAGAAACTTTTGGCGGCTCCTGAAACCCAGCATCTCGATGAAGACCTCGCAAACATGTGCTTGCTTGATTGCGTCATCTACGGTTCTGAGCCTTTCGAACAGCCCCATGAGCTTGTACTCCGGGTAGTTCTGTAGCACCACTTCTACGAAACTTGTTGCAAACACCTCTAATCTCATCTCATCGAATTTCGTCGGCGACCTTATCTTCCTCGTAGGCATGATCGCCTGTATGAGTTGTTGCAACCTCTTCTTTATTGATGGCGCCGTCGCTTTCAAAAGTTGTCGAAGCGCCTTATGAAGCCTTCTTGCTCGTCTCCATAACATCATATAAGGCCAGCAGTTCAGAAATCTCACATCGACAATTCTTCGATATTTCGGATAGATGAAGGCCGTAATGATAGCGTCGTTGTAGTCGTTCTTATCGATCTCGACATCGATGTTGACTCCCGCCTTTTTCAGCACTTCGACTTTCCGCCTGACATATGCTCGGAACTCCTCCTGCGCCGTCGGTCTGCTAATAGCTTCGACCTCCAGTCCGGCTATGCATAACGCCTTCATCAGATCGACGTGGTTCGGGTACATGTTGTCGAGCACGACCCTCTTGACTCCGGCCTTCTTCAAGAACTCCAAGAGGTCTTTGTTCTTCACTGTAGTCAACATCCCCTTCGTCGGAATGAAGACGATGGACGATCTGGCCCAATGGAAGTCAACTACTGCTGTGTCTTCGTCCACGTAAATCGGCAATTGGAGCTCTTGTCGCAACTTCCTGTAGATGTTCAGAGCTTCCTCTTTCGTTCCCGTCTTCCCTTTCCGTAGTACCTCCATCACTTCTCACCTCTTCTGTTGCCGGGGAACATCGGGGAACACCTCTCTGAGATCAGCAAGAAGGATCTCCTTCGCCGCTTGCCTGTTTGCTTCCTCCTTGAAAGCGTTGTAGAGCTTTTTGAGTCTCCTAAGTTCGTCGGGATCATCCAATAGAACGCGCAACCGTTTCATGGCATTTTCGACAGCATCTCTAAGCACGTTCATGTTTGCTTTTTCGGATCCATACGCCACTATCTCCTCAAGTGGTAACCTCAACCTCATCATCTCACCTCATTTCCGTCCCCGTCTCCCCGGGGGAGAGAGGCAGGCCGGGCATCCGGCCGCGGCCTCGAAGGCCACCCCCTGATAGGAGGCGCCCCCGCAGGCCCATCGGCCTTCCCCCGAGGACCCCCAGAAAAGTGCCCGGAGTGCGGAAGCAAGATGTTGGCCCGTCAGGGAGGGTGCACCACGTGCCTTGAATGTGGATGGTCTTCATGCGCGATAGCGTGAGGGGAGGGGCCATGCTGAAGGCGAACGCTTTGGAGGTCTTTGATGCGGAGTTGGCACGGTTTGAGGAGAGGTTGGAGAAGCTGATGCAGGGGGTGGATAGAGTCAGGAATGAGATAAGGAAGGTGAGGTTGATAATAATCATCGGATTCACGGCACTAATAGCCATTCAGATGCTTTTAAGGTGGATTAGTTTTTGACCGTCAGAACTTTTCTACTCCGTCATCCAGTTTCCATCTGCCGTTCGCTCGCTCCAGGCCGCAGATCCGGCCGCCGGAGGGCATCGAAACCGTTTGGAGACCCCAGCGCTCAACACGATAGCTCAGAAGCGCTTCAGACGTAATCCGACCGGTCGACCACGTTCCTCAACCCCTCTCCCCGGAGGTAGCGGATGACGTTGGAGACTGCGTGTCTAACCATGTCCACGTAGACCCTAGGATGTCCGAAGGCCCCTGCGATCCACGGCGTCGTTATCACGTTAGGAAGCGTGGCGACGTCGGAGTCCTGCGCGATCTCGGGACTCCAGAAGACGTCGGTCGCATAAGTGAACTCCGGGTTCTCCCTCAGGAACCTGATGAGGTCGGGCTTGGAGACGACGCCTCCCCTGCCGACGTTGACCATAACGCCGTCCCTCTTCATCGCGCTGAGCTCTCCGTAACCTATCAGTCCCTTCGTGTGCTTGTTCAAAGGCAGGGCCAGAACGGCGAATTCGGCTCCGCTGAGGGCGCCCTTGACGTCAGGGTATGCGAAGAACTCGTCGATGAAGGGCTCTTCCCTCGGCCTCCTGGCGAAGCCCCTCACCCTCATCCCGAGCGCCTTTGCCAGCTCTGCGACCCTCATCCCTATCGGCCCGAGCCCCAGGACGGCTATCTCGGACCCGTGGAGGATCTTGGTCGTCCTGTCACGCGTGAAGTCGCCGGACCTGCACCGGGCATCGTAGTAGGTTACCCTCTTGGCCGCCGCGAGGAGGAGGGCCAGCGCGTGCTCTGCAACCGGTATCGCGTTGGATCCGGCGTTGCTGCAGACGATCAACTCCTCCGGTATCGACGACCAGTCCAGATGGTCGACACCTGCCGAGAGTATCTGGACGACTTTGAGGTTTGGCATCATCTGCAAGTCCTCACCGGTCAGCCTGAAGGTGACCAGGACCTCGGCCCTCCTCAGCTCCTCGGGCGATGCCCTTCCGTAGAAGGCCACCTCAGCATGATTGAAGAGTTCGGCGTAGGCCTCCTCGGGGACGAAGTCGCCCACGTTCAGGACCACAACCCTGCGCTCCATCGGTCTCCCGCCATCACGCATGGGATTATAATTGATATCGCTGAGGTTACGGATAGCTCGCAAAGGCATGGTGGCACCCGGATTTCAGGAGGTCTTCTGGGAGTTGGCGAGATCGACGGTCGCCCTCTTCATCATCGTCGACCCGGTGGGTACGGTTCCGTTCTTCGAGCTGATGACATCAGGGTTGGGGAAGGAGGAGAAGGTGAGGGTGGTGAGGAAGGTAGTGCTCGCGGGGACGGTGTTGCTGCTGCTGTTCGCCGTGGCCGGCAACCTGATCCTCGAGCTCTTCGGGATCACCATACACAGCTTCCTAGTAGGAGGAGGGTTGCTGCTGGTCCTGCTGGCTATCAGGATCATCCTCCACGGAGGTCAGGGGTGGGACGGAACGCAATCGACTGGCGTGATCCCCCTCGCCTTTCCACTCCTGGTGGGGCCCGGAGCGATCACCACGACGATGATCTCGATACACTCGCTCGGCATCCCGCTCTCGGTGATACCGGTTGCGGTGGTGATGCTTCTGACGTGGCTGGTGCTCGAGCACGCGGTCTTCTTCTCGAGAGTGCTCGGGAAGGACGGAGCGGATGCGGTGGCGCGGGTCATGGCGGTCTTCATGACAGCGATAGGCGTGGAGTACGTCGTGAGGGGTGCGCGGGCGCTCTTGGTCACCTGAACCCTCTAAACCCTAGCGACGACGATGTTGTGCATCCGGATCAGATCGTCCTCGAAGGGCTTCAGGTCCTCGGGCACGGCCACTTCTATCGGGTCCCTCAGAGAGAGGCCCCTCTCCTTCTTCGCCCTCCAGACTGAGCTGTTGAACTCCACGATCCTCTCGGTGTACCGCCACATCTCGCCAGGGTCCTCGAGCTCCGGGAACCTCTCGAGGTGGATGCTCCTGCTCGAATAGCAGGTCCTCCAGATCACCTCGGTCATGAACGGTATGATCGGTGCCAGCAGCAGGAGGACGTTCTTCATCACCTTGTGGAGCGTGTACCACGCAGCCCTAGCACCTTCTGGGTCGGAGTCCTCCGAGAGGGCCCTCGGCTTGGTCATCTCGATGTAGTGGCTCGCGAAGAGGTTCCAGACGAAGTCCCTGATCCTCGTGGCAGGTATGAAGAAGTTGAACTGCCTGTATCCCTCCATCGCTTCAGCGGCCGTCCTCCAGAACTCCGACAGGATCCAGCGGTCAGAGGGCCTCAGCTCTGCGCTCTCGGGGAACGGGAAGGAGGAGACGTATCGGGCCACGTTCCAGAGCTTCGTCAGGAACCTCCCCGCATCGCTGATCCTCTTCTCGGAGATCCTGAAGTCGTAGCCGAGGCTGGCCTCCTGAGCTGACCAGAACCTGAAGAAGTCCGCACCGTACTTCTCCAATATAGGGGCCGGATCGATTATGTTTCCCTTGCTCTTGCTCATCTTCTCGCCCTTCTCGTCGAGCCCCATGCCGCCGATCCAGGCGTACTCGAAGGGCAGTTTCCCTGTCAGCTGGTAGCACCTCAGTATCGTGTAGTAAAGCCAGGTCCTCACGATGTCCTTCCCCTGCGGCCTCACGGCTGCCGGGTAGGCCCTCCTGAAGAGGTCCTCGTCCCTGAGGTAACCGGTGATGTAGAGCGGGGATATGCTCGAGTCCATCCAGGTGTCGAAGGTCCTCTCCTCCCCGACGAACTCGGTCCCGCCGCACCTGACGCACCTCTCGAAGGGCGCCCTCTCTTTCCACGGCCTCCAGTACCTCCCTGGCTCTGGGAGGTGGGGCTCGCCGCAGGCCTTGCAGTACCAAACCGGTATCTCGGTGGCGTAGTACCTCCTCCTCGAGATGGGCCAGTCGATCCTCAGCGAGTTGATCCAGTCGATCAGGAGCTGCCTGTGGAAATCGGGGAGGAACTTCAGCTCCCTCGCCAGCCTCAGAAGCTCGTCCCTCATGTGGAGCTGCTTCAGGTAGTATTCCTCCATCGGTATGATCTCAATTGGGGTCCCAGACCTCTCGCAGATTGGCACCTCGTGGACTATCCTCTCGACTTTTACCAGTAAGCCCGCCTCCCTCAGCAGCTCCTTCACCTTCTCGCGGGCCTCCATCACCTTTAGTCCAGCCAGCTTCCCCGCGTTCGCGTTCATCCTTCCGTCGGTCCCGATGAGTATCCTCTCCTTCAGCCCCAGCTCCCTGAACAGCTGAACGTCCATCTGGTCGCCGTAGCTGCAAACCATGAGCACTCCTGTGCCGAAGTCGGGCTTCGCGTAAGGGTGCTCGTAGATCTCGACCTCATGCCCGTAAAGTGGCACCACAGCCTTCCTCCCCTTCAGGTGCCTGTATCTGTCGTCGCCGGGGTTGTAGATCAGGGCCGCACATGCGCCGATCAGCTCGGGCCTAGTCGTGGCTATCGTCACTTTTCCTCCGCCTACCAGCGGGAAGTCGATGTAGACCAGATCGGTCTCCTCTACCCTCGTGTCGATGTCGGCGTCGGCGATCGTCGTCCCGCACTCCCAGCAGTAGTTGTTGGGCCTCAGCGCCCTATAGATCAGGCCCCTCCTGTAGAGCTCGATGAAGGTCGCCTGCGTCAGGGCCCTGTACTCTTGCGAGTCGGTCCTGTAGTACCTCTTGAAGTCGCCTGAGAGGCCGAGCCTCTTCATCACGGATAGCATGTAGGCCTCCAGCTCGTCCAGCGCCTCAGCGCACATCCGGACGAACTCCTCCCTCTCGACCTCGAAGATCCTGACGTTCCTGGTCCGCTCGACGTACTTCTCTACCGGTATGCCGTTCCTGTCTATTCCTATCGGGAAGTAGACCTCGTGCCCGAGCATCCTCGCGGTCCTCGCTATCATATCGATCTGGGCGTACTGCGCAGCTGCACCGATGTGCCAGGGCCTACCCGAGGGGTAAGGAGGCGGCGTGTCGATGGTGAAGAGGCGCTCGGCTTTGAAGTTGGGCTCGTAGATCCGCTCCTCCTCCCACCACCTCATCACCTCCAGCTCCATCGACGGGTCCCAGCGGATCGACCTCAGCCTCGGCTCCCTTCTGGAGGCTCCCATGATCCGTGAGAGCCGGGTCCTGCTCTGATTTAAAGAGAAACGACTAGTGAGCGAATGGGGAGATCGGCTTGTCGGACGAGGGGCGGAGGACGAGGGAGGAGGACTTCGTGGAGCACCAGCTCAAGAGCCTGAGGGACCTGCTTCCGGCGAGGAAGGGCTCCATCCAGGAGCTGCTGGGGAGCGACGACCCGAAGGTGCCTACAGTCGGTGGAGGTTACCACCGGTTCTCGAGGAGATCGCTCGAGAAGGCGGCCGAGGCCGTTCCGAAAGAGCTCTGGTCCGTGCCCATATTCCCGATAACTTTCTCCTCCGGCGACGAGCTGGGGAAGGGCGTAGTGATCATACGGAGCAAGGCAGAGGCCGTTGCCTTCTCCAAGCTCATGGGCCTATCCGACCTCCCGAAGACGCCCGAAGGCTACCATTACACATACAAGGTCCTCGTGGTTGACTTCCTGCGGAGATATCCGTCGCTCGGCGTGATCTCAGTTTAGCTGAGAAGGTCGCTAAGGGTTAAACCGAAGGACTTGAAGGTATCATTGGTTTGAGCGCGAGGGTTCCGCTCCAGAAGGTGGGGCCGAACGTCTGGATGATCCCGAAGGGCTACCGGCCTGAAATGAGGGTGCCTGTTTACGTCTTCGCCTCTGAGAAGCTGCTGGAGAAGATGACGACCGACAGGACGCTGATACAGGGCGTCAACGTCGCTACGCTACCAGGAGTCCAGAAGCACGTGGCCGTTCTCCCCGATGCCCACGAGGGATACGGCTTCCCGATCGGAGGGGTGGCCGCGATGGACGCCACAGAGGGCGTCATCTCACCTGGGGGAGTGGGATACGACATCAACTGCCTCCCTGCCGGAACGAGGGTCCTCTCCAGCGAGGGCTGGTGGAAGAGGATCGAGGACGTCGGGATCGGCGACGACGTTCTGGTGGTGGACAGGGAGGGGAGGAACTCGAGGGCCTCGAGGGTCCTCCTGAAGCTCTTCAGGTGCGACGACGGGCTCCTCGTCATCAGAACAGAAACAGGCGACGAGATACGCGTGACACCGGATCACCCAGTGCTCACGAAGCGCGGCATGGTCGAGGCTGCGGAGCTCAGGGTCGGCGATATGGTGGCGATGCACCCGTTCGAGGGGGTTCAGTACGAGGAGCCTGAGGACTTCACGATACTCTCTGGGGAGGAGTTCGATGAGGGCGTGGCTGAGGAGCTGAGGAGGCGCGGCATCATCCCCCTCACGTCGAGGAACCGGGCCCTCCCGACTTTGGTCAAGCTGCTGGGCTACTTCACCGGCGACGGGGCCTTCGACGGAAAGAAGGTGGTCTTCTACGGAAGCGCTGAGGGGCTCGAGGAGATAAGGCGCGACATAGCCCTGCTGGGCTACACTCCGTCCAGGATCCGCAGCAGAAAGAGGACGACGGTGATCGACGGGAAGCTCGCTGTCGGAACGGAGAACTCGGTCAGCGTCTCGGCGAGGAGCTTCGCTGAGCTTCTGAAGGCGCTCGGCGCTCCGGCCGGAAAGAAGGTCGATTCCGACTTCACGGTCCCTGACTGGCTGCTAAGGATGCCACTTTGGATCAAGAGGCTCTACCTGGCTGCGCTCTTCGGTGCGGAGCTCAACAAGCCCCAGACCGTTAACGGCTACAACTTCGAGCCGCCTGTCCTCTCGATGAGCAAGAGTTCCGAACACGTCGATTCGGGCCTGCTCTTCCTTAACCAGGTCAGGTCGATGCTGCAGGAGTTTGGCGTCGAGGTCACGTCTATCCAAGTCTCAAGTGAGGGCAAATCCTACAGGCTGAGGCTCCAGATCTCCGAGCGCCCCGAGAACCTGATCAGACTCTGGTCAACGATCGGCTACGTCTACAATCCGTCGAGAAAGAGGCTCGCCCATTCGGCAGTCGCCTGGCTGAAGTACAAGCTCTTTGTCATCAACAAGCGGAAGGCTGCAGAGGCTGCGGCTGTTGCCCTCGTGGTCGGCGGCGGAACGGTAAGTGAGGCGGTCGAGCTCCTCACCAGCGATTACGTCAACGAGCGCTTCATAGAGCGCTCAGTTTACGAGGGAAGGAAATCCGATCCGAGGGTCCCGAGGGGCTTCGTGACCTTCGAGGAGTGGACGAGGGAGAGGCTGGAGGGAGACGTCGTCTGGGTGAGGATCGTCTCGATCGACCGCATACCCTACGACGGCGAAGTGTACGACCTGACGGTTGAGGACGAGGCCCACACCTTCGTCGCTGACGGGTTCGTCGTCTCCAACTGCGGCGTCAGGCTCATGGTCACCAACCTGACAGAGAAGGAGGTCAGACCGAAGATAGTCGAGCTGATCAACGTGATCTTCAGGAACGTCCCCGCAGGGCTCGGAGCGAGGAGGAGGGACTTCGTCGTCAGCATGTCGGACCTCGACAGGGTAGCGCTGGAGGGAGCGAGGTACATCATAGAGAAGTACGGGCTCGGATGGCCTGAGGACTTCAAGCACATCGAGGAGGAGGGGAGATATCCCAAGTACAAGACGGGCGATATACCTGACCCGGATCCGAGCGTGGTATCGAGGGAGGCGAAGAGCAGGGGGCTCGACCAGATAGGGACGCTCGGCAGCGGCAACCACTTCCTCGAGGTCCAGAAGGTCGACAAGATCTTCGACAGGGAGGCGGCGAAGAGGATGGGGATCTACGAGGAGGGTCAGATAACGATACTCATCCACTGCGGCAGCAGGGGTTACGGGCACCAGATCTGCAGCGACTACCTGAAGGTCATGGAGAGGGCCGTCCACAAGTACAACCTGAGGCTCCCCGACAGGGAGCTGGCCTGCACGCCAGCCAGCAGCCCAGAGGCCACGATGTACCTGAAGGCCTTCGGTTGCGCCGTGAACTTCGCCTTCGCCAACAGGCAGGCGATCAGCCACTGGGTGAGGCAGAGCTTCGAGGAGGTCTTCAAGCGGCCTGCGGAGGAAATGGAGATGAAGATAGTCTACGACGTCTGCCACAACATCGTCAAGCTCGAGAGGCACAAGATCGACGGCTCGACGAGGGACGTCTTCGTCCACAGGAAGGGAGCGACGCGGAGCTTCCCCGGGAACACTCCCTACTACAGCGACATGATACCTGAGGACTACAGGGACCTCGGGCAACCGGTCTTCGTTCCGGGGAGCATGGGAACCGCCAGCTGGGTGCTGCTGGGGCAGCCCGGCTCGCTGGAGCTGACCTTCGGGAGCAGCGTCCACGGCGCAGGTAGGCAGATGAGCAGGGCCGGCGCCAAGAGGCAGTACAGGGGAGAGCTCGTGATCAAGGCCCTCGAGAGCAAGGGGATCTACGTGAAGGGCGACACGATGGACACGATCGTCGAGGAGGTCCCGGAGGCCTACAAGAACCCGGACGACGTGGTTGAGGTGGCCCACGCGGTTGGCATCAGCACTAAGGTGGCCAGGCTGGTGCCGATAGGTGTTGTCAAGGGATGAGCGCGTCAACATCACTCGGCGCAACCTCCTAAGAGACGGCCTCCTGACGCTGGCAGGGTCCGCAGCAGGTTTCCTCGCCGGAAGCTTCCTCGGACCCCAGAGGATAGAAGTGACCGAGATCGATCTCGGCCTCGGACACGTTCTGGCCTTCGTCCCAGACCTGCACGTGCACTACGAAGGCGAGCCCCATGTGGATGCTGCGATCAGGGCGATCGGGAAGGTGGAGCCGGACGTCCTGGTGATAGGAGGCGACTTGGTAGACGAGATGACGGTGGACCTCGGCTCGGTCGAGCGGGTGTTGAGGGAGCTGAACTCGCGGAAAACTGTGGCCGTCCTCGGGAACCACGAGTACTGGAGCGGTCTTGCAGCCGACGTGGTGAGGATGCTGAGGCGGAACGGGTTCGAGGTCCTCATCGACCGGTCGACGCGCATCGGGGAGAAGTCGCTGCTCGGCCTCGACTGGAGGGAGACGAGGAGATACGGAGCTGTGCGTTTCGACGGGCTTGTGGTCGTTCACGACCCTGACGCCGCGGACTCCGTCTCAGGAAGGGCCTTCGTCCTTGCAGGTCACACCCACGGCGGCATGACTCTCGGAGGACTCGTCCTGTACACTAACTCGAGGTACAACAGAGGACGCTACAGGGCTGCAGGAGGAGCGGAGCTGTACGTCTCCCGCGGCCTCGGTCAGATGCCCCATCAGGTGAGGATCGGCTCTCCGCCGGAGCTGGTCGTGGTGCGGTGAGCTGACACGATCCTTCGACGCACATCAATACGGCAACCCTCTGCGCATTTGCAACCAACACATGATTTGTTCGTTGAAACTTATATTGGATGTTGTAGCATAGACATATGAATTGGGCGAGGGAAGTGTGACGCCGCTCGGAGAGAAGGTGCGGCAGAAGCTGACGGT
>Ga0272447_1001880_pt1 | contig 12310 bp, 10 predicted proteins | sample YNPCB0133_FD_194589 | JGI IMG/M metagenome (GOLD analysis project Ga0272447, IMG submission 194589) | Hot spring microbial mat communities from Yellowstone National Park, WY, United States - YNP-CB-013-3 | ecosystem: Environmental > Aquatic > Thermal springs > Hot (42-90C) > Sediment | place... | reverse complement strand
GAACAGGGAGAGTACATAGGTGGGATGGCTTCGAGCCCCGAGCTATGGCCTGGTTTCAGGGTTCCCGTTGGCGCTTATGTTCTAAGCCTTTTCAAGAAGAGTGTTGGGGAGGAGCTAGGAGTACTGAGTAGGCTTAAGCTTATACCCAAGGATCCAGGTATGACGGTGCTCCTAGGTGGAGGTAGAGTTTTATCAACCTGGTCTAATGTTGATAAGACTGTTGGGGAGATAAGGAGGTTCTCAGAGCTAGATGCGAGGGCTTACATTGAGTGGGATAAGATGTGGAGCGCAGTAACAGAGGTCTTAGACGTAGCCTATAGCAGCCCCCCTCTTGACATGTGGGAGCTCCTGGATACTGCTGGTAGGCTTTTGAAGCTCGCTAGGTTCAGGTATGGAGCGTTCCTAGAGGATCTAACCTGGATACCCCTAGCTCCAGCCTCAAGGCTCCTAGACGAGTTTTTTGAGAGCGATGAGGTTAAAGCTTTGCTCGTAGAGGATGCTGTTGTCGGGGAGCTCCTAGCTCCAAGCTCTCCTGGGAGTGCTTTGACCCTAGCACACCACTACATGGGCGATATTACTGGTGTTAGGGGGCAGTGGGCTTACGTAGCTGGGGGTATTGGTAGGCTCTCAGAGGTTCTAGCAGAGAGGTGTGGGGAGCTCGGTGTAGAGGTGCACCTCGGTAGTAGGGTTGAGGAGATAGTAGTGAGGGATGGTGTTGCTAGAGGTGTTAGGGTCAACGGTAGGCTCTACGAGGCCCGCTTCATACTCAGTAGTCTCGACGCTAGGGTTACACTGTTAGAGCTCCTACCGGAGGATGCTGTGGATAAGAGGCTTAGGAGACGCCTCAGAAGCCTTAAATCGCCTGGAGCCTCTTCTAAGGCCATCCTAGCTGTTAGAGGTCTCCCAAGGCTGAGGGGTGGCTACGCTGGGTACGCTGACAGGATATATAGGTCCTCGACGCTAACGATACCGGACGTTGAGTACGTTGAGAGAGCTTACAGGGATGCAATAACGAGGGGTTATAGTGTGGAGCCCTGGATTTCGATCAACACACAGAGCTACCTAGACCCGAGCGTGGCCCCCGAGGGCTGGCACCTCATATCACTATTCGTACAGTACACCAGCTACGACAGCCCGAGAGGGTGGGGTGAGGAGCCTAGGAGGGAGCTCCTAGAGAACGTATACAACGTACTAGACAGGTATTTCGAAGACGTTAGGGGTAGGGTGGAGAAGATCCTATTACTAACACCGAAGGACTACGAGGAGATGTTCGGAGCACCGGGAGGACACATATTCCACCTAAACATGACACCAGACAGACTCTGGATCAACAGACCACTACCAGAGCTCTCAAAATACAGAACACCAGTCAAAAACCTATACCTATGCGGATCGAGCACACACCCAGGAGGAGGAGTAACAGGGCTCCCAGGATACCTAGCAGCAAGAACACTACTAGAAGACATAGGCCTTGTTAAGAGGAGGAGACAAAACCCCATAAGCATCCTAGTAGAAAGGCTAAGAAAGAAACTAAGGATACCATGAGGGCAGCGTGGAAAACAACACAAGAGCTCCAACACCAGGAAAGAGGGGAACCCCCCGGGCTAGACCCGAACCCGATAGCCTGGGGGAGGGTGAACAAGCTGATACTAAACCAAGAGGTGTGCTGGAAACCTCAAGCCTAAAGCAGTTGTCGAATCCAGCCAACTGTTGTCTCAGGCTTAGATTTATTAGGGTTGTGAGTATGTATGTAAAGCGGCTGGATTCTGTTAAATGGTGTGAAATGTTGCTGGGTAGGGTTAAATATTGTATGGCTTGGTGGGATTCCATAGATCGTAGGGAGCGTTCTTTGCTCTACATGCTTCTTCTTTTTTATATTAGTTCTTTGCTTGGTTTACTTGTGCTCTTCATAGGCATTCCAATTACCATCCTTATTCTCGTGTTTGATTTCTATGGTCTAAGATGGTTTCCCCTTCTCGTACTCATAGGTTCCATGGAGTTCCTTAGAAGAACTCTTCTCCAATGTGATAGGCTTGATTGCTTTCTAGTTGGGAAACTCCTCTATTACATGATGATTCTACATGGTGTGATGTTGGGTTTAATTGATGCTCTCATAGTAGCTATTGCCTCCTACCTAATCCTATCATTCGTGTTTGGATTTGATGTCTACGCCTCACTACTATTATCGTTGATGCTCGCTATCCCCACTTTTGCTCTGGCCACACTGGTCTACTTTAGGAAACCATGGTACATGCTGCCACTCCTACTACCCTTATTTGCAATCGTCTATTTTATTACAGGTGTTACCAATCCATTCCAATGGTATCTTAGGAAGCGTGAGGAGCTCCTAGCCAGGGGGGTGTGCAAGCTGAATGATGGAGCGTGAGATCCCCTCTAGCTCCCGAGCTGGAAGGTCTACGGGAGCCGGGGTGGAGGGATATGGAGTCTGTTGATACGCTTGTCTCTATCTACAGTGTTATTATGACGCTATTTTCGATCTTAATGGTTCTAATTCCGTTGAAGATATTCTATTTTGAGGTTTTCTTGGATAGAAGCCGTTTCTTTAAAACGTTGGAGGCTAGGCTGCCTAGCCGTGTAGTCACCCTCCTTAGAGTTGCAATTTCAGCCTACCTTGTTTTAGGTGCACTCCTCTTCTCATACCTGGTATACCGTGCTCTAACATCGCCCTTGGAGTTTAAGAGGTCTGGGTATGAGATGTACGAGAGGGATCCAGAGCTCTTCCTAGCTCTAGTTGTTCTAGGCTTGCTAGTTGTGCCCGCGATGTTTGTAGGCTTAATTGTAAGCCTAGTACGAGAGATTGCTGGGGCCTCACGTAGGATGTGAGTATGTATGCTTGCTGGATATTGCTAAGTGGTGGTGTGAGGTGTTAGTGGCATGGAGCTCGTGGAAGCTCTAATCCACGCTGCTAACCTCTCTGCATTCACAGTTTTCTCCGTGTTAACTATAATGTTGCTAGTTATACTAGGGAATACTGTTATGGGTAGGAATATTATTCTTAGATCCCTGGAGGCTAGGCTACCTAGGGGTCTCTCTCTAACCCCTCGAATCCTAGCCTCCCTCCTACTGATTGTTGTTATAGTCTCCTGTGCCCAGACTGCGTATAAGGGTTTAACGGGCTCCTTCGGGTATGAAATCTACGGGTTTGGTGGAGCCCAACTACTACTGTTAATGGCTTTATTTGGAGCTATACTCTCTCTTTTCTTCATAGCAGGCTTTACAGTATTAGCGTTAAAACGGGTGAGGAGCTCTACTTTCAGAAGCTAACCCTCCTGATGGTCTACCCTTCCTCAACTTCCACCTCATGCCACTAACTACTACATGGTCTACGGGGGAGCTCTGGTAATGGTTTAGAGCTTCTCACCCCAAAGTCTGTGGTTGGAGACCTCTAGCTCCCACTGCCACCCCGCATCACCTACGGGTTAAGCCTTTAAACCTCCACTGCTCTAAGCTCGAAGCTCCAGGTATTAGCTGGCTGTGAGCTGAGGTTGGGGTTTAACGGGTTCCTATACCCTCTAGGCTTCTAGTGGAGCTCCCTCCGCTCACCCTATTCCCCTAGGAGCTCCCCACAATCATATTAAGTAACCTCTCATGGGGGCGTTCGAGCTCGCAGACCTCCTTGTTGAACCTCAGCGTAGCCCGTGAGGTTAGAGGTGTAAGGGTTTGTATGGAGATTGAGATGGGATTTCGAGACACAGGGGTTACCCTATGGTGGGCTGGGAGCTCCTGGGATCACTGTGCTGGAGGGTTCGCTAGGCTGCAGTGAGAGGGTTAGCATGCCTTCTTCTCCTCCGCCTCCTTCATCTTCCTTAGGTTATATCCTATCCAGAACCTGGAGTACCATAGTAGCTTCCATGCCTCAACCCTATCAGGGTACTCTTCCACAACTTTATCAGCTATCCTGTACAGCTCCTGGGCCTCCTCTAGCGTTAGCTCATCCTTGTTTAGGAGCTCCAGGGCTCTACGCTTCTCCTCCTCCGTTAGCGGGTTTACCGTTGTTATCGTGAAGAGCCTCTGAATCTCACTCCTAGCCAGTACATAGGCTTCCCTCCTCATCAAACCCTCGTAGGCTAGGAGGTCTACGAGGAACTCCTGAGAGCTCCTGAAAATCCTAAGGGCTGTGTCAAATCTCACCTCTAGAGAATCAAGCCTTGCCCCAAGCCTAGCCTCTACAAGGCTCAACCTCCCCTCTAGCAAGCCTAGCCTCCTACCAAGCCATAGGAACCCCGTAGCTATAGCTACAAGTGACGCTAGAACGCCTATTGAGGTAACTATCTCAACTACGCTAGCCACACCAACCCCCAAGTAGTAGTTTATTCTGGAGAACATTTATATGTATACTTCCAACCGTTAAACCCATATCAACGCCTGAGTAAACCCTGGCTTCCCTCATCGTCTAAGGTAACCTCTCATAAGGTCGATGACCCCGTGGGCTAAGTAGGGCTTGAAGGAAACAGTGCTTCAACACAGCTAGCGGGGCTAGAGCGTGGAGAGGGGGAGGCGCGAGCGTTGCTTTAGAGCTCCAAGCAATGTCTGGCGACACCTAACACATAAACTTTACTCGTGGACCCTAGTAACTCCCACCATGCTCGAACCAATGGCCATCGGACACCCCATGCTACGAACAAAAGGTCTTCCGAAACAACCGGACTAGTAGCGGACACCAAGCCATAGCCATGGGGTTTAAGGAGAACACATGCCCATAAAGCAATAGCCAAGGTAAGCTTGGGTGAGCTCTCACCAAACAGATACATTGAATAGAACCATTAAAGGCCTATACCCTGTGTAGATGTATGTGCTGTTAACGTAAACCAGGGTGGTCTTACGCACCCAAACAGTAGCGTCGCTCACGTAACGCTCTGCCTCAACTACAATGGCATACGATAGCCCGGTGTTGCGGAGATCCTCGTAGACGTAGTCGACAAGCCTACTTGCAATTTCCAAAAATAACCTACAGAAACCAGGGTTTGGTGTAAGCGGACACCCTATATCCTGAGCAGTATACCAAAGCAGATTGAGGAGCAGGTTGCCGACGAGAGATGCTAGATTCGGGTCAGAGACTATACCAACTACCTCGAAGCTATAATTCCAATACACTGCGCCTGGTTGGATGTTGGAGAGACGCCTGTAGAACGCTGTGTACTCATACTTCCCATAAGTGAGATTGCGTAGGAGTGGAGGATCCGTAGATAGTGTCTCGTAGATGTCAGGGTATAATGTGACACTCTGCCTCGGCACAATAGTAGGAGTTGCCACAACAACCCTCCAGTATGAACCACAACCTGGGATCGGCTGAGTTCTATCGACATCTAGGCGTATGAGCATACCATCTCCAAGGTATTTATAGGTGGAGTAAACAACTGCATAATCTATACTACGATGCCGGGAAGCCGCCAAAGGCATGATTATCGGATTTATAGGAGTTACACTTTCACTACCAATGAATATGAATCCAGCTATTCCAATCCCATGCTTATAATACGTATCCGGACTTATGGCAAATGACCCGCCTACAGCAAAAGGCTTATTATTTGGGTTGTGCATGTAGATTCCCAGGAGTGGATGCCAGCCACTCCACTCTGTCGAGGCATTAGGGTTCCTCTCATGGTAATCTTTCCAAGCGTAGATTAGCGTAGGGGTGGGAGACTGCCTTAGCTCGTTCATGAAAGCTCTATTGACCCAGCTATCCATTGTGTATAGCCCTTCTCTGAGAAGACGCGTAGGACTATCGGGGCGGAAGGATAGCTCGTAGAGGGCGTATTGTTTAGCTTGCTCTAAAGTGTAAAGGCTCTCCCTATAGTAGTATGCTAGACTCCAGTTCCTAGCATAGGCACTCCAAACCCTTAGCTTAAGGCTATCTGGTACCTGGCTACCGTTAGTGTAGTAAATGTTGCTCATCCACCCACCAGGAGGGCTATTCCTGCTATCGTATAGATCGGACCACCAGACCTCTGTGAAGTATGCCGGGCATGTGGACTGCTGCGCTAGACCACCCGGGGCAACCATAGCATCTAGGGAGCTCCCTCCGGTTGTCCTTACACCTCCACCCGCTACCCTTCTGAGATCCTCTACTATAGGGCTTAGATCACCACATGCAACCTTAACATCACCCTTAGGCATCCTAGGATTCAACGTTATAACAAGAGGTTTCCTAAGGTGAGCTAGGGGGTCAGCTCTAGAGCTCTCAACAGCCTGATCCAACTTTAAACCCCTCTCAACGAAGTAGTCTATAGTACTATAGGTGTAATGCGCAGTACACTCCAGAACCCTGTCACCCTCAACCCTACTAAGCGTAATAGTTATGCTAACCGCCGGTATAGGTGGGGACTTTAAAACATCAGGGTTACCCCTATAAAACTCATCCCAAGATCTAGCAACCCTCCTAAAGTCGAGTAAAAGCCTATCACCAACAACATCCCTAAACCAGTAAGAGTAACCCTCATAATCCAAAGGAGACATCATAGCTATGAAGAGCGAACCCAAACTATAACCCTGCCCCTCAAGCCACCCAACAAAAGCTCTAGGAACTACAACGTAAACCCTACCATCAACACCACTAGCTTGAAGAACAGAGGCTAGAGGAGCTACAATAGCGAATAATATGATAGCAACCACAGCGAGGCTGGAGAACAGCCTAAGAACCCCCAATAACACCACGCTTCACCTAGAGAGAGAGAAGACAAAGGTTTAAAAGCAAGAGTATATACGGGGTTTACGGATCACCACATGGAGAGCGAGACAAGTGTAGCCTCTAACACCCTCCACCCTATTAAACGTACAGCAGACAATTCTCAACTCCCACCTGCAGGCCTTCTCCTGCGGGAGCTCTTACCCCCACTAACTAAGGGCTTCAGAGCTCTACAGGAGAAACCTTGTTGGGCTCTCAGCTAGCTTGGACTGGAGCCTTACCGCTAGGCCTTTGCCCCCCGGGGGGCTCACTTAGGAGCTCAAGAAGAGGGAGTTGACCCTAGATTCCACGTCATTAAAGTTCTACGGGATCCTCAAGCCTGGATCCTAAGGTTGGTACTAGAACCCAGTTGTCATTGGGGGGTTACCTTTTATACTGGAGATGTTGGCATCGAGGGGTCTCTGGGATTTCAGGGCTTCCATGGCCTATTGTGGGTTACTCTAGGAGTTTTTCTCTGCACTTAGCGCATTCTGTTGTTGGTTTTAGTGGTACTTCGTCTATTGATGGTTTTAACGAGTCTATGACTATTAGCTTGTTGTACGATGGTTGTCCTATTTTTGTTGCTAGTTTTAATACCTCCATTACCTCTATTGATGCTGTTATTCCTACTGTTGGTGCTACTATGGCTCTGCATCCTGGTTCTGGTATTGGTTTTGGTGTTATGCATGCTAGGCATGTTGTAACCCCTCTTTGTATCACCGTTACCTGGCCGTAGTAGCTGTCTGCGGCTGCGTGCACGTAGGGCTTCCCTGTTTCCCACGCGTACTCGTCTAAGACTAGCCTTGTTTTCCAGTCGTCGAGACCATCAACTATTATGTCTGCTTCCTCTAACACCTCTGCAACATTATCTCTGGTTATCCTGGCATTCCTAGCTTCCACCTCGACTAGTGGATTTAACGCTTTAAGCCTCTCACCTGCTACAGTTGCCTTAGATTTCCCTATATCATCTGTTGTGTATAGTATTTGTCTGTTAAGGTTCTCAACCCCAACCTCGTCGTAGTCGACTACTATGAGCTTACCTACACCAAGTGCTGCCAGGTACATGCTAACAAGGCTTCCGAGACCTCCTAAACCTACCACCGCTACTTTCGACTCAAGTAGCTTAACTTGGCCCGCTGCTCCTAGTAGGGGTAGTTGCCTCGAATACCTCACTATATCAATTCTATCCAGCTCTTGTAACACCTACCTCCCCTCCCTAACCCACTCCGTCCTATCCTTATAGTCTACTAGCTTAATACCTAGCCTTGAAAGCCTATCCCTTATAGCATCTGATAGATCATACATCCTCCTAGCTCTAAGCTCGCTCCTAACCTGAACTATGAGCTCTAGAAGATCGCCCTCAATGCCCAAGGCCTTAGGGGCTTCTATTATATCATCTAAGACAGCATACACCCTGTTAAGCTCGTATAGAACCCTGTAGGTGTAGAGTAGAACTGAATGGCTTTCACTAGCCTCCACATCCCTATAATATGTGTTTGTAAACTCCCAAACCCACCTCATCGCTAGGCCTAAGTTGAAGTCATCGCTTAAAGCTTCATGCCATGAGCTGTGTATGGCTTTAAGAGATCTTAACACCTCTAAGCCTCGGGAATCCAGGTAGTGCGTAGGCTCGCCCCTCTCAAGCCTCCTAGTAACCCTTGAGGCTATATCCCTAAGCCTCTCGTAGAGTCTAAGAGATTGCTCTAAACCCTGCTCGTTATAGTCAAGGTTACTCCTATAATGTGCACTTAAAAGCCATAACCTTAGGGGGCCCGAGCCCCACCTTGATTGAGCGTCCTTGAAGGGTATTATGTTGCCTAAACTCTTACTCATCTTCTCCCCACCTATCGTTAAATACGATGTATGCAACCAATACTTAACCCAAGGCCTTGTGTTGAAGTACGACTCGCTTTGAGCCCTCTCGTTCTCATGGTGGGGGAAGACTAGGTCGACGCCACCACCATGAATATCTATGCTGGAGCCGAGATACCTGCTACTCATAACACTACACTCTATATGCCACCCAGGCCTCCCTCTACCCCAAGGGCTATCCCAGCTAGGCTCCCCGGGTTTAGCCGCCTTCCAAAGAGCGAAATCATAAGGGCTCCTCTTCTCCCTCAAGAACTCCTCCTCCTGCCTCCAGGCTTCACGTGACAGGTTCCCGCTAAGCCTACCATAGTCTGGGAACTTATCCACGTCGAAGTAAACACTACCACTCTCAGCTACATAAGCGTAACCCTTATCAATAAGACCTTGTATAAATTCAATTATATCCCTTATATGTGCTGTAACCCTAGGGTGTAAGTCGATCCTCACCTTTAAAGCCTCCAGCATTTGCATGTAGTCCCTTGTATACTCCTCTACAACCTCCTCCCAACCCCTCCCCTCCTCCCTAGCCCTGTTAATGATCTTATCATCTATGTCGGTTATGTTCTGAACATGATAGACGCTAAACCCTCTTAGACCTAGATACCTTTTAATAGCATCGAATACAGCAAAGGTCCTAGCGTGGCCTATGTGAGTGTAATCGTATGGAGTGGGCCCGCACACGTACATAGATACAAATGGAGGTTTTACAGGCTCGAATAGCTCAAGCCTTCTGCCGAGAGTGTTGCGAACTCTAATGAACACAATGCCTCAAACACCCTCCTTATAATAGGGGCTTGAACCTTATAAAGCTAGGTGTCCGGGTTAGTTTAACCTACTATAATCCTTTAAAAGGTCTGGACCCCCCACAGCATACAGGGATATGAATGGGGTACAGGGGCTCCCGGGAGGATCACCCGGTAGTTAAAGCCATGAGGGAGATCTCCCTGTATATCCTGAAAGCCTCTGAGTCCATGGACTTAGAGCAGGTTGATGGTTTAATCAACATCCTACTTAAAGCCTATAATGATAAGCGGAAAATCCTAGTCATGGGGGCTGGGAGGAGTGGTTTGGTTGGGAGAGCTTTCGCTATGAGACTCCTACACCTAGGGTTCCACTCTTACGTCTTAGGTGATACAATTGTACCTAGCATATCAAAGGGGGACGTAGCTATAGCTATATCAGGCTCTGGGAGAACCCAGCTCATTCTAACTGCTGCGGAGGCCGCTAAAAAGGTTGGTGCTACGGTGGTTGCAGTAACGAGTTACCCTGATAGCCCTCTCGGGATGCTAGCAGACCTAGTAGTCTGGGTACCGGGTAGGGCTAAGACTAGCCGTGTTGTAGATTTCTTCGCAAGACAGATACTAGGGATCCACGAGCCCCTAGCACCTCTTGGAACATTATTCGAGGATACAGCTGCTGTATTCCTCGATGGAGTCATATACGCTTTAATGAAAGAACTCGGGGTTAATGAGGAGGAGATGGCCGCTAGGCATGCGAACATAGAGTTGTAATAGTGCGACCATGGAGTCCCCGATTGAAAGCTGGATTGTGGAGTCAAGTGTATTAGGGTCGAGAGAGCTTTGGATGGTGAGAGGGTATAGGCATCCCGAGGACTACGTGGTGGTATCACCTTACATTATAGGAAGCTCTAAAGTTAAACAGTACGATTGGAGTGGGGTGCCCGAGTGGATTATAAAGTATGTTCCATGTATAGGTAGAAGGGCACCACTACTACCTAGGAGGAGTATAACTAGGATTATAGACCCAGCAGGAGTTTTGAAGGCTAGGAGGAACGATATACCCCAAGCTATTGTAGAGCTCCTAGACATAATAGCCCCTGAGTGGGCTGGAATTACGGGATCCTGGGCTGTGTTCGAGGAGAAACCTTCAAGCGATGTAGACATAATAGTCTACGGTAACCATAAAGCAATCTATAGGGTTCTCCTAGACCTTAAGGTTGACGGGGTTATAGAATCTTGTATGGTGGAAGAGAGATATCTTAAAGTTAAAGATAGGCTGTCGTGGACATCCTATAGTAAGCTAGCTACATTAAAAGTGCTGGACTCCTGCTATAAAGGCGTACCATACACTATAAAAATCCTAAGAAGGCTTGACAGGGAGCCCTGCGAAGACTTCATAGTGGATATGGGAGCTTACAGAGGGGCTCTCAGGATAGTTAAAACCCTAGAGTCACACCTAACACCCGCAAGATACATAGTTGACATTGGCGGAGTAGAGGCTTTAATGGAGACGTGGCATATGAGGTATATGGAGTTACCAGAGGGGCTCTACATAGGGCACCTAGAGTTATTCGATGAGAGGGGGGCCACGATATGCAGCCCAGACTTAGTGGGTAGCTTGGAGGGGCCTCTATGAAGGTAACCCCCGCCTTAGACCCCGAGCATGGATCCTCTGTTATAACAAAATACGGAGTTCTAGGCGTCATCATAGGGATCCCTAGGCCTCCCGAGCTCCTACCTGTAATACCTAAATATGTCCTGTGTAGTGAAAGCCTCTGGTCTAGGGGGGCATCTGCGTTTTGTAGAATACTTGAGAGATACGGCCCCCTGGGGGTTAGCGGTACTCTAGCTAGGATAGGGTTTAACGAGATCCTCGATGGGATCTATAACTCCCCCATGCCTTACGTAAGGTTATCCGATGTGATTGAGATTGTTAAACCGAGAGAGGCTCTATCCAGGGTTCTCGCTAAGCCTGTTAACGATCTACACTACGAGCTCCTAGATCTACTAGCCTTTTTATCGAAGAACGGAGTTGACATGGATAATGTTGGTTTAATAGGCTCTCTAGCAGTGGGGATAGAGAACGTGGAGGTATCAGATCTAGACTTAGTGGTCTACGGCTTGGAAAACGCGGAGATAACGTATAGGTTATTCACGAGTATGGCTAAACCCAGCTTTACCCCGGTAAAGGAGTTTGGAGGCTTAGTAGTCGAACCAGCTGTTAGCATAGGTTGGAGGAGGGCTCAGTTCAGAAGGTTTATAGTTGGTTGGGCTGGAGTGCCTGGGGTGGGGGAGCTCTGCAAGCCTCTAAAGAGCTATTTTAACATAGATAGCCCTGTAAAACCTGTTGAGGTCACCGTGTATGTTGAGAGAGGGCAGCCCCCAGCCCTAGCATATCCACCCTGTGTTGTAAGTAGTGATGGTATCTACATAGTATCATTCGAGTACAATGTTGGAGCCCTCCTATACAGAGGTGGCACTTTTAGGGTTAGAGGTTTGGCTAGTGAGAGCTTAAATACAATATATATTGCTACTAGGGAGCTCCCAGGCTACATTGAGCTGTTAACAGGTTAGAACGGAATTCCCACAGCCTTTCTATACTCGCTATAGAGGTTTTCAACCCTCTCAACCCACCCTTCTAACCCTCTTATATCTTCAGGATACTCTAGATAGAGGTTCTTAGCCTTCCTCATGTACTCGCTGACTAATACGAGTTTTGTTAGGAGGAGTGGTTTACCTAGGAGTCTAACTATAAAGCTAACCTTCTCTAGGAAACCTGGGGTGGTTCTAAGCTCCCCTTCACCGAACACCGATGTTATCTCATCTACACCAGCTAACCCCTTCCTTATAGCCCATTCAATCTCATCGTTTGTGAGTGTCTGCAGGAACATTCTAAGCACGTCTAAAGCCGCTTGCTTAGCACCTGTAGTCCTCATATACCTAAGGTTGAGACCCCACAATCCTCTAGCTGTGAAATCACCCTTAGTGTAAGCCTCTACTAGTGTCTCAGCAGCAT
>Ga0272447_1001879_pt1 | contig 12312 bp, 10 predicted proteins | sample YNPCB0133_FD_194589 | JGI IMG/M metagenome (GOLD analysis project Ga0272447, IMG submission 194589) | Hot spring microbial mat communities from Yellowstone National Park, WY, United States - YNP-CB-013-3 | ecosystem: Environmental > Aquatic > Thermal springs > Hot (42-90C) > Sediment | place... | reverse complement strand
TCACGCAGGGCTACTACACGCACGATTACGCGATTTCGGCACAGGAGGCAATTGCGATGGGCTTGAAGGTGCGCACCGAGCTACCCGTGGAGGTTTATCAGCTGATGTCGCTCTATCCGCAACCTGTGCAGCGCACAGCGGGCGTCGACTATGTGCCTGTTCCCTACCATCCAGAGCCTGCGCCACCACAGCCTGCGCGCCCGGCGGCACGCCCACGCCCCAGCCGCCCTCGCGCCAAATCCCGTGACTTCTGACTACGATGGAGCGCACTAACCGATATTTGCTGGTTCTGGGTTTGCTGCTCTCATCGGCAGTGGCGGGGCGGGTGGCGGTTGAGCGATGGCGCATCGAGGCACGCAATCGCTCGGTGGAGCTGGTTCTGGACTATCCCGAGGTGGCGGCGCTGGCGGCGTCGGAAGGCAAGACGGTCGCCGAGTGGCTGCGTGGCTTTTCGATCCCGCTCTCGGCCGCCTTGACAGAAGGCACCTTACAGGAATGGGGCGCACGCTATGAGGCGAGTTCAGGACCGCTCTATGTGCTGTCCCCCGAACGCTACCGCCAAGCAAAGGCGGTCCTCGCGCTCAAAGCCCGTGTGGAACTCAAGCCGCCTGCGCACACACCCTATGTGACGGTTCAATCCACGGAGGGCGCACGGTTCGCTGTAGTGGGCGACCCAGAGTGGATAGCCCAGCTGGGGTTGGGGCTGGATCCGTCGCAGGTGCGGGCGGTGCAAGCGGGCGGCGCGCAGGTGGTGGCGCGGCTCTATAACTTTCCGGGCGTGAATGCGTTTGCCATTCGGGGCATGATACAGCAGTTGCACGGGCAGGGTGCGACGCTGCTGGTTTTTGCCGCCGATCAGGTGCTGGGCTATCGGCAGGCAATCGAGACGACCGCTCAAGCGGTGCGCACCTTCCGCATGCGCTACGGTTCGGTGGAGTTCGGTAAGCAGGTGGGCGATACCACGCTCGGTCTGCTCATTCCCGAACGGACGGTGCGCCTGCACAGCGTGAGTGCTGCCGAAGCCCTCCAGATGACCCCAACGGAACTGGTGGAGCGTTTCGAGCGGGCTGCCCAAGAGCGCAATATTCGTGTGCTTTATATTCGGCTGGGCGCAGGTAACACCGCGCAGCTCCGCACCTTAATCCAATCGCTGTCGGAAGCCTTGTCTCGTTCGGGGTTCACGATTCGGGCAGGGGGTGCGCGCCCCTTTGAGCCGCTGGAACCGCCCCTGTGGATGTTCCCCCTTATTGGGCTGGGTGTCGGTGTGTTGACAGGCTGGGTGCTATGGCAGCTACGGGCGAACGGCTGGAGCGCGTGGTTGCCGCTGCTGATGGGTGTGGCGTTCGCCCTGCTGAGTGCGATGCCGCTGGGCAGGAAGGCGGTGGCGTTGTGCGCGGCGGTGCTGTTTCCGACGGTGGGGCTCATCATGCTACCAGCCATAGCGCCTTCACCGTTGCGCTCCCCGACCCTCCCCGTTGACGGGGAGGGGGTAGGACATGGGCAGCCACGAGGGGCTGCCCCTACGCTTATTTGGATGGGAGGTCTGCTTGCCTTCGCCTTTGGCTGGAGTTTGATGGGCGCGTTGCATATCGTGGGACTGCTGGCAGGCACCGCTTTTCTGGTGAAGGCGGATCAGTTCGTGGGGATCAAATTAGCGCATGGGCTACCGCTGTTGCTGGTGGGAGGGTTTTATGCCGCCTATAGTGCGGGTGGCTGGGATTTCTGGCGGCGATGGGTGAATCAGCCCGTCTTCTGGTGGCAAGCGGGTGTGGTGCTGGTGGTGCTGTCGGCGGTCGTGCTGATGCTGCTGCGCACGGGCAACGAGGCACCAGGCGTGGTGTCGGATCTCGAATTGCGGCTTCGGTCGCTGCTGGAGAACCTGATGAATGTGCGCCCGCGCACAAAGGAGTTTTTGATTGGACATCCCGCACTGGTGATGGCGTTGGCGCTGCTGATTCGGGATCGTCGAACATGGCTACCCCTTGCGATGCTGTTAGGTGCGATTGGGCAGGTGTCGGTGGTGAACACCTTCTGCCACCTGCATTCGCCCCTTGCGGTGTCGCTGCTGCGCGTGGTGTGGGGTGCGGGGCTTGGGATTGCGCTGGGGCTTAGTATACTGGCAGTGTGGGGTCTACTTCTTGGGCGTAGGCGTTGATGCCGCCTGTGAGGTTTTTCACTCGCGCGAACCCCATCGCTTGCAGCAGGCGTGTAATCTGCGCGCTGCGCCCGCCTGAACGGCACATCACCACAATCTCGTCGGCGGGGTTCAGCTCATGCACGCGCTCCGGCACCTGCCCCATCGGGATATGAATCGCCTCCGGCAGGCGACTAATCTCCAGTTCGAACGGCTCGCGCACATCGAGAATCACGATTCGCTCGCCCCGCTCCAGCCTTGCTTTCAGCTCGGTGGGGGTGAGGGAGGGCAACTCAGGGGAAGCGGTCGGCTGCTCCGCGCCGCGCACGCCGCAGAACTCCAGATAGTCGATGAGCGCGCGGATGGTGGGGTTCTCGCCGCAGAGGGGGCAGTTCGGGTCTTTGCGCAGTTTGAGTTCGCGCCAGCGCATCTGCAGGGCATCCAGCAGCAGCAGTCGTCCGACCAGCGGCTCGCCTTTGCCCAGAATGAGTTTGATGGTCTCGGTCGCTTGCACCAGCCCGATTAGCCCCGGGAGGATGCCCAGCACGCCGCCTTCCGCGCAGCTGGGCACCAGCCCCGGCGGCGGTGGCTCCGGGTAGAGGCAGCGATAGCAGGGTCCATGCGACGCCCAGAAGACCGACGCCTGCCCCTCAAAGCGGAAGATGCTGCCGTACACATTCGGCTTGCCCAGCAGCACGCAGGCGTCGTTCACCAGATAGCGGGTTGGGAAGTTATCGGTGCCGTCCACAATCACATCGAAGTCGCGCAGGATGTCCAGCGCATTCTCCGATGTGAGGCGCGTTTCGAACGGGATGACATGCACAGAGGGGTTGATCGCCTGAATCTTTTCGACAGCGGATTGCAGTTTGGGGCGTCCCACATCGGGGGTGAAGTGGAGAATCTGCCGCTGCAGGTTGGTGAGATCGACTCGGTCGAAGTCGACCAGCCCGATGGTGCCGACGCCCGCTGCGGCGAGATACATTGCGACGGGTGAGCCAAGCCCCCCTGTACCGACCAGCAGCACACGCGCCGCCTTCAGCCGTTTCTGCCCCTCCATCGTGACTTCGGGCATGATGAGGTGGCGGCTATAGCGCAGCACCTCCTCCTGGGAAAGGGTTATGGCTTGCAGGCGAGCCTCGTCGATAAGGCTGCCAAGTTGTTCTCGTGTCAGGGCTTCTGTAGCCCCACCCGCCACCGAGGGGATGATGGTCAGCTCATCGTGTGCCTCCAGTGGTGTGTCCAGCCCCTGCCGGTAGCGCACATCCTCATCGCCCAGATAGAGGTTGATGAAGCTGCGCAGGCGTCCCGCCTCGTTGAACAGGTGGGGCTTCAGCTTCGGGAAGCGCGCCACCAACTGCTGTATCGCCTCCCCGACCGTGGATGCTTCCACCTGGAGGCTGGTTTGGTTCTCGGTATAGGCTCTGAGTGCCGTCGGGATTACAATCGTTGGCATCGGGTTTTCCTCCTATGTCAGTGATTCGGACAGGCTCTCACTTGGCGAGAAGGGTTCGGCTTTGAGTGCCTCTTCGAGCGTATGCCATGGGAGGGTGGCACACTTGACGCGCACGGGGAATCGGCTCACGCCCGCGAGCGCGCTCAAATCACCCATCTCCTCTGGGTCGGCTGCGGTTTCGCCCCGTAGCATGGCGTACACCTTCTGGATGAGCGCGTGAACTTCGGGCAGCGTTTTGCCTCGCACCGCTTCGACCAGCATCGAGGCAGACGCTTGGCTAATCGAGCAGCCACGCCCGCTGAAGCGGATGTCGCTGATGCACCCATTCTCCACGCGCACCTCGATCACCACCTCATCGCCACAGAGCGGGTTCGCCCCCTCCTGGCGGATTTTCGGCTCCTCCAGCGTGCCGCGCCCCCGCGGATGGCGATAGTGATCCAGAATAATCTCTTGATAGAGTTCGTCTATCATGGCTCGCATAGGTCAGACGCGTCGGACAAGTCGGACAGGTTAGACATTAAAAACCTGCCGCACATAGTGCAGCCCCTCGATGAGCGCGTCGATGTGGTCGGTGTCGTTGTAGATAGCGAGGCTGGCACGCGCCGTAGCCGCCACACCCAGCCGCTCGCCCAGCGGATGGGCGCAGTGATGCCCCGATCGGATGGCGATATCGCGTGAATCAAGCACGGTGGCGATGTCGTGCGGGTGGATGTCCGCCAAGGTGAAGGCGAAGATGCCCGCCCGATCGGGTTGCGGACCATACAGGCGCAAATCGGGCACCTCCTGCAGCCGTTGCAGGGCATATTGGGTTAGCGCATGCTCTTGGGCGGCGATGCGCTCGCGTCCGATGGCATCGATGAAATCGAGCGCGGCGTGCAGTCCGACGGCTTCGGCAATGGCGGGCGTGCCCGCCTCAAAGCGCGCGGGCACCTCCGCCCACACCACCTGCTCCCAGCTCACCTTGCGAATCATCCCACCGCCCGTTTGATAGGGAGGCATCGACTCCAGCAAGGCGCGCTTGCCATACAGCACCCCAATCCCCGTGGGACCGTATGCCTTGTGCCCCGAAAATGCCAGAAAGTCGCAATCGATGGCTTGCACATCGAGGGGCAGATGCGCCGCGCTCTGAGCAGCGTCCACCAGGCAGAGCGCGCCCGCCTCGTGAGCAATCCGACAGATGTCCGCCACCGGGTTAATCGTGCCCAGCACATTGGAGATATGTGTGATAGCGACCATGCGGGTGCGTTCGGTTATGAGACGGCGCAGCTCATCGAGGTCGAGCCGTCCCTCATCGGTGATGCGCCACACCACGATTCGCGCCCCTTTGGCGCGAGCGATCCGCATCCACGGCAGGATGTTGGCGTGGTGTTCCATCTCGGAGAGGATAATCTCGTCGCCCTCGCGGAGCTGGCTGCCGCCCCAGCTGGCAGCCACGAGGTTGATGCTCTCAGTGGTGCCCCGTGTGAAGATAATCTCGGCGGGTTCCCGCGCGTTCAGGAAGCGGGCGACCCGCTCGCGTGCCCCTTCGAACAGCTCGGAGGCTTTGGCGCCCACGCCATACTCGCCTCGATGCACATTGGCGTTATGGTGCGCATAGAAGTTCATCAGCGCGTCCAGCACGGCGTAGGGCTTCTGCGTGGTTGCCGCGTTGTCTATATAGATCACGCTGCGCATCTCGGGATGCGGCTGGAAAAAGGGAAACTGCCGCCGTATCTCCTGTGCACCCAGCTCCTGTTGTATGGTTGCCATCGTTGTTCACCCATCGATGAGATGTCGGACATGTCAGACATGTCCGACGGAGTGCTTCATTCTAATTCTACCCAAACATACCCCCCTTCCACTTTCACGGGGAAGGTCTTGATGGGGCGGATGGCAGGCAGCCCACGCGCCTGACCTGTATGCGGGTCGAACTTGGCGCCGTGATGGGGGCACTCCAGCAGCCCTTTGAAGAGGCGCCCCGGTAAGCCATCAGCCTCCGAAAGCGGCTGATTCTCGTGTGAGCAGCGATCCAGCACGGCGAAGTAGCCCTGCTCGGTGCGACCAATCAGCAGCGGCTTGCCCTCTATCTGCAGAGGGCGCAGCTCGCCCACCTGCAACTCATCAGGAATCACGCGATGCCACATAGGGACTCACCTCTTCCGAAGCGCGCGACGGGTCAGACAGGTCAGACAACTCGGATGGGTCTGCCAGGTCCATAAAGTAGCGTGGGGCGTCGCCTTTGAGCTTCGAAGCCAGCAGCCGCTGAATCGACAGGCGTAAATCGACGGGCTTCATCTCGCGCAGCACCTGCTCGAAAAAGCCCATCACAATCACCGCCTCGGCGGTGGCAGGGTCCAGCCCACGGGAGCGCAAATAGAACAGCTCATCGGGCTGCACTGGGCCAACCGTGGCTCCGTGCGTGCAGCGCACCTCGTTCGCCCCTATCTCCAGATTGGGAATGGAGTGGGCGCGCGCCTGATCGCTGAGCAACAAGTTGCGGTTCGCCTGATAGGCGTCGGTGTGCTGCGCGCCCTGATGCACCCGAATCAGCCCCGAAAAGACCGATTGCGCCTCGTCGGTCAGCACGCCCTTGTAGAGCAGGTCGCTGGTCGTGTGCCCCACGCGGTGATCCTGCAGTGTGCGAAAATCGAGATGCTGCGCCTCATCGCCAAAAAACAAGCCCAGTGGGCGTGCCTCTGCGCCCTGCCCGTTCATCAAGTGCTGCAGCACGGTGCGCGCCAGCCTGCCACCCAGCCCCACCGCAAGTGAGAGGACGCGACTATCGCGCTGCTGCTCGTAGTCCACACTGGTCAAAAAGAGCGCCTCGCGCCCCATCCGCTGCACCAGAGTATGGCGCAGCTGGCTGTTGGGAGCGCAGAACACTTCCACCGCCCCAACACACAGCACGGGCACGCCCTCCGGCGAGCAGAAGGATTGCACAATATTGGCGCTGCTGCCCTCCTCCAACACAATCAGCGTATGGGGAAAGTGCGCGCCTGGTGTCTCGAACCAGTGCAGAACCTCGATCACGCCCTCAAGAGCCACATTGCGTGGAAGGTAGATATAAAGCCCGCTGTCCCACGCCGCCGTGTGCAGCCAGGAGAACTTGTCGCCGGGGATGGGGGCAAGGCGTCCCAAATCGGCTTCCAGTCGATGGGGTTCGTTGAGCAGCACCTCGCGCAGGTCGCGCACCCGCACTCCACGCTCTTGCCATGCCGCTAACAGTTTCGCTTCGAAGCCGGAGCCTGCCCGATGCACGACCCGCATAACGGGCTGCTCCACCAGAAACGGAGGCATGCGCCCCGACAGCATGCCCAGAGGTGTATCCTGCCAAGCAACGGCAGGGTAATCTTCCAAATGGAGCGTGGTGATGTCGGTATAGCGCCAATCCTCCTGCTTGGGTGAAGGCATCGGCAACTGCAGAAAGCGTTCGAACGCCTCCAGCCGCCGCTGAAGATGCCATTCTGGCTCGCCCAGCGACCGCGCCACACGCTCTATCCGCTCCGCCGTTAAACCGGGCAGGGTACTCAGAGTCTCGGTTGACATCGATTCGCCTCCTAAATGCTTAGCATGGCTAAATTATAGCACATCGCCATCCCCTGAAATCAAGGGGGGGCAATGAAACTTTTCGGGCGGTTTTGTTTCACCGCGCTGGATACGGGAACGGCTTCACAAGTCGCTCCCGGTGATGCCTGCCTTGGTCCTACTTTTTCAAACACCCTTCCAGACCCCTTGACTGATTGCGCTTGGATGGGGTATCATGGGGTTGATTAACCTGATAAATCAAGATAGTTAATCTGGCGGAATAACAGATGGCGATGCAGTTGGGCAACAAGCAGGTGCGAATGCTGTGCGCGGGGTGCGCCTCGCTGAATAGGGAGGGATGACCATGGTGATAGGCGTTCCGAAGGAAACTTATCCGGGCGAGCAGCGAGTGGCGTTGATACCGGCTCTGCTGCCCTCGCTGCATAAAGCAGGGTTCGAAGTCTGGATTGAATCTGGGGCAGGCGAGGCAGCGGGCTTTCCCGACTCGGAGTATCAAGACAGCGGCGCACATCTGACCTCTTCGCGCGACGAGCTTTTTGCCAAAGCGGACATCCTTCTGCAGGTGCGCACGGCAGGGGCGAACCCCCGCTTCGACGAGGATTTGCCTCGGCTGCGTGCGGGACAGATGCTCGTGGGGCTGATGGAGCCGCTTTGGAGGGCAGAGGTGATGCCGCAGCTGGCGCAGCGAGGTGTGATTGCCTTCACGATGGAGCTAATGCCGCGCATCAGCCGCGCGCAGAGCATGGATGTACTCTCTTCGATGGCGACTATTGTGGGCTATAAGGCGGTGCTGTTGGCAGCGAGCCATTTGCCTCGCATGTTCCCCTTGCTCATGACGGCAGCGGGCACGCTCCAGCCCGCGCGAGTGTTCGTTATCGGGGCAGGGGTGGCAGGGCTGCAGGCGATTGCGACGGCGCGTCGGCTGGGCGCGATTGTGGAAGGCTACGACATCCGCCCCGCTGTCAAGCAGGAGGTAGAGAGCCTCGGCGCCAAGTTCGTCTCGCTGGGGCTGGAGAGTGAAGAGGCGCAGGAAGCCACCGGCTACGCCCGCGCCTTCGACGAAGCCTTCTACCGACGCCAGCAGCAACTGCTCACCTCCGTGATTGCTCGTAATGATGTGGTCATCACCACGGCGATGGTGCCCGGTCAGCGCGCGCCCCTGCTCATCACGCGCGAAATGGTGCGCACCATGCGCCCCGGCTCCATCCTCATCGACTTGGCTGCCGAATGGGGTGGCAACTGCCAGCTGACCCGCGCAGGCGAAACCCTCACCGAGTACGGCGTCACGATTATGGGACCTGTGAACCTTGCCTCCACCATCCCCTTCCACGCCAGCCAGCTCTACAGCCGCAATATTGCCAACTTCCTCAACCTGCTGGTCAAGGAAGGGCGTCTCAATTTGGAAGACGAAATCACGCGCAGCACCCTCGTGACCTATGAGGGCGAAATCGTGCATCCGCGTGTCAAGGAAAAGCTACAGTCCCTCTCCCCCTCGGGGCAAGAGGGGCATTCAGGAGGTGATGAGAATGCCCGCTGAACATGCGCTCACGACACACGATATCGTGCTGAATCTGCTGATTTTCCTGTTGGCGACCTTTCTGGGACTGGAGCTGATTCGCCATGTGTCGCGCCTGCTCCATACGCCGCTGATGTCGCTCACCAACGCCATCTCGTCGGTCTCTGTGGTGGCAGCGTTGATTGTGCTGGCAGACCCCAAAAATGAGTTTATCCTTTGGCTGGCAGTGATCGCCGTTGCGTTGGCGATGTCGAATGTCATCAGCGGCTTTATGATTACCGAACGCATCCTGCTGATGTTTCGGAGGCGAGGCGGAGGGGAAGCGCGATGAAGGCGGATGTGCTGGTTCAGGTGCTGTATGTGCTGGCGGCGGTGCTGTTCATTCTCTCATTGAAGGGGATGAGCGAGGTGCGCACCGCCCGCTGGGGCAACTGGGCGGGCAGCCTCGGGATGCTCATCGCCATCGTCGCCACCCTGATGGCGTATCAAGTGGAGCGCTATGATTTGCTCATCGGGGCGGTGCTGGTGGGGACGCTGATTGGTGTGCCCATCGCGCTCAAGCTGCCGATGACAGCCGTGCCCCAGCGAACCGCCATGTCGCACGCCTTCGGCTCGCTGGCAGTGGCGCTGGTCGGCACCGCCAAGTATTACCAGCTCTATCCGCACCTCGACCGCTTCACGATGGCGGTGCTGGCATCGGAAATGATTCTGGGCTATCTGACCTTTACAGGCAGCTGCATCGCCTTTGCCAAGCTGCAGGAGATTATATCGGGTAAGCCCCTGATTTATCCGGGGCGCAACTTCGTGAGCTTGGTGGTGCTGGGGGTTGCGGTACTGCTGGGCGTTGCGCTGGTTGTCGACCCATCGCAAAGCGCATTGCTGCCCGTGATGATTGTCGCCGCGCTGCTGTTCGGCTTCCTGTTGGTGATGGGCATCGGGGGCGCGGACATGCCGACGGTTATTGCTATTCTGAACTCCTATGCGGGGCTATCAGCAGCGGCGCTTGGCTTTGTGCTGAATAATAAGCTGCTGATTGTGGCGGGCACGCTGGATGGCTCCTCCGGGTTCATTCTGGCGATTCTGATGTGCAAAGCGATGAATCGCTCCTTTACCAATGTGCTGTTTGGTGGGGTGGGCGCGCCGGTGGCAGCAGTGGGGGCAGGAGCAGGCGAGACCCGCACGGTGGTCGCCTACAGCCCCGAAGATGTGGCAGCCATTCTGGATGGGGCGCGCCTGGTGATGATTGTGCCTGGCTACGGGATGGCAGCCGCGCAGGCACAACATGCTGTCAAGGAGCTGGAGGATGTGCTGGAGGCGCGGGGCGTCACCGTCAAATACGCCATTCACCCCGTTGCCGGGCGCATGCCGGGACACATGAATGTGCTGCTGGCGGAGGCACAGGTCTCCTATGATAAATTGCTGGAGATGGACGAGGCGAACTTGCTGTTCCCAGAATGCGATGTGGCGATTGTGGTGGGCGCGAACGACATCACGAACCCCGCCGCGCGCACCAAGCCCGACTCGCCCCTTTATGGCATGCCCATTCTGGATGTGGACAAGGCGCGCACGGTGGTGTTCATCAAGCGCAGCCTCGCTGCTGGCTTCGCCGGCGTGGAGAATGAACTGTTCTACCTACCCCACACCATGATGGTCTTCGGCGACGCCAAAAAGGTGGTCACCGAGATTGTCACCGCCCTGAAGAAGGCATAGTCCAATACGGAGGGGCGAACCGTCCTTCGCCCCTCTCTGCCGCGCACCCCAAGTGGAATGGTGAACCTCCTGTAAAGAAAATCGTTATAAGTTCCGATAATGAGTTGCGAGCCTTCCTGGAGGGTGTAGTCACCGTCCCCGATGGGAGGCTCCCACTCATCCTAAACAGAGGAGGTTCACTATGCCAAGGCGGAGTAAGAAGCAGAAGCTGCCGATAGAGCAGCGACCGGTCTCGATTAGTGTGGCGAGCCATCTGACAGGTGTCGAGAGCCACACTTTGCGCTATTGGGAGCGCGAGTTCTCCGAGTTCCTGCGCCCTATCCGTTCTGCTGGCGGACAGCGGCGCTATCGCCCCGAGGATATCGAGGTCATCCGCGAGATTAAGCGCCTGCTCAAAGAGGAGATGTACACTGTGGCGGGCGCGAAACGCAAACTCCGCGAGAAGTTCGGCACACCGCCCAGCAGTGCCCAGCAGGGCAACAACGGCGCCCCGCCTGCCCGCGCACGCGGGCGCCGCAAGGAAGGCACGCGCCGCTGACACTTGCCCAGCCATAGCAAAGGAGGGGTTCCAGATGTCCCATCCAAGTCGCACCAACTCGCTCCCGCCCACACTCTGGCAAGGCGGTATCTTCTCGGCACACAGCCTCGCACGGGTCAATCGCGAGCTAATTAGTGCCCTGCTCAAGCTCGTCCCCCATTGGCAGGTGCATCTGATTGCGCTCGAATCGGGCGATGCGATTGAAAACGCCGAACAGCACCCACTGCGACCCTATCTGCTGGGTGAGAATCCACCGCCCGCACACGGGTGGCAGGTCTGGGTACGCCATCAATTCCCACCCGACTGGAGCCATTCCCCAGTCCCCCTCGCCATCATTCAGCCCTGGGAGTTCGGCGCCGCCCCACGCGAATGGGTGGAACAGATTCGAACTCGGAACGCCCAACTCTGGACGCCCTCCCGCTTTGTATACGAAACCTTCCTGAAGGCGGGTGTGCCCGATTCGCAGCTCCGACTTGTGCCGAACGGGGTCAATCCCGACCAGTTCCGACCCGACCTGCCTCCTCTGGAGCTAACACAACTGGGCATGACGAATGTGCCACGCGAGAGCCTCGCCCACCGCTATAAGTTCCTCTTTGTGGGCGGCTCGGTACGGCGCAAAGGCATCGATGTGCTGCTTGATGCCTATCACGCGGCGTTCCGCGCGGACGACGAGGTGCTGCTCATCATCAAAGATTTCGGCGCCCAGGATGTCTACAGCACACACAATTATCAGGCACAGCTCATGGAGTGGGCGCGCGACCCCACGGCGCCACCGCTGCTGTATATTCCTGAAACCATCCCAGAGAGCGATATTGCACGGCTCTACTGTGCTGCCGACTGCCTTGTCCATCCCTACCGCGCAGAGGGGTTCGGCTTGCCGATTGCCGAAGCGATGGCGTGCGCGCGACCCGTTATCGTGACGGGTTTCGGGGCGTGCCTCGACTTCTGCACCGAGCAGACCGCCTATCTGCTGCCCGCTGAAATCCGCCCGCTGGAGGAGGTGCGCGGTTTCGAGGTGGTCGGCACGCCCTTCTGGGCAGAGCCGTCTCAAGACGCCCTTATCGAAACGATGCGCATGGTCGCTTCGAACCCAGAGGCTGCTCGGCAGAAGGGGCAAGCCGCTCGCGAGCATATCCAAGCCTATTTCCGCTGGGAGGATGCAGCTCAGATTGCTGCGCACTGCTTACTGGAACTGGCAGAAGGGGCAACTCACCACGCCACCTATTATCATATCGGGCTAAGCCGACTGGAGAACGAGGACAGCGACACCGCGCTTCAGCTCTTTGCGCGCGCCATCGACGCCGAACCACTGAATCCCCATCTGTACGAGGCAGCCGTTCAAGCGCTGCTGCAGCAGAACCGCTGGGAAGATGCCGAAACTTTGCTGGACAAGGCACGGCAAATCCTGCCCGACGCGCCCAATCTACTGGCGCAGA
>Ga0272447_1001877_pt1 | contig 12314 bp, 9 predicted proteins | sample YNPCB0133_FD_194589 | JGI IMG/M metagenome (GOLD analysis project Ga0272447, IMG submission 194589) | Hot spring microbial mat communities from Yellowstone National Park, WY, United States - YNP-CB-013-3 | ecosystem: Environmental > Aquatic > Thermal springs > Hot (42-90C) > Sediment | place... | reverse complement strand
ATACCTGCTACTGTCTCCATCACACGCATCCTGATTACCTCCCTGAACCAACATGCATTAAATGTCTGTAGCGGGGCGGTCAGATACCTGCTTGACCGCCCTGCGAACACTACCGTCCAACCGGCGGACCTGGGTCGACAGGCAGTTTGGGCGGGTCGCACCTCGCCCCGTCAGGCCCCACATAGGGTCTGCCATCGGACATACAGCAAACGTGCTCGCTTGGTAGACGACAGCCCTTCATTACGCCCTTTTCACACTTGATATCGTAGTATAGTTGTCCTTCTGGACACCTGGGTGGCTCTCCTTCTTTCGGCGGTTCTGGTGTCGGTTTGGGTTGGTCCGGTGGTTTGGGTTTAGGGAAGAAGCGACTACACAACCAATCGCAAAGGTCCCTGAGTTCCTTTCTGGGCAAACAAATTCGGAAAAGGTCCTTGCATTTCCTAAAGCAGTCCTCCCAGTTCTTGGGAAGCTGCGTTGTAATTGCCACGCGTGGAAGCAATGCTACTCCGCCACTCACCCACCAACTCAGACCTTCTTCGGCACGAGTACCGATGACCCCTAAGCACGGCGTCTCGGCGCTGCCCTGTTGATACCGCACCACCCCGAACACATCATACACGTTGTTGCTCACCACCTGCGCACTGCCGTTCGTAATCACCTGCGCCGTGCCCAACGGGTCAAAGTGGTGCCACTCGTTGTTTCGCCGCACCAGCGAGATGCCCTGCAGATACAGCGCACTCACCGTCCAGCCGCCGCCCTCCAGCGGCTTCTGCTGCTCCACCAACTCGCCGGCACCGCACGCCACCCCGCACGGATACCGCGTCCATACCCCGTTCACGTAGTCCTTGCGCCACCGACGACCGCCGTCAAAGCCGTAGCCATACTCATACGCCAGCTGCACGTTGCCCCCGCCGTAGTCCCGACGAATCCGAACCAGCCTGCCCTCCTCGTCATACTCCAGCAACCGCGTGTAACCCGGCCCCGGAAAACTCGCCAGCGTGCCGTCCGCGTTCCACACATACGTCTCCGTCGTGTTGGTCGCCGCGTCCACCACCTGGTTCAGCCTGCCCGCGCCGTCATACGTATACGTGCCACGATGCGGCAGATGGTGAAGGTTTTGAAAGTCTTCAGGAACTTCCAGAAACCGCAGGAGACTGCTCTGCTACATTGATTATATTAAACCGCTTGCAGATTTGTCAAGGCATTTTGCGGGGGTCGGGGGGACATTTTTGAAAAAATCTACCGGGATGTTTTGCCCTCACCCCCTGCCCCTCTCCCGAAGCTTCGGGAGAGGGGTGTCCCGCATTCCCCCTTCCCTCGTAGGGAAGGGGCCTGAGGGGTTCGGTTTCCTTCGTTCAGCACATCAGCTTTCGCTGGAACCGAGGCGCATGACCGCTTCGTCGATAATCCACCGCTCCGATTCGGGGATGCGCTGTTGTACCTGTTGCAGCAACTCCGCCGCTCGGGGGCTGCTGTTTCCGGCCAGCGCAATGAGCGCCCAGTGGCGTGCGCTAGGGTTAGACGAGTCTAGCGCCCTCTGCAACGCGGTGACGCTGAAGTCCCCCATTGCCGAAAGTGCACGCGCTGCCAGATAAGCTACGGTTGGGTTGTTAGCACCAAGCTTGGCAATGAGAGGCTGTACCGCTGCGGCACCCAGATTCGCCAGCGAGTTCGCAGCCGCCTCCCCCACACCGCCATCGGGGTCGGAAAGCGCATCCAGCAGATGGGGGATGGCGGAGGTCTGACCTGTTTGCCCGAGTGAGGTTGCGGCTGTACGGCGCACGCGATAGTCAGGGTCCTTCAATGCCACCGACAGGGGAGCTACCGCTGCGGGGTCGTTCATTCCGCCCAGCGCCTCGGCTGCCAGTCGCCTCACCTCCGGGTCTGCATTGCGGATGGCTTGAGTAAGTGCAGGGATGGCTGCACGCCCTGCACGCGCCAGCGCGCCTACCGCTGCCGAGCGCACAATCAGGTCCTCATCGCTCAGCGCACGTACCAGAGTGGCGACCCCCCGTGCACTGGCGATTTTACCCAGCGCCACCGCCGCCTGTGCGCGTGCGTCGCCGTCGTCCTCGGGGTTATTGAGCGCGCGAAGCAGGGCATCCTCCGCCGAGGAATGGGCAATCGCCGCCAGCGCGCCAATCACCGTTCGCCGTACCGCGGGGGAATCATCCTGATGCCTCAACAGTGCAGGTACCGCACGCGGGTCGCCCAGCTTGCCCAGCAGCTCGGCAACTGCGATGCGCAACGCCTCGTCTTCCTCGTCGATGAGCGGCAACACTTGCGGAGTACATACCTTACCGATACGGGACAGCGCATCACTCGCCGCGGCTCGCGAACCACCATCTTTCAGAGCCTCCACCAATTTAGGCACGATGGGTTCGCCCAGTGTTGCCAGCGCCTTCGCCGCACCTGCCCTGACATTGCTGTCTGCGTCTTTCAGTGCGTCCAGCAACGGCTTTGGATATTTGGGAGCCAGGGTGATGAGCTTCTGCGTGACATGCTCGCGCATTCTGATTTCGGGGTCTTTTTGCAGCGCTAGCAAGGCTTTGACAGCCTCTTCCGTGCCCAGCCGCTCGAAGGCATCCGCCGCCCTCATCCGCGCCGCGATAGGTCTCTGTTGCACCAGGTCGTACAGGGAGTCGTGCGTTGCCAGTACCTTCGCGGCGGCGACCTGACGGGCTGGGTCTTTATTTACCAGATCGTCCACCGTCTTCTGGGTCTGCACGTTGCGCCATATCGTCCAGCCAATGATGCCCCCGATAATGAGTATCCAGACTGCCCACCGCAGGGCTGCCGCTCGGTTCATCCCTCTTACCTCGCTCAGATGGCTTCGTTTACGTTTTTACTTCGGTGCTACCGCCGGCGAATCCTGCCTCACGAGTGCTGTGTTCGGGCACACTGCTGCACAATCTGCTGTGCCAGATGCGTCACGCCGTAGCCTCTGGTTGCCATCACAAACTGCTTGCCGTACTGTCGGGCGATGTCGCGTGCCTCTTTCCAGTGTGTTCGGCTGTAGCGCACCACCACGACGGTGATGTCGGCGTTGCGGATGCGCGCCTCCATGCTGTTGACGCTCTCGCTGCCGTCGAGGTCGGGCCAGTCCACCTCTGCCAGCTGCAATGCCTCCCGGATGTTCTGCTCTGCCTCCGCACGCCGATGGAAGCACAGCATGAACAGCTTTTTGCCCTGCGTGATTTTGCGTGCCTCGCGGAGCAGTTCGCCGTTTTGTTCGGCATGAGGCTCCTCCTCAGGCTGCGCTTCCTGCGGAGGTGTCTTCTGCTCCTGTTTCAGCAGGTGCTTGCCCAGATTCACCAAAAACTTGCGGGCTGCACTCTGTTCCGATTTCGCCAGAGCACACCGTTCTGGAACAGCGGGATTTTCCAGAAGAGAGTCGTAACCGCGCATCAGCTCGCACAGCTCGCGATGGGAATACGGTACCTGCGCCTGATGGCAGGCCACCGGAGCGCACAGCAGGTCTTCCTCGAAACTGTCGGGGTTGGGTTCGGAGAGAACTGCTCTGAGGTGGTCTATCGCCTCTCGCTGTTGCGCTTTCTTCTGCACCTGCCGCTTCGCCGCCTCCCAGTGTTCGTCCGCATCTCGGATGTAGTGAAGTTGCCGCTGTCGGGGACTGGTGCTGGACAGCATCTCTATCTCCCATCGGCGACCTTGCGCCTCTTCGCGAACCGCCTCGCGCAGAGTTTCCGTGCCGTCCTGCTCTGCCAGCCTGCTCAGAAGCTGCTTGGATGTCCAGATTTGCTGCACCATCGGCACTGGGGCGGCGATGCTCTCCAGCAGGGGTGCGCCGGTGCCCTTGTCCATGTCACCGCGATACTGCTGGTACCACTCCCACATCTGCCAGCTGTGTGCCAGCGCCTCATAACCATCCTGTAGAGTCTCCAGCTCGTGCTCGCTGAAATCGAGGTTTGGGTCCAGCGGCGGTAGCCACAAACCACTGACCTGCTGATGGGCAAGCGACGTCAACTGCTTTTTCAGCTGGTTTGCCTCCCACTCGCGTCCGTATTCCGCCGCCTCGGCGCGTACCAGGCGATAACGGCACGCACTCGCCATCAGCAAACACACAACCTCCTGACGCGGAAGTGTATGATTTTCCACATAGTCCAGTTGAGCCGCCAACCTCTCCAATCGCTCTGCCAGACGGGCTCGCGCCTCTTCTAAACGGGTCTCTGCGGGCGGCGGAACCTCTTTCTGCACGTCGGGCGCGGCAGACGGTGTCTCAGGCTCGGCGGCTTCAGGCAGAGTGAGAGGCACTTCCTGCGCACTTTCAGGCTCTTCCTGTACAGAGGTCGCTTCAACAGGAAGCTCCTCCAGAACACTCGTTTCCGCTGGCTGTTCCGCTGAGAGTGTCCAGCCCTCTACCATCCGGTATACGGCTCGCATGGCAAGGGCAACCTCCGCTTCCTCACATGCACCAACCATCTCACACAGGACGAGGAGCACGCGCAATGTGCTGGCTTTGTCCCCCATGCGCTCAGCACCACGGTGCAAATCGCTCCAAACCGACGTGAGCAGGTCTACGGTCAGCAGCAATTGGCGGCGGCTCTCGCGGTCAAGGGTGGCTATTCGGATGCATGGCGCAAGGGACTGAATGGCTTGCTCCACCTGAAGACGCATCCCGGCAGATGTAACATCACCGTGATTCATCACAGCACCCTCCTTCAATAGAAAGTGTTGTGTCTATTTAGACGATTGAAACCCATAAAAAGCTTCAATATGGCACTTGATAATATTTAACTGTCAATTCTAAGAATAACATGGCAGGCTTCTTACGGAAGGAAACAGGCTCGATGGTATCGTATTCTGCGAGCGGTTGGCTGTCACCAGGTCACAGGCTACAGTGTTCGTGAGGCGGTCTGGGGTGTCGCGGCTTTCGTCTCTCGGTGACCTGGTGTGAAAACCAATCCAGTTCGACAGCATGCCACATACGGAGGAAAATGCCATGCGCAAGATTACCATCATTGGGGCGGGTGGATACGTCTTCCCCATTCGGTTGACGGTAGACATCCTTTCGTTTCCCGAGTTGCAGGATTCGGCCCTTTACCTCTACGACATCGACGGGGAACGGTTGGCACGTTCCAAGCGACTCATTGACGGCATTGTAGAGCGCAACAACCTGCCCACGCGAGTCGAAGCGGGATTAGACCGTCGGGAAGCCCTGCGCGACGCCAACTATGTCATCGTGGCGTTTCAGGTCGGAGGCGTAGAGGCTTACAAATGGGACGTGGAGATACCGCGTCAATACGGATTAGACCAGTGTGTGGGCGATACGCTGGGACCTGGTGGAGTGTTTCGAGGTTTGCGTTCCATCGCCGTCTTCGAGGACATCGCGCGCGACATGCACGAATTGTGCCCCGACGCGCTGATGCTGCAATACGCTAACCCGATGTCCATCAACTGCTGGGCGTTGAACCTGATGGGCATCAAAGTGGTTGGCCTTTGCCACAGCGTTCAGGGCACGAGCAGGATGCTGGCGCACGAGCTCGGCGTGCCCTACGAGGAGGTCTCTTTCAAATGCGGCGGTATCAACCATCAGGCATGGTTCATTGAGTTCAAGCACAAGGGCGTGGATGTCTATCCGCGCCTGCGTGAAGTGATGTTCCAGAAATATCCCTCTCCGCTGGAGGTCAACGCGGATACCAAACTCCCGCAGAGCCGCTTCGCGCAGCGCGGCCTGGACCACCAGGCGGAAGACGAAGTGTACTACTACGAGCGTGTGCGCACCGAAATCATGCGCACCTTTGGCTACTTCCACACCGAGAGCTCGCATCACGGCAGCGAGTACGTGCCCTGGTTTCGCAAGAACCCCGACATCGTGAACACCTATATCCCCGTGCGATGGGATTACTACCAGATTTCCTGCTCGTATCAGGAGGAGAGTCATCAGGAATACCTGCGCCAGCTGTGCGAGGGACCGTTGCACCTCAGCGAGGAGTACGGCGCGCGCATCATCCACGCCTGTGAGACGGGCGAGCCAGCAGTCATCTACGGTAACGTGCCGAACTGGGGCGCGCCAGGTACCGACCCCAAGCACTCGCGCTCGCACATCATCTCGAATCTGCCGCACAATTGTTGCGTAGAGGTTGCCTGTCTGGTAGACCGGAACGGTGTTCAGCCGGTCGCATTTGGTGACCTACCCCCGCAGTGCGCCGCCATCAACCGACAGAGCATCAACGTGCAGGAGCTTGCGGTGCTGGCAGCGATGCACCGCGACCGCTCGCTGGTGTATCAGGCGGTGGCAATGGACCCGCTGACTGGAGCGTTGCTCACCCTGCCGCAGATTCGCCGCATGGTGGACGAGATGTTTGAAGCAGAAAAGCAGTGGCTGCCCCAATTCGGGTAGTATGTTCTGGTACTGGACATCGTCGGGTAGCCTCCCAAAGGATAGACACTCATCGAAACAGTTTCATAATTTGGCTGAGGTATAACGTGAGTGAACCCTGATTGGGAGGTTAGACGACAGTGAAAACGGGTTACGAAGTAGCTCAGGTGATAGAAGAGACCTGCCCACGTTGCGGCAGCAACCTGGCACTGCACACAGCGGTAGACCTCAGGGGAAAGGACACTGTCTACGTGCTGAAATGTACCGATAGACGGTGCGGTTACCGAAGGGTAAAAGAGGTGTTCCGGGTCGTGCAGGCAGCGTAGGGCAAAACGATACAAGGGGCGGCGCACAGCCGTCCCTTCTGTTTTTCAAGAGCAACGCCCTCGTAATGCACAGGTGAGGTCACAGGTAATACGCAGATGATGCTTGCGAGGGAAGGTCATGATAGGGAGCAAGGATGGGGACAGCTGGAGCCGACGGGCGGACTCGAACCGCCGACCTACGCATTACGAGTGCGCCGCTCTACCGACTGAGCTACGCCGGCCCATAACAAATGGTGCCGCGGGGCAGAATCGAACTGCCGACACCAGGATTTTCAGTCCTGTGCTCTACCAACTGAGCTACCGCGGCATCTGGCAAAGGTGGCGGGGACGACGGGGCTCGAACCCGCGGCCTCAGGCGTGACAGGCCTGCGCTCTAACCAGCTGAGCTACGCCCCCGCGCAGGTTGTAAGCATGGTGGGCGAAAGAGGGCTCGAACCTCTGACCTCTTCCTTGTAAGGGAAGCGCTCTTCCACCTGAGCTATTCGCCCCCTTTGAAGGAACATTTCCCACCAGCACCGTATATTATTCCAAAAATCTTGCGATTTGTCAACGGGGTACACGCGATTTTCTCGCCCCCGAGACACAAAAATTCTCAACACAAGGAGGTCTTCCCATGCGCAAGTGGTGGACAATGCTCGCCCTGACTGTGGCGATCACCGCCGTGTTACCGGCAGTCGCACAGGAGGAAACCGGGAATAACAACCTGTGCGTGCGCGCGGGTGTCTTCTTCCCGCAAAAGTCCGATACCAGGGATGTGGCGGATAAAGCGTGGTTCACAGCAGGGATCGAGTACGCCTTCCTGCCGCTGGTGGCGCCCGGCTTTGAAGGCAAATGGACGCTCAGCGCCGATTTTATGGGCAACAAAACCATGCAGAACGTGCCTGTCCAGGTCAACCTGGTCAGTACGTTTGACCGATTCACCTGGAGCGTCGGCGCGGGTATCGGGTTCGCGAAGGATGTAAACGGAGAAGCCAAGACAGGCTTGACCTACAGCGTCGGAGTGGGCGCTGAACTGGGGAATACCTCCGTCCCGCTGGAAATCGGCGTGATGTGGAGAGGCATGACCAATGTCAACAACCAGCTGGACGGTATAGCGGTGCACTTCCAGCTGCGCTTCTAAGCCAGCATGTTGCCGGTCTGAAAGGCGAGGCTCCCGCCGAGCCGTACAACTCCTCCCCGCCCACGTGGGCGGGGATGTTTTGGCTCACGAGAGGGTTAGCCCAAACAACAAAGCTCACGGCTACATGCCGCGCATGTTCAAACACTCTCCTGCGTGGAGTTTCAGGGCTCGCCATCGCTGGAAAGGAGCAATTCACTGACCGTTACGACACGATACCCCTGCGCATCCAGCGCGTTCAACAGTTGCGGCAAAGCCTGTGCGGTTGCCGCGCTACCGCAGTGCATCAGCACAATCGCGCCCGGGCGTACCTGGCGCATCACCCGGTCGGTAATCATCTGCGGGGTGATGTCCCTCTTGACGCTGTCCCAGCTGTCTACGGTCCAGTAGATGGTCAGATACCCTTCCTCCGCGACCACTGAACGCACGCGTTGGTCGCGCGCTCCAAAGGGGGGACGGAAAAGCGGCTTGGTACTGCGTCCGCACACTCGCAGGGCAATCTCTTCTGTACGGCGGAGCTGCTCGCGGATTTGCTCATCCGAGAGGGAGGTAAACGCGGGATGAGACCAGGAATGGTTACCCAGCTCATGTCCTGCATCGGCGATGTGACGAGCCATGTCCGGGTGGCGTTCCATCCATTGCCCCGTTAAGAAGAAGGTGCACTTCACCCCGCGCTGCGCCAGAGCGCGCAGGATGGTGGGCACAGGCTCGGCAGAACTGCCCGCGTCAAAGGTCAATGCCACCAGCTTCGCCGAAGGGTTACCAGCATCCACTTCACGTGAGGAGACTTTCAGACGCGCAAGGGAAGGGGTCGCCCTGTCGGAGTTACCCTGCGATGGCAGGCTCTGAGGGTTCTGCACCGTCTCTCTCTGCGATGCTGCAGGCACCGACTGCTTTTGTGATTCATGTGGTTCCGCAGTGCGTGCGTGCTGCACTCGCCTGCTGGTAGAGGGGGACGCCACTTTTTCCGCCGGGCTATGCTCTGGTACCGGAGGCACGTAGCGCGAGACGTAAACGGCTACGGCAAGGATACCGACGACCACCAGCAGAAGCTGGATTATCCCCCACGCGAACCGCGTGCCCTTGCGCGGTCGTCGCCGAGATGTTGTTCGCTTACGGGATGCCATTGCTCTACGGTGTGGATGCCACTTTGGGAGCCGTCAGCTTCTCGCGCAGGTACTCCACCGCCTTCTGCAGCTGGACATCATGGGCGCGGTCGTCGATATCGGTCATCTCCTCGCTTTGCTTTACCACGATGTCGGGCTGAATACCACCGCGCCTGATTTCGTTTCCGTCCGGGTCTACTTTGCGGTTCAGGTCGTTCCCGCTAGGAGTCAGATATTTCGCTGTTGTGATGGCAACCGCGGAGCTGTCCTGCAACTGAAAGATGGTCTGTACCAGCCCCTTGCCAAAGGTTGTCTCGCCGATGATGACCCCACGCTTGTTGTCCCGAATGGCTCCCGCCACGATTTCCGACGCGCTGGCGCTCCACTCGTTCACCAGCACCACGAGTGGGTAGGGCTTGAACGCTCGTCCCCGCTCGGCGTACAGCTTGGTAATCTGTCCGTTCTTCTCTTGAATGAGTACCACCACACCGTTGTCAATGAACCGGCTGGCGACGTCCACCGCCACGTTCAACAAACCACCGGGGTTGTAGCGCAAATCCAGTATCAGCGCACGCAACCCCTTTGCTTCCAGTTCGCGTACCTTCTGCACCAGCAGCTGGTCGCATTTCTCGTTGAACTGCTCCAGCCGTATGCGTCCAATACCGAGTTTCTCATCTTCCATGTACGAATAGACCACCGGCGAGGTAATCAAATCGCGCACAATACTGATATGCAGCAGCTTTGCCTCGCCCTTGCGCCGGATGGTCAGCTCCACCTTCGTGCCGCGCGGACCGCGAATCTTTTTCACCACGTCGTCCACGCGCATACCAGCTACCGGCTTGCGGTCTACCTCCACAATCACATCTCCAGCCTTGATACCTGCCTTATCTGCAGGGCTTCCTTCAATGGGACGGTAGATCACAATCTGTCCCTCTTTTTCCTGCAATTGCGCACCGATACCGAAGAAATCACCGCGCGTGTCTTCCTGCATACTTCGGTACTCGGTGGGGTCCATGAAGCGGGTATATGGGTCGTGTAGCGATGCCAACATCCCACGGATCGCGGCGTAGGTGAGCTGCTTCTCGTTCACCTGCTGATAGTAGTGGCTGCGCAGGCGCGAAAGCACATCCCAGTACAACTCCACGGGCCACAGGTAGCCCTGCTGAGCACCCTGCTCTAACTGCAAGGCGAGATTCACCTTCTGAGGCACGGTCTGTGCGGCGTACAGCGCACGCCGAACACCCCCCGTTCTCAAATCCGAATAGAAAAAGCCCGCCAGAAAGGCAAGCGTGACGAGAAGCGGGGCAAATCCCGACAGTGAAAAACGCTTTTTCCGCATAGTCCCTTTCCCTTCCTACGATGCCCGTGTGGTCGTGCGCTGAGTGAGAAGACTCATGGCTTTTTCTAGCGCCAAATCGTGTCCCTGCTTGGGAACGGTCGGAGCGGCTATGGCAGGGTAAACTCCCTTAACGTGAAAGTCGCCGCCGCTCCATGTTAGGAACTTACCGGTGGTCATCGTAAACCCGGAACCGTCCGGCAACGGCACAAAGGTCTGCACCAGCCCATCGCCAAAAGTGCGCTCGCCCACCAGTTTCGCCCCTGCTTTATCACGAAGGAGCACCGCCAGAACCTCCGCCACGTTTGCCGTCCCTCGGTTCACCAGAACCACGATTGGCGCCTTTACGCGAGGGTTCGCATTGATGTTCACCCGCTGGCGGCGTGTGCCCTCCCCATCGCGTGTTTCTATGACTGCCAGTACGGGGCTCTTGACCAGCATCGCTGCCACCTGCGACGCCGATTCTACCGAACCACCCGGGTTATTGCGCAAGTCGATCACCAATCCCTGCAAACGATTACCCAACCCCGCGAGTGCGGATTTCACGCCCTCTGGCGTCTGCGCGTTAAACTGTGCGATGCGCAGGTATCCTACCTGACCTGGAAGCGTTCGGTATGCCAGCGGCTCTAATTGAAGAACGCCAGAGGTCACCTTCACCTTGAGGGTAGAGTTGCCCCGACGGACGGTCAGTGTCATCGCACCTTGGTCTTTATTAGTCAGCGCATTCATCGCCTTGCGCAGGTCCAATCCTGCCAGCACCCGTTTGCGGGCATCCTCCAGCGCCTTCACCAGCTCGTTACCGCGTACTCCCGACCGCTGAACCTGCCGCAACGGGTCATACGCAATGACCCACTTGCCGTCGATCTCGGTGATGACGTCGCCGGGCTGCAAACCGGCTCGTTCCGCCGGGCTACCGGGTAGAGGAGCAACCACAGTCAGTTCGCGCCGCTCGATATCCTGCGTGACGTTTCGGACAACCCTCAGCACAGCGCCGATGCCGTGGTAGTTACCCTGCGCAGCCTCCTGAAACCGCCGTGCTTCCTCTGGCTCCAGAAAGCGGGTGTTGGGGTCATTGAGCGACTGCAACATCGCCCGCACCGCACCGTACGCCATGGACTTTGTCATCTCTGGCGTGTAGTCCACATGCTGCTTCTCCACGTACTTGAAAACGCTGTAAAAGAGCTGCATCAGGTCCATGCTGACAGGAGACGCATTATCGCCCGGAGACAGCGCCATCGAATAGCTTTGCTTGGGAGAGTACTCCTGCAGCCAGGTCAAACGGGCTCCGGGATTGGCTGTTGCTACGGGCAGGGTTGCTATTTGTTGACGCAACCACCATCCCACAGCAAAGGCGGCTATAGCCAGCAGGAACCATGGCACAACACGCCGAGAGGCACAAACAGCCATTGATGAACCTCCATTTCGTATACTGGTTTGTAGTCGCTGGCGGGCGAAGCGATGCACTTGTCCGGTATTCGTATTATAGCACCCGTCGGAGCGCAAAGTCAATCGCAAGAGAGGGTGTTCGAGAATTGTTGAGAAGTTGATTGTAGCGCACCGAGAGAGGCGTTCTTGATGCCCCTTTTGTTACCTCACCCCCGTCCCCTCTCCCACGAGGAGAGGGGCGTTCCCCCTTCCCTCGCAGGGAAAGGGGCAAGGGGGTTAGGTGGTCTATCCATTCAACCACCGATTTCGAACACCCTCATCGGAAGAATACCAAAATATCCCTCCTTACCTTACTTTAATTCCTTGCTGTAGGCGATGAGCAAGCTAATGCGCCGGTTGGAGTAGTGGTAGGGGTCAGTGGGCACGCGCAATTTGTTGTCAGCGTAGCCACGCACCTCATAAATCTGTCCTTTGCGCAAACCGCTGGCTTCGAGCACACGCCGCGCGCTGTTGGCCCGATTCACCGATAGCTCCCAGTTGGTCATCCCTCCTCCCGAGAAAGGACGGCTGTCCGTGTGCCCCTCGATAATGATGCGGTTAGGTAACTTTGCAAGGTACTTGGCAATGCGGCTGAGAAGGTGGCGGGCTGCCGCATTCAGCTCCGCACTCCCTGTCTTGAAGAAGACAGACTGGGAGCTCTCCA
>Ga0272447_1001876_pt1 | contig 12320 bp, 7 predicted proteins | sample YNPCB0133_FD_194589 | JGI IMG/M metagenome (GOLD analysis project Ga0272447, IMG submission 194589) | Hot spring microbial mat communities from Yellowstone National Park, WY, United States - YNP-CB-013-3 | ecosystem: Environmental > Aquatic > Thermal springs > Hot (42-90C) > Sediment | place... | reverse complement strand
AGTCCTCGCCTTGGGCGCGGGTGAAAGCCTGCTCGCCGTTGAACTCCTGGAGTTTTTCGATGTGCATCCAGCGGAATTCGGCTGCGATGCGGTGGAGCAGGGTGAAAATGTCGCTGTCGCCCAGCTCTTGGGAGGCCTCCCGAGTGACGAAGCGACAGCGGTAGTGATCAATGCAGTCGATCAAGGTGCCCTTATCCGGATAGACTTGGGTGCCGCGGTTGGAGATCATCTTCAGTTTCAGGGGTGTGCCTTCGGCGAGTTTTTCCAGTGCAGGGCCAAGTTGCTGAGGCAGCAGGCCGCTTTCCAGGAAGATATCCGCTCCGACCAGCCGGCGACTGTGGGGGCGGACCATCACTGGGTCCGCTGGCAGGCGAGGAATCTGCAAAGGTTTGTAGCTACGGGCCGTAACCGTCTGGGGTTTGCGGCCTAAGTTGGCAATGATGGCCTCGGTGTAGGCGGTCGTTGTGGTGGCCTGGCCACTGTCATAACCCACGACGTCCCCGGTTTTGTGTTTGCCCTCTTCCAGGGTCACGAGGATAGCGTTTTCGATGGCTTCCGCAGCAGCAAATTCTCCCAGATGCCGCAGCATCATCACACCGCTGAGGATCACAGCCGTCGGATTGATCACGTTTTTGCCAGCATATTTGGGTGCTGTTCCGTGGACGGCTTCAAAGATCGCTACCTCATTGCCTAAGTTGGCACTGGGAGCAAAGCCTAGCCCACCGATCAGAGCACTGGTCAGGTCCGACAGAATGTCGCCGTTCATATTGGTCGTGACGATGATGTCGAACTGCTCCGGTTTCTTGACCAACTGGTGAGCACAATTATCCACGATGATGTGCCAGGCTTGGATGTCCGGATATTCCTTGGCGATCTCCTCGAAGGTGCGTTTGAGCATTCCTTCGGTCAGCTTCATGATGTTCGATTTGGTGGCACAGGCGACGCTTTTGCGTCCTTCGCTACGGGCCAGTTCAAAGGCCAGCCGCACAATTTTTTCGCAGCCTTTGCGACTGATCAACTTGAGGCATTGGGCCACCCCCGGCGTCTGCATGTGCTCGATGCCGGCGTAGAGGTCCTCAACATTTTCCCGCACAACAACCAAATCGATCCCCCGCCCACTGTAGGGTGTTTTTACACCGGGCAACTCGCGGACGGGACGGACGTTGGCGAACGTCTCGAACAACTTGCGTAAGGTGACATTGGCCGACTTCTCTCCGTAACCCACGGGTGTTCCTAGCGGCCCTTTGAGAACACAGCGGGTGCGGCGGATCGACTCGATCGTCTCCGCAGGCACACCCGAGGAAATGCCGCGCTTGAAAACGCTTTCACCCGCAGCGCATTCTTCCCAGGCGATTTTGACCCCCGTGGCGTCGATGATCCGCCGGGCACTCTGGACGCACTCCGGACCGATACCATCGCCGGGGATCAGCGTCACCGCCTTGGTCGTCGTATTGGCCGTCATTGCAGACATGGAGGTCTCCTCGGATCGTCTACTACAATTGCTGAATGGATTAGGGAATCCCACGGAGGTGTCAATACATCCCAAGGGTTCCTGATGTCTCGTGGACCCCGCCTTTCGAGTGGCTTCCTGAAGATCATTTCCCAATTGGTCGGACTAGAAAGGGTAGGCTTTGGTTGGCTTCTAAAAAAGATTGGCGATAGGCGGGGACCGGAATCGGCTGTAGCCGACGATAGGGCGGCCATCGAATCGGCTGTCGCTGATGATCGGCCATCGGGACCCCAGAACAAGTGGTCCCACCCTTCCAGTGACGCTATGAGAAGCAGAATTGCCTGCTTTCTATGCAATTGTGCTCAATGTGTTGGCGGGCGAGGAACTTTCTGACCCCTGCCTCTCCCCTCCTTATCCCCGCAATTTCCCCGCTAACTCCGGCAATTGCAGTAGTTTTGCAGGAATGAACGAATCGGCCCGGAGGATTGGCACGGCAGATGCCCATATTACTTAGTGGCGAGAGCCGCGATCGGTCTGTCGGCGGGGGGAGAGGCTGTCGGCAGACCGATTTTCTTTATTTTGGATCCGTCACGGCGTTTGGAATCCTTGCTCATGGGGGATAGGAGGCTGTCGGCCGACCGATGTTTTTTCCCGCCCTGTGCTCCTCGTTCCCACGGTCCTTCGTTATGCGGGGTAACGTTTCCGGCGTCACGGGGCTTCCCCCTCGAATTCATCGTGCAGGACCAGTAGCGGCAGCGGGCTGCAAGATCACCCAGACCTTGGACCAGAGCGGTGGGATTCGCTCGGTGCGGGCTTCGTAGATCAGGTTGGCATCGTCTTTGGAAATCTCGACCGGAATTTCCAGCATCGAGTAGGGGAAATTGGAGATGCTGATGATGTCACCGCTGTTGGCACCGTAAAACTTCCGGCCGTTATCCGGGTCCACGATCGTCACACTCCCTGCAAAGACCCAATCGAACGGAAGAATCATCTTCTTGTTGCGGTCCCAGATCCATTCCTGGGCGGGGTGTGTTCGTATCTGACCGCGGTGACGGTAATGGACGAGAACGGTGATTTTATCCCCGCTGGCCGGCTTGTACTCCGCTTGTTCGGTAGTCGGGTTGACAAATTGCGTGGGTTTGCCGGCTCTGGCTCCCGCCGCTTCCAGGGCCGCATGGATAAACTGAGCGTCTGCATCGACCCGGACGATCGCTTCGTGCTCCTTGGTTCCCTTCTTGCACAAAAAGACCTCCAGGGGGCCTTCCCGCAGGCACACCTCGCACACCAGACCCACCCGTACCACCTTCTTTTTCCCGTCAACTGTGGCAATTTCCGCAAAAAGCGTCTTCTCCGGATTGAGCGCGGTGAGGGTGTTTTCCGGATGGAGTTTGGGATACTCCGGCAACGGCTCGGGTTTATCCTCCGCAGTCGCCACCGGCACTTGTGCACCGGAAGGCGGCGGATCAGGAGTCTCTCCCACCGCAGTTGATGGAGAAGTCTGGTCCGTCGGCACGCTCGCAGGAGGGGGAACCGAGGAGGGATCAGAATGCGAAGTGTTAGGATCAGGACGCGAAGTGTTCTCCGAGGGGAAATCAGTGGGGGATTGTCGAGTAGCGCTCAGGTGAGAGCTAACCAAAGTCAAAACCGCTCCCAATAAACCCGTTATTAGGGCCACAACCAGAACAGCTTTGTCCCAGCGTGGCTTCGTAGAGCGTCGCAGTGGCTCGGGTAATGCCGCTGATGGGGATGTATCCATAAGCCTACTCATTTTGTCTTGTCGCAAACGGACCTGTGATCTTCATACCATCAGCATACATCTTTTTCGGGGAAGTTGCACGGGGTATTTACAAGACGAGTGAAGCGGGAAAACCCCATTCGGAAATTACCCGGTAAAGCAAATCGTTCAGGAAGGGAAATCGCCCAGGAAGGGAAATTGCCCGGGAAGGAAAGTCGCCCTGGTGAGGAAATCGTCTTTCCGTCGAAAGCGGTGGGAACCTATCAGGGAAGATCCTGCGGCGGCTCCCGGTCAGGCAGAGGGTAGATAGGGGCACCATCGTCAACACGATGAGTTGCCGGGTGGAAGGAGAAGCTGCCCCGCTATTTCCGCGGCACTGTGGGCTGACCGGAACCCATTGTTGCGGTAAGACGGGTGGTAAGATAAAGCCCAGGAGGCGAGGGGGCCGAGGACGCGGGAAAGTCCACTCATCCGCCCAGCAGCCGACATCGAGCAGGGGTACGCAGACATGACGGTCCATGAGGTGGCAGAATTGACCCAGCGTGTGCTCGGCAACATCGAGAAGGTCATCATCGGCAAACGCCCGGTGCTGATGGTGGCCTGGGCGGCATATTTGAGTGAAGGGCATATCCTGTTGGAAGATGTGCCGGGGGTGGCGAAGACGATGTTGGCCCGCGCCTTGGCCCGGAGTGTGGGCTGTACCTTCAAACGGCTGCAATGTACACCGGACCTGCTTCCCAGTGATGTCACCGGTGTGTCGATCTTCAATCAGAAAAGCGGGGAATTTGAATTCCGGCCGGGGCCGATCTTCGCTCAAACCTTGCTGGCCGACGAGATCAACCGGGCCACGCCGCGAACTCAGTCGGCCCTGTTGGAAGCAATGGCGGAGCGGCGGGTCAGCGTGGACGGGCAGACCTATGTGTTGAAACCTCCGTTTCTAGTGATCGCCACCCAGAATCCGATCGATCAGGAAGGCACGTTTCCGCTGCCGGAAGCCCAGTTGGATCGCTTTCTGGTGCGTCTGTCGTTAGGATACCCGACGCTGGAAGAGGAAGGGCTGATGCTTCAACGGCTGCGTAAGGGCCATCCGATCGAGGAGATCAAAGCGGTAGCCACAGCCGACGAGATCCTGGCGGCCCAGGCGGCGATCCGGGACGTGTACGTGGATGACAAAGTCCAGCAGTACATTTTGGAAATCATCCATGCCAGCCGCGAACATGAGGATGTTTTGCTCGGTGCCAGTCCCCGTGCCACCTTGGCCCTGTTTCGGACTGCCCAAGCCTTGGCGGCTATTCAAGATCGCGACTTTGTCATGCCGGATGATGTCAAACGCCTGGCTATCCCCGTCCTGGCCCACCGTATCATTCTCAAGCCGGAAAGCCGCTTACGCAAGCGAACGCCTCAGTTGGTGGTGCAAGAGCTGGTCGCCGATGCGCGGGTGCCCGTGACGGATCGACAACGTGCCCTGGCCGAGGATTACTTTCCGCGGTGAGGCGATGGGGTGTATCCCGATGTTCTGGGGTTTCCGCGGGGATTCCGAGGTCACTGACCAACCATCGCTCCCGACCTTCGGTTCACGGCGAGGGGATTTCCAGTACGTTGCCCACAACATCCCGCGGACCGTCAGATGTACTGTACTTCTGCACCACAAGAAAATCCGCGTACACTCGACGTTACGGGTCACGGGGGAACGTGGTAGGATTGCTTTCTGCAGTGAGCTGATGTGGACCACGGGGGAACGCTGGTCGGATCGCTTTCTGTGGTGAGACGCGAGAATGGCCAGGGGGGAACTTCAGAGGTGAGAAGGATAGGGCGATACGTATTTGGAAAGACTCGCTGTTATTCTCTCGTGGACGTCCCGCGTTTTGAGTCGAAATGGTCTAACGGATCGGACCCCATCCCAACGGAACGAAAATGGTCTAACGGATCGGACTCCATCCCATCCCAACGGAACGAAAGCGAAAGGAGAGGGCATGAGACAGAGTATCGTAAGCGGTGTGGTAGCGGTCTTGATGGTATTGTCCGGGGGAGCGTCCCCGATTCAAGCTCAGGAAACGAGGCCGAATATTGTGTTGATCGTGGCGGATGACCTGGGTTGCTTTGAGTTGGGTTGCTACGGTCAGACCAGGATCAAGACGCCGCAGATCGACCAGCTGGCCGCTCGGGGAATGAAGTTTACCCACTTTTATGCGGGCAGTGCGGTGTGTGCTCCTTCCCGCTGTGCGTTGCTGACGGGCCAACACATGGGGCATGCCACTGTGCGGAACAACCGCCAGTATCGCCCCGGCGAAGAGGGGCAGTTTCCTTTGCGAGCGGAGGATGTGACTTTGGCTCGGTTGCTCAAGAGCCAAGGGTACGTCACGGCAGGCCTGGGGAAATGGGGACTGGGCAACTGGGATACGACGGGCAGCCCCCTGAAACATGGCTTCGATTACTTCTTCGGATACAACTGTCAAAGGCATGCCCACAGTCATTATCCACCGTATGTTTACCGCAACGGCCAGCGCGTGGAATTGCCCGGGAATGATGGCAAAACCGGACGGCATTACACCCAAGACCTCTTTGAAGCGGAGGCCTTGGCCTTCCTGGAACGAAACAAGGATCGTCCCTTTTTCTTGTATCTGCCGTTTATCGTGCCCCATGTAGCCATCCAAGTGCCGGAAGACTCGCTTCAGGAATATCGTGGCAAGCTCGGAGATGATCCGCCCTATACAGGCGGCAAAGGATATTTGCCCCATCCCGCCCCCCGGGCAGGTTACGCCGCGATGGTGACTCGCATGGATCGAAGTGTCGGACGGATCATAGCCAAATTGCAGGAGTTGGGTCTGGAGAAGAAGACGCTTGTCCTGTTCACCAGTGACAACGGTCCGACGCATAATGTGGGCGGTGCTGACTCCACCTTCTTCCAGTCCGCCGGACCTTTACGCGGTTGGAAAGGAAGTCTCTATGAGGGAGGCATTCGGGTCCCCTTCATCGCGTACTGGCCCGGAGTGATTCCGGCAGGAACTGTATGCCATCACCGCTTCTACTTCCCCGACATACTGCCGACCATCTGTGATCTGGCAGGCATCGAGGTCCGACATCCCATCGATGGTCTCAGCTTCTGGCCCACCCTCTCCGGACGAGGTAAACAGAAACAGCACGAGTTTCTGTATTGGGAGTTTCCCGGTTACGGGGGTCAACAAGCGATCATCGTCGGCGACTGGAAAGCTGTCCGCCAGAATCTCGTCCGGGGGACGATCAAAACCGAGCTGTACCATCTGGGTCAAGATGAAGGGGAAAAACGGGATGTCGCCGCACAATATCCCGAAGTTGTCGCACGTTTGGAAAAGCTGATGCAGGAGCAACATCGAGCCAGTCCCGATTTCCCTTTGCCGACAATTGATAAGCTGCAGAAGTGAAGCGGGGCGTGTTGAGGGCGGTCCCGAGCATCCGTCGCGGCGGATCGGCAAGAAGGTCGGCGGAAGGATGGTCGATGTGGTGGGGTGGTGGCCGGTGTGTGTCGGGGTGATGGTCGATGGGGGTGGGGTAGCGGTCGATGTGGTGGGTGCTGACTCTGGCGCTGTTGTTGGGTCTGGCGTTGGTCCTGCAAGCTGGATTGGTGGCCTTTGCGGGTTACGTGGTGCTCGGCAGTTATCTGCTGTCCCGCTGGCTGTCCCGGCGGTGGATCGAGGACCTGACTGCTCTGCGGCGGTGCGACTCGCAGCCACGGGACGTCGGAGAATCCCTCGAGGTGGTCGTGCAGTTACGCCACGTCGGACCTTGGCCCATCTTGTGGGTATTGGTGGAGGATCTGATCCCGGAAGAGTATTGGCGGCAGCGACCTCCCGCGGTGCAGATTCAGGGAAGCCGGTTGCAAGTGGTCAGTCTCTGGCCGGGGCAGGAGCGGAGCCTACGCTACCGTGTGACATTTCTACGGCGTGGCTACTATCCGATCGGTCCAACACTGCTGGAAAGCGGGGATGTGTTCGGCCTGCATCGCCGCTTTCGGGTGGTGGGGCAACCCACCTACATCCTGGTGTTGCCACGTATGCTGCCCATCCAACGTTATGACTTCGTCTCCCGGCGCCCGATCGGAGAAACCCGCTTACACCAGCGGTTGTTCGAGGACCCCACCCGCACCGCGGGAGTGCGGGAGTACCAGACGGGAGATCCTCTGTCGCGGGTGCACTGGAAGGTGACCGCCCGCCTGGGCCAGCTGCACTGTCGGGTGTATGAACCGACCAGCCTGGCGGGAGCCACTCTGCTGCTCGATTTCCGTCAGGCGAGTTACCCCGCCCGGAGTGAACCGCATCGCTCCGAGCTGGCGATCACTACCGCGGCAAGCCTGGCCTATGCTTTGTCCCTGCTGAAGCAACCCTTGGGTCTGGTCAGCAACGGTTGGGATGCGGCCGCCCGGATTCGTGCCGAAAGCCAGCAGGTGGCCCATTCCCCTACAGAAGGAGAACAGGATCGGGATCGATTGCATGAGCAGTATGGCTTAGGTCCGGCCGAGGAACGATTGCAGCCGGTCGTTGTGGAGACACGCCGGGGGGTGGATCAGTTGATCCAGGTGCGGGAAACCTTGGCACGCCTGGAGTTGAACGATGGTCTATCCTTGGCAGCCACGGTGTCCTGGATGGCGCCACGCCTGCCTCGGGATGCCACTGTGCTGGCTATCCTGCCGCAGGTCTCTGTGGAAACAGCAATCGCGTTGGGGATGCTCCGCCGCCTGGGATTTGCCGTCAGTGTCCTCCTGATTCTGCCGGAGCCCGTCCATATCTGGGAAGCAGCGGGTCGGCTCACCGCGGAAGGAATCCACGATGTGCGGGTCGTCGCCTCGGAAGCCGATCTGATGCAAGGGGGACAACCGGTGGGTGCTTCGGGCGGCCCTTCCCCTTATGCCCTCGATATACCAATAGCATGAGTGACTCCCGTTGGCTGGCGTATGCCCAGTTGTTGCGACTTCCCAATGTTTTTACCGCTTTTGCGGACATCGCCCTGGGGGTGATGGTCGCGCAAGCGCTGCCGATCGAGGATACGGCGCGACCCTGGTGGGTGTGGCTGGGTCTGTTTGGGGCTTCAGGGTGTCTGTATCTGGCCGGGATGGTCTGGAATGATATTTTCGACCGTCAGGAGGATGCCCGCACACGTCCATATCGGCCTTTGCCGTCCCGGCGGGTGTCTCTACGAGCCGCGGTGCTGTTGGGCAGCGGTTTGTTGATGGTAGGAATTGCCCTGGCATGGGGAGTTGCCCTCCTGATCGTTACACCCCCAATGCCAGACTTCGAGCATCCCGGCTGGATCGCTACCCTCCTGGCACTGACCATCCTGCTGTACGACGGCTGGGGGAAAGCTACCTGGATCGGACCGTGGCTGATGGGCGGATGCCGCTTCGGGAATGTCCTGCTGGGATTGTCCCTGATTCCTGCGGAGGTATTCCCGGTGGCGGAGCGTTTGTATCTGGCGGCTGTCGTGGGAGGTTACATCGTGGGAGTCACCGAGCTGGCCCGACGGGAAGAAACCCGCAGTGAACCGACGCAACTGCTCAAGGCGGTGGTCCTGATGGCGGTAGCATTGCTTCTGGCTTTGCTGCTTCCTGCGGTCCTGACCTCGGCGAAGGGGAGCGTGCTGTTCCCATACTTGCTGGCCGCTTTTGTCGTCTATCTGGGTGATCCCCTGGTGTCCGCCATACGTCAACCCTCCCCTCAGCTGGTGCAAAGGGCCGTGACCCGTTCCCTCCGGGGACTGGTCATGCTCGATGCTCTGCTCGCCGTCGCCTTTGTGGGCATACCCGGCCTGATCCTCCTTTTTTTGTTGCTTCCCGCCGTCTGGCTCGGAAAATGGGTGTATGCGACCTGATTACGCACCGGAGCGAACTCTGGTCCCACGCTGTCCGGGTCTAGGAGGCAGCAGGCTTTCTCGTCACGAGGCTTGTGGTTCCGGACGTTTTCGGGTTCGAGCAGAATCCCGGTCCGAGGGATTCCGATCAGGCAGGAGGTGTATCCTATGCAGGGGTTTCATCAGCAGGGCGATGACACGATTTTGAGTCGCCGGCAGTTTTTGGCGTGGGGAGGAGGACTGGTGAGCGGCATGGTGTCAGCGGAATGGTTGGCAGCGGTTCAGGCAGACCCCGCAAAGGCAGCCCAGGAGTTTATTACGGAGCATGAGAGGAAGCTCCGTCCCTTAGAGGTCGCTGCCGCGCGGGCCTGGTGGGATGCCAATATTAGCGGCAAAGACGAAGACTTCAAACGCAAAGAGGAGTTGCAGAACAAGATCGATGCGGTCCTGTCCAACCCTGAGACATTTGCTCGTCTTAAGGAGTTGAAAGCCGCGCGAGACGCAGGCCGGATTCCCGATCCCCTCATCACTCGACAGATCGATCTGCTCTATTTGCAGTATCTGGAAAAGCAGGTGCCGCCGGAATTGCTCCGCAAGATCACCGCCAAGGCCAACGCGGTCGAGCAGGCGTTCAACGTGTACCGGCCCAAAGTCGATGGGCAAGAGTGGACCGACAGCCGGGTGCGGGCTGTGCTCAAGGAGTCGAAGAACTCCGAGGAACGCCGCAAGGTTTGGGAAGCCAGTAAGGGGGTTGGTGCCGTTGTGGCAGCAGACCTGGCCGAGTTGGTGCAACTGCGTAATCAGGCCGCCCGTCAACTCGGCTTTGCCAATTACCACGCGCTGATGCTCTACCTGAATGAACAAGACGGAGCCCAGATTGTCAAACTATTCGACGAACTCGATGAACTGACCCGTCAGCCCTTCAGCCGCGCCAAGGCAGAAATCGATGCCCGCCTGGCCAAAACCTACAACCTCAACCCGAAGGAATTGATGCCCTGGCACTACCACGATCCCTTCTTCCAGGAATCGCCGGCGGTCTTTGATGCCGACCTGGATGCTCCCTATCGTCGTGCCGATATTCTCCAACTCTGCCGGGACTTTTACGCCGGGATCGGCCTGCCCGTGGATCGTGTGCTGGCTCAAAGCGACCTCTACGAGAAAAAAGGCAAAAGCCCGCATGCGTTCTGCATCGACATCGATCGGGAGGGGGACGTGCGTGTGCTGGCCAACATCGTACCCAATGAACTGTGGATGGGGACGATGCTGCATGAGTTGGGTCACGCCGTCTATTCCAGCCTCTACATTCCGGCGACGGTGCCGTATATCCTGCGGGATGCCGCCCATACCCTCACCACGGAAGGGGTGGCGATGCAGATGGAGCGGTTCTCGAAATCCCGCTTGTGGCTGGAGAAGATGGGCGTGAAGCTCGACGATGCTGCGGCTTTCGCTACGGCCGCCGAAAAGGTGCAACGCAATGGCTTGCTCATCTTCAGCCGCTGGTGCCAGGTCATGCTCCGCTTTGAAAAGAGCATGTACGAGAACCCCCAACAGGACCTCAACCGCCTCTGGTGGGACCTGGTGGAACATTATCAACAACTCCGCCGCCCACCCCAACGCAACGCCCCGGACTATGCCAGCAAGATTCATATCTGCTCGGCTCCCGTCTATTACCACAACTATATGATGGGCCAGCTCTTCGCTTCGCAGGTGCATCATGCCCTGTCCCGCGAGGTGTTCCACGCCGATCCCAAAGAAGTGGTCTATGTAGGTGACAAACGGGTAGGCGATTTCATGAAACGGAAGGTGATCACTCCCGGCCGCACCATGTCCTGGAACGTCCTGACTCGGCATGCGACGGGCCAGGAACTCAATGCCACCGCTTTCGCCCGGGACTTTGAGGCTTAACACCCTAAAACTCGATAGACTTGGAGACCTGGAACAAGACGGGCCCAGGCTTGAGGCCTATGGAAGAATAGCTCCAACCGAATAGGAGAACGACTCGGCACGGATCGCTTGCTTGCCTCCCTGCGGGCGGAGTAGTGCCGGAGTCGGCGGCGGCTTTGTTCACTTCTTAGAGGCGGTCCAGAGAATCCAGCCACAGTAGCAGGTCGCCGAAGGTGTCGGCATCGAGATACTCTCGGCCTATGTTTTTCATTTCCCGGTAAATGAGGGGAAAACGGCGCTCGCGCAAGAGCTGGACACTTTCCTGGATCTCGGCAAGTGTCGGGTCCTTGTCACCGGCGGCGATGAAGAAGGCCAGGGGTTGGTGGGCCAGGTTCTCTTTGGGGTTTGTACCTAACGGAGCGGCAACAGCGGCGACGCCACGAAACAGGTCCCGAGCATTGAAACCGACGTAAAAAGCCATGAGTCCACCTTGACCCATCCCATGCGCCACAATGCGATGGCGGTCGATGGTGTATTGGTTCAACACCGCTCGGACATCTTGCAGGACGAAGTCCATTTCACTGGGGAGCCAGGCACCGTCGCGACTGGCCGACTTCGGACCCATCAAAATGAAATGATGATCTTCGCAAAACTCCCGGAAGAGGGAGCTGAGGCGTTCACCATCCTTGCCCGGCGTCCGATCGTGGAACCAGACGATGAGACCATGGGAAACATTCGGATCGTAGTTGTCCGGAACGTACAGCCAGTATTCCCGTCCCAGGGCTTCGTTGAGACGTTGTAGCAACCCGGTTTCCACTTTGGGCTTTGGGGCAGGTTTGTCTGCTGGGGGATCCTCCGCACGAGAGGGGGATTGGGTCTGGGGTTGTGCAGGAGGCTGTTGTTGCGCCTGCACAGCGGCGGGTGGGGAAAGTGTCAGCCCATCTTCGAGTTTTTCCGCCGGGCTGTCTATTCCCGCAGCGTTGTCCGGCGTGGTCGGAGGGGGTGAAAAGCGGTTTCCTTCACGGGGACTGGGGGCAGGGGTGGGTTGCCCCTTAGGTATCGGGAGGGGGCCTTTGGGTACGCCCGGAGGCAGAGGAACGCTCGGAACTCCTTTCGGTTTCTCCAGAGCACGGCCCGCTGAGGAGGGCAAGGGCAATTGCTCGGGCAGCACATCGGGCATGGCTATCAGTCTGGTCTTGAGGATCAGCGTGGTCGATTTAGTATCGCCGTCGGATTTGGACCCCTCACCATCGGGTTTGGACCCCTCTTTGGGGGTATCTTGGGAGGCGGGATTTCGAGCCGGGTCAAGAGGGGGAGCTTTGGCGGCCGCTTTGCCGGCGGGACGTTGGATTTCCAGTTTCACCTCGGTGCCCGGGGTGAGACGTTGCAACAGACCTTGCAGGGCCGCCATGTTAGCGACCGGAGGAAGGA
>Ga0272447_1001875_pt1 | contig 12321 bp, 11 predicted proteins | sample YNPCB0133_FD_194589 | JGI IMG/M metagenome (GOLD analysis project Ga0272447, IMG submission 194589) | Hot spring microbial mat communities from Yellowstone National Park, WY, United States - YNP-CB-013-3 | ecosystem: Environmental > Aquatic > Thermal springs > Hot (42-90C) > Sediment | place... | reverse complement strand
GCTGGACCGACCTCCCCGGATTTCCCGTGCGGTTCCTCGTCCGGCTGCTCCGCTTCCCGGAGGGCGTGGGCCGCGCGCTGCTCCGCACCGCGGTGTCCCGGGGCAGGGGAGAGAAGATGCCGTCCCTTTGGTACGACCTACGAGCCCAATCCGAAACGCCCGCCGCCAGAGGGGACGGGAGCGGTCGAGCGCGGGGCCGCACGGAGGTGGCTTTTTTGAACGGCGCGGTGGCCCGGCGGGGTGCGGCGGTGGGTGTACCCACGCCCGTGAACGAGGCCTTGAGCAGGCTGGTGGAGGACTTGAGCTCCGGACGGCTCGGTCTGCAGCAGTTCCGGCAGCACCCGCGTGCCCTCCTGCGGGCGGTGGGGGCGGACGGGGGAGCCTGATGCCGGGCCCTGGGGGGCGGCGGAGGAGACGAATCTCCGTGCGTCTTTTGAGCCCGGGGGACCCCCGCGCCCCGCGGAGGCCTGCGGACACGCGGGCCGTCGCCCGGACCCTTTTGGGACAAGCTTGTTGACAATCGCGTCAACAACATGGTAGCAAGACGGCAGGGGGTGATGGCGGTGAAAAGAGGGTGGTTCCTGGTAGCGCTACTCTGCGGGCTGTTGGCGGTGGGGGCAGCACCGGCGCCCGCCCGGAGTCTGCGGCTGGGGGCTGTGGTGCCCCTGAGCGGGGGGCTGGCGGCCAACGGGCGCTTCATCCGGGCAGGCTACGACTTCGCGGTGGAGTACCTCAACGCCGCGGGAGGGCTGCGCCTGGGGGGACAGCGGGTGCCCCTGGAGCTCACGGTCCTGGACGACGAATCCGACCCCATCAAGACCGTAAGCCGGATGGAGAGCCTGGCGCAGATGGGGATCGTGGCCTACCTGGGCGGGGTGGGCAGCCACCTGCACGCCGCCGCGGCCGCGGTGGCAGAGAAGAACCAAATCCCCTACTGCGGCGTGGGCTTCGCCTTGTGGAGCATCCACCAGCGGGCGTACAAGTATCTCTTCTCCCCCTTTCCCAAATCTCCCGAGCTGGCCGTGGAAACCTACCGCATGCTGAATGCCTACGTCCCGGCGGACCAGCGGCCGCGGCGGGTGGGGATCTTCGCGGAGCGGACGGACTGGGGGCGCGAGCTGGCGAACCTGTGGACGACGCGGTCCACGGAGTTCGGCTACCAGATCGTGTTCCACGGCGACTACGCGGTGGGAGCACGGGACCTGAGCGACCTGATCCTCCGGGCAAAGGCCGCGGGGGTGGAGCTCCTCCTGAGCCTGCCCACGCCCGCGGATGGCATCACCCTCATCCGGCAGATGCGGGAGCTGGACTTCAACCCACGGGCGTACTTCCTGCTCCGGGGTGCGGACTCCGTGGCGTTCCGACAGGCGGTAGGGGGCGCCGGGGACTACGCGGTGGCCATGCCGGGCTGGCACCACGCGGTGAAGTACCCTGGGGTTGACCAGTTGAACGCCTGGTACCAGCGCCGCTTCGGCCAACCCGCGGAGGTGGCGGTGGGCTCCGCGGTGGCCTGTGTGCAGGTCATCGCCGCGGCCATCGAGCGGGCGCAGAGCACCGACCCCGCCAGGGTCCGGGATGCCCTGGCCCAGGTGGACATGATGACCATGGCCGGCCGGGTGCGCTTTCGGCCTGACGGTACCAGCCCCGTGCCCGTGATCGCGGTGCAGTGGCAGAACGGCCGCCACGAGCTGGTGTGGCCGCGGGAGTTCTCCACAGGCCCCTTCGCCTACCCTGCGACGCCTCTGCGGACCCGGTAATGTCGGGCCGCGCAGCGGAAGGCGGCCTTGACGGGCCGCGGGGGCCTGGCTTGGAATCGACGGGGAGGCGGACGCCCGCGGCGAGCTGACCCTGGTGTGTGGCTACCCGCAGGAGGTGACCGCAGCTCCCGGGACGCTCTGGACCGGCCCCGGAGGCAACGCACCGAGTACCTGGACCTGCCGGTGGCGCACTGCCGCCTGATCAGTCCGACCGTGTGGAAGGGGAAAAAGTCCTGGTGCTCACATCCCCTTACTTCAAGGCGTACGGAGGTACCGCAGGCAAGTGGTGGGTCGTTGAGAAGACACGGGGAGGAGGTTCGCGGTGGCGACAAAGCCCATCCGGGACGTGGCGCGGGAGCTGGGGCTGGAGGAAGGGGAGCTGATCCCCTACGGGGCGGACAAGGCGAAGGTCCGGGTGGAGGCCCTGGAGCACCGGGAGGGGGCCCAGAACGGCGCCCTGGTCCTGGTGACGGGAGTCAACCCCACGGCCGCGGGGGAGGGCAAGACCACCACGGCCATCGGGCTGGCGGACGGCCTGCGCAGACTGGGCCGCCGTGCGGTGGTGGCGGTGCGGGAGCCCTCCATGGGGCCGTGTTTTGGCGTCAAAGGAGGGGGGACTGGCGGGGGGAAGGCACAGTTGGTGCCCGGGGAGGACATCAACCTGCACTTCACCGGGGACCTGCACGCGGTGGCGGCGGCCCACAACCTCATCGCCGCGGTGGTGGACAACGCGCTCCATCACAGCACCGTCCCCGGTCTGCGGCCACAAAACGTCTCGTGGCGCAGGGTCGTGGACGTGAACGACCGGGCCCTACGGCAGGTGGTGGTGGGACTCGGAGGGGGCGCGCACGGCGTGGCACGGGAGACGGGGTTTGACATCACCGCGGCCTCCGAGATCATGGCCCTGGTGTGCCTGGCCCGGGACCGCGAGGACCTGAGGGAGCGGGTAGCGCGGGTGGTGGTGGGGGAGCGGGAAGACGGAAGCCTGGTGACCGTGGCCGACTTGCGCATCACGGGGGCGGTGGTGGCGCTGCTCAAGGACGCCATCCACCCCAACCTGGTGCAGACCTTGGAGGGCACACCCGCCTTGGTCCACGGCGGCCCTTTCGGCAACATCGCGCACGGGTGCAGCAGCCTGGTGGCCACACAGCTCGCCCTGAAGTGCGCGGAGGTGGTGGTGACGGAAGCAGGGTTCGGGACGGATCTGGGGGCGGAGAAGTTCGTGCACATTAAATGCCGGGCGGGACGCCTGCGTCCGTCCGTGGCGGTGGTGGTGGCCTCCCTCCGGGCCCTGCGGGTGCACGGGCGGACCGACCGGCGTCCGGGCGAACCCGACCCCGCGGCGGTGGAGCGGGGGCTGGCGAACCTGGACAAGCACGTGGAGAACGTCCGGCGCCTCGGGATGCAGCCGGTGGTGGCGCTCAACCTCTTCGCCGGCGACTCTGCGGAGGAGACGGAACTGGTACTGGCCCACGGTGCGGCCCTGAGGGTACCCACGGCGCGGTTCCGGGCCTGGGAACAGGGTGGAGAAGGTGCTCTGGAGCTGGCGGAGGTGGTGGACCAACTGGCGCGCAGCGCCGTGCCACCGCCCGAGCCGCGCTACCTGTACGACTTGGAGTGGCCCATGGCCCGCAAGCTGGAAGCCGTGGCCACGGCCCTCTACGGGGCGTCGGGGGTGGACCTGTCCCCCCGGGCCCGTGCCAAACTGGCGCGGTACGAGGACCTGGGGTATCGGCAGCTTCCCGTGTGCGTGGCCAAGACCCAGTACTCCCTGTCCGACGCCCCGGAGAAGGTGGGCCGGCCGCAGGGGTTCCGCGTGGCATTCCGGGACGCCCGCCTGGCCGCGGGGGCCGGGTTCGTGGTGGCGTATGCGGGGGACATCCTGACCATGCCCGGCCTGCCGAAGCACCCGGCCGCGGAGCGGTGGGACTTGGACTCCCAGGGCCGCGTGGTGGGGCTCACGTAGCCACGTCCTTGACCTCCCGCAGGACGGCGTGGGAGGGGGGGAGGACTTCCGCCTTCGAGCCCTGTCCGCGGTAGTGGTGGATCCACGAGCAACTTCCCCGCACCTCCTCGGGGACGGGGGCTACCCACGTGGACTCCCAGGTGTCTACACTGCCGGTGTGCTTGGCCAAGCGATACACCCGGGCGTGGATGCACTCCCGGTCCCCGAACTCACAGGTGTTGCCTTGGGTGCCCCCGCAGGGGCCGTTGGCCAGTCCCTTAGGGCAGGTTTCCGGGCACACGAAGTACGTGTGCGGCAACCGGCAGTTCCCGCACAGCTGACAACCCACCAGGGGTCTTTTGAAGACCCTCTCCGCACGAGCAAGCCCGCGGCCGAGGGAGCTGTCCGGACCCACCATTCCCAGGGCCCCGCCCACGATCCGGGAGACGGGGGATCGGTGGTCGAAGACCCAGCGGTCCACCGCCTGCAAGAACCGGAAGCCACGGAGTTCCTGGGTGGTGGCCGCGGCAGGACCCGAAGTTGCGTCGTCCACGTAGTAGGGATGCTCGGGCACCAGGCGCAAGGGGCTCCCGTCGGGGTGACGCATCGCCTCCTGCCAGGCCGCTTGCCAGGAGGGCAGGTCCGGGCAGCGTCGGGTGTACTCGTCCACGAGATCCAGGAGTTCCTCGAGGGTCCTGGGCGTGTGCACCCCGCACAGGTGGGCTCCTGCCAGGCCCAGCCTGCGGGCGCCCACGACCTGCAGGGCGACCCGGTGCATGGCGCGCTGGCGTCCCTGGTCCGGTGCCTTCGCTTCCGCCTCCAGGCAGTGCAGCAGGTCGGGAGGGAGATAGACTCCCGGCAACGGCCCGCTCCGGAACACCCGGGAAGCGACCCTGGGGGTAAGTAACCACACGCTGGCCAGCAGGGGCACCCGGAGGCCCCGGGCCCGCAACCAAGCCGCCGCCTCGGCCAGCTTGCGGGGATCCCACCCGATCTGCGCCATGAGGAAGTCCGCGCCTGCCCGCACCTTCTTCGCGGCCTTGACGTACTGACCCCACAAGGCTTCTTCCCGGTACTTGAAGGGGTTGACCGTGGCCGCCAGCAGGGATGCGGGCAGCTGCTGGCGGGCGATTCGGATGGCGTCCACGGAGTCCAGATAGCGCCCCTCTCCCTCCGGGGGCTTCTCCCGCAGGGCGTCGCCCGTCAGCAGGAGGAAGGCGGTGAGCCCCGCGGCCTGAGCTCGTTCCAGGTCTTCCTGCAGATGTCGGGCCGTCCGGCCTTTGCCGGCCCAGTGGACCAAGGGACACGCGCCTGTAGCCTCAAACACCCGGGCCCCGACCTCTACCGGGTCGTGGTCCTGGTCGGTGCGCACGCGGTCGGAGACCGTGAGGCCGGTGGCCCGGCCGTCCTCCTGCACCCACCGGGCCAGCCGCAGGACGTCCGCCACCACCTCCTCCAGCGGACGGCTCCCCAGCAGGGGCGGAGACTCCACGGTGAGCACGAAGGTGCCCCCCGCGAGTGCCTCCAGAAGCCGGTTCTGCGCGACGCGGGGCACCCCGGGCGGCCGTGCCCCGGAATGCGGGGCGCTCGAGTCCATCAGCGGCGCGCCACCGTGGCCCGGTACTGACGGGCGGCCTCGGAGAAGGGCACGGGGGCGACGGTGGCTCGGATCTCCGTCTGCACGTGGGGTTCCACGCTGGGCTTGCGGGACCCCCCGCCTTCCTCCCCCCAGACCACCACCACCTGCGTGCCGGGCTCGCTGTACTCCTCCCGGACGATGGCTAAGGAGAGCATGGCGTGGTCGTTCCAGCTGTAGCCGGGCCACATGGAGACCCCGATGACCTCGCCCTGCCGGTTCAGCACCTTGTCGTACATCCAGGTGGCGTACTGGGACACGGGCAGGTCGATGTACTTCGCCTGCTGGCCCAGGGGCTTGGTGAACAGAGTCCCGAAGGCCCGGACCACGTCGTCCCCGTCCCACACCAGGGTCACCCGTCGACGGTGGGACTCGGTGGCCTTGGCCTGGAGGGCCTCCCGGCCCACGAAGTCGTGGTCGAACTTCAGGATGTGGCCGTAGCCGAGCTCCCAGGGGGTCAGGTAGTAGTCCTCGATGTTGCGGGAGTAGAAGCTCCCTCCCAGGGAACCCACGGCCTCGTAGCTGTTCGCGGGCAGCCACTCCCGGTACGGCCGGAGCCTTTCGCCTGTGTAGATGGCGGGCAGAGGGCAGGGGATCCAGCCGGAGTCCAGAGCGTTGCTAGGGTAGGCCCGAGAGCCCACCTGGCGCAGGCCGAACTCCCTTCCGGCCTCCACGATGGCAGCCTTGACCTCCGGTCCGTCCTCGAAGGGGCCGAAGAGCTCTGCCCCCGCGACGCCGGCCATGCCGTGGTGCAGCATCCGAACCTTCTTGCCCGCGATGGTGATCCACCCCATGTGAAAGAACTTCACGTCGGGCAGCGGTCCGCCGTTCAGCTTCTCCAGGAGGGCGGGGGCGTTGGGCCCCTGGAGCTGGTAGCGGTACACCTTCCGGGGTCGGTGGGGGTCCAGGACGGACCACTCGTCCCGCTGCAGCTCCACGTCGTACCCGCCGGTGTGTGCGTGGTACTGCACCCAGTTGTGGGCCGAGGGGCGACCCACCAGCTGGAAGCTCTCCCGATCGAGGTAGAAGAGGATCCCGTCCCCGATGACGTCGCCTTCCGGGCTGCACGCCACCAGCTGCTTCGCCCGCCCCGGCTCGAACCCCTTGAAGCTGTTGATGGCCAGGTGGGACAGGAGGCGAAACGCGTCTGGGCCCCGCACGTATAGGTCCGTCATGTGGTAGGAGAGGTCGTACAGGGCCACGGTTTCCCGCCAGGAACGCTGTTCGTCGCGCCAGTTGGTGAACTCCGGCGGGACCACGGGGTAGATCCGTGTGCCCACGCGGTTGTTGTACAGGTAGTCGGTGATGCTGGGAACCGCGTCCAGGACCTCCTGGAGGTTCTTCGGACTGCTCCCTGCTCCCATGGTCCGTTCCTCCTTCCGTGTGGTGTTCCTCCCGATGGGCCCTTCAGCGTCCCGCAGCCCGGGTGGCCGCCTCCGCGGGCGGCGTGCCGTACGTGTGGAAGGTGGCCACCGTGGGCAGCCCCCACGCCTGCCCCTTCTTGCGCTCCGCCTCACTCCACACCACCGGCTTCCAGTCGGGAGCGAGGATCAAGCGAGCACCCGGGCAGGCGATCTCGAACCGGTTCCCCCCGGGTTCGTACACGTACAGGAAGAAGGTCTGCTGAATGGCGTGCTTGTGGGGACCGGTCTCGATGTGGACCCCGTGTTCCAGACAGATGTCCGCGGCCCGCAGGACGTCCTCGCGGCTGTCCACCGCGTAGGTGAGGTGGTGGAAGCGGCCCCGGCAGCCCGTGGCGTCCTCGGTGATGGCCAGGTCGTAGCTCTTGTTGCACACCGTGAGCCAGGCTCCCTTCTCCGACCCGTCGTCGAACACGATGGCCTCCGTGAGCCGGAACCCCAATACCTCTTGAAAGAAGCGCCGGCTGGCCCGGACGTCTGCGGCGAAGAAGTTCACGTGGTCCAGGCGCCGGAGGTTACACCCGCGGGCCGGGAGCCGGGAGGCCTGGTTCTTCAGGGCGGGCGTCGTCTGGGGGGTCGGGCGGTACCACTCCACCTCGTACAGGAGCTCCAGGAGGTGGCCGTCGGGATCCCGGAACCGGTAGGCAGGCCCGTGGCCCAGATCCCCCTCCACCCAGCCCACCCCCACCCCGAACTGCTCCAGGACCTCCACGCGGCGGTGGAGGGCTTCGGGGCTGCTGGCCCGGAAGGCGCAGTGGCCCATGCCGGGCAGGCGGGAGGTGGTCACCTTCAGGGTGTGGTGGGCGTAGTCGTCCCAGCCCCGCAGGTACACGGAGTCGCCCCGGCGTCCGCTCTCCACCAGGCCCATGACCTCGGTGAAGAACCGCACCGTGTCCTCGAGCTTGGGGGTCAGGAGTTCCACGTGGCTGAGGTGCGCCACGTCGAAGCTGAGCGGCCCCACGGAGAACTCCAGCTTGTCCACCACTCTCCCCCCCGTCACCGGCTTTCCTCCACCTGGCCCCGCAGGCCGTGCAGGTCGTAGGTCAGGGCCCCGCGCTCCAGTTGTTGCCGTAGAACCTGTTCCCGTGCCGCGCGGGTTCGCGCCGCCTCCACTACCGCGGAGGCCCGGTCCGCGGCCACCACCACGGCCCCGTCCGCGTCGAGGACCACGAAGTCCCCCGGAGAGATGGTAGCACCCCCCACCACCACGGGCTCGTCCAAGGCTCCCACCACGGACTTGCCCGCACCCCGCACCGAGACGAACCGCGCCCAGATGGGCAGCCTTAGATTGCGGAGCTTCTCCAGGTCCCGGACGGCTCCGTCCACCAGGACCGCGGCGGCGCCTCGCACCTTGGCCTGTAGGGCCAGGAGTTCCCCCACCAGGGCCACGGGCGCGGGGCGGGGCATGGCGAGCACCAGGACGTCTCCCGGGCGTACCCGCTCCATGGCCGCGTGGACCATCAGGTTGTCGTCTTGCCCGCAGCGGACAGTGCGCGCGGGTCCCGCCGCCCGGCTTCCGGGGATGACCTGGACCCACGGCCCCTCCAGGAGCCCCGTACGCCCTGCGGCCTCGTACACCGTGGCGACCCCGAGCCGAGCGAGCTCCTGAGTGTCCACTTTCATAGCTCCCTCACCACCTGGGGCAGGAGGCGCTGGAAGGCCTCCGCGTACTGGATGGTCCGGTCGCCCGAGATGCGGCGCGCGTGGTTGGCCCTGCGCTGGGCCATGGCGGTGTAGTAAGAGACCAGGTAACGCTGAGAGGCGATGGCCTCCATGGCCTGCTGCTTCAGGGGGAACACGGGTGTGATGTCCAGGAAGGTGGTAGGGAAGAACCCGCACAGCTCCGACTGGTGTGGCTCGAAGGCCAAAACCTGCGCGGGGGGAACCGTCTGGAAGGCGCTGGCCACGCCGGCTCCGGAAGCCAGCTGCCGGGCCCGCTCCGTCACCTGGTACGCCACAGGGTGGTCCGGGTTGAGGGGGTCTCGCTCCGGGTGGGTGAGGATCACGTCCGGAGCCCACTCTCGGATCAGCCCGGCGAGCTCCGCGGTGGCTTCCCGGTCTGCTTCCAAGGGGTAGTCTCCCCAGTCGAGACAGCGGAACAACGCTCCCAAGATCTCCGCGGCGCGCGTGCTTTCCTCGTGCCGGATGGCCTTCACCCGGGCCACCGTTTGTCCAGGCTGGGCCCACAGCTCCCCCGACTCTCCCTGTTCGCCGTACGAGAGGGCCACCACCAGGGCTTGACCGCCTCGCGAGGTGACGGTGGCGATGGCCCCGCCGGCCCGCCACACGAAATCCGCGGCGTGGGCACTGACCACCAGCAGCTTTCGGCCGGACACGGGTTCCTTCCTCCTCACGGCAGGGCCGCGGGAGAGGCCCGGCGGGCCATCTCCCGGAGGCTACGCAGCACCGCCTGCAGATGGGCCCGCATGGCGACCTCCGCGGCCTCGGGATCCCTGGCTGCCACCGCGGCCACGATGGCTCGGTGCTCCTCCAGGGAGCGGGGTAGGCGGCCCGGAGCCAGCACCGTGCGGTACTGGTAGCGGACCATCTGCGCCCGCAGAGAGTCCAGCAGCCTTCCCGCGGTGGCGTGGCGGCTGGCGCGGACCAGGGCCTGGTGGAAGCGGCCGTTGCACTCGGAGTACCGCAGGGAGTCGCCCCGGCGCGCGCAGGCCGCCATCTCCCGCAGGAGGGCCCGCAGCTCCCGGACGTCCTCCGGACCCGCCCGGAGCGCTGCGTACCGCGCCGCCAGACACTCCAGGGCAGCCCGGGCCTCGAGGATCTCCACCGCCTCCTCCTCGGAGAGCAAGCGTACCCGTGCCCCCCGGTTGGGCGACCGCTCCACCACCCCTTCCTGCTCGAGCCGGGCGAGAGCGGTCCGGACCGCGGCCCGGCCCACACCGAACATGCGGGCCAGGTCCGTCTCCACCAACCTCTGCCCGGGGAGCAGACGGCCCTCAAGGATCGCCCGCCGCAGCTCCTGGTAGCAGTAAGCCTCCCCCTCGCCGCGCCTCAGGGACCCCGCCGCCTTCAACGTTCCACCTCCGCTTGCGCGACTCGTACGGTGTTGGTCACCATGGCCCGCAGGCCCTCCTCCGGGAACCCCAGGGCCAGGAGCCGGTCCGCCATCAGAGCCAGCCCGTCCTCCACGGGTGGGGCGTGGGGCTGCCCCAGGTCGCTAGACAAAAAGGAATGCTGGACGCCCACGGCGCGGATCACCTCCACCAGCTCGTCCCACGGGATCTTCCCGCTGTACGCGGTACCAAAGCACCGTTCCAGCCAGGCCCCCTCCCGAGCCAGGCGCCGCTGGTCCTCCACGGAGAGCCGCTGGGTGGGGAAGTCGGGGTGGGTGATCACCACGCAGGGCACCCCGATGAGCTTGGCCGCCTCCACCGCGGTGAAGATCTCGTCCCGGGAGAGGTGCCCGGTGGCCAGGACCAGGCGGTGCCGGGCCACGACCCGGAGCACCTCCAGCAACTCGGGCAGGGGCCGTCCGTGCGCGTCCACCACCCGCACGGGTTCGCAGCGCAACCCCGCCTCCCGGAGCTCCTCCTGCAGAACGGCCCACACGGGCCGCTTCCCGCCCGTGTCCGGGGGGCGCCGGGCCGGGCTTTCGTTTTCCGCGTCCACCGTGGGGAGCCACACCATGCGGGCTCCTTCCCGGGCGGCGATCTCCACCGCGAGGGGGTTGAGGCCCCCCACAGAGGCGTTCAGGCAAAGGCTCCCGAGTACGTCCACCTCGGGCACCACGAGCCGCGTCAGCCACGCCCGCCCCGCGGTGGGGCTGTAGTGCGACTTGATGGCGAAGCCCGCCAGACCCCGCTGCGCGAACCGGCGGGCCACCTCCACGTCGTGGGCTTTGCGGGGCAACACGTCGGGCGCGCTGTGCACGTGGAGGTCGTATGCCCCGCGCACCAAGGCCAGGGCCCGCTGGCTAGGCGTGCGCTCGGGTTCCATCATCTGTGCGTTCCGCCAGCTCCTCCATCCACCCCAAGGAGGCTCGCGCGACCCGGGACGGGACTCCCAGTTCTTCCACCAGTTCACACACCGCTTGCATCTCCTCCACGCGGCGGGAGGCGTGCTGGCGGGTCCCCTCCAGCAGGCGCCGCAGGAAGGCTTCGTCCGCTTCTTGCAGGGTCCGGGCCATGTCCGCGTAGACCTCGTCCTCACAGCCCAGAGCCCTGGCGGCCTGCAGGGCCTCCACCGCCGCGGCGGCCATCCCCTTCGTGAATACACTGCGGACCAGCTTACGGCTGGCGGCCAAGCCCACCTGGGGCCCCAGCACCTGCACAGGCATCCCGAGGGGCCCGAGCCGCTCCGCCAGGATCTCCGCCCCTGGGCCGCTGGCCAGGGCGGGGGTTCGGATTCCGCGCCCCGGCACCGGGGCCATCAGCGCCACGTCTGCGAACAGGGCTCCCGAGGGTTCTACGAGAGCCGCCGCCTGGCGCTTGACGGCGGGCGAGGTGCTGTTGCAGTCCGCGTACACCTGGCCTGGGCGCAGGTGGTCCCGCAGCGTCTCCGCCACTTGGATGCTGGCTCGCGGCGTGGTGAGGACGAGGACGACCTCGGCTCCTTCCACCGCCGCCTCCGGGGCCTGGGCCAGGATCACCCGTTCCGGGAGCCGCTTGGGATGCGGGTCCCACGCGGTCACCCGGAGGCCCGCCCGGCCCAGGTCCTCCGCCAGAGCGCTGCCCGCCTCTCCGAGGCCGTAGACAGCCACCCCCCCAGGAGACCGCGGACACCCCAGGCTGCACGGCCGCATTGTATTTTTCACGGGCCGCTTTGTCAACTTTTTTGTAAACAAAGCCCAGCGGGTACGGTCTCCGCGTTAAGCCGTCGCTTCCGGGTTGGCGTCCCAGGTTGTGGTGTAAATTTCGGGAGCCTTCGCCCGGGGTCTTGACGGGGAGGGCCGCCGGTGGGTTCCCTTCGGGTTAGGCAAACACCAGCTCGAAGGGAGGGATCTGGATGCCACCGGCGGCCCCGGAATTCAGGATGGCACTGTTGGAGCTGTTGCGCTCAACTCCAGGGGGACAGGGCCTTGGACGTGTTGCGGGAGGGGGTGCGGCTGTTGGCGGAGGCGCTGATGGAGCTGGAGGTGTCTGAGCAGGTGGGGGCGGGCCGGTACGAGCGGACTCCGGAGCGCAAGACGTACCGGAATGGGTACCGGGAGCGGGTCTGGGAGACCCGGGTGGGGCAGATCCCCCTGCGGATTCCCAAGCTGCGGCAAGGGAGCTACTTCCCGAGCCTGCTGGAGCCCCGCCGGCGGGCGGAGCGGGCGCTGGTGAGCGTGGTGCAGGAGGCGTCCCTGAGCGGGGGTGAGCACCCGGAAGGGAGACGACCTGGTCCGAGCCCTGGGGCTGGAGGGCTGCAGCCGGAGCGAGGTCTCCCGGATCTGCAGCGATGGAGCGGTTTCGGAGTCGGCCGTTGGAGGGGGAGTCTCCGTATGTGTGGCTGGACGCGAAGGCGGTGCGGGTGCGCTACGACGGCCGGGTGGTACCGTTGAGCGGCGGTGGTCGCCATTGGGGTACGTCAGGACGGGTCCAGGGAAGTCCTGGGGTTCAACGT
>Ga0272447_1001874_pt1 | contig 12331 bp, 6 predicted proteins | sample YNPCB0133_FD_194589 | JGI IMG/M metagenome (GOLD analysis project Ga0272447, IMG submission 194589) | Hot spring microbial mat communities from Yellowstone National Park, WY, United States - YNP-CB-013-3 | ecosystem: Environmental > Aquatic > Thermal springs > Hot (42-90C) > Sediment | place... | reverse complement strand
CCGGCAACGGCTTCATGAGCGTCTATCGCTACGCCGGCCTGGCCCCCGACGCGCGCGTGGTGCTGGTGAAGACCGGCAACCTGCGCAACGCGCACATCCGCGAGCGCGACATCGCGCGCGCCCTGCGTTGGGTGCTGGACAACGCGCTGCGCTTTCAAATCCGCGTTGTGAATATTTCGCTGGGCGGCGACCATCCCTGCGATGGCCGGCTAGCCGCCCTGGACGCGCTGGTGGAGGAAGTGGTCGCGCGCGGCATCGTCGTGGTGTGCGCGTCCGGCAACAGCGGCGCGCGGCGGCTGACCGCGCCGGCCAGCGCGCCGTCAGCGATCACGGTGGGCGGGCTGGACGACCACAATTCGCTCGACCCCGCGCGCTGGGCGCTCTACCACGCCAACTACGGCCACGGCGCGGGCGGCGTCCCCAAGCCGGAGCTGATCGCGCCGGCGCGCTGGATCGCCGCGCCGATGCTGCCGCGCACCCGCGTACACAACGAGGCGCAGTTCCTCTGGCGGCTGGAGCGGGCGACTGATCGCGAGCTGGCGCGCATCCTGCGCACGCCGGAGGCGCGCCGGCGGCTGGGCGCGGAGGCGCTCGATAAGCCGCTGGGCGAGGTCCGCCGGCTCATCCGCAGGCGCATCAACGACCAGAAGTTCATCCACCCGCACTACCAGCACGTGGACGGCACCTCGTTCGCGGCGGCGATCGTATCGGCGGCCGTCGCGCAGATGCTGGAGGCCAACCCGGCGCTGACGCCGGACCAGGTCAGGCAAATCCTGATGGAGACGGCCGAGCCGCTGCCCGCTGCGCCGCCTGAGCGCCAGGGCGCTGGTATGCTGCGCGCCGGCGCGGCCGTCGAGCGCGCGCTTCAGGCCCGCGCCCGCAGGCGCGCCGTCCCCAACAAGGCATGAACCGCGAATATCACGCCTGGTGGAGTCCGGCGCTGGGCCGGCAGATGGAGCTGCTGATCTTTGGCCATCACGGCGCGCGCGTCCTGGTCTTCCCCACCTCGCGCGGGCGGTTCTACGAGTGGGAGGACCGCGGCATGTTCGGGCCGCATGGGCTGGGCCATCACATCGCCCAGGGCTGGCTACAGGTCTTCTGCGTGGATAGCATTGACGCCGAGAGCTGGTACGACTACGCCGCGCACCCCGGCCACCGCGGCTGGCGGCAGACGCAGTACATGAACTACGTCGTCGGCGAGGTCCTGCCGTTCAGCCAGGCCAAGAACGGCAATCCATTCCTGATCGCGCTGGGGGCCAGCTTCGGCGCGTACCACGCCGTCTGCTTCGCCTTTAAGTTCCCGCACCTGGTCGGTCGCGTGATCGGGATGAGCGGCCTCTACGACATCAAGCGCTTCACCGATGGCTACAGCGACGACAACGTGTATTTCAACAACCCGATGGACTTCATCCAACACGAGCACGAGCCGGGCCGGCTGGCGGCGCTGCGGCGGATGGACATCATCCTGGCGGTGGGCCGGGACGATCCGCTGCGCGGCGAGAGCGAGCGGCTGAGCGGCGTCCTATGGGGCAAGGGGATCGGCAACGCGCTGCGGCTGTGGGACGGCTGGGCGCACGATTGGCCCTACTGGCAGCAGATGCTGCGCTGTTATATCGGGGGGCATGATTAAGGGGGCTGTCATGATGAGCGGCAGCGAAGCATCTAAGCGCCCGCCCAATCCAAGCCCCAAGAAGTCACTCATGCCCAACCCGGCTGTCATGCTGAGCGCCATCCGCCGGCCTGCTGCTTCGGCCACCCTTCGGTTCGCCGCGAGTTTAGATTCTTCGCTGCGCTCAGAATGACAAGGTGAGGCAGGGCACTGGTGACCCCGCAGTCAGGGGCGAGTAGGGACGTTCGCGAACCGCCCTTTAATAGAGGTGGTTTGCAAACCGCCCCTACGAGAGCCCCCTTCTGATTCCCCCGCACGCGGGGGAAGCCCCCTTCTCATTCCCCCGCACGCGGGGGAAAGAGGTGTATAACCCGCGCTGTGCCGCAGATCTTTGACAACATCGAGAAGCATCTCCGCGACGCGCTCGTCGAAGCGCTCAAGCGCGCAAAACGCGCCGACTTCTGCGTTGGTTACTTTAACCTGCGCGGCTGGGGTCAGCTCGCGCCCTTCATTGACGGCTGGCCAGGGGGAGAGGGCAGCTGCTGCCGGCTGCTGATCGGCATGCACCAGACGCCCCAGGAACAACTTAGGCGAGACCTCAGCGTGTATAGAGACCAACCGGAGATCGATCAGGCCACCGCCTTGATGCTCAAACGTAAGCTGGCCCGCGAGTTCCGCGAACAGCTCACGCTGGGCATGCCAACAAACGAGGACGAGGCAGGCCTGCGCCACCTGGCCAGGCAGCTCAAAGAGAGGAAGGTCATCGTCAAGCTCTTCCTGCGCCATCCGCTGCACGCCAAGCTCTACCTGGTCTATCGCGATGACCCGCTCAACCCAACGATTGGTTATCTGGGAAGCAGCAACCTCACGCTGGCGGGGCTTTCCAAGCAAGGCGAGCTGAACATAGACGTGCTCGATCACGACGCCTGCGACAAGCTGGCCAGATGGTTTGAGGATCGCTGGAAAGACCGGTTCTGTCTGGATATTTCTAATGAGCTTGTTCAGGTCATTGACGAGAGCTGGGCACGCCCGGAGCCGATCCCACCCTATTACATCTATCTCAAAATGGCCTATCACCTCTCTCAGGAGGCGCGCGCTGGCCTGGCCGAGTTCCGCATCCCGAGTGACTTTGAAGGCAAGCTGTTGGAGTTCCAGAAAGCCGCTGTCAAGATCGCTGCACGCCACCTGAACAAACGTGCCGGCGTCGTCCTCGGCGACGTGGTCGGCCTGGGCAAGACCCTGATGGCTACAGCGCTGGCGCGCATTTTTGAAGACGATTACGGCCTGGAGACGCTGATCATTTGCCCCAAGAATCTGGTTCGCATGTGGGAGGACTATCGGCAGAAGTATCGCCTGCGCGCTAAGGTGCTTTCGATCACCAGGGTGCAGCACGAGCTGCCGACGCTCCGCCGCTTCCGGCTGGTCATCATTGACGAGAGCCACAACCTGCGTAACCGCGAAGGCAAGCGCTACCGCGCCATCGCCGATTACATCGCCAAAAACGAAAGCCGCGTCATCCTGCTCTCCGCCACGCCTTACAACAAGTCCTACCTCGACCTTTCAAACCAGCTTCGCCTGTTCATTGATGAAGGGCAGGACATCGGCATCCGTCCGGAGCGGCTGCTGCGTGAGCATGGGGAGACCGAGTTCATCCGCGCCCACCAGTGTTCGCCGCGCTCGCTGGCCGCCTTTGAGAAGAGCCCGTATGCCGACGACTGGCGCGAGCTGATGCGGCTCTACATGGTCCGGCGCACGCGCACATTCATCCAGGAGAACTACGCCAAACGCGACCCCGTCAGCGGGCGCAAATACCTTGAGTTCACCGACGGATCGCGCGCCTACTTCCCAACCCGCATCCCGAAGACAATCAAGTTCAGAATTGATCCCAGTGACCCCAGCGATCAGTATGCTCGCCTCTTCGCTGATGACGTCGTGCAGCGAATCAATGATCTGCGCCTGCCGCGCTATGGGCTGGGGAACTATGTCGCGCCTGCGCCTGAGAAGCCACCAAGCGACGAAGAGAAGAAGATCTTGAACGACCTCTCGCGCGCCGGCCGGCGGCTACAGGGCTTCTGTCGCACCAACCTGTTCAAGCGGCTGGAGAGCAGCGGCTATGCCTTCCTGCTCTCTGTGGCACGCCATGTCCTGCGCAACTACATCTTCCTCCACGCCCTGGAGAATGGCTTGCCGCTCCCAATTGGCACTCAGGACGCCGATATCCTCGATACTGCGGTGAGCGATCAGGACAGTGACCTATGGGAAGCGGACGATGACGATGACGCACGCGAGGAGTTAGAAATGCCAGACGCCGGCACATTAAGCGATCATGAACTTCGCCGCCGCGCCGCCGACGCCTACCAGCGCTACAGAGGCCAGTTCTCGCGCCGCTTCAAATGGCTGCGGGCGGATTTCTTCACACCAGCGCTGGCCGATGACCTGCGCCAGGACGCCGAATCATTGATAGCAGTGCTGCGACTGGCCGGCGCGTGGGATCCCGACCGCGACGAGAAGCTCAAGGCGCTGCTGACGCTCCTGAACAGAAAGCACCCGACGGAGAAAGTCCTCGTCTTCTCCCAGTTCGCCGACACGATCCGCTATCTGGAGGCGCAACTCAAGGCGCGCAGTGTGGCGAACATCGCTGCTGTCACTGGCGATACCGAGGACCCCACTGCCATCGTGCGCCACTTCAGCCCGCGCAGCAATGACTTACGCGACCAGTTCGACGCCGGCGATGAGCTGCGCGTCTTGCTGGCTACGGATGTGTTGAGCGAAGGGCAGAACCTCCAGGACTGCGCCATCGTGGTCAACTTTGACCTGCCCTGGGCCATTATTCAGCTCATCCAGCGCGCCGGCCGCGTGGATCGCATCGGCCAGGCAGCCGAGCAGATTTTGTGTTACTCCTTCCTGCCCGCCGACGGCGTGGAGCGCATCATCCGCTTGCGCGCGCGGGTGATACAGCGGCTGCGCGAGAATGCCGAGGTGGTCGGCGGCGACGATATGTTCTTCCCCGGCCAGCGCGATGGCCAAAAGCTCCACGAGCTTTACACCGAGAAATCCGGCATCCTCGACGAGGAGGAAGACGGCGAGGTGGACCTGGCTTCGTATGCCTACCAGATCTGGAAGAACGCAACCGACAAGCAGCCGGAGCTGGCGAAGGTGATCCCGAACTTGCCGAACGTGGTCTATTCAGCCCGACCGCACTACCCCAGCCCCGACCGGCCAGCAGGCGTGTTGCTATATCTGCGCACTGCCGAGGGCAACGACGCGCTGGCCTGGATGGACGAGGACGGGCGCAGCGTCACCGAGTCGCAGTTCGCCATCCTCAAGGCGGCCGAGTGCGCGCCAGAAACACCTGCCCTGCCCCGCGCTGAGCATCACCACGAGTTGGTCGCTGACGGCATCCGCCTGATCATCGAGACCGAGAAGTCCGCTGGCGGCGGCCTGGGCCGGCCATCCGGCGCGCGCTTCCGAACGTATGAACGGCTCAAGGCCTACGCCGACCAGATCAAGGGCACGTTGTTCGATTCTGATGAGCTGCGCAGGGCGATTGACGACATCTATAAATACCCCCTGCTCCAATCGGCGACCGACACGCTCAACCGCCAGCTCAAGAGCGGCATATCAGACCAAGACCTGGCGCAACTGGTCCTCACCCTGCGGCGCGAAGGCCGCTTGTGCCATGTGTCGGAGGACGCGCAGGCCGGCGAGCCACAGTTGATCTGCTCGCTCGGCCTGCGCCGGCTCGGAGAGTACTCAACTTCGGAGTGATTTGACTATTAGGTGACCTAAACTGCTGAGTAACTGTGTTGTTTGTCAAGCGGGGCTGGCATGACAGTCCCCCTTTCTTTCCCCGCAGTCATATTCACCCCTTTAAGTCTTCCATCTTGGCGAGACGGTATAGCCATCCCACCTTATCAAAATCCTCGTCGAAGCTGGCAATGGCCTCGATTCCCCGCTCGCGGCAGGCCAGCGCAATCAGGGCGTCGTTGAAGTTCAACGCGCCGGAAGAGGAGCTAACGACCTCCAAAACCTCTCGAAACAAGCGGGGAACATCCGGCAGAATCCATGTCAACGAATCCGTGGGTATTTGGGCGTTCAAGCGGTCGAGCACTACTTTTATCTCGGCGTGGCGAGTTTTCTCTTCCAGTCGCCGAGCAACAGTGCTGATAGCCTCAGCAACCACGCAATCGAAATAAACCAGTTCGGCTTCTGCTGCTATTAGGGCGTCACGTAGCTTTATTGCCTGAAGACGACGATGATCGAGTGGGTTGATCAACCCTACCAATACCGAGGCATCAACAGCCACTCTCATTACTCAGGACTCGTCATAGAGGTCTTCGGTATTCGTCAGTGCGTCGCCCACATATCCTTCGGGGACAAGGTCCAACCAGCGATTTAGCGAAGCGGCGGGCCTGACGATCGTTGGATGCAGATAAGACGATGTTTCGCCTTTTTGGGCAGGCTGAATAGCCTGCCCCTGTCGAGCCTGTTCGTGCAGAAAGCGCGCAAACTGCTCCAAGACTCTCAGGCTTTCGGGCGGCAGGTCAGCCAGCAAGGAAGCGAGATGGGCAGGGATAGGTGAGGCATTGTTCATGACCCCTCAGTCTCGCTTGGAATTATAAGGGCTGTCATTCTGAGCACAAGGATCTAAACTCGCGGCCAACCAAAGCGCTGCGGAGTCACTAAGGCCAGCGCGGCCCTGGCCAACGCAGCCGGTCCCCCTTATTTCCCCCACAACACCTATTGATGGCGGGGCCATCATCTTTCTTGGGGAAACAGCAGCCGTAGTTGCTTGTTTCCCAGGAAGCGGGGGAATAAGAAGGGAGAAGCGCTTGCTCACCCGCCGCAACTAGGAGAAAATAGCGCGCTGTGAAGTTCGATGTCCAGGCTGTCCGGCACTGCCTGCGGGCGTTTGACTTCCAAACGCTCTTTCGCGAGCACCTGGGCTGGGATAACCATAAGCAGCGGCTCGAGATCTCGGTTGGCGATCAGCGCTACATCCTGGAGGCGGTCGCCCAGAAGCGCGGCTTTGTGGCGTTCACCTGCCAGGGCATCCCCGACCGCGCGACGCGCCTGAAGATTGATCATCAGGTCACCCGCGCCGTCCGCGAACACTTCGTGATCTACGTTGACCGCCAGGCCGGCGAGCAGATCTGGCACTGGGTGCGGCGCGAACTCGGCAAGCCCCCAGCCAGCCGCGACCACCGCTTCAACGTCGCGGGAACGGGCGATTCCCTCATCCAGCGCCTGAACGAGATCGCGGTCAGCCTGGAGGAAGAGGAGCGCATCACGCTGCTGGAGGTCGCCAGCCGGGCGCGCGCCGCCTTCGATGTGGACAAGGTCACCAAGCGCTTCTACGAGCGCTTCAAGGCCGAGCGCGAGGCTTTCCTTAAGTTCATCCGTGGGATCAAGTCAAATGCCGACCGCGACTGGTATGCCTCGCTGATGCTCAACCGGCTGATGTTCGTCTACTTCATCCAGAAGAAGGGATTCCTAGACGGCGACCTGAACTACCTGCGCAACCGGCTGGCAATGGTGCAGGCAAAGCGCGGGAACGGCCACTTCCACAGCTTCTATCGCTACTTCCTGCTGCGGCTCTTTCATGACGGCCTGGGCAAGCCGCCGGCAGAGCGCCCGCGCGACCCGGACTTCGAGCGCCTGCTGGGGAACGTCCCCTTCCTGAACGGCGGGTTCTTCGAGGTGCATACGCTTGAGGAACGCTGGCCGGAAATAGACATCCCCGACGAGGCCTTCGCGCAGCTCTTCGACTTCTTCGACCAATACGCCTGGCACCTGGACGAGCGCCCGCTGCGCGCCAATAATGAGATCAACCCCGACGTGATTGGCTACATCTTCGAGAAGTTCGTCAATCAAAAGCAGATGGGGGCCTACTACACTAAGGAGGACATCACCGAATACATCGCCAAGAACACGATCATCCCCTTCCTCTTCAACGCCGCGGAGAAGGCGTGCGCGGTCGCCTTTAAGCCCGACTCGGCCCTCTGGCGGCTGTTGCGCGAGGACGCGGATCGCTATATCTACCCGGCCGTGCGCCATGGCGTGGTGGACGAACGCGGCGAGGTCGTGCCGGAATCAGCGCTGCCCGACTTCGTGCAACGCGGCATGCGCGACCCGCGGGCGCGCATGTTCGACAAGCGCTACAACCTGGAGCAGGCCGCGAGCGGCGACCCGCTCCGCCTGGTTACCGAGACCTGGCGCGAGTATGTCTATCGCCGCGAGCGCTGCCTCAAGATCCGTGCGCAGTTACAAAACGGCGAGGTCCACCAGATCAACGACCTGATCACGCTCAACCTGGACATCTGGCAATTTGCCCGCGACGCGATCAACCAGTGCGAAGGGCCGGAGCTGCTGCGCGCCTTCTGGAACGCGATCCAGAACGTCAGTGTGCTCGACCCCACCTGTGGCTCAGGGGCGTTCCTGTTCGCCGCCCTGCGCATCCTGGAGACGCTCTACAGCGACTGCCTTGCGCGCATGGCGCAGTTCGTTGAGTCGCTGGAAGGCCGGCCGCACCACCCTCGGCAGTTCGAGGACTTCAGACAGGTGCTGGCCCAGGTCAGGCAGCACCCCAACGAGCGCTACTTCATCCTTAAGTCCATCATCGTTAATAATCTCTACGGCGTGGACATCATGGAGGAGGCGGTGGAGATCTGCAAGCTGCGCCTGTTCCTCAAGCTGGCCGCGCAGGTCGAGCGGTTCGAGGAGATCGAGCCGCTGCCGGACATTGACTTCAACATCCGCGCCGGCAACGCCCTGGTCGGCTACGCCACCGCCGAGGACGTGAGGCGGGCCTTCCAAGAGCAACGGCGCGGTGAGGCCGTGCAAGGCAAGCTGATGTTCGGCGAGGACGCCCAGGCCTATCAGCAGTTTGAGGAGGCGCTGGAGACGGTCGAGCGCGCGTTCAGGCAGTTCCGCGCCCAGCAGACCACCTACGGCGGGCGGGTGACGGCTGCCGATAAGCAAGCGCTGCGCCAGCGGCTGGCTGCGCTGACCGACCAGCTCGACCGCCTGTTGGCCGCCGAGTATGGCGTGGACCTGAATAAGCCCGAGACCTTTGCCGCCTGGAAGACCAGCCACCAGCCCTTCCACTGGTTCGCCGAGTTCTACAGCGTCATGCGCAACGGCGGGTTTGACGTAATTATTGGGAATCCGCCGTATGTTGAATATACAAAAATAAAAAGTCAGTATACAGTTTTAAGATTCCTGAGCAAATCTTGTGGCAATCTATATGCATATACTATTGAAAATAGTTTAAATATACTAAGAAACAAAGGTAGAATGGGTATGATCGTTCAGCTTTCTATTATATGCACAGATAGAATGATACCTATACAAAAGCTAATTCTAAGTAAAAGTTCAAATACATGGTTTTCATCATTTGATGATCGTCCTGCTCGTTTATTTGAGGGATTGGAGCACATAAGGGTCACTATTTTTACTTTAGAAAGAGTTAATCATGAGACAAAACATAATCTCTTTACTAGCGTATATAATAGATGGAACTCCATCTATAGAGAGTTTTTATTTAGCACTATATTTTTTATAGATTGTCAAAGACAAATAGTGAATGGTTCAATACCTAAAATTAGCCACAAAATTGCAAAGTGTATCTTAGATAAACTAATAAAACATTCTACTATGAAGAGATATTTGATTAGTGAAGAAAATAATAATAATGTTTATTTTCATAATGCGCCTCAGTATTGGATTAGGGCAATAAACTTTAAACCCTATTTTTGGAACGAGAGAGAAGGTCAAAAATTATCAACACAGGTAAAAACTTTGTTTTTATCATCAAGAATATACACAGATATAACTTCAGCAATTTTAAATAGCTCTTTATTTTACTGGTGGTTTATTGTATTTTCAGATTGTCGCCATTTAAACTTGCGAGAAATAGAAAGTTTTCCAATAGATTTAAGCTTAATATCTGTTGAAGTAAGTAAAAGATTAGCAGATCTTGTGGAAGATCTTATGATTGACTTAAGGAAACATAAACAGCGGAAAACTTGTCAATATCAAACAACTGGCAAAGTGATTTATGACGAGTTTTACCCTCGATACTCCAAGCCCATCATCGATCAGATTGACTGCGTGCTGGCCGAGCACTACGGCTTTACCGACGAGGAGTTGGATTTCATCATTAACTACGACATCAAGTATCGCATGGGCGGCGAGGCGGGAGAGGACGAGGCATGACCGACCAGCCGGTGGGCGCGCACAGGCCGGCCCATGCTAGCGCAGCCAACTGGCCGCTCGCCCTGCTCGGCAACCCGGACCTGCTGGGCCGCCCCTTGCTGGCCCTGTTCTGCTCGCGGCGTTGTCCGGGCAGCGTCATCCTCAAGACCTATGACCTGGTCAGAGCGCTGCGCGAGGCCGGCATCGCGGTGATTGGCGGCTTTCAGACGCCGGTCGAGCGGGATTGCCTGGCGATCCTGCTGCGCGGCGACCAGCCGGTGGTGATTTGCCCGGCCCGCGGGCTGGCGGGGATGCGGCTCGCCGGCCCGATCAAGGCAGGGGTGCAGGCCGGCCGCACCCTGCTGGTTTCGCCCTTCGCACCGCGCCATCGGCGCGCGACGGCGGCGCTGGCCGAGCGACGCAACCAGGTCGTCGCGGCCCTGGCGCGCTGGGCCTTCCTGCCACACGCAGCGCCCGGCAGCAAGACCGAGGCCCTCGCCCGCGCGCTGCTGGCGGCCGGCAAGCCGGTCTTCACCGTTGACGACGCAGAGAACGCCGGCCTGTTGGCGCTGGGCGCGCAGCCGCTAGACGTCGCAGCGCTGCGCTGAGCGGTCGTGTTCGCTGATGAGACGTCGGTCAAAGAGCTTTACTGAGGCATGGAAGTCGCAGCGTAGCCAAGAGAACATCGCGCAGTTGGATGAACTGGTAGCAGGGAGTGTAGCTTTGGGCCGCGATGTCGGAGCAGCTCGATGGTGCGGAGAGGTGAGGAACGCTAACCGAGAATGATTTGTGGATCGCCACGATTAACCTAGAACACGATTTGGTTACTCGGGATGCGCACTTTGAAGAGGTTGATCGCTTGCAAAGTGGAGACGTAGTTGAACTGGTACGTGCTGATTAACCTGCGCTTCCAATCGGTCGCTTTGCGCTCGCTCTGCGCGGCAGTTCGAGCGCAAGCCTGCTTGTACTGAGAGTTTCAACCCACACCCGCGCCATCGCACTTACAATCCCCCTCGATGCCTCGGCTGCTTGCCGCGTCGCTGGGCGCGCTACTCATCGCCGGCTGCGCGCTCCCGCCCCCGCCGGTTCGGCCGGTCACCCCCACGCCCTTCGTCCCCCAGCCCGTCGTGCGCGATGGCCCTTGCGACCCGCTCTGCATCCGTCGCCTCTCCAGCGGCGCGCTGCCGCGCTGGCGCATGCTCGAGCTGGACCTGGAGACGCCGATCCAGGTCGCCAACCCCTTTGACCCACAGCAGATCGATCTCTCCGTCCGCTTCACCGCGCCGTCCGGCCAAACGTTCGACGTGCCGGCCTTCTTCTACCGCCGTGCCGACGCGCAGGGCTGGAAGGCCCGCTTCACGCCGAGCGAGGAAGGGCGCTGGCGCGCGCGGGCCATCATGCGCGCGCCGCTGCGCTTCGAGGGCGAGGATGTGCCCTTCGACGCCCTGCCGGCTGAGCCGGGCGCGCGCGGCTTCCTGCGCGTGCATCCTCAGAACCCGCGCTACTTGGCTCACGACGACGGCAAGACATTCTTCGCCATCGGCCTGAACCTGGCCTGGTGGCGCGACGACCCGATCGAAGACTATCGCCGCTGGTTCGATGCCCTCAGCGCCCAGGGCGGGAACGCCGTCCGCATCTGGATGGCCCCGCAGTCGTTCAGCCTGGAATGGCGCGAGACGCCGCTGGGCGATTACACTGCGCGCCTGGAGCGCGCCGAGTACCTCGACCGCATCTTCGAGATGGCCGAGGCGCGCGGGATCTACATCGTGCTGGTGTTGCTGGACTATAGCCAGTTCAGCCAGTCGCTCTATCCGCTCTGGCACGAGAACCCCTACAACGCTGCCAATGGCGGCCCGTGCCGCCGCCCGCGCGACTTCGCCACCGACCCGACCGCCCGCGCCCTGTTCAAGCGCCGCCTGCGCTACATCGCCGCCCGCTGGGCCTATTCCACCCACCTGCTGGCCTGGGAGTGGTGGAACGAGGTGAACTTCACCGAGCTGGTGGACGCCGCCGTGCTCAAGCCCTGGATCGCGGAGATGACGGCCGTCCTGCGCGCCTACGACCCCTATCGTCATCTGACCACGATCAGCTACGCTGTGCCCGGCGACCCGCGCATCTGGGCGATGCCGGAGATTGACCTGGTGCAGCGCCATGAATACGGCCCGGAGGAGCCGGCTTGGTTCAGGCCGGTCGCCGGCGGCCAGGCGTTCTTCCGCCACATGAGGGACATCCCCGCCAAGCCGGTGCTGTTGGGCGAGTTCGGCGCGGCGTTCACCTACGAGCAAGCCGACGCGCTGGCCCGCGAGGGCGTGCACTTCCACAACGGCCTGTGGGCGGCGGCGTTCAACGGCTTCGCCAGCACGGCGATGTACTGGTGGTGGGACACGCTGGTCGCGCCGGCGAACCTCTGGCCGCGCTATCGCGGCCTCGCGCGCTTCCTGCGCGACGAAGACCTGGCCCGCTTCGCGCCGCTGCCGGTCTCGGTCGCGCCGGCGGAGGCGGCGATCGCGCTGGGGCTGCGCGCGC